>Ga0180217_1000486_pt1 | contig 63026 bp, 43 predicted proteins | sample eDN3rd37CBELigOP_FD_128521 | JGI IMG/M metagenome (GOLD analysis project Ga0180217, IMG submission 128521) | Enriched Organic Plus compost microbial communities from Emeryville, California, USA - eDNA 3rd pass 37_C BE-Lig OP (version 2) (version 2) ...
AGGGGTGTGAAAGATGAGCGGAAGCCGCGAGTCTGCCGTCCCTCGCCTCTCCGCGGCCTGTGTTGTTCGACACTCTCCTGAGCGTGAAGGCGGCGGAAGTGTTACGGGGGTAGGCTGCAGGCTTCAGGCTTTAGGACGCGCAGTGGCGGTAGTCTCGAGGTGGGGGGGGCGAGGCTTGTTGAGCTGGGGTTATCAGTCCCGGGCGCGAAGGAGTGCGCGGTGATGCTCCGGTGACGAGCAAGTCAGGGCGGAGTGCCGTATGACAATTCCGCCAACGCGATCCTGGCCGCCTTGGGATGCTGTCAGCCATTGTTCTCGCTGCAACTGTCCTTCTTCCCTCTCTCGCGATGGGAGAGGGATCGAGGGGAGAGGGTGCAAGGCGGCGTGCTGCACAAGTGCCGCGGGTAAGCGCTGGAAAAACGCGATCACCAGAGCGCGAGAAAGTCGCCAGGCGACGAACACCACCAGCCTCCCTACAGTCTCCAGTCTCCGGTCTCCAGCCTACCCTCCCGTAACACTTTGGAGCGATTTTCGCTCCAGTGGAGAGACGCGACGGGTTTGGCTGTTTTCCCGGTTTCTGCCTCACGAGAACTGACATGCGTACACTGACGATCTGCTGCGTTCTCTGTGTGACCATCTCGGGGAGCGCTCGCGTGGAAGCCGAGGATGGTCTTTTCAGTGAGGTGTCGATCGATTCGGTCTTCACCCCGAAGTTGAAAGAGAGCGGCGGGAACCGCGACTCGTCCGCCGGCACTGCACGGACTCCGTCCGGCGTGGGGCGGCGGTTCAGTGGGACGACCGAGCTCACCGATGCGCTGCTGCAGATCGGTTTCGAACCACGCCCGGCGGGTGAAGGCGTCCTGTCGATCCGGATCGAGCGCGGCGACTGGACTTTCCCCGCCCTCGTCATGCTCTCGGAGAATCAGAAGGAGCTCTGGCTGGTGCTGCTCCTCAGCTCCATCAAGGATGAGAAGCAGGTTCCCGCCGGGCGCCTGCTGCAACTCATGAGCGCGACGCGCGAGTACGCCCCGGCCTATTTCGCGTACAGCGAGAAGCGGAAACGCACCGAGCTTTACCGCGTGTTCGAGAATTCGCAGCTCACCGCCGAGCGGCTCCGCGAAGAACTGAATCGTCTCACGGAAATTGCACTCGAAACCGAGTCGCTGTGGAACTTCGAAGGTACAGGTGCAGGAGCCGCTCCGCAGTTGGCAGAGGCGACTCCCGGACGAACCGAGACCGCTCCCTCCACGCCGCGAACCAGCCCAACTCCGCCTTCCACCCCGGGTACGCCTCCCGCGGCCACAACGCCCGGCAAGGACGGACCGGGCGAACGCTCGGCCCCGCCGACCAGCATCGCAGTACTCGTCGGGAAGTGGTCGGCGGCCCTCTCCACGAACTCGGCGTTCGCCATCCAGTTGAATTCTGACGGAACCTTCGTGCTGGTGCACGTCGGCGAGAAGAAGCAGTCGCGATCGAGCGGCAAGTACACGCTCGAGAACACGCAACTGACGCTGGCCGGTGACGACGGAACGAAACTGACCGGCAAGATCACGATCAACTCCGCCGACCAGTTCGTGCTCCAGTTGCAGAACGCGACGAGCCGCCTCACGTTTCAGCGTGCAAAATAAGGGGCGGGACAGAGAGTGTCAGCATTCCCTGGAGTTTCACGCTTCCAGCGGGACGAAGGCAGTGCGCGTCAGATCGAAAAGGCCGCGGTCGGTCAGCCGCAATTCGGGGATTACAGGGAGCGCCAAGAATGAAAGTGTGCCGAAGGGATCGGGCAGAGGACAACCCAGCCGCGCGGCGGCTTCGTTGACGCGGCGAAGCCCGGCACTGACCGCTTCTGCCGGTTCAGGGCTGAGGAGCCCCGCGAAAGGCAACGGCAACTCGGCGACTACCTCGCCGTCTTCAACGACCACAAAGCCTCCGCCGCAGCGTTCGAGCGCCTCGACGCAGACGCGCATCTCCCGGGGATCGGTTCCCGCAACGATCAGGTTGTGCGAGTCATGCGCGACCGATGAGCCGAGTGCTCCGGGGAGACGGAATCCGAAGCCCGCCACGAGTGCCAGGCCGATCCGGCCGCTTGCTCGATGACGTTCGAGGCTGGCGAGTGCCGCCACGTCCTGTTCCGGATCGAACTTCCATTCCCCCTGCTCGACGCGGACCGTGTGCGTCTCGGCAGAGGTCAGGATCTGATCGGCACACGCCCGAATCACCCGGCAGGTGCCGTGATTCAGCTGGATTCGGAACGAATCCTCCGCGACCGGAGCCAGATGCACGCTGTTCGCCGCCGGGATCGCTCGCGCGGACCAGTCGACGGCGAGCTCTCCCTCGCGGGCCACAAGACGGCCCGCATGGAATACGAAGCGGGGACGGAAACTGGTTTCATCCCGCAGGATCATCACGTCCGCCCGATAAGCCGGGGCGACGGCACCGCGGTCGCGAAACCCATAGTGCCGGGCCGGGACAAGTGCCGCGTGACGGACCGCGCGAGGCAGCGGAACTCCCGCCTGGACGACCCGCCGCAGGCGTTCGTTGATGTGGCCGTGGTCGATCAGCTCATCGGCATGGATGTCATCGGTGCAGAGACACCAGTCGCCGAGTTCGTCCGCGACGATGAGCGGCAGGAGCGTGTCGAGATTGCGGGCGACCGAACCTTCGCGCACCTGCACGAGCATCCCCAGGCGGGCTTTCTCGCGGGCTTCCTCGATGGTGGTCGATTCATGATCCGATGCGATCCCCGCTGCCGCGAAGCTGATGATGTCGCGGCCGACGAGTCCCGGTGCATGTCCATCAACGCGACGGCCGCGCTGGAGTGTCCGCACGATCTTGTCGAGCATGCCGGCCTCGCCGCTGAAGACCGCCGGCAGATCCATCACTTCCGCCAGTCCGAGAATCCGCCGATGCGCGAAGAGTCGCTCAACCGCCGCCGCATCGAGTGTCGCGCCGGCATCTTCGAACGGTGCACACGGGACGCACGATGGAGCCATGAAGAACACATCGAGCGGCAGGCCCTCGCTGGCGGCGAGCAGCTGTTCGATCCCGGCCACTCCCAGCACGTTGCCGACTTCATGGGGATCGGCAATGACCGCTGCCGTCCCGTGCGGCACGACGACCCGCGCGAATTCCGTCGGCGTCAGCAGCGTGCTTTCGAGATGCATATGGGCATCGATCAGCCCCGGCAGGATCAGGTCGCCATCGAGCTCGATCGTCTCGCGGGCCGACCAGTCGAACGGACCGACTGCGGCGATCCAGCCGTCGGCAAATACGACGTTCGCCGCTTCGATGCGCTGTGTGAAGACGTTCACCACCCGGCCGCCGCGGAGCACGCAGTCGCCCGGTTCTTCCCCGCGGGCAACGCGGATGCGGCGTTGCAGCACTTCGATGGTGACTTCCCGGGGACTGAACGGGGGAACGGCTTCCTCTGGCGAGTTAATCGGCATCGGGGTTCACAAATCCAATGTAAGGAAGTTCGCGGAACTGTTCGGCACAGTCGATTCCATAGCCCACGACAAAACGGTCAGGGATATCGAATCCGACATAATCGGGATGCACGTTCACCTCGCGACGTGCCGGCTTGTCGAGCAGCACACACGTCCGCAGGCTGCGGGGGTGCCGGGCTGCAAAGTGCTGGATCAGCCACTCCAGCGAAATGCCGGTATCCAGGATATCATCGACAATCAGAATGTCGCGATCGGAGACCGGTTCGGTCACGTCGAGCAGCAACCGGGGATTTCGGGAGGATCGAGTGGAATCGCCATAACTGGAGATCCGCACGAACTCACAGCGAAGAGGAATCGACAGCTTGCGGACCAGGTCCGCCACGAACACCCAGGCCCCTTTCAGGACGCCGATGACGATCAGCGGAGAATCGTCTGCGTCGCGATAATCCTGCGAGATCTGCCGGGCCAGTTCCGACACACGTTCGTCAATAGCCCGGGCCGAGATGGCCGGCTCGACCGACAGCGCTGCGGAGTGGCGGTTGGCAGACATTCTCAAGCCCCGTGATTCGATGGGTGTGATCGGCGAAACCTCCTTCTTCATCATAGTCACCCCGTCGCGAGCCGAAAGACCGGTGTCTTCTCAGGAATCCGCGTCCGGCAATCGCCTCTGATGCGGCTCCCGCCGGGTGGTCGATATTTCGCGATATCCAGCGTGTCCCGGCGCTGCCCGGACGCCGGAAAAGAAGTCAGGCGAGTGACTCGCCTGCTCGGGAACGGCTGCTATCATAATGAAGATCAGCGCCCTTCCGCACTGCTCGCGTCACCCGGTGCGGACGGCAGCTAACGTGGCGCAACTTATTGAAATTGAAGAACTTTCGCGCGTGCCACGGGCTGCGGCGTGCGATCGGCAAGAGGTCCTTCCGTGCACAAGACGACGGTTGTCGAGCGTATCCAGAACCAGGTTTTCGAATTGTTTCCGCTGGCCCGAAAGCAGGCCATCGACGGCAACCTTTCGCTGCTCGACAGCGGAATCCTCGATTCCATGGGAATTCTCGAGCTGGTCACCGCTCTCGAAGCCGAGTTCGGCATCACTTTCAGCGATGAGGACATGACCTCGGAAGCGTTCGATTCGATCGACTCTCTGGCGGCCCTCGTGGAAAGCAAACTCGCCCTGTCGCTCCCCGCGGAGAGCTGAGATGGACTTCCTGGTCCACCACATGCTGCGCACCACCGCCGAGCGCTTCGCCGACAAGGAAGCCCTCGTGCAGGGGACCCGGCGACTGACATTCGCCGAGTTCGCGAGTCAGGCAGCCGGAGTGGCCCGGGGATTACGCGAAGCGGGACTCAGGCGGGGAGAGCGGGTCGCCGTCTTCCTCGAAGCCTCGCTCGAACAGTCGCTGGCGATTCTGGGGATCTCGCAGGCCGGCGGCGTCTTCGTCCCGATTCACCATTCGCTCTTCCCGCATCAGGTCGAACATATCCTGTCCGACTGCGACGTGACGGGACTGATCACCGATTCTCGCAAGCTCGCCCCCCTGCAGGAACACCTTCCCGCAGAGGGAGCGCCCCGCTGGGTTGCGTTGTGCGATCCGGACTCCGGGGAAGTCTCCCGCTTGCCGCAGTATTCCTTCGCCGAGTGGTGTGCGGGCGAAGTCGCCTCCGGCTGGCAGGACTGGAGAATCGGCCGCGATCTCGCCGCGATCCTGTACACCTCGGGCTCGACCGGAAAGCCCAAGGGGGTGATGCTCAGCCATGAGAACCTGCTGGCGGGTGCGGCGATCGTCTCCGACTATCTCCACATCACATCCGCCGACCGGACGCTGGCGGTGTTGCCTTTCAGCTTCGATGCCGGGCTGAATCAGCTCATGACGGGAATCGCGCAGGGAGCTGCCGTGGTCCTGCAGGATGCGCTGTTTGCCCGCGACATTGTCCGCGCGCTGCAGGCCGAACAGATCACCGGGTTGGCGGGCGTTCCTCCGCTCTGGAATCTGCTGGTGCAGCCGAGCTCCGGGCTGGCGCGGGCCGAGTTGCCGCACCTTCGCTATGTGACGAACACCGGCGGGGCGTTGCCGCAGACCGTGCTCCGCCGTTTGCGCGAGGCACTCCCCGCGACACAGGTCTATCTGATGTACGGGCTGACGGAAGCCTTTCGCTCGACCTATCTGCCGCCGGAGGAGATCGACCGCCGCCCGGGATCAATCGGCAAGGCGATCCCGAATACCGAGATCCTGATCGTCAACGACGAAGGCCGGCCGTGCGGACCCGGCGAGCCGGGAGAACTGGTGCATCACGGGCCGACTGTTTCGCTCGGCTACTGGGGGCAGCCGGAGCTGACCGCCCAGGTGTTGCGGCCGCACCCGTTTCCTCCGCCGGGATTGTCGAATCCGCCGCTCGTCTGTTACTCGGGCGATCTGGTGCAGTCGGACGAAGAGGGCTTTCTGTACTTCCTCGCCCGCCGCGATAATCAGATCAAGTCGTCGGGGTTCCGCATCAGCCCGACGGAAATCGAAGAGGTCCTTTGCCGGAGTGGCCTGGTGCAGGAAGCCGCCGTCGTTGGCGTTCCGCACGAAGCGCTCGGCCAGGCGATTGTCGCGTACGTGCGCCCGCTCGAAGGGAGCGAAGTCGACATCGAGAAGCTCATGCTCTTCTGCGCCGAGAACCTGCCGCGACACATGCTGCCGAAGTCGGTCGAGGTCCGCGACACCTTCCCGAAGACGTCGAGCGGCAAGATCGACTATCCCGCACTCCGTCGGCTGGCGGTTGCCTCTGCCGAAGGTTCCGCCGCCGGGAGAGCCCGCCCGTGAAAGGCCGCCTGGGGAAGGGTCGCCGATGAAAGGCAGTCACGCCGGAGAGAGCGGACACGCGGTGCATGCGTTGATCGAGCGCTGCTTCGCGGTCGAGCAGGGGGAGTTGCAAGTGGGCGGGCTCCCCGTCTCGCGGATCGCGCGGGCCTTCGGGACGCCGCTCTATATCTATGATGCGGGTGTCCTCGAGCGCACGTGGGCCCTGGTCAGGAACGCTCTGCCGGCCGAGGTCGACATCTACTACTCGATGAAGGCCAATCCCCAGCAGGCATTGTTGCGTGCCTTCCTCGCGCGGGGCTGCGGGCTGGAGATCGCTTCCGCGGGAGAACTGTTTCAGGCATTGCAGGCGGGCTGCCCGCCCGAGCGAATCCTCTTCGCCGGCCCCGGCAAGACCGATGATGAACTCCAGCTGGCTGTCGAAAAGCAACTCGGGGAGATTCACGTCGAATCGCCCGGCGAGATGGATCGGCTCGCGCAAATCGCCGGGCGTCTCGATCGCACAGTGCGGATTGCGCTTCGCGTGAATCCCGATGCCGAGGCGGAAGGGGGGGCGATGCGGATGGGAGGCAAGCCGACCCCCTTCGGCATCGATGAGGAGCAGCTTCCCGCTGCACTCGATCGGGTGCGTGCTCTTCCCCGGCTCGAACTCGGGGGCGTGCATCTGTATTCGGGGACGCAGATCCTCGACGCGGCGATTCTCGAACGACAGGCGCAAAAGGCAATCGCACTCGCGGCACGTATCGCCGCGCATCTCCAGCAGCCGCTCCGGACGATCGATCTCGGCGGAGGCTGGGGCATTCCCTATTTCCCGCGCGAGCAACCGCTCGACCTGAACACCTTTGGCACCGCGCTGGGACGGTTGATCGAAGAATCGCGACAGCAGCCGCTGCTGGCGAACGCCCGCTTTGTCGTCGAACCGGGCCGTTTTCTCGTCGGCGAAGCCGGGCTTTACGTGACCCGCGTTCTCGATGTGAAGAGTTCGCGCGGCAAGACCTTTGTCATCGTCGATGGCGGGATGCACCACCACCTGGCCGCTTCAGGTAACCTCGGCCAGACGATCAAACGGAATTTCCCCGTGGCGCTCGTGAATCGGCTCGACACGGCCGCCACGGTAATCTGCGACGTCGTCGGCCCGCTCTGTACGCCGCTGGATACGCTCGCCCGCGGCGTCCCGCTCCCCGCTCCCCAAGTCGGCGACCTCTTCGCCATCTTCCAGTCGGGAGCGTACGCGCGGACGGCAAGCCCGCACGGTTTTCTCAGCCACCCCGCACCCGCGGAGGTCTGGGCGGAGAATGGTAAGATGCGGCTCATTCGACGTCGCGGCGAACCCGCCGACCTCCTGCGCGACCAGCTCTGACGGCACAACACGCACAACAGGCGAGTCGCACGGTTCATCACTCCCGCGACGAATTCTCCTTCGGAGAGACCTGCCGTGAGACTGCCGCCGCGGAATCCGGGAGCCCCCAGGCAAAGACGCGCACAACGAGATCCGACTCGTGCGGGTGATCGGTCCGGATGTGAATCTCTCCCCACGCGGGGCCGGCCTGAAGTGATTCCGTGTTCTGAATCTCCAGGGTGAAGTCCGCGGCGGTCTCCTCCGACGGGAGACAGCGGGCAAGGAAGTTCGGCGAGGCACTGGTAACGTCCAGGACGGAAAACGTCTTGCCGGCTTGGGCGGGAGAGAGCTTCACCGTACGGCAAACCGTTTCGCCGCTTTGGATCGTCCCCAGGGAGACCCGCTCCGGGACGATCCGGATATCCGGGACAGCAATACCGCGAAGCGTAAGCTTCAAGGTCGGCCGGACGGGATCGTTCGTTTCCAGCAGGATCCAGCCCGAGACCGCCCCGACCTGCTGCGGGGGAAAATCGATCTCGACCGCGGCCGTCGCCGTCGAAAGCGGGGGGATCGTGAGCGGCCGGAGCTTGCAGCGGAAGCGGTGCTGCGTCAGATTGCGGTTGCGGATGATGCTCTTCAGCACCAGCGGCTGCAGGCCGGTGTTGCGTATCGTGAAGTTGTGCTTCACCGCACTCCCCGCCGGGAATCGTCCGACATCGAAAACGTGCTGCTCGCAGGCGATCCGCGGGTTCCACGCTCCGGGGCCGGCGATCGGCCAGAGGAAGCGGAGCAGGCACAGTCCGAGAAACACGCCGGCCGCCAGATTGCAGTAAAAGCGTTGTCGAGCGCTCATTCCGGCCGGGTTCCTTTGTCGTGACGTGACCGTCGACGCGCGCCGGGAAGAATCGTACACTCCCGGGCGGGCCGTGCGGCCGGGAACGACGGTGGATGTTCCCCGCCGCCCCCGGCCGACTGCATCCGCCTGCTGTGAACGCAGACCGCGAACACGTTTCCAATACCGACGGTGCGCTTCTAGTCGGGAATTTCCGACTCGCCGCCGGAGCAGTCAGCGAGCGCTGTCTGCGTCAGCGGCGGTGCGAAGCACACGAGTGCCAGCCCCAGCAGCACCATGCCGATGGGGGCGACCCACCAGCGTTTGCTTTGCTGCAACCACGTTCCTGCACGTGTCATCACAGATCCTCCTTCCGAGGAACCAACGGAAAACGCCGCACCTCGACGATGCGGTCACGAGACCGAACCGACCGACATTCTGCCCCCGCATGCCCATCGCTTGTTCCGCATGGCGGAGCGGGGATTCCGCAAGCGAGCGGAACGTCACGCATCAGTATTCCTCCAGCGGCGCGCCGACCCGGGAATGCAGCGTGTGCCAGACGACGGGATCGATGCCGTTCTCCACGAAGCGGAGACTGCCGTCGAGCCGCAGCGTCTGCACGCCGCCGCGATGCAGGCTGCGGGCAGTCGCCTGGCGATTGACGTTGATATACCAGCAGCAGGTCATGCCGGTCTCGGCGAGGCGTCCCGGCCCGAGCAGGTCGTGCAGCTGTTCGCAGCCGGTGATGTCGTCCGCGCGGCTGAACGTGTGATTCGGGCTGCCGTCGTCGCCGTAGACGCCATGCCCGGCGGTGAGGCTGCCGCCGATCTGCCCGAGCGCCCACACCCCTCGCGAATCGACGGGATGAATCCCCGCGCGAATCTCTTCGACGGCGATGATGTTCGAGGCTCCCCGCGAAAAATCGCCCGGCCTGAACGAGCGGTTCAGCCCGCCGACCCCCGTTCCCCAGATCTGAAACGTCTCCCGCTGAGGATCGAACGTGGCCCGGTAGCCATCCCAGTTCTCCGGAGGTGTCGCCAGCGGGGAGTTGGGTAGTCGATCCCGCTGCGGGCCGAGATTCATCGCATAGTTCCCCCGCGCGAACCGGCTCTCGCTGAGATCGTCCCCGCGTCGCCAGTATGCATTGTCGGGGCGATGAAAGCTGTCGCTCGGACAGGTCATGAGCGGCAGTTCCGTCGTTCGGAGCGCCTCGTTCCGCGGATGGAAAATCGGAACCTCCGCCGCCCAGCGCTGCGCCAGCGTTTCTTCCCCGAGGGAAGGGAGCAGCAACAGGACCCAGTTCGCGCCGGTCCGGTCCGGTCCCGGTCCGGGCTGAAAGGCTTTCCAGAAGCTGTTGAAGTCGGCAATGTCGAACGGATCAAGCTGCCACTGGGCTGCGGGAGGGAAGACCTCGAAGCTGGCCTGATACGCGTGGAGTGCCAGTCCGAGGCGGCTGAGATTCTCACCACACTGCTGCCGGCGTGCCGACTCGCGGGCCAGCAGCAGGGCCGGCAACAGCAATCCCGCCGCCAGCGTGCCGAGGGCAAGCACGGTGAGCAGTTCGGTGCGGCTCCAGCCGGAGTGAGACATCGTCAGTTCCTCACTGCCTCGTTGGCCGGGGGGGAGGAATCGTGAACGTTGCCGACGGGCAGACGGATATCGATGATCCGGATGACCGGATTGCTGAATGCGAAACTGCGATACTCGGGGGTGAACTCCACAGAGGGGTACTGGAACAGCCGCTCGTAGGCCCGCTGGCGACGGTAGACGCTGGCCGGTTGCCCTTCGACTGTCGCCCCGAGTCGGTAGCGATCGTAGGTGAAGCTGCTGGCGACGAGGTACTCGGTGCCCTGCCGCCGTGCCCGTTCGACATCGACCTCTGCAACCGTGCCGCGATCCCAGTTGGTTCCCGCATAGATCTCGCGGACCGCGCGTCCCCCTTCCGCGTGCAGCCATTTCGCCGCTTCCGCACGCGTGTCGCGCGTCAGAAAGCGGTCGAGCTGGATCGAATCCCACAACGGCAGCGCGAGCAACACAAGCCCCGCCGTCACGGCCAGCCGCGGTCCCGCTGTTGTCCCGGCAATCACTTTGGAAACACACTCGATTCCCCGCCAGGCGAAATACGCCAGTGCCGGCACGACCGGCAGCATGTAGCGAACATAACCCGGATAGGGCTTCAGCGGAGAGAACTCCGGCACGAAGTAGAAGAGCAGCGTGTAAACGACAAGCAGCCGGTCGAGCGGCAGCGCGTGCTGCCAGCCCACCAGCACGAGGCAAAGCCCGAACAGCCCGGCAATCGCAAGCGGGGGCGTCATCCCGGGCATCAGGCTCTCTGTCCAGTGGAAACCGATTCCGCCGAGTTTCGAAGGCAGCCGGACATTGTGACCGCTGATCGCGTGATTTCCCTCGTGCTGGAGCCCTGCCAGAAATGTCTGCGGCGAGTCCAGGATCGGCCAGTTGATCATCAGAAAGACATAGACCGTCATACCCGCCGCCGGCAGGCTCCAGAGGGCGCAGCGTCCCCGTTTCTCCACCGGAATCAGCCAGGGAACGATCAGATACAGCGGAAGCAGCAGGACCGACTTGTAATGAGAGGACGCGGCCAGACCCGTTGCCAGCCCCAGGAACAATGCCGACGTCGCGTCGGGTCTTCGCAGGAAGTGCTGAAAGGTGATCAGGCAAAGAAGCAGACAGGTTGTGAGCACCACATCTTCCTTGAAGTAATGCGCGTGAATCACCACGGTCGGGCAGACCGCCGCCATTGTCGCCGTCATCAGGGCGCCTCTCGTGCCGAGATTCGGACGAACGAGCACGAACAGGCACAGCACACCCAGCGTCCCGATCAATGCAGTGGTGCTCCTTCCCAGCAGGACGACCTGCTGTTCGTCCGTCAGGCCGGCGATGAGGTTGATTCCCCGCACGATCTGCAGCATCAGCAGCGGATGATGAAAATCCTGTTCGCCCGTCAGCACGAAGCGAACCTTCTTCGGCTCGTCGTAGTGATAGCCCAGCGGAAACGTGTTGCCGTAAAGGTTCAGCATCGCCGAGAGCAGCAGCACGGCAGCAAGGACGCCGACGCCTCGCGGCGTGAACCGTGCGACCGTTCGCTCGAGTTCTGCGGAACCAGACATGGAATTCCGTTCGTTGCTGCCTGCCTGAATTTCGGGTGGCCTGACTTTCGCCACCGGCGAACACCGGTCGAAGCCTCTCCCCGTTTCCAGACGAATGCCTGTTTTCAATCAGACCAATGGAAAAGACAGCGCTAGCGCCGCTGGGCCACGATCAACTCGGCGAGCATCCCCAGCATGAGTGTCATGAGTGCCGTGACGGCAAGCAGCACATCGGTGTCGTGCAGTCCCGTCGGGGAATGGCGGAAGTTGTAGTAACCACTGGCGAACGTGATCAGGCCGAGTCCGACCGAGATCGGAAAGAAAACCCGGATCGGCCGGAAGTACATGACGAGACGAAACACGGTGCCGATATAGCTGAACGTGTCGCGCACCGGGCGGAACTTCGATCGGCCGATGCGCGGACGGTATTCGACCGGAACAAACTTGACCGCGTGCCCGTTGCAGGCGAAGGCCAGTGTCATCGAGGCGCTGCACGAGAAGCCTGACGGAAGTGCCCAGAGATAGCGGAGCATGATGTCACGTTTGACGATCCGCATGCCGGTGTTCAGATCCGGAATGCGGCGGCCGCTGATCCACTCGGCCAGTTTGCGGATCATCCATTTCGCGGGCATGCGCAGCCAGGGAGTCGTCCCCTGTTCGCTGGTGCGGGCGCCATTCACCTGGTCGTAATCGGGAAAGCAGGCGAGCATTTCGCACAGGTGCGCGGGCACGTAGGTGCCGTCCACATCCATCAGCGCCACCAGCCGGCCGCGTGCTTCCGTCAGTCCGGTTTTGCAGGCTTCGCCGAACCCGCCGTTCTCGACCCGTCGCACCACGCGCGCCCCCTCGGCGGCAGCATGCGCGGCGGTTCGATCCTGAGAGCCATCATCGACAACCAGCAGTTCCCACGTCCCTGGCCACTCAGCGAGTGCTTCGCGGATCTCCTGAATGACCGGGCCGACCGCCTGCTCTTCGTTGTACGCCGGGAGCAGGATTGTCAGATCGACCGCTTCCTCGCCGGAGACGGCTTTCGGCTGCGGCACGTCCTGGTTCCGCGGTTTCGCCGGAGCAAACGCCCTCTCTCCGGGAGCTTCGCTCACCGTGGGCAGGAGGGGAGTTGTGACGGCCGCAGGCTCGGCGGCGTCTAGAACGAACCGGGTGGGATCCATTGGCGGTCCTTGCGATTGCCGAGAGTCTGATGGACCTTCAAATCGATGTCGTACTTGATCCAGCGGATCGAGCCGTCACAGAACACGAAGTGACAGCCGCCACTGTGCGCGCTGCCGAAATGTTCGCGGCTGTCGAGCGCCACCAGATCGTCGAGCGGGGCATCGGTCGTCCAGCGGCGGATGTCGGCATCATCCCCGAGAAACATCGACTGGTCGTCGCCGTGCGTTCCCCCCGTCGTATACTGTTCGTGACTGATGTATTTCTCGCCGATCAGATACGTGTTCGACAGCCCGTCGAGCACTTCTCCCATGCGGACCTGGCTCCGCACGTAGGAGATCCCGGTGAGCTCTTTCGTCTCGGGCCACTCGTAGGCGGCGACGTCTTCGGCCTCGAGACTGAGGGGGCCGCCGCCTGTATCCAGCTTTGTGTCCCCCGCGTTGACGGCATAGTCGCTCTTCGCCGCCCGCTCGGGGATGTCGACGTTTCTCAGCTCCGTCGTGCTGGTATAGGGATAGGGGGTGGGGCTGCGGCGGCTGGGACAGTGAAAGATCGGCATCGCCATGTTGAGCACCCCGGCGAGTGCCTCCCGTTTCTCCTCCTCCGGCTTGCCCCGACCCATGTCCCGGACGACTTCATACTGCAGGAACGGGAGCACGTTGTAGACCCAGCCCCCCGGCTGGTCGATTCCATAACCTCGATCGGGATCTCCAATCCAGCGGTAGCCCCAGCCATCGGTCGGGTAGTGCCCGTGCACGCCGTGGTGCAGTTCCATCGCCATGCCCAACTGCTGCAGGTGTGTGCGGCACTGCGTCCGCCGAGCCGCGTCCCGCGCGTTCTGCACGGCGGGGAGCAACAGCGCCACGAGCAGCGTGATGACAGCGACCGAGACGAGCATTTCGATGATCGTCACGCCGTGGCGTCGAGAAGGAGACATCATGGCCGCTCCTTATCGCGGGAATGGTCTGAGGAACGCCCTGCCGCAATGGCAAAGGACATTCGCCCGCCCGGACGCTGCCCGAAAACTAATCCCGCTCGCTCCCCCGAATTCGGGCGGCTTCCTCTCTCATATTCGCCCCCACGGCCCGGAGCAAGCCGAAAAAACGCTTTGCCACATGGGAATGTCCGGCAGGAGGGAAGTCCCTCCTCGCGCGAAACCTGCCCCGGGCACTGGCCGCCGGCCGCTTCGATGCGGGGGGCAGAAGCCTTCCTCCACGCAGCCAGCAGCCGCAGTCTCTCCCGCGTTTCGATTCGTGTCATCGCGACCCTCATTTCACCACGATGCTGCAATCCGGGAGAGCGTACTGCAATCGGGCCACTCCGGCGGGGGTGACCTGCGTGTTGAGGATGCGGAGCGTCCGCAGATTCACCAGATCCTTGAAATGATCCAGCCCCACATCGCTGACCAGGGTTCGGTTCGCCGCCGTGCCGCTGAGGTCGACCGTCACCAGGTTCGACAGCGACTGCAAATGCACGAGCCCTGCGTTGGTGATCTTTGTCCGCGCGAGCGCAAGCGTCTGCAGATTGCCGAGCGGCTCCAGATGAATCAGGCCGGCATCAGTCACCGGCGCGCCGGTCAGCGTGAGCGTCTTCAACCGCAAGAGGCCGCGCAGCGCCTCGAAACCCTCGCCCGTCACCGCTGTTCCTCCCAGGTTGAGGTTCTGCAGGTGGACCAGTTCGCGGAGTGAGTCGAGCCCCGCATCGGTCACGGACGTTCGGTCGACGGCAAGCGATTCCAGTGCGGGCAATCCCCGGGCCAGTTCCAGCGCCCCGTCTCCGACCTGCGTTCCGCCGAGGTTCAGTGTCCGCAGCCGTGTCGCGCTTCGGAGCGGGGTCAGGCCGGCATCGGTGATGGGCGTGTTGACCAGCGACAACGATTGCAGTTGAGCCAGCCCCTGCAGGTGCGCGAGACCCGAATCGGTGATCTTCGCCCCCGTGAGCGAGAGGGTTTGCAGTTCGGCCAGCATGCCGATCGCGGGCATCGCCGCATCCGTCACGTCCGGCCCCGACAGCGAGAGCGACTTGAGCTGTTTCGCCGCGCGCAGGTGATTCAACCCGGCCGCGGAAAGCTTGCAGCCGGTCAACGCGAGCAATTCCAGACCGGGCAGCTTCGCGAGACTCGCGATCCCGGCATCGGTGACACGCGTCCGGTCGAGCGAGAGCGATCTCAACCGGGACAGCCCTTCCAGATGCTTGAGTCCCGCATCCGCAACCGGCGTGTCGATCAGCACGAGCGTCTGCAGGCCGGGAATGTTCTTCAGATTCGCAAGCCCTTCGCTGGTGACCTTTGTTCCTCCCAGGTCGAGCAGGGTGAGCTGATGCAGTTTGCCGATCACCTCCATCGACGCGTCGCCGATCGCCGCGCCGCGGAGCGAGAGCGTCGTCAGATTCGGGCAGTTCGCCAGATGCGCCACCCCGGCATCGGTGATCTTCGTCCCGTTCAGGTAGAGTCGCGTCAGTTCCGGCATATTGTCGAGCACCGCGATGCCGGTATCGGTGACCGAGGTTCCCGTCAGCTGCAGTGTTCGCAACTGCGAAAGCCCGGCGATCTGCCGCAGCCCCTCGTCGGTTACCTGCGATCCATCGAGGACGAGACTCTGCAGACCACTCAGCCCCTTGAGCTGCGCCAGGCCGGCATCGGTCAGCTTCTGCGGCTGGTTGAACGTGAGCGAATTCAGCTTTTTCAAGCCGCTGAGGGCGGCGAGTGCGGCATCGTCGAGCCGAATCCCCTGCAGGCTCAGGGACTGCAGCTCACTCAACTGCCGCAGCGACGCCATTCCCGCCGAGGTTACCGCCGTGCTGTCGAGATTCAGCGATGTGAGCCGGGTCATGCCGGCGAGATGCTTCAGGCCGGCATCACTGATTCCGGTGGAACCGAGCTGTAGACTTTCCAGATTCACCAGCGGGGCGAGCAGCGCCAGCTCCGCATCCCCGATCGGAGCGCCGGTGAGATCGAGAGCCGTGAGTCCTTTCAGCTTCGCGAGCTGCCGCAGCCCCTCCGGGGTGAGTCTTTCACAACGAAGCTGCAGTGCCTGCAGGGAGGGGAGTGCGGCGAGCGATTCGATTCCGCTTCCCGTGAGCGAAGTGCCGTTGAGCGTCAGTGACTGAAGAGCCGTCATTCCCGCGAGCGATCGCACCCCTTCATCGGTAACCGCCGTGTTCGCCAGGCTCAATCGGGTGACCTCTGTCGCCCCGGCAAGCGCTTTCAGCCCTTCATCGGTCACGGGGGTATTGTCGAGGGTCAATGCTGTCACGCCGGGCAGAGCGGCCAGATGCGGCAGGGCCGCGTCGGTGGCTCGGCTGAAGTCGTTGATCGCCACCCGCGTCAGGGCCGGCAGCTTGCGAAGCTGGAGCAATCCCTCTTCGTCAAGCGGAATCGCATTCAGATAGAGTGTCTGGAGATTGTCGAGTCCCCCGAGATGTGCAAGGCCTGCCGATGAGATCGAGGTTCCATCGAGCGCGAGAGACTTGATTCCCTGGAGACGCCCAACGTGTGCAAGCCCCGCATCGGTGATCGCAGTCCCCCGCAGGCTGAGCGTGGCGAGCGACGCATGCGAAGAGAGAGCTTCGAGCCCCGCATCCGTCACGGCCGTTCCATCCAGCGTCAGCGATGTCAGCCCCCGCGCGTTCCGCATCGCGGCGAGCGTCTGGTCAGAAACCTGCGTTCCCTTCAACGTCACTGTCGTCAGCTTCGTCATCCCCTGAAAGAGGGGGGCGACAGTATCCGTCAACTGAGTCCCCGCCAGAGCCAGAGTCGTCAGCTTTGTCAGAGCCGCGAACTCCCGTGCCGCCTCATCGGTAACCGGCACGTCGCTCAAGGTAAGACTGACCAGTCCCGGCACGCGTGCGATCCGCCTGATTTTGTCCGCGGTGACCCGAGTCCCCGAGAGGTCCACTGTCGTCAGCTTCGGACACCGTTCGATCAGGTCGATGACCGCATCACCCACATCCGTTCCCCCGAGCCGCAATGTCACGAGATTGGGAGCACTGGGAGCCAGATGCGCGAGCGCCGCATCGGTCACGCGAGTCATCGTCAGCACAACCGTCTGCAACTCGCGGTGCTCCGTCAGGTGCGCCAGCCCGGCATCCGTGACCGCGGTCCCGGTCAACTGGAGCGTTTGCAGACGCGGCATTCCCCGCAGCACTTCAAGCCCCTGATCGGTCACCTGCGAGTTATCCAGCGTGACCGTCTGGAGGTTCGGCATCGCGCGCAGCTGCGCCAATCCCTGATCGGTGACGTCCTGCGCACTGTTGAGCGTGAGCGATTTCAGCTGCGTCAGTCCCGCAAGGGCCGCCAGACAGCGGTCGTTCACCGGGACGTAGGTCAAAGTGAGCTGCCGCAGTTCGGAGAGATCCGCGAGATGCGCCAACCCGCGTTCGGTGACCTGCGTTCCGTCGAGCGCCAGTTGGCGGAGACTTTTCAGTCCCCGCAGCCGCTGCATGCCGTCGTCCGTGATCGATGTATAAGCGAGGTTCAGCGACTCCAGCGTCGTCATTCGCGCGATCTGGTCAAGCGCCCCCTCGGCAAGCACGGAGCCATAAAGATCCAGGCCCGTCAGCTTCAACGGTACGAGGTTCTCAAAGCCCTGTTGGGAAAGTTCGGTGTTCCGCAGCACCAATGTCCGCAAATCGGGAAGTCGGGCGAGATGTGCAAATCCGCTTCCCGTAATCGAAGTTCCACTCAGCGTGAGGGACGCGAGCGCGGGGAGATCGGCAAGCGAAGCCAGACCTTCATCGGTGATCGCCGTGCTGGCGAGACTGAGCGAAGTCACGTGCTGCATCTCTCGCAGTGCCGCCAGCCCGGCATCTGTGATCTCCGCGTTGTCGAGTTTCAGCGTGGCGGGAGCTGGAATTCCCGCCAGATCAGCCAGGCCCGCATCGGTCGCCTGCGAGAAGTCATTCATCGACAGCGTCTTGAGCGCCGGCAGTTTCCGCAAATGGGCATACGCTGCGGCGTCGAGCGGAACCGAATTGACGTACAGCGTCTGCAGATTCTCGAGGGAGAGCAGCGATTCGATTCCCTGCGCGGTAATGTTCGTGCCGTCCAGGGCGAGCGATTTCAGTGACGTCAGTTTTGCCACCGAGGCGAGTCCCTCATCGGTGAGTTTCGAGTTGCGGAGACTCAGCGTCGTCAGCTTTGAAAGCGAAAGACCGTTCAAACCAACGCCGGTCACGTTCGTGCCGTCGAGCGTCAGCGTTCTCAATCGCGAAAGCTCTTTCAGATGATTGAGACCTTCATCGGAGACCTGCGTGCCGCTGAGATCCAGTGCGACGAGCCGCGACAAACCCGCGAGCGGCGCGAGGTCTTCATCCCGCACGCCGGTCCCGGCGAACGCGAGAGTCTCCAGCCGGCTGAGTCTCCGCAGCGCGGACAGTCCCTTCCCTTTGACCTGTGTGTTGTTCAGCGACAGGGAACGCAAACGCGAGAGGCGCGCCAGCGCAGGCAAACCCGCATCACTGACTGCCGTGTCGTTCAAACGCAGGGTCTGCAGTTCTCCCAGATGTTGAATCGCGACCAGCCCGGCATCGGTGATCTGCGTTCCATTCAATCCGAGCGTGAGCAGTTCCCGAAAGCCGCGAACCTGCTCCAGGTCGGCATCGCTCACCCGACTGGCCGCATTGTCGAGGACCGTCACCTCATCATCGGCGTTCAGAGTCGTCGTCGCGAAAATCTGGCGGGCGTGCTCCCAGGCCTGTTCCCGTTCTTCTTCATTCCACTCGACAATCGTCTCCTCTTCCGGAAGGGGCACGGGAAGAGTGGCAACGGATTCGTCCGGCGTTATTGCCGGGGCCGGTTTCTGACTTCCCTCAGATACGGCGGGACGCGGGGCCGACGCTCTCGCTTCTCCCCCCGTCGAATTCAGGGCGATCGCTGAGGAGGCCCCCGTCTGGGGAGGTGCAGCGTCGTCGGCTTTCGACGTGGTGTTCTCGTTATAGCCCTCCTCGGCGGGCATTTCCGGGTGATCTCCTCCAGGCTCACCGATTCGGTCATCATCGGTCGCCGAAGCAGGGGCCGGGGGTGCGGTGGTCGGAGCGGTGGATTCCTGCGAGCAGCCTCCCAGACCGAAGAGGGCGATCAGCAACAGCACCAGCCGCTCTCCTCGCTCGCCTCGAGGCTGCCGCGATTCGCACCGCAACGATTCGCCTGCATGCGCGATCTGACTCCCACACCGACCGCCGATCACCGGGTTGCTCACTGGACGCTCCTTGCGAATCTCTGAGGAAACCAGGATAAATCCGCATCCGCCGCAAGCGACCGCACGCGCTCCCCCATGCCCCGTTGTGTCTGCCCACAGGAGCGTTCGACAGTCTCTGCCCGTAACACGCATTGCCGCTGCGCGTTGTGAATTGCCGTTGGAGATCGTTTACAGCAAGCGACAAGAACGGAACGAGGAACGAGATGTCTTCGGCAATCGCTTCCGCGATCATCCCCGATCGTGTGACATGGTTTCAGGAGGCTATCGCCCGTATTGAGGCTTCGCAAGCAAATTCCCGCGCGCTGCGGCAACTCTCGCAGAGTGGAGGGGAAAGCCTGCAGGTGTAGAACAGGAGACCAATCTATGAAGATTCAAGGACGCATCTAGTGCAGTATTGGAGGACGCCAATGATCGCTCCGTGATCAACACCACATAATCGAATGACGGGGTAAATAGATGCCCATAGATAATCGAGGGCTCCTTCATATCCCCCGTTCGCCTCTGTTTTTGACAGATATTGCCGCCGGTGTGCTGGTGCATTGCCTGTGGACGCGGGGCGGCCATCAAGGAACGACGTGAGGGCTCGTGGTCATGGTAAGCACCGACTAAGCAGGTCGTTCTCTAGTTCATGGAGGGAGCCGCCTCCAATCTCGAAAAATCATGCGGCGAGAAAGTTTTCCTGTTGCCTGACACAGGCACGCGGACTTACAACCTAGGAGCACGTCACGTACAGCCAGGATGCAGTAATGTTGAAGCGAAAGGGAAGTGGAGTCGCCAGACTGCATGACCAACACTCTTCGACGGCATGTTTCATGTCTTCTTAGCGTCGGCCCGTCTTGACGCGAGTCAACAGACGCGGTGAGAGCCGGGGCAGACTCTCACCGCGTTTTCTCTCCCCTCTGCTGTAATGTGCTGAGTGAGGGACTAGCCAGGTCATCGCCCGGGACTCCGCTGTCTATGCATCGACCCGCAGCTGGAGAGAAAGTCAATGGGCCATCCCGTGCCGGGAAGCCAGGGGGGAGGCATGAGACAACCTGTTGTTTGCAGGCCTGGTGCAGTCGGGGCGATGGCCGCGGGACGTAAAGGGGCGCGGGCTCTCAGGTCGTTGCCAACTCCAGGGAGAGACTGAGGAAAGAAGTTGTCACCAGAGCGGCGTTCAGCGACGCAGGTTGAGGAGTCGCAACATGACAATGCAGGGGCAGGCGCATGGTCGGCGGGGGCGGTTCCGGCGGGTGAGCGTGCTGGCGCTCAGTGGGGTGGGCCTGCTCTGCGGAGCCTGTCTGCTCGCGCTGGAGGGAGTCGGGTGGGTGCAGGCCGGGCAGGAGACGCCCCCCGAAATCGCGATCTCCCTCGCTGAGGGAGGCGACTTCGGCACAGTCTGGAGTCAGGCGGAGTTTGAATGGCCGTTCAAACTTCGTAACGACGGGCCGGGGGAAGTCGTCATCGAACGCTTCGAACTCTCGGGCGGATGCGTCCGCGTTGTCCCCGATTCCCTCGTCCTCGCTGCCGGAGAAACAGTCGAACTGAAAGCCACTCTCGATTTGCTGGCGAAGGAGGTCGAAGAGACACAGTTCCCCACGCGGAAGGTCGAGGCGACGATCGTGCCGACCATCGCCGGATCCGCGGCCCCGGAGAAAAAGCATCCCGGATGGACCCTGCGGGGTAAAGCCCGCAATCCGCTCACGGTCGAACAGCAATCACTCGATTTCGGCGAGGTGACGGTCGATGAGACCGTCCTGCAGGGGGAACCTCTGGGGACGAAATCGGTTCTGGTCACCCTGCATCAGCCGGTCGTCGAACTCATTGCCGAATCCGACGCGGCCACTGTCGAGATCACGCCGATCAAGTATTCGCCGTATGTGGTGACGAAGTGTGCCCAGTGTCACGGACGGTATGAATCGGCCCGGCTCGACATCCGCCCGCGGGAGACGCTTCCCGATGGAGAATTCTCGGCTGATGTGCGGCTGAAAGTCTCGCTCCCCTACGATTCGAAAGAGCCGATCGAGGGAGTGCCGCTGCAGGTGTCGGGAAGAATTCGCAAACCGGGTGCGTCCGCCATGCCCGCCGCGGCGGAGACGTTGAACGACCACTGGGCATTCATTCGCCCGACCCGCCCTGAACCTCCGCAGGTCAGGCACACCACCTGGCCGCGAAACGCGATTGATGAGTTTGTGCTGGCGATGCTCGAGCAGAAGGGAATGCAGCCGGCTCCGGAAGCGGACCGGACGACCTTGATTCGTCGCCTGTCTCTCGATCTTCTCGGACTTCCGCCCACTCCCGCCGAGGTCGATGCGTTCGTCAACGACCGGCGCCCGGATGCTTACGAGCAACTCGTCGACCGGCTGCTCGCTTCGCCGCATTTTGGCGAGCGCTGGGGACGGTTGTGGCTCGATCTCGCCCACTATGCCGACAGCGACGGCTACGACGGCGACGGGTTCCGCCCCTTCGCTTATCGTTACCGCGACTGGGTGATCGAGGCGATCAACGCCGATCTCCCGTTCGATCAGTTTACGATCGATCAGCTCGCCGGCGACCTGCTCCCCGACCGCACCTACGCGCAGGTGCTCGCCACCGGCTTCCACCGCAATACGACAACGAATCGCGAAGGAGGCGTGAACCCGGAAGAAACCCGCATCAAGGAAGTCATCGAGCGGGTCAATACCACGGGGACCGTCTGGCTGGGCCTGACGGTCGGCTGTGCGGAGTGTCACGACCACCGCTACGATCCGCTGACACAGGTCGATTACTACCGGCTGATGGCCTTCTTCAATCAGGCCGAGAACGGCGTCGTCGCGACCCCCTCCCCGGATGCCTACCAGAAATGGCGCCGCGATCAGGAGGCTTACCGCCAGGCGGCGGCGATTGCGCGACAGGCCTTCGAGGAGGTCACGCTTGATGCCTCCGGAGCACTCGCCCGCGCCCAGACCGACTGGCAGGCCTGGACCGAGGAACAGAACCGCCAGTGGATCGTGCTGGACGGACAACCCCGTTCCGCCGCGGGGGCTGAGTTTACCCGGCAGCCGGATGGTTCGTGGCTCGTCAGCGGCGCGAGTGCCGCGACCGACACCTACACGCTCACTCTCTCAACCGACCTGCAGGGGATCAGCGGGTTGCGTCTGGAAGCCCTTCCCGATCCGACACTCCCCGCGGGAGGTGCGGGTCGGGCTCCGAATGGGAACTTCATCCTGACGGGCGTGGAGGTCGCGGCGGCAGCGGCGGACCACCCGCATGACGCGCAGCCGATCCCGCTCGAACTGGCGTCCGCCGACTTCAGCCAGGAAGGCTTTCCCGTCACAGGAATCATCGATTCCAGTGCAGCGAGTGGATGGGGTGTCGCACCGCAGGTGAACCTTTCGCACACAGCGCTCATCCAGCTGCGGGAAGACGTCGGCTTTACCGGCGGAACAGTGCTGACAATCACCCTCCGCCAGGAGTACGGCCGCGAGCACACGCTCGGGCGGTTCCGCATTCTGGCGACCGCGCAGCCGCGTCCGATCCGCATCGATCGCTCTCCCGTGCTTCCTGCCCCCGCGCCGGTTGCGGAAATCCTCGCGCTCTCGCCGGCGGAATGGACGCACGAACAACGGCTCCTGCTCGCCGAGCATTACTGCACCTCGCGCTACGAATGGAACCAGGCGTGGCACGCTGCCCGACAGGGACCGGCAGCGTTTCCCGTCGCCATTGCAGCCCCGGCACTTCCAGAACGTCCCCTCGCGCGACGGACCTACCTGCACCAGCGTGGCGATTTTCTCCGCCGCGGCGCTGAGGTAACTCCCGGCTTTCCCGCCTTCCTGACCCCCTCCACGGCGACGGCTCCGTCGGCAATTCGGACGAATGAGACCCCGGGGGCCGCCAGCGATGGGGGCTTCGACGGCGAATCGGCTGACTGGGTCACGTTGCTGCCCGAGAGTGTCACCTGCGAAAGCAATTCCGTCTTCCTGCCGCGCGACCAGCAGGCGGTCGCGACTGTCCAGCCGGATGGCTCGATCCTCGTGGGAGGCGGCCGGCCCGAGAAAGACCTCTACACCGTCGCAGCCACGACCGATCTGACCGGAATCACGGCCATTCGCCTCGAACTCCTTCCCGATCCGAGCTTGCCCCGGAATGGCCCCGGACGCGCCGATGACGGGAGCTTCACCCTCAACGAATTTCGACTGGCAATGGCTCCCCGGGAGGGGACCATGGAAGAACGCCCCGTGCCCTTGCAGAATGCGATTGCGGACTTCGACCCGGAGAAAGAGACCGCGGCGGAAGCGATCGACGGTGACCCGATGACGAGCTGGACCCTCAGCCGTCGACTGGGCAAGCCGCACGTGGCGGTGTTTGAGACGAGCGAAGCGATCGGATTTCCCGGCGGGACACGTTTCGTCTTCACATTCGATCAGCAGGCCAAACAGAAACAGATTGGCCGCTTCCGCCTGTCGGTCAGCACGGCACCGCGCTCGCTCACCCTCGCCGCGGCACGGAGCGAACTCCCCTCGAATCGTCTCCCCGATGGCAGCCGACGGCTTGATCGGCTGGATCTCGCCCGCTGGATCGTCAGTCCCGAGAACCCGCTGACGGCCCGGGTCGCGGTGAACCGCTTCTGGCAACAACTTTTCGGCCGCGGCTTCGTCACCACCCCCGACGATTTCGGGCTGCAGGGAAGTCTCCCTTCGCATCCGCAACTCCTCGACTGGCTGGCGACCGAGTTCATCGCGAAGGGCTGGAGTCGCAAGGCGCTGCTCAAGCAGATCTGCTGCTCGGCGACCTATCGGCAATCGTCGGTCGTCGCTTCGAGTTCGCAGGAGAAGCTTCCGCTCGACCACTGGTTCGGGCGGCAGAAGCGGCAACGGCTCGACGCCGAGCTGATCCGCGATACGGCCCTTGCCGTCGGCGGTATTCTGAATCGCGAGATCGGCGGCCCGAGCGTGCATCCTCCGCTCCCCGCGGGAGTCTCCGACAACGAACGGCGAAAGTGGCCCGCCGAGAGCGAAACCGCCGATCATCACCGCCGCGGCATGTACGTGACGGTACGGCGTTCGCTTCCCTACCCCTCGCTGGCCACTTTCGACACACCCGATTCCAGTGTCAGCTGCGTGCAGCGGATGCGTTCGAATACGCCGCTGCAAGCCCTCACGCTGCTGAATGATCCGGTCTTCTTCGAGGCCGCCCGCGGAGTCGCGCTGCGACTGGTGCGTGAACTGCCGGGCGGAGACCGCGAAGCCCGGTTGCGGCAGCTCGTCCGCCTCTGCCTTGCCCGCGAACCGCAGCCAGTGGAACTCGCCTTCCTGCGCGAATTCTACGAGAACCAGGCGGCACTCTACGCCGCGGATGGGAAAGCTGCTGAGCAGGTTGCAGGAACGGAGTCCATTCCGTCCCACATAAACGCGGCGGAGCTCGCCGCCTGGACCCTGACCGGCCGTGCGCTGTTCAACCTCGATGAGTTTCTGACGCGGGAGTAAGCGATCCCGGGCAACGTTTGATCCCGATCGCGTGGCGGTCGTCGACGCCCGAAACAGCACATCTCCGCGATAAGGCTGCAAGTCAACAACCGCATGTCGTTGCACTCGATGTGAGGCCCTCTGCTTCAGGAGACCGCAATGCCTTTCCCCCCGGATGAACTGGAACGGTCGCGGCGAGCGTTTCTGACGAGTGCGGCAAGCGGAATCGGGGGGCTGGCACTCGCCTCGTTACTTCAGGAGGACTTGTTTGCGGAAGATGCGGCAGCGAACCCGCTGGCGGCGCGACCGCCGCATTTCGCGCCGCGCGCGAAGGCGTGCATCTCGCTCTTCATGGCGGGAGGGCCGAGTCAGGTGGATCTCTACGATCCAAAGCCGATGCTCACAAAATACGCCGGCCAGCCATTGCCGGAGTCGCTCACGCGGGAAGTGAATTTCCCGTTCCTCGACAAGTATTCCTCGACCCTGATGGCGAGCCCGCAGAAGTTCATCCCGCAGGGAGAATCGGGGCTGGAGTTTTCAGACATGCTCCCCGGCATCGGCAGCTGTGCCGACGACATCGCCGTCATCCGCTCGATGTACACCGAGCACTTCAACCATCACCCCGCGGTGATGCTGATGCTCAGCGGCGTGCCGATTCTGGGACGGCCGACCATCGGCTCGTGGGTCGCATACGGCCTGGGGAGCGAATCGCAGAACCTGCCGGCGTATGTGGTCCTCACCGAAGGGCCGGAACTTCGCGGCGGCGCTTCCAACTGGTCGAACGGATTCCTGCCGGCCACCTATCAGGGGGTTCCGTTCCGCAAGCAGGGAACGCCGATCCTGAACATCGCCAGCCCGCCCGGGGTGAAGTCCGCGAGCCAGGAGGCAACCGTGAACCTGCTGCGAACGCTCAACCAGCAGCGGGTGGCGCAGACCGCCGACCCGGAGATCGAAGCCCGCATCGCTTCGTATGAGCTTGCGTTTCGCATGCAGTCCGCCGCCCCGGAACTCACCGATCTCTCCGGTGAGACCGAATCAACACTCACGGAGTACGGCGTCGACCGCAAGGACCCGACAGCCAAAGGCTTCGCAACGAACTGCCTGCTCGCCCGCCGGCTGGTCGAACGGGGCGTGCGGTTTGTGAGCCTCTTTTACCAGAACTGGGATCATCACGAGAACCTGCAGCAAAACCACGGCAAAGCGTGCGCAGTCGTCGATCAACCGATCGCGGCACTTCTCAAGGATCTGAAACGGCGCGGCCTGCTCGATTCGACACTCGTCTTCTGGACCACCGAGTTCGGCCGGACCCCGCTCGGTGAGAACGGCACGCGGTTCAAGGCGATCACCGGCCGCGATCATCACCCGCTGGCGTTCAGTGTCTGGCTCGCCGGCGGGGGAGTGCAGGGTGGGCAGGCGATCGGCCGCACCGACGATTTCGGCTGGGCCCCGGTTGAAGACAGGATGCACATCAACGACCTGCACGCCTCGATCCTGCACCTCTTCGGCCTGGATCACAAACAGCTCACCTACCGCGTCAGCGGCCGCGACATGCGGCTGACCGACCTGGGAGGCAATGTTTGTGAGCGACTGCTGGGGACCTGAGGGTGACTGAAGTTCGATCGTCCGAGACGGGGGAATGCGCAATGACAATGCTCACTCGTTTGACGGCCGGTAAATGGATCGCCGTGATGGCCGTCCTGTCCGTGCCGCTCCTGTTGATCGGCGGGTTTCCTTATGCCCAGGACTGTATGCTGCGGGTGGAAGGCTATGTTGTGGTAATCGACAAGCTGAACGAGCAGTCCACGCTCGACATGTCGCCCACCGAGCGCATCATTGAACTCCCTGTCCGGAACCTGCTCGATCGTCCCATCGTCGTCGAAGGAGCGCGCGTCGATTGCCGGAGTTGCCTCGCCCCCCTGAACCTTCCGCTGTCGCTTTCACCCGGCGAGACGCGGCAACTCAGGATTGAAGTGACGCGCCCCTGCGCGGAAGGAGAATCTGAGCAGTTTCACGAACTCGAACTGTTCACAGACGTTCCCGGGGTGCCGCTGGTATGGCGGTTTCGAGTGAGCTGCAATCCCGCTCTCTGGCCGGATTTCGCAGGTCATCCACTGTGAGGGCGAACACGAAAGTTCGCGTCTCGACTTCTACAGAGTGTCCCACGTCCAGTAGTCGAATGCTGGTTATCCAAGCCCATCAAAGCGAGGTGTTTCATGCAGACGCGCTACGAAATGTTCTCTCTGGTTCTGGGGTGTGTGTCGGCAAGTCTCATCGCACTCGCTCTGTCGAGCTCGCCGGCCTATGCGCAAAGCGGTGAAGTCCGGTGCCAGGGAGCCTGCAATGTCACTTCCACGTGTATCGTAAAATCCCTCGCATGCAGTCCGCCCCGGCCGAACTGCCGGTGTGCTCAGATGACTCTGTGTGAGTGCTTGTAACGGGACGTCCAGACTCTCCGTGCAGCGAGCAGTGCGGAGAGGCATTGTTGATCCGCGTGTCTCCTGCAAGCGGAAGGTCTGGTTCCGCGCTGTTCCGAACGGCAGGAGACAGCGGGAACTGTCACATCCCGAGGCGGCTCCAGCGGTCATTGTTTTTGAGATGCAGGATCAAGACGAAAGCAGTTCTTGAGATGTTACGAGTGTTCGAATACTGTCCACCGCTGCAACCCGGCTCTCGTTTGCTGGCGATCGTGGGAGCCATTCTCCTTCACACCATGCCGTTGCAGGCAGAGACAATTGATGCCGAGTGTCTGCGACGACTGCGGAGCGAAGGCCCGGCGATGTGGAAGAAGGTCCGCGAAGCGGCAGCCGGGCTCGAAGTGGAGGGCTCGCTGCGAATTCATATCGAGTATCAGGATCCTTCCGGCGAAATGAAGTCGCTGGAGATATCGCGGGAGTTCCTGGTGTGTCAGCGGCTGGAGCGAGGCGATCAGCTCGTCCGTTCCACGGCAGATGAGGGACACGTCGATTGGGTCCGTAATCCACGCTACTGGTTTGAGGCGACTCAGAAGCCGAACGTGGATAAGCCCTTCTTCTCAGGAGGGGCGGAGCACGCAGCGGAGATTCCGCGATCGATGCCGCTCGGGGCCCAGGAGTACGCGAACCGGCTCGACACGGGCAACCGGATCTGGACCTTCACACTCGAGGAGCTGCTCAACAGCTCCGAGTTTCGGCTCGTAGCGGCAAACTGGATCGAAGCCAATCAGACTCGCCTCGCTCGCGTAGAGTTCGAATTCCTCGGAAGCAGGCGCGACGGCCCCAAGTTCCCCGGCGGCCGCTACTGGGGTGAACTCGATCCGGAGAATCATTGGCAGATCGTGCGCTGCGGCGTGCAGGTCCCCGAGGAGAACCTGATCTACGAAGTGCAGAACACTTTTCAGCTCACGCCCGACGGGCTGCCGTTTCCGAAGCAGATTCGGCAGCTGCGGATGATCTCCGGAGCTCCGGACCGGGATGAGTCGATTTATGAATTCAGCGCGCCGCGGGAATGTGCCCGCCCGTCCGAGGCCTTCACCCTCGCGGGGTATGGATTCTCGGAGTCGCTCGTCCAGGTGCGATCCTCGCGGGCGTATCTGCGACTGGTGCTCCTCAACCTCGGGATCGTCGGGCTGATCCTTTCGATTGTCCTGTACCGTTACTTCCGCAGGCGACGGCAGAGAACGGCGGAATAGCGAGTCCTCTCTGCCGTTGACTCGGAATGCGAAATCATTATCGAACGCGTCCCGGCAAGACTCTCCTCACCAGCGGTAGCCCTGCTGGCGGCGGTAGCCATGAAGCTGGAGGGAGCCGTCGGCACGGACGTCGAGAATCGAGTAGCTGTTGTTCTCGGCTCCGGTGCCTTCGATCATCGCCGCCAGCGTGCAATAGTGGATGCCGCCGATTTCCTTGTGGTCGTTGCGATGGCTGTGCCCCTGGAAGACGGCGAGCACTTTCTGCGATTCTTCGAGCACGGCGCGTACGTCCTCGGAATTCTTGACGCAGTGCCGATTGCTGCCGTCGAGACGCTGATGGGCCAGGACGATCACGCGTCCTTCCGCCTTCTTCAGGTCTTCGCGCAGCCACTCGATCTCGGCTGCGGGGATGTTCGCATCCATCCACGAGGAATTCTTGCGGCCGTACGGCTCGCCATCGCTGCGGAAGCACGCATCGAGGACAACGAAATGCGTCCCCTTGCGGTCGAACGAATAGTAGGACTTCTCCTGTTCGACGGTCCCGAGGAATTCCTGCTTGGTGAGCGTGTCGACACAGTGGTTGCCGAGGACGTAGTGGCGATCTTTCGCAATCGCCGCGAACGGCCGATTGATGGTTTCCAGATAGCGCTTCTCGGTCTCGACCGCATCGGCGGCGTCGATCAGGTCGCCAAGCTCCACGAGGAAATCGGGCCGATCCTTCTCGTACTGCGTTGCCGCCTCGGCGAGTTTTGTGAGTGTCTCGCGATAGTACCGCGTCCCCAGGTGATCCTTGTCGGCATAGTGCAGGTCGGTCATCAGCGCCACCCGCAGGCGCGGGGCGGCTTCCTCCGCGAAGAGGGACTCCACATTCACGGCCGTCGCTGCCGTCAGCAGCAGCGTTCCGTTACGCAGAAAAGCACGGCGACTCAATTGCACGCAATCCGAATTCGAGTGTGACACGAGATTCCTCATTTCCGTTCAGGGCTCGACGTACCGCAGTCCCGTCTTTTCGTCCGCGACCGCAATCCGGGCGTTGCCGGTACAGCCTTTTTCCTTGTCGCTGCGACCGCCGGCGGCAAGAAACCGGCCGTCGGGAAGGCCGGCAATCCCCAGCGAGACGTTGAATTCATAGCGGCCGATCATTTTGAAGTCGGGATCGGTGACCAGCAGGATCTGCGGTTTTCCATAGCAGCCGAACCACCAGCGGCCATTGGCGAAGGCCGCGGTCTGAATTCCCAGGTGAGTGTGTCCGCTGGCGATGGTGTGCTTCTTCACGAAGTTGAACGCGGAGTCGTACTCGTAAACGTAGTTCTCCTCCACATCGGTGGGCAATCCACCGACGACGAAGAAGCGGCCGTCCCGGTAGTCGATCCCGCCGGCACCGTGAAAGGCTTCCTGCGTCTCGTGCTTGCTGACGAGCGACAGATCCTCGGCATTGTAAACGTACACCCAGGAGTCGGCATTCCCCTTCGGATCGTTGAAACGGCCGAGGTTCACCGCGACGTAGATCTTTCCATCGTGAACGCAAAGATCGCCGTGGTGATTGGCGACCGGGACTTCCTTCAGCCGCTTGCCCTCGAGGTCGGTCTTCACCAGCTGCGTGGTGAAGGACCAGTAGATTGCCTCGCGGTCGGCACAGATGCCCTGCAGGTGATGCCGGTAAGTCCCCTCGCACTGCACCGGGCCGAAACGCGAGCCCGCCTGCGAGCCGGCATTGCCGCGACTCCCGGCCGCGCCGTCGTCGAGTAGCGCCAGCGGGGCCGGCGGCTCGGCCGCCAGCAGCGACGTTGAGAGTGAAATGGAGACGGTGCAGAAAATCACAGCCCATCCGCAGTGCAGGTACTTCATCATTCCTCTCGGCATGAGCGGTCGTCTGGTGATCAGGAAGATACGTTTCGGCCGTGGATTTCATCTTAATCGATTGGCGGAAGCGGGTCACCCGACCTGAGGCGAAAGTCGCTGTGGAGAAGTCTCCGGAGCTTCAAGATGCAGGGGCTGCAGTGCGCCCGGTCGGGGCAGCGGCAGGTAGAACGGGACGCCGCTGCGCTCGTAGGCGGTGTATCGTTCGCCCCAGGTTTCCCGCAGTCGGGCTTCTTCATGAAGGGAACCGAGCGCCAGATACACCGTGCTGGCCAGGCTGAACGCCAGCAGGCTGGTGGTCATGCGGGGCCAGAGAAAGAAGATCGGCAGCGGGGCGAAGTTCAGCGGATGGCGACTCCACACGAACGGCCCGGCCGCGTGTGACAGCCCTTCGGAGTCGAGGGCGGGGCCCTGGGCCTCAGGCTCCGGCGGCACCGGCCCGTCGCCGAGCCAGGCACGAAAGCTCTCCACTCCGACGATGCGCGGAATGCCGACCTGATGAGCCGCGGCGGTGGCGGCCCCGAGCGCCGCCAACTGGCCGGCGTGCATCGCCATGGCCAGCGGGCCACGAATGTGATAGAGCTCGCGGCTGGGCTGCCGGCGGATGTAAGCGGCCAGAACCGCGAAGGTTCCCAGCGACTGACCGATGAAGAACACCCGATACAGCCCGTTGCGGTTTCGCTCTCCGAAACAATTCGTCGCGGCCCGTTTCGCCGCGCTGCTCGCCAGCGCGCTGTGAACCGCCCCGAAAACCGCGGTGGCCGCCGCCACTTTCAGCATGCTCCGCCACATGTTCGCTCTCCTCTCGCGTCTCGACGGCGGGAAACCACCGAGTCCGTCCCGATGCGCTTCCCGGAAACCGTCCCGGGCATCGGGCGATGCAAATTGCAGTCCTGCCGCGCGTCAACGACAATAATGTCGAGAGTGCACGGCAAGAGCGACAATAGAAGCTTCCCGCTTCCGGCGTGGGGGATGGCGAGCTCGTTTGGGCACGGTCAGCACAAGCCGACTCAACGCGTGGAAAGGAGCGAAGATGACCACTATCGCGATCATGCTCGGGCTGCTGGTGCTCCCGCTGCTCGTTGCCGTCAGTTACGAACGGCTGACGGGGCGGGCGCTGCTCGACCGCCGCACGGCAGGTTGCGTGGGCGTGACGCTCGTGTTTCTCTTCACCGGCGTCGGGCATTTCGTGCTGACCGAGCCGATGGCCGAGATGCTGCCCCCCTGGGTACCGGCCCGCATTCCGCTCGTCTATGTAACGGGCGTACTGGAGCTCGTCGCCGCGGTGGCGATTCTCTTCACACCCCTCCGCCGCACTGTCGGCTGGTGCCTGATTGTGCTGCTGCTGCTCTTTCTGCCGGTGAACATCTATGCGGCCATCCAGCAAGTCGGCATGGGCGGGCACGAGTGGGGACCGGTCTACCTGCTCATCCGCGTGCCGCTGCAGGCCCTTCTGATTGGATGGATCTGGTGGTGCGGGGTGGCGGAGAGGCTCTAGACTTTAGGCTATAGGCTTTAGGTACGGGAGCCGGGGCGCCCGGTTCGCAGAAGGACTCCGTTGATCGTCCACCAGAGTAAGCGGGGGCTTTCCAATCTTGATCGGCCGTCGGGAAGAATTCCGGCAACCGGTTGAGTGTGCTACCTAATGCCGAGTTCACGGGCTGGCAACGCGGGAGGATCGCGATTATTGGTCCGCAGTGATGATCTCGACGGGCTGTCCCTGTTGCAGACTCGCGCCGCGTGCAAGGACGACCAGTTGATCGGCATCGAGTCCGGAGACGATCTCTACATCATCGCCCGCACGCAGGCCGAGCGTCACCGGTTTGCGGTCGATCTTGCCGGCCACGACACAGCAGCAGTAGGTGTCGCGTCCCTCGCGGACGATCGCCGAAGCGGGGAGCGTGAGGACGTCATCCCGCTGTTCGAGCAGGATGCTGGCAGTCGCGTACATGCCGGGGCGCAGCACCCCGTCTTCGTTCGGGATGTCGATTTCAGTGCGAAGCGATCGGTTCGATACGTCCAGCGACATACTGTGTCGGGTGACGGTCGCCTGATATTCGCGGCCGCCAAGGGACTGAACGCGAACGATGGCGGGATCGGGCGTATCACCCCCGTCGACGAAGGCGGCTTCCATCTCGGGGACATCGACGAACACGCGGACCTTGTCGGTTCGCAGCACGGTCATCAAGGCTTTCGTGCCGTCATTCGCCGGATGCACATAATGGCCCGTATCGACGCCGCGCCGGGTGACCACACCATCGAAGGGGGCCTTGATTTCCGTATAGGCGAGCAGTGTCTTCGCCCGCGACAAATCGGCCTGCGAGACGCGCTCGCGTGCCTCGGCAGCCATCTGGTCGGCTTGCGCCTTATAAACGTTGGCCTCGGCTTCGTTCAGAGCGGCCCGGGCCGTCTGCACCGTAGCGGCCGCTTCGTCCCGTGCCGCTTCCGCAGCGCGGTACTGGTTAAGGGTCTCATCGACAAGTTTCTGAGTCACCGCGCTTTTGGCCGCGAGCTCTTTCATCCGCTCGTACTCGGCTTTGGAGCGGTCGAGTTCTCCGGCGGCGCGGCCGGTCCCGGCTTCCGCCTGCAGAACCCGCGCGCGGGCGGTGTCGACCGCGGCCTTCGCGGCACGCACCGCCGCTTCCGCCTGCTGCACCTCAGCGGTGGCTTGCGCGAGCAGCGCTTCCTTCTGTTTCACGTCATCGAGCATCTCGGGAATGGAGAGCTTGATGAGCACCTGCCCCTTTTGCACGGCATCACCGATGTCCACCAGCACCTGCTCGACATAGCCGGAGAGCTTCGAGTGGAGCGGAGCCTCTTCGAAGGCTTCGATGCGTGCGGGTTGTGAAGTGTAGAGCTTCAATGTTTTCCGCACCGGCTTGCCCGCGGTGACGCGATCGAGGGCGTTCCGGGTGGACTCCGCTGTCTCAGTGGAGGCTTCGGTGGGAGCCGGCTGATTGAAGTTGCCGCTCGCGACAATGATGGCGGCAACGCCTGCGATCATTGCCAGGAAAAGGAACAGTTTCATGCGACACCTCCGGTTTGCGGCGCGGTACCGGCCATGTCGGCCGCCGGCTGATAATAGATGCTGTGTGGGTCACCGGGATCGAGCGAGGCCGACCGGGCATTCGCCGTCTCCTGCAGGAGCGAGAAGAGACTCGGCAGGGCGAATAACGTGGCGAGCGTCGCGGCGATCAGGCCGCCGATCACCGCCCGGCCGAGCGGTGCGTTCTGTTGTCCGGCCTCGCCGAATGCCAGTGCCATCGGCAGCATCCCGGCGATCATCGCGAAGCTGGTCATCAGAATCGCCCGCAGACGACTGCCGGCACCTGTGACGGCGGCGTGTTGCGCGTCCAGTCCCTCCCGCCGGCGCTGTTCGGCAAAGGTCACCAGAAGGATGGCGTTTGCCATCGCCACGCCGACCGCCATGATCGACCCGATGAACGATTGAATGTTGAGCGTCGTCCCGGTCGCCCAGAGCATCAGAACGACTCCGGCGACAACGGCGGGAGCCGTCGAGACGGTCACGAACGCCAGACGCAACGACTGAAAGTTGGCCGTCAGCAGCAGGAAGACCGCAATCACCGCCAGCCCCAGGCCGATCGTCAGTCCGGATTGCATCTCCTGCATCGGTGGGATCTGGCCCCGCGGTTCGACCTTGATCCCCGCCGGTGGCGTCCCCGCCCGGTCGAGCGCGAGCGCCACCTCACGCGAAACGCGGCCCAGATCGGCGTTCGCGACATTCGCCGTCAGCGTGATCTGCCGCCGCATGTTGTAGCGATCGTATTGTCCCGGCATCGTACCGGGCTGAATGTCGGCAACGTCACGGATGAGCACCTGGCCGTTCTCGGTTCGCTTGAGCGGGATGCGACCCAACTCGTCAGCCGAACCGATTGTCTCAATGCCATCGGGCGTGCGCACGACCGGCCGCGGGATTTCAACCTGCACCTGGTAAGCGATGCCGCTCTTCGGATCGGCCCAGTAGTTGGGCACGACGAAACGGCTGGAGGAGGTGGCGGTGACGAGCGCACGGGAGACATCGACAGGCATCAGGCCCGCCAGTCCCGCTTTCTCGCGGTCGACGTTGATCTGAATCGTGGGATAATCGAGCGATTGGCCGATCTGCAGGTCGCGGAGAAACGGGATCTTCGCCAGTTCGTCAAGCACCTTGAGAGCGTACTCGCGGTTCTCGGTGAAATTCGGTCCGCTCACCGCCACCTCGACGGGAGTCGGCGAACCAAAGCTCATCACCTCATTCACGATGTCCGAAGGCTCGAACGAAAAGCGGACATCGGGCATTTCAGCCGAGAGCCTCTTCCGCAGGCGTTCTTTAAGTTCGTCATCCGGGATCTTGAGCTGGTCGTTCAGATCCACGTACAGAATCGCCTCTTCCGGGCCGCGGGACCATTGATACACCGCATTGACCGGGAAATTCGAGTGAATCATCCCGACATAGCCCAACGTCAAATCCACATTCCCCGCCCCGAGTTCTTCTTCGATGAGCTTCAGTGCGTCCCTGGCGTAGCGCTCGGTCCGTACGATGTGCGTGCCATCGGGGGCACGCATCCGCAATCGGAACTGCCCGGCATCGACAACGGGAAAGATGCCTCGCCCGAGCTTCGTCCCGAAAACGCCGATCACGGCCAGGCAGACCATGAGATACACGGGAACGATCAGCCAGCGCAGTCGAACGAACAATCCCACCACTCCTTCATAGCCGCTCCGCAGCCGATCGAAGAAACCGGCCCCGTGCGTCCCGGTGTGATCGTCCGGGCGATTCAACAGCCACACGGACAGGACCGGCACGAATGTGCTCGAAAGGAAGTACGAGGCCACCATCGCAAAACCGACGGAGAGCGACAGCGGGACGAAAAGCGCCCGCGCCGCCCCCTGCATGAAGAAGGAAGAAACAAAGACGGCGAGGATACAGAGCATCGCCAGGAGTCGCGGGATGGCGGTTTCGGCCGAGCCGTCGCGGACCGCTTCCGCCAGCGATTTCCCCCGCTGCCGATGCGCGTGGATGTTCTCAATGGCGACCGTCGCCTCATCGACGAGGATCCCGATCGCGAGAGCGAGTCCGCCGAGGGTCATCAGGTTAATGGTCTGGCCGGTGATCCAGAGGGCCAGCACGGCGGCCATCAGCGAGAGCGGGATGTTCAACACGACGATCAGTGAACTCCGCCAGTCCTGCAGGAAGAGGAGAATCATCAGGCCAACGAGGACGGCTCCCAGCAGCCCTTCCGTCACCACTCCCGCGACGGCCCGTGTGACATAAGGGGACTGGTCGAACTCGAAGCGGACGTCGATTCCCTCCCCTTCCTTGCCCAGGGCATCCTTCATGCGGGGGAGGGCCTCCTTGATGTTGTTGATGACGCTCAGGGTCGATGCGTCGGCCCGCTTCGTGGCGAGGATGTACACCGCCCGGCGGCCGTTCACGAGGGCATAGCCCGCCGGGGCATCGGCCGAATCCTGCACGTAGCCGACGTCGCGCAGGAAGACCGGATGTTGGCCGGTGCGAATCGGAATCGTTCCGAGTTGCATGGCGTCCCGCACAATCGAATTGACGGGAACGATGGGATACTTGTCTCCGATCGGGATGTTCCCCGACGGGCTGATCGAGTTGCCGCGGACAAGCGCGGTGATCGCCTCTTCCGGTGAGAGGCCGTACGATTGCAGCCGATTCGGATCCATCGTGACGACGATCGTCCGCGCGCTTCCCCCGAACGGGGGAGGTGCCGAGACTCCCGGCAGGCTCGAAAACATCGGCCGCACGCGGAACAGGGCCAGATCCTGAATTTCCGCGATCGAGCGGGTATCGCTGGAGAGGACGAGATAGCCGACCGGCACGCTGCCCGTATCGAAGCGCATCACAAAGGGAGAAACGGTGCCCGGCGGCATGAAGGCTTGCGAGCGGTTGACGTAGTTGATGGTCTCCGCCATCGCCTGGGCCATGTCGGTTCCCGGATGGAAATAGAGCTTCATCAGTGCCGTTCCCTGGACATTCCGCGACTCGACGTGATGGATGCCGCTGATGTACAGGAAGTGGTACTCGTAATAGTTCGTGAGGAAGCCTTCCATCTGCGCGGGGTCCATCCCGCCGTACGGCTGGCAGACGTAGATCACCGGCAGGTTCAGGCTGGGGAAGATGTCGACTTCCATTCCCCGTGGCAAACCTTGCGGGTAAGGCAAGCCGAACTGCTCGCAGACGGAACCGCCGATCGCCAGCACGCTTCCCAGGGCGATCGCCAGAATGGCCACCATGACGGTAAATGGGCGCCGCAGAGCAGAAAGGATCAGTCGCATTTCGTTCGGATTTCTCTCAAGCCTTGTGTGCGCGATCGTGCCGTTCGTCTCTGAAGAGCCGCGAGCGGGGCACCTCATTCGGGCGCGGCAGGGGGGAATCGAGGGGATCCGCGACGCCTGCCGATCAAACCGCCCGCGGCAGCGAGCATCTCCAATTCTACTGACCGAGTCGCTCGGTTGATACGATCCGCCAGGTTTGCCGCACCGGAAAAGAGACCTCTGGCCTGCCTGTTCGTCCTTGCCTCAGATTCGCTGAATGCCGCAGAACCGCTTCGACGATGGGGAAGGGAAAAGACGGAATTCCAGGACTTGTCGCGATCCGGGCGCTTCCCGGCGGCGGGCGCTCGGAGTCGAGGGGGGAAGAGGTCGAATGATCAGCGAATGGTTCCGCGTCCATTCTCCAACGCTTCTCGCCATTACTGGTGTTGCCGTTGCCGGATGTTCCTCCACCGGCTCCCGACCCGCTGCCGTGGCGGAGTTGAATGGGCCTCAGCGGCCTGCTCCGGCGAGCGTGGCGCAAGGCATCCCCTCGAAATCCGCCCCTTCGCTGTCGGCTTCGCCAGCGAGTACGCTGCCGGCACGTCCCGATCACGTCCGGGGACACGAAACGAAGTTCGCGACACGTCAACCCCGTCCTGCTGCCGGCGGGGCATCGTCGACTGAGCATGCCCCGGATTCCCTCGCGCCGGGAGTTCGCCAGGTTGGTCATGCTTCCCCGGGTGTGGAGAGTGCGCTGGAGAGAGCCGGCAACGATGTGCCGTTGGCCTTCGCCGCCACTCAGGCAACGGATGCCTTCCTCCCGACCCCCCCACCGCGAGAAACGGTGACCGTGCCGGAAGCCGTTCCCGGCATGGAGAATGCCGTTCCGATCAATCTGGCGACCGCCCTGCAGATCGTGGCGGGACAGAACCCGCAGGTCGGTTTTGCCCAACAGCGGATCCAGGAGGCGTTCGCCCAGCTGCGCTCGGCAGAGGTCTTGTGGGTTCCCTCGATCCGCGCGGGCGTCAACTACAACAAGCACGAAGGCCGGATTCAGGACGTTCAGGGAAATATCATCGAGACCAGCCGTGGCTCGATTTATACCGGTTTCGGTGCCCAGGCGGTTGGTGCCGGGTCACCGGCGGTTTCCGGTCTGCTCATGAATTTCCACCTGCGGGATGCTCTCTTCCAGCCGGAGATTGCGGAGCGGGTGCTGGGAGCCCGGCAACAGGCGACTCGGGCCACGACGAACGACACGCTTCTCGAAACGGCAATTGCGTATATGGACCTCCTGGAGGCCCTGCAGACGAAAGCTGTCGCGGACGAAACACTCGCGAACGTTGAGCGGCTCGCCGAACTGACGGCATCGTTCGCGGAAACCGGGCAAGGTCTCCGTGCGGATGCCGACCGGGCCATGACGGAACTCGCCGTGCGTAAAGTCGAAGTCCAGCGAGCGACCGAAAACGTCCGCGTTGCGTCCGCCCGGCTCTCGCGGTTGCTCAGCCACGACCAGTCGCAGCCCCTGATGCCGCTGGAACCGGTTCTCTTTCCGATTGTCCTGGTTCCCGAACACCTGTCGGTGAATGAACTGGTGTCTGTGGCGCTCTCCAACCGCCCGGAACTGGCGGAAAGCCAGTTCCTCGTGGGCGAGGCGGTTCAGCGCCTGCGTCGCGAGCGGTATGCGCCCTTCGTTCCGAGTGTCCTGTTGGGGCTCAGCTACGGCGGCAACGGGGGCGGGCTGGGAAGCGACATCAACAACTTCGGCGACCGGCTGGATTTCGACGCCGCCGCCTACTGGGAAATTCGCAACCTGGGGCTCGGCGAGCAGGCGGCCCGGAACGCGGCCCGTGCCCGACTCGAACAGGCACGCTGGCAGCAGGTGCAGGTCATGGACCGCATCGCGAGCGATGTCGCCGAGGCCGAGGCCCAGGTTTCGGCCCGGCGCGAGCAGATCGAGCTGACTCAAGAGGGGATCACCGCAGCGCGGAACTCCTATGAGCGGAATGCGCAGCGGATCCAGGAAGGACAAGGGCTGCCGATCGAAACACTGCAGTCGATACAGGCTCTGGATCAGATCCAGCGGCAGTACGTCCGCTCGGTGGCCGACTACAATCGTGCCCAGTTTCGCCTTCAGCGGGCATTGGGATGGGCCGTTCAATCGTCGAATTGAGCGGAAATCACATAAACCGCAGGAGCGAGAGGCACAGCGCCCCGGGGCAATGCGTTTCTGCGTGGCTCCCTGTCGACGGATGTGGAGGTCGGGGATGAGGAGTTTGACCGCTCCGAAGGGAGCCGGTACGATCCACTCATTCCCATTGGACCACGGCTGTCGTATCTGCTGGAGCCTGCCTCATGCGCGGATTGCTGATCGCATTGCTGGTCGTATTTTCTTCCGTGTCCCTGCGGGCCGAGGAGCCGCGGCCGATCGATCTCGGCGACCGCCGGGAGTTGTTCGTCGATCAGCACCTGATTGGCAAATTGAAAGGCGTACAGCTCACGCTGCACGAGCCGCGCGACGAAGGACCGGTGTTGTGGTTCAATGAGTCGTGGGAAGGGCGTTTTTCCGGCTATGTCACGGTGATTCACGATGGCGACCGGTTCCGCCTCTATTATCGCGGCAACCCGAACGCCGGCCGCGACGGCGATTCGGATGAGGTCACCTGCTATGCCGAGTCGACCGATGGCCGGACATGGACGAAACCCCGCCTCAAGTTGTTTGAAGTGGAGGGGACGCGGGAGAACAACGTGATTCTCGCGAACGCCGCTCCGGTCATGCACAACTTCTGTCCGTTTCTCGACCGCAATCCGAAAGCGACGCCCGAGCAGCGGTTCAAGGCGGTGGGAGGTACGGCCCGCAGCGGGCTGATCGCCTATAGCTCGGCCGACGGCGTGAACTGGACGAAGCTCCGCGACGAGCCGGTCTTCAAGGATACCGGCTGGGTCTTCGATTCGCAGAACGTCGCCTTCTGGTCCGAAGTGGAAGGGCAATACGTGCTCTATTACCGCAAGTCGCCCGATCGCATTCGCGCGATCGGACGCGCCACATCACCCGACTTCGTGAACTGGTCCGAGCCGGTGATGATGACCTACAGCGATACCGAAAGCCAGGTACCCAGCCATCACCTTTATACCAATCAGACGCAGCCGTACTTTCGGGCTCCGCACCTGTACGTTGCGACCGCGGCCCGTTTCTTCCCGGGCCGGCAGGTGATCTCGGAGGAGCAGGCGAAAGAAGTCAACGTGCATCCGGGCTACTTCAAGGATACGTCCGATGCGGTGCTGATGACTTCACGCGGGGGAACGCAGTACGACCGCACGTTCCTCGGGGCTCTCATCCGACCGGGCATCGGTCTGGAGAACTGGGTCTCGCGGACGAACTACCCGGCACTGAACCTCGTCCAGACCTCGCCGACCGAGATGTCGCTGTACGTCAACCAGAACTACGGGCAGCTGACCGCACACCTGCGGCGGTATTCGTTCCGCCTCGACGGGCTGGCATCGGTGCGGGCCCCCTACGAAGGGGGAGAACTCATCACGAAGCCGGTGACGTTCGCCGGCAATCGCCTGCTGTTCAACTTCGCGACGTCGGCAGCCGGTGGGATTCGGGTCGAGATCCAGGATGCGAACGGCAAGGCCCTTCCCGGCTTTGCACTTGATGACGCGGTCGAGCTCATCGGCAACGAAATCGAGCGGGAAGTCCGCTGGAAACAGGGGGCGGACATCGGCAAGCTCGCCGGGCAGACGATTCGGCTGCGGATCGCGATGAAAGACGCCGACCTGTACGCGCTCCGCTTCAGCAACGAGTAAGGCAGGGCGGCCTCACAGTTCTGTGACCGCGACTGAGCAGGTGATTCGCTCCTGGCGGGCTTGCGGCATCACATCGTTCCTCTTCGAGCGTCCGTCGAATTTTACACCTCAGAGAATCGAGAGGTCTCATGCGAAAAGGCATCGCGACTTGGCATCCGGGATTTCTGCTGCTGCTCTATCTTGTGGTCGGCACCGCCGCGGCGGAAGAGGCGACGATTGTCGACGTCCAGAAGATCTGGGACGAAGCGCCGCACAACGCCTTTACCGATCTGATCCGTTACAAGGACCACTGGTACTGCGTGTTTCGCGAAGGGCAGGGGCACGTCTCACCGGACGGTGCCCTCCGCGTCCTGCGCTCCGAGGATGGAAAGACCTGGACCTCGGCGGCACTCGTGACTTCCGAAACGGGCGACCTGCGGGATGCGAAGATCACCATCACGCCCGACAATAAACTGATGCTGGCCGGTGCGTCGGCTCTGCACCCGCCCTCGGAGATTCGGCACCAGTCGCTCGTCTGGTTCTCGGACGATGGAACGAACTGGAGCGAACCGGTCGAAGTCGGCGATCCGAACTTCTGGCTCTGGCGGATCACCTGGCGGAAGGGGACCGCCTACGGAATCGGTTACGCCACTGGCAAGGATGCGCCGCGAATGATCCGGCTCTACAGGAGCACCGATGGCCGCACTTTCGAGACGCTGGTGCCGAACCTGTTCGATGAGGGATACCCGAACGAAACCTCGATGATTTTTCTCCCGGACGAGACCGCCCTGTGCGTCCTCCGCCGCGACGGGACTCCGAACGAAGCCCTGCTGGGGAAGGCGCAGCCTCCCTACACCGAATGGACCTGGCAGGGGCTGGGCAAACGGGTCGGCGGTCCGCACGCCCTGCAGCTTCCCGACGGCCGGATCGTCGTCGCCGGTGGCGATTATCCCGGCGGTGCAACGACGCGCCTGTGGTGGCTCGATCCGAAAGAGTCAACACTGGAAGAGATCGTGAAACTCCCCTCGGGCGGAGACACGAGCTACCCCGGTCTCGTCTGGCACGACGGCCTGCTCTGGGTGAGCTACTATAGCTCCCACGAGGGAAAGACCAGTATTTACCTTGCGCGGGTGAAGCTGCCGGGGGCGGGATAGGCTTTAGACTTCAGGCTATAGGCTTCAGGAGGGACGGCGCGGCCCGTTGGGCCTCGGCCAAACGATGAGGACTACGATTAAGGATCGTGATTGATGATGATTGCGAAGGAGCCTGCGATTACTCGATCGGCAGCGTGAGGTAGGGGAGGACCACGGTGATGGTTGTTCCTTTTGAGCGTTCGCTCTGGACGTTGAGCTTGCCGCCGTGGTGTTCGATGATGCCGTGGGCGATGCTCAGGCCGAGTCCGGTTCCCCCTTCCTGTTCACGGGTGCTGTAAAAGGGATCAAAGATCCGGGGCAGGTCGGCTTCGTCGATGCCGTGCCCGTGATCCTCGACGGCAATCTCCTGCCGATCGAAGTGGCTGCTGACGCGGACGACCACTTCCGATCCCGGACGAGAAGCCTGGATGGCGTTGGCAATCAGGTTGATGAACACGCTTTCGATCTTCATTCCATCCAGCGGAATCGGACGCAATCCGGCGGGAGACTCGCAGCGGACTGTTACGCAGCGGCTTTCCGCTTCAGCCGCGGTTCGCTCGATCGCAATCTGAACCAGTTCGGCTACCCGGTGCGGCCGTCGTTCCAGAACGCCGTCGCGGGCGAACTGCTGCACGCTCTTGACGATCCGCTTGATTCGATCTGTCTCTGATCGGATGAGTTCCAGGCACTCGTGGACGCGGCCTTCGAGGGGCGCAGACTGCTCCTGCCGCAGCGCCGCTGAGGCCGCGTTATAGATCGCTGCCAGCGGGTTGTTGATCTCGTGAGCGAGTCCCGCGGCCAGGGTGCCGATGGAGGCCAGCCGCTCGGTGCGGCGGAGGATCTCTTCCTGCCGCCGCCGTTCGCTGATATCGCTCACCAGCACATAGTAGCCAGCAACCTGGCCGTCGCTGTCGATATCGGGAACCCACTCGACATGGATCTGCCGGGTGCTGCCGTCCGGCCAGCGGAGCGGGGCGTCGGCACTCACTCGCTTGCCGCTGAGTGCCTGCTCGATATACGGACGAAACGTCTCGAAGGAATCGCCGAGGACATCCTGCACCAGCCGGCCGCGGAGGTCCCGGCTCTCGGTCCCGAACCACTCCTGATAACGGGCATTGTTGAACTTGTAACGCTGGTCCGCGCCGATATACCCGATCAGGGCCGGCAAGGCGTCGGCCATCAGACGCAGCCGCTGCTCGCTGGATCTCAACTCGCGTTCCGCATCGCGCTCCGAGGTGACATCCCGGGCCGTTCCCAGAATCCGGCGGACGCTTCCGTCCGGGTTCCGTTCAAAAACAACATTGTGGCTGCGAAACCAGCGCCACGGGCCCGATTGGTGCCGCATGCGGTAATCCACGACGACCACCTGGCCATCGGCCGCGGCGTCGATGCGGGTGAGATACTCCTCAATGACCGCGTGATCGTCGGGATGGATGAGGCGGCCGATCAGTTCTCCTCCCATGGCCTGGATCTGTTGAGGGGGATAGCCCAACAGTTTGTGCATCTGGGAGTTCACATAGATGTTCCGTCGTTCACCGACATCAAAGACGTACAGAAGGTACGGGGCCGCCTCGGCAAGATGGCTGAGGAACCGTTCCCGCTCGTGCAGTTCGGCTTCGGCCTTGCGGCGCTCGGCGATCTCGGCAGTCAGCTCGGCGGTCCGTCGCTTGAGAGCCTCGGTCTGTTCGTGCACCTGCCTTTGCAGTTCAAAAAGTTCCGCCTGCAGCGTTTGCTCGCGTTGTCTGCGGGGCGTGATATCGGTGAGAATCAGCCATACCTCGCCGACGTGCCCGTTCCGGCGGATCGGGACGAGTCGACAGACGCACCACGCGGGATCACGCCGCTCTTCCTCCGCAGCATGAATATCCCAGCGGCAGTCGAACTCCCGCGGCTCTCCCTGCTCGAAGACTTCGCCCAGGAACCTGCAAAACGGCTCCCGGACCTCGGGGGACAGGATTTCAACGATGGCCTGCCCCGCCTCCCCGCCTACGCGTCGGATCGCCGCCTCATTCAAGGCAAGGATGCGACCGCTTCGCTCCAGACTCAGGATCGCGTCCGGCAGACAGTCAAGCAGCGACTGCGCAGGAAAGCCGGTCGTCGCGGAAGCGATCTCAGGCGGGTCGGGGCTCGTAGACATGAACGGATCTCGACGCGGCGGCAGGAGGGACAGCAGCGGGCACGTTCCATAGTGGGGATATGGATTCGAGAAATTATAACACTCGCCCTGGAGCATCGCGTCCCCCGAATGAAGGAGAACCCTCCGCCCCCGGCAAAGATGTGCCGCTTCAATAAGGAGATCTCCCGACGCGAGACCTTGCCGCTGGGTGAAAAAAGTCGATCGATGCGGGTCTCCCCCAGTCATCCCCCCCTGGGCGCGCGGCGGTCGAGTCGTCGAGCGGTTGCAACAGCCAGATGCTTCGTCACTTGCCGCGAAATGCCCGATCGGACCAGTCGAGCGAAACCAGCGCCCGGCGATCAGAAAGCCGGTTGAACAAGGAGGGGGCAATCGACCTGGTGATCCCTCTCACGCTGCCAACGCCCATCGAGATCCCTGGGTTGCGGACACTGCATTCGGAAGCGACGTTCTTCACGCCCGTGCACCTGTTCGCCAACCTGGGATCTTCTCGCTTGCTGAAGGGAGCCTGTCTTCCTCCAGCACGGTCTTCAGACGCCTGCCGCGATGAGCCCTCTAGAATTCGCCGAGCACCTTGCCGTCGTCGCGGACGCTTAACTGACAGAGCGTGTCGAAATTGACGTTGTCAGACAGGAACCGGACGCTGCCGTCGGCCATCAGGATGTGAATTCCGCCGCTGTGCATTGAATTCAGGACCGTATTAAAGGAGAAGGCGCTGCTTGCCTGCGTGGGAGCGCCGCTCGTGCGATAGACGTTGGGAGAATACCGCACGGTCGTCATGCCCGCCGGGTAGACGGTCCCGACGGAGGCTGTGAAAGGAAGCGGCGTCCGCGCGTTCCAGTTTGCCGTTCCGGGATGATTCGCCACCCCGTGCCAGCCCCCGAGAGCGTTGGCGCTGCGGTCGACATTGTTGACCCGGCCCGACTGCTCGGCGACGATGATCGTGTTGGAAACTCCATCGGTGCAGTCGCGAATCTGTTTGCTCTCAAACGGGACGAGCAGTCCCGTGTTGCAACTGCTGGAACTGCTTCCGAGGTAGTCGCCGGTGCACACCGAGGAACGGCCGGCGGGATCGGGTGTGGCGCCACTGATCCCGATATAGTGAATCGTCATCCCTTCATAGCTATAGCCGCTCACATTGGTGAAGCTCTCGTTGAGACTTGACGGGCAGGTATAGACATCCAGCTTCAGACCGCGCAGGGCATCGTTGCCGCTATAGCCACGCGGCGGGCCCGCCGGCACATGTGCATAGAATCCTTCGCCATTGATGGCGAGCTGATGATAAAGCGGGGCCTGATCGAGATACGGGAGCAGAAAGACGCGCCAGTTCGGCTTGCTGTGCTCGCCGGCGGCCAGTGGGAAGACTCGCAATGAATCGTGATAGCCATGCAAAGCCAGCCCGAGCTGCTTGAGGTTATTCTTGCATTGCGTCCGACGTGCCGCTTCACGTGCCTGCTGCACCGCCGGCAGCAATAGTGCCATCAAGACTGCGATAATTGCGATCACCACCAGCAGTTCGATCAGCGTAAATGCGCACCGCTTTCTCATCGGTTCCCCTCCTGTGCATTGAGAAAACGCACCTGCCCCGCGGAGTGTGTGTCTTGCATCATCTGCCCGCGCAAGACATCGCTGGAGAGGCGTCTGCCCACGCCTCTCCCTGGGTTCTCTGCCCAAGAACTAATTATCAGGGTAGCCTCGCCCGTGGACGAGAGCGAGAAAATTCTTTCAGCGGAGTTGGATGCACCAGGCGAAGGTTGCTCAGAAGGGGCACTTGTGCTCGGGGAAATCGCGGGATTCGATCTGGATCGTGATATGATCGATGCCGAAATGGTCGTGCAGCTCGCGACGCAGAGTATGGAGCAGATCGTCGTAGGAATGTCCATCTTCCGCGACCACATGGGCTGAGAGGGATTCCATCCCGCTGGTGATCGTCCAGATATGCAGGTCATGGACGGCGACGACTCCCGGAACGCCGCGAATCACGTCGCGTACTTTATCCGGGTCGATATGTCCGGGCGTACTCTCCATCAGCACCGCGACCGCTTCCTGGAGCAGGCCCCAGGAGGAGTAGATGATCAGCAGCGAAATCAACGCGGAAGCGACAGCGTCAATCCAGTACCAGTCAAACAGCCAGATCAGCAACCCGGCCCCGATCGCCGCCACGCTGCCGAGCATGTCGCCCATCATGTGCAGCCACGCGCCGCGGATGTTGAGACTTTCCGAGCTGCCCTCATGCAGGAGCCAGAGGCCGACGAGGTTCACCACCAGGCCGCCGGCGGCAATCGCCATCATCAACCCGCCGACAATCTCTGGCGGTTGCGACAGTCGTTCGTAAGCTTCGACGAGAATGAAGATCGAGATGGCAATCAGGGCCGCCCCGTTGACGAGGGCCGCCAGAATCTCGGCCCGGTAGTAACCGTAAGAGCGGCGGTCGCTCGGCGGACGACGGCTGATCCAGAGGGCGAAGAGGCTCAGCGCGAGTGCTGCGGCGTCGGAGAGCATGTGCCCGGCATCGGCCAGCAATGCAAGCGAGTTCGCCAGCAATCCGCCGACGACTTCCGCAATCATGTAGCAGACGACGACAACCAGGATGATCGCCAGCCGGTTCCAGTGTCGGCTCCTTCGATCGGGGTCGGCATGCCCGCCGTGTCCCTTCCCGGGACCGGCATGGTGATGGTGGTGCTGGTGCATAGAGTCTGCTTAAGGTCTCCGCTCGTGGTCGTCGCTGCTGCTGTTCCTCGCCGCCGAAATCCCACACAACCGCGGCGAGATTCACCGTTCTGAAACACGTTGAACGAACTTGCCGCGAGCGATCGTGTTGGTGGTTGTCCCCGTTTTCGGTTCTGAAATCTCCGGAGAAATCTTCTTACAAGGCAATCGCTCCCTTCTCATAATAAAACAGACTGCAATTAACTCCATCGAGGGCGAACAGTTCTGTCGGATTTGCCTCCGAGATTTCTGGGATGATGCGGACCCGCTCCGGATTGACGGCACCGTTGAGGAGCCGCTGAACCCGCGGGCGAACTGACCGCCACTGCACCGAAGGCCGATGTGCGGTACATCCTCTCGGTTGGCGCTGACGGAAAGTTGCAGAAGCAGCGGATGTCAACCGGGCAGGTCAAGCAGAAGATCAAGCTGGGAGAGTTGAACTCAACCGCGAAAGTGGCCCGCCATCCAAAGGGGAACTACGTCCCGATCGCCGGCGACCCCGAGTTCGAACAGCTGCTCCGCGAGAAGCACGTCCAGGCGAAAGTCGAACAGAAAAGCGAGAAGTACAAGAAGCTGTACGCGGACATCGAGCGGCAGCAGTACTGGTGCCAGTGGAAGAAGAGGTTCCGCCGGAAGATGGAAGGAATCGGCGGGATGATTTCGCTCGTCCTCTATCTCGCTGTCATTGGCGGTATCATCATTGGAGCCTGGACGTACGCTCCCACCCTGATCGCGATGATCCGCGCGAAAGCCGGCATGTGAGCGTGCGGCGGCTAGCGGCTGCGAGGTAGTGCCGGTGATGCTCGCCGTCTGGTGATTTGCTGGCGGTCGGGTGGCGGCATCCTCACGCGCTGACCCGCGGCTGTGGTGCATGACGCCGCCTTGCATCCTTTCCCAGAGTTCCTCGCCCAGTGCGGGAGAGGGTGGGAAGCTGCCGGTGATGGGGAGGCGGCAAAAGGGCATATGCCGATTTCCCGGCGCACTCCCTCTCCGCTTCCCTTACGTGGAGGGAAGTGCCGTGAAACGGATGCGTAATCGGCGGGGTTACTTCGATTCGCTGGCCGCGAGTTTGGCGAGCCAGCGTTCGGGCTCTTCTTCGAAGGCGGCCTTGCAACCGCTGCAGCAGACCCAGTAGGTCTTCCCCTTGTAGGTGACTGCGGTCGTTCCGAGGCCGCCGGAAATGATGCACTTCTTCTCGCCGTAGTCTTCGTCATTGAGCGCGAAGGATGTTCCCATCCGTTGCGAGCCGACGGTGTCGAAGCGATTGAACGGGCTGCTTCCCCGTTTCCGCGAGAGTTCGAGGTTGTAGCGGTTGTTCTCCTGCTGGTTGAAGACGAGTTGCCACTGTTCCCCTTCAGCAGGTTCGACCTGGGCCAGGGCGAGCTTGTAGACGCGTTGCGGCTTGCCGTCGTCGCCGGTCTGGGTGGCCGGTTCCTCGGTGAACTCGCCTTCGAGCACCCGCGGTTCACCTTCGGGAGGCGTGAGGGTGAAGCGGTACTTTTTCTCCTCGGGAAGGTAGGTCAGCCGCCCTTCGCGGATGTATTCCCCCTTCTCCGACTTCATGACGAGTGCCGGTTGCGCCGGCTGGCTCTTGAAATCCCAGACCCATTCGAGCTCTTCGTAATTCTTGCCGCGGAAGGTGATGCCCTTCCATTGTCCGACCATGATCTGCAGCGGATCGAGCGCCTCGCGGATCGAGGATTCGCTCTCCTCGGCGGTGAGTTTCCGTGCGGCGGAGCCGTTGCCGCTGCCGGTCTGCCCGAGTTCAATCGGCTGAAACCGCCGCGGCGCGGGGGAGGAATCGTCCGCTTCGCTGGTCCCGGCGGCGGTCGTCGGGTTCTCCGCGGTGGTGGCGTTTTCCGTAGCTGAAGTCGCCGGGGCGTTACCGCATCCACCCGTCAGCGAACACAGCAGTGCAAGCACCAGCGAGGACAGGACGCAGGCAGACGGCTTGGTCATGATGGCTGTTCCAGAACACGAGGAACGCGGGGGAGACAGAGCAACACCGGGCAGATATTTCGGAGCAACCGTGCAGTCCCTCAGGATAGCACATCGCAAGCGTGGAATCACCAGGCGAATACCCTTGCGAGGGCCCGGGGGGTGTGGGAGACTGGGAGTATTCGGTTCGTAGTCACTTCGCGTTTCTCTGCTTTCCGGTGTCGATTCGCCTTTCCTCTGCCAGCGTGTTGCCACGTGACGGGGCCGGACGAAACAGGCCCCGGGGGGAGAATTCCGCAGCTCGCACCGACCAGCCTGTTCTCTCGCGCACGACCGCCCGGAGCGGGAGGCTGCCCGGAACTGGTCGGCACGGCGGCCACGGGGAGAGAGGCCGGCAACAGCTGGACCGGAAGTGAGTCGGTGTGTGTTTTCATGGGAGAATTCCTCGTATGCAGTTCTGTTCCCGATTTGCTGCCGTCTGCCTGTTGGCTCTTGTGGTGAGCGTGCTGCCGACTCCAGTCGCGGCGCAGGGGTTGGTGTGGAGTCTGCCCGAGGAAGAGGGGGTGTGGGTCCGCTATTCCGGGACTTACACGAATGTCCAGGAAAGGCCGCAGTCGACTGAAGGACCACTGGAGATTTCACGCCTGAGCGAACTGAAGATCAGTGCGCTGAAACGCGAAACCATCGAGGTCGATGGCGAATCGGTTCCTGCCCGGTGGCTGGAGTTCAAACTCGTCAGCGGGACCCAGAGTGCCGAGGGGATTCAGCCCGGCCCGTACGGGACGCGGATCTATTCGGTGCTCGTGCCGGAATCCGCGATTACCGGCAAGCTGGTTGATGACGACGGGATTCCCGAGCAGTTCCTGCCGATCCTGAAGGGGTATCGCAAGATCGGCGACAAGCCGGCGGAAGTGTTGCAGGAGCGGATCCTCAAGGTGTATCCGCTGCTCACGCTGCTGATGGACTACAAGGATTTTGCCCAGCAGGGAGAAGAACCGGAGCAGCTGGATCTGCCGCAGTACGGGATGGTCAGTGCCCGGCACTTCGTCGGCACCGAAACGCTCGAGACGGCAACCACCCGCTCGGTGAATCGCGGCGAGCTCTGGCTGAGCCCGGATGTCCCCTTCGGCTGGGCACAGTCCAAGGTGACGGTCGTGCGTGAAGTGAAGGAGTCGACTCAGCCGCGCGAGGAGTTCCGCAAAGCGGCAGAAATCACCGTCCAGATGGCGGTTGCCGAGATGGGAACCGGAGCCCAGTCGGAAATCGGCGAACTGCCGGCGGAGTAGTGGCCGCGGGCAGGCGGGCGGCTGGTGCGGTGCGAGGTTGGCATCAGCCGCAATCCACTTCAAAGCGCGATCGTTGAGCCGCGTCCCGACAGGACGCGTGCCTTCGCTGCCCAACCGCACAGCGCCGCGTCCCGACAGGGCGCGGTCGCCCGCCGAGCGTTCGAGACGGCTGGGCGAGAATGCTGCGGACGGGTGATGGCCGTAAGGTTCCCCCGCACGGTGGCTGTCTGCCGCCGGGGGGGAACAAAGCTCCCCTGCTGGCCGGTTCTGGTTCCTGCGATCGGGGAGACGCGTCGCTCGACCAATCAGATAATGGAGGAGGGGAGCGGCGGCTGGCCGAGGTCGCGGATTTCGTCGAACGTGAGTTTTCGTTCGAGGCGGCAGTAGATCTTCCAGTAGCCGTGCTCCGTCTCGGCGACCCGCAGGACCTTGGCGTCGGTGTCGATCGCCCGGTTGGAGTTGCGGTTGGTGATCCGCAGCAGCAGCGTCTCGCCGACCTCAACCGTTTCCTGAAGGGTGAAAGCAGCCCCATTCATGCTGATATCGACGAGGTGCCCCCGCAGCCGCCCGCGGTGCAGAATCCAGTCGATGTGCTGCGGAGTGAGCTGGCTTTCGCGAGATCGCCGGCAGACCGCCACGACACAGCCGCCGATCCGGCGGGGAAAGGCCCGGCGGTCCTGCGGATTCTTCGCAACGGGGCGCTGCGGTTCCGCCGAGGTCTCCGGTTGCACGGGGCTCGCCGGTCCCCCCAAAGTCGAACGGAGCGCCCGGCTGAAGGAACTCTCCCCCCGTTGTGAGTCGCTCCCGGGAATTTCCTCCGGCGGCAAGTGGTGCGGCAGCTGCGGAGCGGCCTCGCTCGCGGGCACAATCAGATGGAAGGGGGCAGGTTCCGCCAGCTCGGCTGAGGGAGAAGCTGCCGAAGTCGGGAATTTCTCCTCGACCGGACAACCCGGAAGTGCCGACTTTTCCTGATATGCATCCTGTGCCGTCGTTGTCTGACGGTGCAGGGGGACTGAGGCCGCTGGTGGAGCGGCATCGAGCGTCTGCCGGGCCCGTTGCGAGGTGGCCAGCCGGTGCAGGGCGCTCGTCAGGCGGTCAGGGACGCGGTCTGCTGCGTCGGAAGCCGGTGTGGCAATAGACTTTGTGGGAATCGGTACCAGGCGTCGAGAGCCGGGCGTTCCCCCCTTGTGCGAAGTGGATGAGGAGGGATCGGCGGCGGCAGTCTGTTGCATGATCAAGGGACAGCCCTCGAAAGGTGAGTGGATTCAACGAGGGGACGCGACTCCCCCCAAGCGGACACGCCAGCCGCCGGGGCAAACTGACGCGCGCAGGTTGCAGCATGTCAGCGAAACGATACGTCACAGGTCGAGGCTGTCAAAATGATGGTTCTGCGCAGATGTGAGTGAGATGGTTGGTCAGGGAAGGGTGCGGGATTCAGGTAAAAGTTCTCCGCGGTGGAATCTGGTCCTCGCTCGGCGAGCAGCCCTGCTTCCCAAGACTCCCAGATCTCCTAAGATCACAGCTTCTCCCGACATATGGCTTGTGGGGCAGGTAAACTCGGACTATACTTCGCGGCTTCGGTCAGCGTTATAATCACTGCAATCGGTGAAGTGCATGCGTTTCTCACTCGTCGATAAGATCACCCGCCTTGAAAGCGGAAAATCCATCACGGCCATCAAGAACCTCTCATTGGCCGAAGAATACCTGGCCGATCATTTTCCAGGTTTTCCGGTTATGCCGGGAGTCCTGATGATCGAGTCGCTGGTGCAGTCGGCGGCCTGGCTGATGCGGCACACAGAGGATTTTGCGTACAGCACGATCCTGCTGAAGCAGGCGCGGGCGGTGAAGTTCAACAACTTCGTCTCCCCGGGGATGACGCTCGTCGTGAATGCCGAATTGCAGAACACCAAAGACGGTCTCTGGACGTTCCAGGGAACCGGAACCGTCAATGGCGGATCAGCCGTCTCGGCGAAGATCACCCTGGAACGTTTCAACCTCGCCGATCGAAACCCGGCACTTGCCGCGTCGGATGCTTACGAGATCCGGAAGCTGAAGGAGCTGTTCGCACAGCTGTGGACTCCGGGAGTCGAAGCCGCGGCAACCACTGGTGCATGACCAACGCGGGAGGCTGCGAATCGAGATCGCCGGGAGAATTCGGCCGCAAGCGGGCCGGGTGATGTCTCCCGCCCTCGCGCTTTTCCGCATCGACCCGAGAGCAAGAATTCTTCGAAATTTGAACCGTCCCCTGACGGCGTGCCTGGAGACAGGCCGGACGAGCATCGGCAGCCCGGCGGCTGTGGGGCTCAGGGGGCGGGAAAGGATCAACGGAAATGAAGCTGGCAGGAAAAGTTGCACTGGTGACCGGGGGGAGCCGCGGCATCGGCAAGGCGATCGTCTGGGCGTTGGCGCGCGAAGGCGCGAAGGTGGCGTTTGTGTACCAGTCGAGTGCGCAGGCCGCCGAGCAGCTCGTGAACGATCTGGCCCTCGATCAGCGCGAGGCGGTGGCGTTCAAGGCGGATGTGAAGAGCCGCCCGGCTGCCGACGAAGTTGTCGAGCAGGTCCTCGCCAAATGGGACAAGATCGACATCCTGGTCAACAATGCCGGCATCATCCGCGACGGCCTCCTGGCCACGATGAGCGACGAGCAGTGGCAGGAAGTCATCGATACGAATCTGACCAGCGTGTTCAACTTCTGTCATGCGGTCACCCGGCCGATGATGTCGGCCCGTTCGGGTCGGATCATCAACATGTCGAGCGTGGCCTCGGAGTTCAGTAACGCCGGGCAATGCAACTACGCCGCCAGCAAGGCGGGAATCGAGGGATTCACCCGCTGCCTCGCCGGTGAGCTCGCCCGTCGCGGAGTGACGGTCAATGCGGTGGCGCCGGGATTCATCGAAACCGACATGACGGTGGCGGTCCGCAACGCCGCCGAGGCAGAGATCAAGAAGCGGATTCCGGCGCGGCGACTGGGCCAGCCGGAGGACATCGCCAACGCCGTGACCTTCCTGGCGAGTGATGAGGCGTCGTACATCACGGGACAGGTGTTGCGGGTGGATGGCGGGCTGACTCTCGGCGGGATCTAGTCCGCTCCGGGGGAAACTGTTTCAAAGCGAACTTGCCGGGACGGCCGGCTGGTGATTTCCTGCCCTGAGTGTCGAGTGGGTCGCACCCAGGGAGACGCGGGAGATCACAGGAATTGTTTGACTGAGTGTTCTGTGCACCGGGTCCTGCCGTCGGAGTCGCGTGCTGCGGACAGGTTGGGTTCAAGAGTTTTTGCAGAGGGACATCCGCCGAACGCCCGGCCCCTCGCCACAGGAGGTAGTTGGATGCCGACGACTGAAGAGATCTACGCGAAAGTGACCGAAACGCTGGTGGACGCACTGGGGGTCGACGAAGACGAAGTGACTCCGGAGGCGACGCTCGTCGGTGACCTGGGGGCCGAGTCGATCGACTTTCTGGACATCGTGTTCCGGCTGGAAAAGAACTTCAACATCAAGATTCCGCGTGGCGAGCTGTTCCCGGAGAACCTGGCGAGCGCCGACTCGGGGTTCGTGAAGGACGGCAAGGTGACCGATGAGGGCATCGCCGAGCTCCGCAAGCGGATGCCGCATGCCGACGTCGACAAGCTGGCGGCGGACCCCAAGGTGGAGAACATCCAGGATCTGTTCACCGTCGAGATGATGGTGAAATTCCTGCAGCAGAAGCTGGAGTCCGCGGCCTGAGGGCTGACCCGCCGCCGGGGAGCCTGGAAAAGCCCGGTTCTGGCCGGGCTGGTCTCCACGGCTGCGATCCCCGGAATCACGTGGGGTTTGGTGGGCATCGTCGTCAAGTCAGTACTGGCGTTCGACCTGAGATGAACGGCAGCCGGTCGCGTCGCGCCCGGCAGAAGGTCAGGGTGGTGATTCATGCGGTGGATCTGGATCGACCGGTTTATTGAGTTCGAGAGCGGGTCGCATGCCCGGGCCGTGAAGAACGTGACGCTCGCCGAAGAGCATCTGCACGACCACTATCCTGGCTTCCCCGTCATGCCCGGCTCGCTGATCATCGAAGGGATGGCGCAGACCGGCGGACTCCTCCTGGGGGAGAAGAACCAGTTCCAGCATGTGGTGATCCTCGGCAAGGTGCCGAAGGTAACCTTCCACAGCTGGGCCTGTCCGGGCGACACGCTGATCTACTCGGCGAAGCTGCTCGACTCGCGCCCCGAAGGGGGGATGGTCGAATGTCAGGCGCACGTCGGCGATCGCCTCGTGGCGGATGCGGAGATCTTCTTCGCGCACGTCGACCAGTCGGCGTCCGGTGCCCAGCAGATGGATCACAAGAACTTCGTGTTCACGATGAAGCTTCTGGGGGTGCTCAATGTCGGCCAGGCCGGCGACGGCTCGACTCCGACAACCACCATCAACGTCTCGCCCGCGAATGGTTAATTCGGCCCGCTGCGTCTCCGGCCACCTGCACAAGACCCGGCTGGGACAGTCGACCCGCACACCGGGGGCCCGAAAGTGTCGGGAATCCGGAAGTCGGCCCGCCCCGGCGTCGACGCGGGTTCCCTTCACGTCGATTCCGGCAGCATGGTAAAGTGAAAGGCCCGGGAGAACCGATCAGGCCACAGCAGGGAGATCGCCGCGATGGCCCGCTGGAGAGTTTCCGGCAGGCGGGCGGAGTTCCCGGAGAGATACAATCAACGGTTGCGCGAAACGGGAGAGGTTTGACCCCTCACACGCGACCGTTCCGCCGGAGCCCGGCTCGCGGCGAAACACTGTTGCAGGAAGATGAGATACGATGAGACAGCGAGTGGTCGTCACCGGCATGGGTGTGATTACGCCGGTTGGAAATACTGTCGAAGCCATGTGGAAAGTCCTCCGTGAGGGAGGCAGCGGCATCGGCAAGATCACCCATTTCGATGCATCGAACTTCCCCACGCAGATCGCGGCGGAAGTCCACGACTTCAACCTCGGCGACTATATCGACGACCCCGAGCGGTTCGAGCATGCGGGACGGAACATCCGCTTCGCGATCGGCGCCGCGGTTGACGCCGTGAAAAGCTCCGGAATTCTCGACAGCAAGGTCGATCCTGCACGGTTCGGCGTCTACCTCGGGGCGGGCGAGGGACAGCAGAACTTCGACGTCTTCATGCGGCTGATCGCCCAGTCGAATTCGAACGGTTCGGTCGATCTCGGCAAGTTCGCCCGCTACGGCCTCGAGCTGCTGCATCCGCAGGCGGAGCTGGAACAGGAACCGAACATGCCGGCGGGACACCTCGCCAGCCTGTTCAATGCCCAGGGACCGAACCTGAACTGCCTGACGGCGTGCGCGGCGTCCAGCCAGGCGATTGGCGAAGCGACCGAGATCATCCGCCGCGGCGATGCCGACGTCATGCTCTCGGGCGGTGCGCACAGCATGATTCATCCGTTCGGCGTGACCGGCTTCAATCTGCTGACGGCACTCTCGACGCAGAACGATTCGCCCACCGAGGCGTCGCGCCCGTTCGACAAGGATCGGGATGGCTTCGTCCTGGGGGAAGGGGCCGGCATGGTCGTGCTCGAAGAATACGAGCACGCGAAGGCGCGGGGCGCGACGATCTATGGCGAGATCGTGGGCTACGGCTCGACGGCGGACGCGTTCCGGATCACCGATACGCATCCGGAAGGACGCGGTGCGGTCTCCTGCATCAAGATGGCGCTGCGGGACGCCGGGCTGAACCCGGAAGACATTCACTACATTAACGCCCACGGGACGAGCACGGTCGTCAATGACAAGGTCGAAACGCTGGCGATCAAGCAGGCGCTCGGCGCCGCGGCGAAGAACATTCCGGTCTCCAGCATCAAGAGCATGATGGGGCACCTGATCGCCGCCGCCGGCAGCGTCGAGGCGATCACCTGTCTGCTGGCGATCCGGGACGGCGTGATGCCGCCGACGATGAACTACCGCACTCCCGATCCTGACTGCGATCTCGACTACATCCCGAATGCCGCCCGCGAGGGCCGCGTCCGCCATGCCCTGTCGAACAGCTTTGGTTTCGGCGGTCAGAACATCTCGCTGATCTTTTCGGGACACGCGGCCTGATTTTCCCTTCCGCAAGAGGGAAAACGGACCCGCCATGCTGCGGCTGCGAATTTGCATCGCCTGCCGGTTTGACAGGCGATGCACTCACGCTTCTGCAGATTCGAGTTGCACACACTTGCTGTAACTTGGGATCAGGAAGTGGTTTGCGCTGTGGTTGGGAAAAACGGCCTTTGCGGCGTATGATTTGCTGACGGGAGAATTGCCGGAGAGCGCTTCCGCAGGTTGCGGGAGGGAACTTTCCGCTTGATCCGTGTCTCCACCCCCAGGGAGACCGAGTGGGGATCAACCGAGGCAGTCATGAACGCGCAGCGTGCGAGACCGTATGAATTGCTGATCGCCGACGACGATTCCGGCTTCCGGGAGACGTTGCGGATGGTGCTGGAACCGTATTTTCATACGGTCGAGGCGGCCTCCGGCGAGGAAGCCATTCAGATCGTCCGCCAGCAGCCGGTCGATATCGCCCTGCTCGACATGCACATGCATGTACTCACGGGGCTGGAGACGCTGCGGATCGTCAAGACGCTGAACGCGATCCTTCCGTGCATTCTCATCACCGCGGACGCGTCGGAAGATCTCTGCCGCGAGGCGGCCCTCGCCGAAGCCTACACCGTTCTCAAGAAGCCCGTGACCCGCACGGAACTGGTCACCACCGTCTCGACCGCGCTGTTCGACACCTATCGCGATATCGAGCCGTTTGGTCTGGGTTAGACTCCAGACTGTGGGCTTCAGGCTTCAGGGCACTGTCGCGGGGGCGAAGTCGCCGGCTTCGATCACCGCAATCCGGTCGGGATCGATGTGCCGCCGCAGGGCTTCGACCACCTTGGACGGGGTGAGCGCTTCCACCTGCGATTCGAAGTTCTCGTAGTAACGCATCGTCCGTCCCACGTAGAGCGTCGAAATCAGCGTTTGCGCGAGGGTGGAATCATCGGTGCGGCTCACCTGCTGCCGCTGGAGATATCCCTCCTTCGCACGTTCGAGCTCTTCCGCCGTGGGACCGTCGCGCAGCAGGCGTTCGACTTCCTCTCGAATCGAGCTTTTCACCTTCTCCATGTTGGCGGGGTTGGTGATCGCGTAGAGCGTGAGTGTCGCCCGGGGGTCGAGCGGATCGGCCCGGAACGTCGAGCCGACTCCGTAGGAAAGCCCTTCCTTCTGCCGCACCCGGTCTCCCAGTCGGGACGAGAGTGATCCGGCTCCGAGGATGTAGTCTCCGAGCACAAGTGCCGCATAGTCCGTGTCCGAATCGCGGAGCGGAAACACCAGGCCCGCATAATAGATGGCGTTCGCCTTGTCGGGCGTCTGAATGATCTGGTCGTCGCTGTTCCACTCGCTCGCCGCAGGCCGGGCGATCCGGACGTAGGGCTGCGAGCTCTTCCATCCCGCGAACAGTTCCTTCAACTTCGGCAGCGTCTCTTCGGCGTCGAAATCCCCGACAATCGCCAGCTGCCCCGCCTGTCCGCTGAGAAAATCACGATAAAGCTGCCGGACGTGTTCCACCTTGAGGGCTTCGACGCGGTCAATCTCCTCCTCGATCGTGGGAAGGTAGCGGACGTCATCTTCCTCATAGGGAGCAAGCTGGCGCGAGAGCTGACGGCTGGCGAGCGCCCGGGGATCATTGCTGTCCTGTTCGAGCGATGTGAGTTGCCGCCGCTTCAGGACATTGAGCTCCTCGACGGAGAGGGCCGGCTCGCGGAGCACCTGCCGGAACAGGTCGAGCACCGCGGGGAGTTCCGACCGTTTGGTCTGAATGGTGAACATCGCCACGCCGGGCGAGCCGACGGCACTCAATCTCGCCCGATGCCGATCGAGGGCGTCCTGCAGTTCTTCACGGTTGAGCTTCTCGGTGCCGCGGATCATGAGTTCCGGAAGAAACTCGGCGGCGGTCGCGTACTCCTGCAGGCTTTCCGGAGTTCCATATCGCAGCGCCAAGCGGAGCTGAACGACTTCGCCCCGCGTCTGTTTGGGAAGCAGGGCGACGTCGATCCCCGGTTCGATCCGCAGGCGTTCTGTCCGGGCTTCGATACTGGCGGGCGAAACGTCGAAAGCTTCTCCCAGGGCGACATTCTCGCGTCCCTGATAATCCTTCAGCAGGGCGGCGACATCAGGCGTGGCGGGAATCTCGGCCCGCTCGGCCTTCTCTGCCGGGAGGTACATACCGACCGTGCGGTTGTGCCGTTCCAGGTACTTCGCCGCCACCTTCTGGACATCTTCCGCCGTGACTTCTTCGAGGCGGTCGCGGTGCAGGAAGTAGAGCCGCCAGTCCCCCTGGGCAGCCCACTCGCTGAGTTCGACGGCGAGGGTGCTGGTATCGCCCGCCGCCAGTTCCCGCTGCTTGAGAAGGCGGGCGCGGGCGCGTTCGACTTCCTGTTCGGTGACCCCATTGCGGACGACCTCCTCGAGCGTGACGAGCATCGTATCGAGGACGACTTCGGGAGAATTTCCCTTGTTCACTTCGGCAAGGATCCGCAGGACGCCGGGATCGTGCCAGGCGTAGGCGACTCCCGAGATGCTGGCCGCCTTGCCCGATTCGACGAGCGCCTTGTAGAGCCGTCCCGAGGGGGCATCGGTCAGGATGCTTTCGAGGATCTCGACGGCGGGGAATTCGGGATGCGGCCCGGCGGGAATGTGAAACACCGTCCCGACAATCGCGATGTCCCCCACACGGCGGAGCGTGACAATCCGTTCGCCATCCTGGGGCGGTTCCTCGGTGTAGGTGGTCTCCAGCTTTCGCTCGGGACGTGGAATGCTGCCGAAGTACTTCTGGATGCTCTCCAGCGCGTGCTGTTCATCGAAGCGGCCGGCCACAACGAGCACCGTGTTGTCGGGCTGATAATAGCGGCGGTAGAAGTCGCGCAGCTTTTCAACCGGCACCCGCTCGATGTCGCTGCGGTTACCGATGGTGGACTTGCCGTAATTGTGCCACTCGAAGGCGGCCGCCATCATCTTCTGTGCGAGGACGCGGCTGGGCGAGTTCTCGCCCCGCTCGAATTCGTTGCGGACGACCGTCATCTCGGAGGCCAGATCCTCGGCGCGGATGAGGCTGTTCACGAGGCGGTCGGCTTCGAGCCGCAGCGCGAATTCCAGATTCTCTTCGCTGGCGGGGAGCGTTTCGAAATAGTTCGTGCGGTCGACCCACGTCGTTCCGTTGAAGCGGGCCCCATGCTCCTGGAGGACTTTCGGGATCTGCGGATGCGTCGGCGTCCCCTTGAAGACCATGTGTTCGAGCAGGTGAGCCATGCCGGCTTCCCCATAACCCTCGTGCCGCGAACCCACCAGCACGGTCACGTTGACAGTGACCGTCGGGCGCGACGGATCGGGGACGAGCAGAACCTTGAGGCCGTTCGCGAGTTCGTACTCGGTAATCCCTTCGACCGTCGCGAGTTTTCGCAGTGAGGATTCTTTTGCCATCGTGGTCGTCGAGCCTCCCAGGATCAGGGTCAGGATTGCGAGGAGCGGCCCGGCTTTCCTCAGGCTGGTGCTTCGCAGGACGTGCAGCAGATGTCTTGCCACAGAGCTTCGGACTCCCTTTCAACAGACAATCGGCTTCAACAGACAGTCAGCAGGCGGGCCGCCGGCTCGTCGGAAACATCGCCGCCCCCCCTCGGAAAGGCACGAGATTCCGGCGTCCGGAGAAAATCCTGTCCGCGCACGGCAGCCATTCCGCCCGCCCGGCCATGGGCTTTTGAATGATAGGGATGTCGCGGACTCAGGGAAACACCGGATCGCCTGATGATATCGCGATGCACCGGCCCGGAAACCCGCGCGATCGCTCCTGCCGGGGGCGGGAAAAGGGGCCTCGGAATCGCGTGCCCGCGTGGCTTTGCACGGGGGGCCTCTTCTGTGCTAAGTTGTTACGGGACTCGGGGATGTTCACTCCGGGCCTGTCTGCCGGCTCTGGAACTGACTCGCCACTCTGTTGAGAGGAGCACGTCTGCCGATGAGATCCCCGCTCACGCTGCCACGCCTGTTGAGTGCGTCACTTCTGCTCCTGTTGCCGACACTGCTCCTGGCCGATTCGAACTGGCCGCGCTGGCGCGGTCCGCGGCAGGACGGGCACTCGGCGGAGACGGGCCTGCCCGAAACCTGGGATGCCGGTTCGGTCACCTGGAAAGTCTCCCTCCCCGGGATCGGACAATCGTCCCCCATCCTCTGGGGGGAGCGGATCTTTCTGACCTCGGCCCTCGATAATGGACGGCAGCGGGTCGTCTTCTGCGTCGATCGCAACGACGGCCGCATTCTTTGGCAGCGGATCGCCTGGACCGGGGAGCCCGAACCGACTCACAAGATGAACGGCTGGGCCTCCTCGACCTGCGTGACCGACGGCGAGCGGGTCTACGCCTTCTTCGGCCGAGGGGGCGGGCTGTTCTGCTATACGGTCGACGGCGATCTCGTCTGGTCCAACGCTCTCGGACAGTTCGAAGGCCCGTGGGGGACGGCGGCCTGCCCCGTGCTCGTCGATGATCTGGTGATCCAGAACTGCGATTCCGAAGCCAACGCCTCGCTCACCGCATTCGACAAGCGGACCGGGGAAGTGGTCTGGCGGACCCGCCGCGAAGACCATCGCGGCTGGAGCACCCCGATCCTGAACGAGGCCAATGGCCGCGAGGAGCTCGTGCTCAACGGCCATACCGGCGTTCGCGCCTACAATCCCCGCACCGGCGAGGAACTCTGGTACTGCAAAGGGTTCAGCGGCCGCGGCAGCCCGACCGTCACCCCCACCCAGGGAGTGCTGGTCGCGGTCAACGGCACGCCGGGCGACATGTACGCGATTCGGCCCGGGGGCACAGGGACTGTCACGAAGACGCACATGGTCTGGCACACGCCCCGCAAAGGGGGAAGGGATATGCCGTCTCCCATTGCCATCGGCAAGTATATGGCAGTGATCAACATGCAGGGAATCTGCACCTGCTACGACAGTACCGACGGCAAGACGCTCTGGCAGAGCCGGCTCGGCGGAAACTACACCGCCTCGCCGATTGCTTACAGCGGCAAGGTCTTCTTCCTCGCGGAGAACGGCGAGACCACGGTAATCGAACCGGGGCCGGAACTGAATATCGTCGCCCGGAACACTCTCGACCCCGCGGATGATGAGGTCTTCCGGGCATCGATCGCTCCCAGCGACGGGCAGATCTTCATCCGCTCCGACCGCGCCCTGTACTGCATCGGCAAGCGGGGGAACCCGAAAGGCTAACACGGCAATAGGGTGACGGCTGGGCGCATAGCTTGAGATCGGCCGTACCCTCCGTCGCATTGTACGAAAATCTTCCTCCTGAGAATTTGTGATCACGTGGCTGAAGAAATCTTCGATGTCGTCGACGAAGAAGACCGGGTAATCGGACAGGCCCCACGCTCCGAAGTCCATTTGCGGAAACTGCTGCACCGGGCGGTACACATCTTCGTGCTGAACACGCGCGGAGAACTGCTGCTCCACAAACGGACGGCCAGCAAGGACGAGTATCCGCTGTGCTATACCTCATCAGCCTCGGGACACCTGGGCAGCGGCGAGGACTATACCGAAGCAGCAGTCCGCGAACTTGAGGAAGAGCTCGGACTGCGTTCCCCCATCGAGTTCCTCAAGAAATTTCCCGGCGGTCCCGAGACGGCGATGGAACACTCGGGCCTTTACCGCACCGTGACCGACGAGACTCCCGTTCCCGATCCGGGCGAGATCGCGTCGATCGAATACCTGTCGCTCGCTGCGGTTCACGATCGCGTGCTCCGCCATCCGGAGCAGTTCACGCCCCCGTTCCGCACGCTGTTCGCCTGGTACTATGCACAGCAGCCATCGGACACGTCAGCCTGAACCGGGACGACGGACAATTGACGCGTGTGCTCTCTGAAGGGGCGGGACTAATTGCGCCGCCGCGTGTGATCTCGTATGCTGGGGACATGAATCTTTCAGCAGTGTGGAATTTCGATTTTCTTTCCCCCAACCGCCTGGTGTTTGGATGGGGACGCCGCGAAGAGGCTGGCCGGCTGGCGAAGTCGCTGGGAGAGCGTGCGTTCATCATCAGCGGGTCGCGGACGCTCGAAAAGAACGGCCATCTGGATGAGCTGCATCGCTCGCTGCGTGCCGCCGGGGTCGAACCGGTCGCCGCGGGATGCATCTCCCGGGAACCGGAAGTCGACGATGTCGACCGGACGCTGTCGTTTCTTCGGGAACATCGCGCAGGAGCGGGTGACCTGGTGATCGGGATCGGCGGGGGATCGGCCATCGATCTGGCGAAAGCCGCCGCGGCACTGATGACGAATACCCGCGGGAATTCCGTCGTCGATTATCTCGAAGGGGTGGGGAAAGGACTGACAATCGACGCGGCTCCGCTGCCGCTGTTTGCCATCCCCACAACCGCCGGTACCGGGAGCGAAGCGACGAAGAACGCGGTGATCTCGTCGTATCATCCGCCGTTCAAGAAAAGCCTGCGTTCCGACCAGATGGTGCCGCGACTGGTCCTGATCGACCCGCAGCTGAGTGTGAGCGTTCCGCCGCCGGTGACGGCGTGGACCGGCATGGATGCGATCACGCAGTTGATCGAAAGCTTCCTTTCGCGGCGGGCACAGCCGATCCCGCAGGCACTGGCACTCCATGCCCTTGAGTTTGCCGTCCCCGCGCTGATCGAAGCGTATGAGAACGGCCACTCTCGCGTGGCGCGTGAGCGAATGGCGTACGCCGCGTATCTGTCGGGGCTTGCCCTGGCGAACTCCGGACTGGGGCTGGCGCATGGCGTGGCCGCGGCCCTGGGCGTTCATTGCCGCGTTCCTCATGGGCTTGCGTGTGCCGTGATGCTTCCCGTGGCCCTGAGGGAAAACGTCGCTACACGCCCGGCGGAGATCGCGCAACTGGGACGCGTCCTCTCCGGCCAGCAGAGGAGCAGCGAGTCTGAAGACATCGATGCGGCTCTTCAGACCGTCGAAAACCTCTGCGATCGTTTGCGGATTCCTCGCCGGCTGGGGGAGATCGGCGTCCGCCGCGAACAGATTCCTGAACTGGTGCGCAGCTCGCGTGGCAACAGCATGAGCGGCAACCCGCGGGAAATCTCCGACGAAGAACTACATCAGATTCTGGAGCGACTCCTGTGATTCTGGCCGCTGGACTGACACCTGCCTGGCAGCAGATTCTGTTGTTTGATGCATTGCTGCCGGGCGAGGTGAATCGCGCCCGCGAAGCGCACTGGTGCGCTTCCGGCAAGGTGTTGAATGTGGGGATCGCGGTCCATCAGCTCGGGGCGGAGTCGCTCACCCTTTCTCCGCTGGGAGGCTGGGCGCATGCCGCGGTTGAGGCCGATCTCGCCCGGCTGGATGTGCCGCGACGATGGCTCTTCAGCAGCGTCCCCACGCGCGTCTGCACGACGATTCTCGACAGCCAGAGCGGAATGACGACGGAGCTCGTCGAGAATGCCCGCCCCCTGCCGGATGATGAACTCGAGCGGTATCGCGAAGCGTTCCGTCATGAGGCGGCACGGGCCGCGTGCATCGTGCTGAGTGGATCGCTCCCGGAGGGAACACCGGCGGACTACTACAGCACGCTGATTGCTGATGTCGCCGCGCCGGTAATCCTTGATGCCCGGGGAAATGAACTGCTGGCGGCGCTGGAGCACCGCCCCTTTCTCGTCAAACCGAACCGCGAGGAACTCGCACGGACGCTGGAAACTCGAATCACGAGCGAAGACGAGCTGCTCGCGGCCATGCGGGAATTGAACCAGCGCGGCGCGCAGTGGGTGATCGTCACGCAGGGGAAGGAGACGCTGTGGGCCACGTCGACTACTGAAGTGCACCGCTTCACGCCTCTGGAAGTGCCGGTGGTCAACCCGATCGGGTGCGGCGACTCACTGGCCGCGGGGGTCGCGGTGGCAATTGCCGAA
>Ga0180217_1000489_pt1 | contig 62853 bp, 67 predicted proteins | sample eDN3rd37CBELigOP_FD_128521 | JGI IMG/M metagenome (GOLD analysis project Ga0180217, IMG submission 128521) | Enriched Organic Plus compost microbial communities from Emeryville, California, USA - eDNA 3rd pass 37_C BE-Lig OP (version 2) (version 2) ...
AGCCTGTGGAGAGGAAGGCTCTGGCCGCACTCGCAAGAGCGCGGTGAAACCGGCCTCTACGAAGCAGGAAGTCAGCTTTGAGCCTGTTTAGGCAGGTTTGAGTAGGTATGACAGAACGGTTTGAAGAGCGTCCATTCATATGTCCTGGATGTGTTTATGATTCTTTATGATTTGCCCGCGCCAGCCAAGCTCAACCTGTTTCTCCATGTGGTGGGTCGCCGGAATGATGGCTACCATTTGCTGCAGAGCCTGTTCAGGCTGATCACTTTGAGCGACAGCATTACGGTTGAACTCAGGCGCGATGGACTGATATCCAGGGAGGGGCCGCTCTGCGATTTTGTCCCTGAGGATGCGGATCTGACTTTGCGTGCTGCGAAGTTGTTGCAACAGAAGACCGGATCGCGTCTCGGTGCGCATATCCATGTGGTTAAGAGAATTCCACATGGTGCGGGGCTGGGAGGCGGTTCAAGCGATGCCGCTACGGTTCTGATTGCATTGAACAGGTTGTGGCGTACTGGTCTGTCCCGGGGGCAGATGCAGCACATGGGGCTGGCACTGGGGGCAGATGTCCCTTTCTTTCTGCACGGGTATTCTGCATTTGTCGAAGGTATTGGGGAAAAGCTGACAACAGTGCGGCTTGGTGAGCAGTCTTACATGGTTTTCAAGCCGAACGTGGGTGTTGCAACTGCGCACGTTTTTTCTGATCCTGATTTGACAAGGGACTCGAAATCCATCACAATTATGGACTTTTCTGGATGTGCGAATTTCGTTGGATCTGGAACAGGCCAAAAAGCCGGATTCGGAAAAAACGATCTTGAAGCAGTAGTTCTCAGAAAGTTTTCTGCGGTTTATCAGGTAAAATCCTGGCTGAGGTTGCAAGGAATACAGGCGAGGTTGTCAGGCTCTGGCTCTTGTTTGTTTGCTGAAGCAGGTTCTCCTGTAGATGCGCAGTTGGCGATTGACGAATTGCTCGCTAAAATGCAATCCGGCAAAGCAGTACCCGGCTCACAGTTGGACGTGCCGTTGGAGGCAGCATTTGTTTGTGATGGTCTTCAGCAGCATCCCCTTGTGGATTGGTTATGCGACTAGTTGGGGAGTCGCCAAGTTGGTTAAGGCACCGGATTTTGATTCCGGCATTCGAGGGTTCGAATCCTTCCTCCCCAGCCACTCTTCACAAGCTGTTGAACAAGCCATATCCGTTAGGCGCGGTTCAGCAGCTTTTTGTTTTTTTACGTGAGCGACACTTTCAATCATGGCCTCTGAAAGTTTCATGATCTTCACGGGGACGGCCAATACCCGTCTGGCCGTTGATGTTGTCAACCATCTTGATATGTCACTCGGAAAAATGACAGTTGGTCGTTTTTCTGACGGTGAAGTCATGGTTGAGATTAATGAAAACGTCCGTGGTAAGGATGTTTTCGTGCTACAGCCAACCTGTGCACCCACCAATGATAACCTCATGGAAATCATGATTATGGTGGATGCGCTGAGAAGAGCGTCTGCTGGTCGCATCACAGCTGCAATTCCCTATTTTGGCTATGCCCGTCAAGACAGGCGCCCCCGTTCCGCGCGTGTTGCAATCTCTGCAAAGGTTGTTGCCAACATGCTGCAGGTGGTGGGTGTTGACCGTGTTCTGACCATGGATCTGCACGCGGATCAAATTCAAGGGTTTTTTGATATTCCCGTGGATAACATTTACGCCGGGCCGATTCTTCTGAGTGACATCTGGCGCAGGAACCTGACAAATCTGGTTGTTGTATCGCCAGACATCGGCGGTGTTGTGCGTGCAAGGGCGTTGGCCAAGCAGCTTGAGGCTGACTTGGCCATTATTGATAAGCGCCGTCCACGTGCCAACGTGTCAGAAGTGATGAACATCATCGGTGATGTTGATGGCAGGACCTGTGTCATCATGGACGACATGGTTGATACAGCCGGAACCTTGTGCAAAGCGGCGACCGCCCTCAAGGAAAGAGGTGCCGGTGCAGTTTACGCCTACTGTACCCATGCCGTGCTTTCTGGCGGTGCAGTAGAGCGCATAGCGCAGTCAGATCTGGATGAACTGGTCGTGACCGATACCATCCCGTTGTCTGAAGAAGCTGCAGCCTCCAGCAAGATTCGTCAGCTTTCATGCGCAGCATTGCTGGGAGAGACCATCTTGCGCATCTCTCATGCCGAGTCGGTCAGTTCGCTGTTTGTCGATTAACAAAGATTTCTGGTTGCACTGGCTCTGCTGAGTGCAACCTTGTTGTCAGCATGGCATGCTGGTCGCGGCTGCCATGTGAAGCGGAGCGCCTTGTGGCGCTCCTTCATTTACGGGGCATTGCCCTTTTTGGAGTTAATAATGGAATTTAATGCAACTCTCCGGAGCGTTCAGGGATCGAGTGCGAGCCGCCGCCTGCGCCGAGCCGGTCGTGTGCCAGCAATTGTCTACGGTGGAAACGAAGCACCGTTGAACATCGAGCTCGACCACAACGAAATCTTCCACCTTCTTCGTAAAGAAGAGTTTCATTCGTCAGTGTTGACCATGAAGCTCGATGGCAAGCAAGAATCTGTGATTCTGCGTTCTGTTCAGTGGCACCCCTACAAGCCGCTGGTCATGCACGTGGATTTCCAGCGCGTACTGGCCAAGCAAGCAATCACCACCAAGGTGCCTCTGCGCTTTGTCAATGCTGAGAACTCACCGGCTGTCAAGCTTTCAGCGGCTGTCGTAACCTATGTCCAGACAGAGCTGCCAATCGAGTGTTTGCCAGCCGATCTGCCACAGCACATTGAAGTGGATCTGTCCAACCTTCAGGCTGGCGGGCTGATTCATCTGGCCGATATCAAGCTGCCTGCCAACGCCAAGTACGTTGCGCACGCTGGCGATGAGAACCCATTGCTGGCTTCTGCTACTGTTCCTGCAGGCTCATCCCAAGCAGAGGGTGGTGAGGCTGAGGGTCAGGCTTCAGGCGAGTAACATCTACAAGGCGGTTGCCAGGTGCAAATCTGGTAACTTGCCGGTTATCGCGCTATTCTCAAGCCCTGCTGATGTTGAGTCAGCAGGGCTTTCAGTTTGGTGAACACATGGCAACAGACAATCAAATCCAGTTAGTTGTAGGCTTGGGCAACCCCGGGGCACAGTACGAGCAGACTCGCCATAATGTGGGTTTCTGGGCGGTTGACAGATGGGCGTCAAAGCTTGGAGCCCGCTTTCAGATGGAAAAGTCTTTTCTCGGCGAGGTGGCCAAGGCAGGATCTGGGGCTGGTGCTGTGTGGTTTCTCAAGCCTCAGACATATATGAACCGTTCGGGTCAAAGCGTGGGAGCATTGGCCAGATTCTTCAAGATAGAGCCCAGTCATGTTCTGGTGATTCATGATGAACTGGATTTGCTGCCAGGGCAGGTCAGACTCAAGTTTGGAGGAGGCCATGCCGGACATAATGGACTCAAGGATATCCAGTTTGCGTTGGGAGGGCCTGGCTTCTGGCGGTTGCGTATTGGTATTGGGCACCCAAGAAGCCTCGGGTTGAGTCAAGGTGTAGCAGACTTTGTTCTCCATCAGCCTCGCCAGTCTGAGCAGGTGGCAATTGAGGATGCGCTGGCTCGTTGTGATGACAACATGCAGAAAATCCTTGCAGGAGATATGAGCAAGGTCATGGGTGTGTTGCACCGGGATCCCGCCGCAGACGCGGTGGGTAGTGGACGCGAATGACAACGCAAACCTGGTCGCAACAATGGCGTCTGTTTATCCAGTTTTGTCGTAAGCCTTGTCTGGCACCCCGGCAGCGGAGGGTGGTGACGCCACATGCCGGGTGGCTACAAGATTGGCGCACTGGGGTCAGTTGGACTGATTTGCTGAAGTGGTGCGTGGCTTTATGGTTGATCAACCTGTTTGTGCTGGGGCCTCTGGTGATCAGCGTCGCAGAGCAGATCGGGGCGACGCATTCGATCAATCCTAAAAAGCTTCCATGGTTTCTGGCATTGATATGGGCACCACTGATCGAAGAGATGCTGTTTCGGTTTGGATTGCGCAGGCCTGTGATTGCTCTATGGCTTGTGCCCTTAATGGTTATGGGTATTTGGAATGGGCCTGGCGTGATTCAGTCAGTGCTGTACAGTCTGGCGGTATATCTGATTTATAGAAGCACCAAATCAACAGTGGTTCCGGGGACCAAGGCCCGGCGCTGGCTCAGGCACTATAGCCAGTGGTTCGGCTGGGTATTCCATCTGTCAGTCGCTCTGTTTGCCGGAATGCATCTGTTTAACTATACATTTGATGAAATCGCCATCTGGATGCTGCCAGTGTTGGTGTTGCCCCAGTGGGCCACAGGCTTGGTGCTAGGCTGGTTTCGCGTCATGCATGGAATCGGTGCGTCAATCAGGCTGCATGCATTATTCAACCTGGGGCCGTTGTTGCTGGCATGGCTGGCCCTATGGGCCATGCCAGCTTAAGTTGAGACATCAAGCAAGCGTGCCATACCGTTGCTGGAAATCCTCACGAAGATCTCGCTTAAGGACTTTGCCAATCGGGTTTCGAGGCAGGTCATTGACGACTTCCAGCTTAGCCAGTCGCTGGATCTTTCCGAGCCGCTGATTGACCCATTGCAATAGATCTTCTGGGTCAATCGAGTACTTTTCATCAAGGACTACAAAGCCAACAGGTGTTTCACCCCAGCGCTCAGACTTGACGCCAACAACAGCGCAGTCACGTACTGCGGGGTGTTTCATCAGTTCTGCCTCAAGGTCGCTCGGGTAGATGTTGAATCCACCAGAAATCAGCATGTCCTTCTTGCGATCGCCCAGAATCAGGAAGCCATCGGCATCAAACCGTCCAACATCACCGGTGCGGATAAAACGCAGCCCTTCGGGAGAGTACCATTCTGCTTCCCGAGTCTTGTCAGGCAGGCCATGATAGCCGTGCATCATCGCGGGTGACCTGCCAACGACTTCACCCAACTCCCCTTGTGGAACCTCATTGCCATTGTCGTCAATGATACGGATCTCACAGCCAGGGGCTGGTTTGCCAACGGTATGCAGTTTGTCCCTGTACAGGTGGGCGTGAAGTTCGCAACGACCACCGCCCTCTGTCATCCCATAGATCTCGACCAGATCCCCCGGCCAGCGATCCAGCACCTCAGCTTTCAATTCTGCGGAGAACGGTGCGCTGGTGCAGAGCTTTCCTTTGAAGCAGCTCAAGTCAAAATCATCAAACTGTGGATGGCGAAGTATGCGCTGATACTGGATGGGCACGAGGATTGTGTGGGTTGCCCTGTACTTTGCAGCCAGTTGGAGATATTTGAGTGCATCAAACTTCTCCAGCATGATGACCGTTGCACCGATCACAAGCGCAGGAATGACGGCAACCAAAGTTGTGTTGGAGTAAAGCGGCGTTCCAGTGATGACGACAGAGTCTGGTCTGTAGCCATTGAGCCAGGCACGTTTGACATGCGACCATCTCATGCCATGAGGTTGAACGATCCCTTTGGGAACACCCGTGGTTCCAGAGGAGTAAATAAGATTGAATGGATGTTCTGGGCTGATGGAGACAGGTGTGACCTGACCTGCAGCAGCGATCCAGTCGCTAAAGGGCATTGCGCCATCGTCATCATCAAGGGTGATTTGCCGGATGTGTTGCCGAGTTTGCAAACAAGCCCATTCTGATTGGATAGTACTGTCGGTAAACAACCACTTTGCCTGGCAGTTATCAAGCATGGCATCCAGATGTTCTACCTTGGCAGTGACAGGCAAAGGGGCAACAACGCCGCCAGCTCGCAAGGCACCGAAGTAGACTGCCACGTAACGTATGCAAGTCCGGGCACAGATTGCCACCACCTGGCCAGGCGTCAATCCGTCATGTTGAAGTCTGGAAGCAACCGCGTCCACCAGATGGTCCAGATCTGCATAACTGATGCTGTCATCGCCCGCCCTGAGGGCGCAGTGGTCTGGGTGTCGGAGCGCAGCTGATTTGAGTAAATCGGGGATGACATGAAAGTCGTCTTCAATGATCTGTTCAATGCTCTGCATATCAAGGCTTCAGGAATGATTTTGGTTACAGGCTGTGTCTCAAGATAGCATGAAGTATTCCTTGGTGATGGGTTGTTGTTTGCCTTGTCGTTCCTGTGCGTCACCGGGAAAGAAAGGAGATGCGGGTTAAAATGGGGTCAGAATGGAGTCTTCTCTCCTCAGCAGTGACAGAAGGTCACAGTATTGGCCGGGTGCTTGATGGCACTCGGAATATCAGAAATCCGTTTTCCAAGGAAGCTCAATGAGTCTGAAGTGCGGTATTGTTGGTTTGCCCAACGTTGGCAAGTCCACTTTGTTCAATGCGTTGACCAAGGCCGGGATTGCCGCCGAGAACTACCCTTTCTGCACGATTGAACCCAACGTCGGAATCGTTGAGGTTCCGGATCCAAGGCTGGAGAAACTGGCCGAAATCGTAAAGCCCGAACGCATCCTGCCAGCCACCGTGGAGTTTGTGGATATTGCTGGCTTGGTGGCAGGTGCCAGTAAAGGCGAGGGCCTTGGCAACCAGTTCTTGTCGCACATCAGGGAAACAGACGCGATTGTCAACGTTGTGCGCTGTTTTGAGGATGACAACGTCGTTCATGTGGCAGGACGGGTTGATCCAATCGCCGATATCGAGGTAATTGAGACAGAGTTGGCACTGGCCGACTTGCAGACGGTCGAAAAGTCATTGCTGCGCTACCAGAAGACTGCAAGGTCAGGGGACAAGGACTCACAGAAAATGGTTGCCATCCTTGAGCGCTGTGTCAAACATCTTGACCAGGGTCAGCCTGTACGGACGCTTGACCTGACTGATGAAGAGCGCAAGATGATTGCACCCTTGTGCCTGATAACGGCAAAGCCCGCCATGTACGTTGGCAATGTCAGTGACGATGGATTTGAGGACAACCCGTTGTTGGAGCAACTCAAGGAGTATGCACAGAAACGCAATGCCCCAGTTGTGGCAATCTGTGCTGCCATCGAAGCGGAAATTGCAGATTTGTCAGAAGAAGACAAGAAGGTGTTCCTGGCTGACATGGGCATGCAAGAGCCTGGTTTGAACAGATTGATCCGGGCAGCTTTCAGGCTTCTTGGTCTGCAGACTTACTTTACAGCTGGCGTGAAGGAGGTCAGGGCATGGACCATTCCAATCGGTGCAACAGCCCCTCAGGCGGCGGGAGTGATTCACACAGATTTTGAGCGTGGGTTTATTCGTGCCCAGACGATCGCCTACGAGGACTTTATTGCTTACAAAGGTGAGCAGGGTGCCAAGGAAGCCGGAAAAATGCGCTCAGAAGGCAAGGAGTACATCGTTCAGGATGGCGATGTGATGAATTTTCTGTTCAACGTCTGACTCGGTGCGCCACAAGCCCCGCCGTTTGAGGGCGGCGAGGCCACATGACGTATTTCCTGTCGCGATTCTGGATGTCTGGCCGTTGTCAGCACAGCAGGCGACTGGACACGCACGTTGCGCCTGTGAAGTGAGCGATGCAGTCATGTCGCCAGCAACAGGAACCCACCGAAGCGATTCAGAGACGGCTCAATGCCGCGCCTGAACATCGTAAGAATCTCCGGTCTTCAGGCCGCCGGGGAGTGTCAAATGCAAAGAACGTGAAGGGGAGAAGGCCTCTGCGCGAGCCGTCTTCAGTGTGTCCTTTCATAACCTGAGCGGTCGTCACAAGAAATTCGCGTGATGTCTCGGGCGTGATCGACGCTGGCGTCTGGAAAACGGAATCATTAGCCTGAGCAACGGCACCATTGAGAGGCTGTCAATTACCACTGTTACCAAGTTCGGCCATGATGCTTGCCGAGATATTGTTCCAGCTTGTCTTTGGGTAGATATTGGATTTGTCGTAGCAACTCATGTGAAACATGGCGAACCTTATATTTATTTTGTAATTGCTGCACCAAGTAATCCAAAAGACTCGCTGCCATTTCAGCGTCTGCCAGTGCGCGGTGTGCCCGTCCTGCGAAGGGTAAGTTGGCGTACCTGACCAGGTTTTCAAGTTTGTGGCTAGGTGCTTGTGGCAACAAACGACGCGACAACAGCAATGAACAGGCAAACTCCTGCTGTCGACGCTGATTGATTTGAGCCAGTTCAGCATCCCAGAATTTACAGTCAAACGATGCATTATGGGCGACCAGGGGGATGTTTCCCACAAACTTCGATGCCTCGCGCATGACTTCTGCAGAAGGTGGTGCTGAACGGATCATCGAGTTTGAGATGCCTGTCAATTCTTCTATAAAGTAAGGGATGCGTACACCCGCATTCATCAGGCTCTGAAAGCGCCCAACCACATTGCCATTCTCAAGGATGACAACAGCAATCTCGGTAGCGCGGGCACCTTGTGCGGGCGATAACCCGGTTGTCTCAAAGTCGATTACTGCAACAACATCCAAAATCTATCTCCCGTTGTGCATTCTGGAGGCTGGTGAGCTAAACCGATGAAACCATACCGTGTTGATGCTGCTTTTTCAAATGCGGGCTTGTTGAATGCACCAATCACGACAAGATGAGACGAAGCAGGCGCGCACGTTGTTGTGAGATAGACAGACCCCCCCGCCAGGAGCTTACAGCTTTAGCGGCGGGGATGGATCGTGAGGTACTGCATTGATCTATGGTTAGAGTGCAGCGCTGACAATGATTTCGACCAGCAGATCAGGTCTGGCGAGTTTGGCTTCGCATGTCGCACGCGTTGGCATGTTGTTGCGGTCAGCCCATTCAGACCAAGCCCGATTCATGCCATCAAAATCACGCTCAATGTCTTTGAGCCAGATCTGAGCAGTCAGCAGTTTGGACTTGTCAGTCCCCGCCTGCGCAAGATAGGTGTCAATCTTGGTCAGGACATTTTTGGTCTGACCATAGACATCATCCCCAGTGTCGGATGCAGTTACCCCTGCGACATAGACAATGCCATTGTGGATCACAATGCGGCTGAGACGTTCATTACTATCGATGCGTTGAATGTTCTGGCTCATGATTCTTCCTTGTGGTTGAAACGGTCAATTCTGAAGGGTGCGATTGGCAGGCTGCTCTGCCCGGTTTCTACGAGATCGGCCATGATTTCACCGATAACTGGACTTAGCTCAAAGCCATGAGCAGAAAATCCGAATGCATGGAAAATGTCTGGAAAGGCCGTGCCTGGACCGATAACGGGAATCAAATCCGGCATGAAGCCTTCGACACCTCCCCAGGCGCGGACAACCTGCATGTTACGAAGATGTGGAAAAAGGTCGGTGACTGTAATGGCACTGTTTTTGAGGACAGTGACATCCACAATGGCATGACGTTCGGTGACATTGGCTTTGCAAGGTAATGTGCCGCCGATGACCACTGTGCCGTTACCGTATTGCTTGAACGATAATGCACGTCCGATGGCACCCAGAACCGGTTTTACAAACGGTGCAACCCGTTGGGTCACCATCAGCATGAGGCCATCGGGCTTGAGCGGCACAGGGTTGCCAGCCTGCCTTGCAAATTCACTGCCCCAGGCCCCTGCTGTGTTGACTAACTTCGGAGCTTGGAACTGCCCCTGATCAGACAGTGCATTCCAGACACCATCCTGGTACCAGATCTTGTGAACTCGACATTGTTCATGGATGGTTGTGCCCGCAGCTTCGGCGCTACGCCGAAACCATGTGACGACATGATAGGGATAGGCGTAGCCATCCTTTTCTACCCAGATGGCGCCGACGACATGATTCGAGATACTGGGAACAAGTTCACGGACTTCTTTCTGGTCAATCCATATTTCATGGGTGAAGCCCAGAGCATTGACTTCGGCAATCCGTTGCTTTGCCGCAATGACATCTTTCTCGTTTTCAGCAAGGTTAAGTTGACCGCTGGGTACAAATCCACCATCGTGGCCAATATGTTCCTGCAAATGATGCCAGTACTTGTCCCGCGCAACCAGTGAAAGCGGAATTTCAGCAGGATGCCGACCAAGTGTACGGACACCCCCTGCATTGACACCTGATGAGTGACGCCCACAATATTCTGACTCGAGCAGACGAACAGAGTAACCCCTGCGAGACAGTTGGAGGGCGGTGGACAACCCCTGTAATCCACCACCGATGATGAGCACATCGCTTGTGCGTGAAGCCATGGCACTTGGTGCTGGTGCGGATGTAATGGACGATCCGTTCATGACTGTATGTGCTTAAGGTTCGAATTGCGCAAGCTGTCCGAGAGTCAATGCCTTGATGGGGGGTCTGACTCGGTAGTAACCCACCTCTTGAGGTGTTTTTCCGCTGGTTTGCGCAATAAGTTCGGTCACCGTTAGGCCACACATCCGACCTTGGCAGGGGCCCATGCCGCAGCGGCTGAAAGACTTGGTCTGGTTCGGACCTGAGCAGCCAAGTTTGACTTGTGCCCGGATTTCACCTGCTGTGACCTCCTCACAGCGGCATACCATGACATCGTTGTCTTTGGGAATGCGATATTCGTCTCTGGGGCGGTACTGGTAGTTCAAGAAAGGACGAATTGCCAGATGACGCTCTATAGCTTTGCGCAACTCAGTTGCATTGGGCTCGACTTGTCCTGCTTTGGTGGGCTGGAGTTGCCTGATGATTCCCAGTGCGGCAAGTTCACCTTGCAGGGCAGCAACCAAGGCGCCTCCGATAGATGCGCCATCGCCTGCGCTGAAAATGCCAGGGATACTCAACTGGCACCATTCGTCCAGAACTGGTACCCAGCATAATTGAGCATCATCCCAGACATGGTTTGCGCGCAGTGACCAACTGATCTGTGTGTTGGGCACCACACCTTGGTGCAGCAGGCAGACCTGGGTTGGCAAGACATGTTCTTTGCCGCCAGACACAAAGACAACTTTTTCAAGTTGTTCCTTGCCTTCAAGACGAAGCCCTTGGACTGAGTGGTGAAGGACAATGCCTGCATTCTTGATGGCTTTAAGCAGGTTCAAGCCTTTGCTGACATATTGCCAGCCAACCAGCAGGTTTCGGACATGGCGCAGAACCAATCGCCAATCTGTTCCTGGGGTTGTGTCCAAAATGGCACGAATGGGAACTTTCGCCTTCAGGTATTGGACTGCGATCAGGTAAAGCAATGGTCCACATCCCGCCAGAACAACAGGGCTGGAAGGTACAAGGGCCGCGTTCTTGAGCAGGATCTGTCCTGCACCTGCAGTCATGACGCCAGGTAGTGTCCAGCCATGGACTGGAAATGGGCGCTCCATGGCACCGGTCGCAATCAGAACAGCCTTGGCGTGGACAGTCGTGCTCTTGCCATTGAGCAGAACGTAAACGGTTTTGTCTGTGTCAACTTGCCATACTGAGGCGTTGTTCCAGTAGGTGACCTTACCGTTGGCAATATAAGCGTTGAGCGTCTCGGCCATGGTTTTCCCATGCGCATAATCGGAGCCCAATATCTCGACACGCTGTGAGTCAGTTGTCGTGATGTTGCGGTAGATTTGGCCACCCAATTCGGGCTGCTCATCCAAAAGCAGGGTTTTCAGGCCGCTTTTGCCGGCACGCAATGCGGCAGACATCCCGGCAGGGCCCGCGCCAATGATTACGAGATCAAATGTGTTGTCGTTTTTCTCTGGTGCTGTTTGGGTCATGGCTTTTCTCCGCCGTTATGACTGGCATCCGTAATGACATTCCCGTGCTTGTCATAGAAAGCCTTGCCGGGCAATGTATCCATCGTGCGGATGCGCATCCCTTTACGTGCTTGCGTCAGACAGGCTTGCTGGCTAGGGACATCGTCGATTTCCACCAAGCACTCATAGCAGACGCCCATCATGCAGTAGGGTGCTCTTGGTGCAGAACTGACGGTGCTGTTACGAAAACGCGTCACACCGGCTGCAAGCAAGGCTGCGGCAAGGGACATGTTGGTGGGTAGTCTCAGCAAGTCCCCGTTGAAATTCACAGAGACGTATTGCGGCGGGTCCTGTGGACTGTCTTGCCTGGACAAGGAAACGAACAGAGGTTTAGCGGCCATAGTGAACAATCTTTGTGTCAGGTGTGAAACGTGTTGCCGCAAATGGCAAAACGGAGGGAGGGATTGCATTGCCTTGAACCCATGGGGCAATGGTCAGGCAATGTTGGGCTGCCAGTGTGACTCCGCTGTGGCATGTCACAACAAAAGCACCCGGACAGGTTGTTGATTCCTGGTAGATCGGATATCCGTCTGGTGTCATGATCCGTAAGGCTGACCATGTCCTTACAAGGCGGACGTTCTTTAGTGCAGGGAAACAGCGGATGGCGCGGGCGGCAATTTCGGCGCTGACTGGAATTCTGACCATGTCATCGAAACCGGCTTCTTCCATGGAGTCGCCAATCTGAATGGTTCCCTCGTCCGTCTGACGGACGTAGTTGCTGGCGCAACGCAGCAGCGGAGCAAGGCGTTCCGTGATAAGTACTTGCCCTTTGTTTGGTCGAACAGGGGCGTGGATGCCCACCTGCTTGCAAAGATCGGTGTTGGCCAGTCCTGCTGCTACCACAAGCCGCGGAGCCTGAATCACCTGTTTGGCCGATTGCACTGTGAACATGCCATTTGCAAAGCTGATGCTTCGTGCTGGTGATTCGGGTAGATATGAAACACCTCGCCTTTGGTTGGCGGCATGAAGCGCACGCAACAGCTTGAGTGGGTTGCAGTGACCGTCCATCGGCGTGTAGCTGACACCCGCAACTTCAGGTCCCAGACCTGGCAGATCGTCTTGTGCCTCTTCACGGGTCAACATCTGAAAAGGGTACAGGCTCTCTCCGACCCGTTCTTGAATCCAGCGCAGCCGTGACTGACGTTCCGAGACCTCTTCGGGACTCAAGCAGATGTGATACCCGCCTTTCTGGTTGAGTTCGACATCAATGCCTGTTTCTTCAAGGAGCATGTCCCTGAGTTGTGGCCACAAAATGCTGGATTGTCGGCTCCATTTGGCGTAATCGGCGTTGCCATACCCTTTGCCTTGAACCCAGACAAGGCCAAAATTGCCACGGGAGGCCCTGTATGCAATATCGCCCTCATCCAGGATGGTGACACGGCTCTGCAGACGGGCAAGACCATAGGCGACCGCACTGCCGACAAGGCCGCCTCCAATCACGATGACATCAGTTGTTTGCATAAGTTTTCTCGATCAACCTTTCCCGACCAGCACTTTCTCAAGACCAACGACCCGATCCATGATGAGCATCAAGATCAGTGTTCCAAAGATGAGGACTGCTGAAATCGAGGTCACCAGGGGATCGATGGTATGAGTAATGTGGTTGTACATTGCGACTGGTAACGTCAGAGTACCGGGCGTGGCAACAAACACAGTCATGGTCAGCTCATCAAAACTTTGAATGAACGAAAGAAGCCAGCCGCCAGCAATGCCAGCTGATAGCAAAGGCAATGTAATACGCACGAACACTTTGGCAGGCGATGCTCCCAAAGAGAGTCCTGCGTGTTCGATTTCGCGATTCATGCCGGTTGCCGCAGCAATCACCATCCGCAGGGCATAGGGGACGATGACAATGACGTGGGTCATCATGAGCCAGAAAAATGACCCGCTCAAACCTGCAATGTTGAAGAACCGCAAAAATGCAGCACCCAGTACGACTTGGGGAATCATGAGGGGTGACAGGAAAAATGCCTGTATGGCTTCGCGCCCACGAAACCGGTAGCGGGAGATTGCCAGCGCTGCCGGAATGGCCAGAACCATTGCGATGCAAGAAGCTGCCAAGCCCAGTTTTACGGAAAACCAGAATGCTCTGATGATCTCCTTGGCATCGAGAATGGCATAGAACCAGCGTAAGGAAAGTCCATCCTTTGGCATTGAGATATAGCCCTTGTCGGTGAATGACACCACAATCACGATGACCAGCGGAGCCAGTATGAAGATAATGAAAAGAGTATGAAATAGCAGAGCGAGGGGTCCGTTGCGTTGCATGGTGTTCACCCTTCAAAAACAGCCCGGAAACGGTTCTCTACCCATCGATTGCAGCCGATGATGACAATGATGTTGGCGACCAGCAGCACGATGACGATGGCAGCACCTAACGGCCAGTTCAAGGTGCTGAGAAATTCGTCGTAGGCAGCAGTTGCTACGACCTTGAGTTTGCGACCTCCTAACAGGGCTGGTGTGGCAAATGCCGAGGCCGAAAGCGCAAAGACGATGATGCTTCCCGACAGGATTCCGGGTAGTAACTGAGGCAAGATGACCTGAAAGAAGGTTTTCAGGCGGGATGCTCCCAGAGACAGGCTTGCCTGCTCGATCTGAGGGTCGAGTTTCTGGATCGTTGCCCAGACAGACATGATCATGAATGGCACCATGACATGAACCATGGCAATTGTGACACCTGTCATCGTGAACACCATGCGAATGGGCTTGTCTACGATACCCAGTTCCAGCAAGGTCTGATTGATCAAGCCATTTGCCCCGAGCAGGATCGACCAGCCAAGGGTTCGGACGATGACTGAAATCAACAGCGGCGCCAGGACAATCAGCAAGAAAATGCTTTTCCAGCGACCTTGCATGCGTGACAGGATCAGCGTTTCAGGAACGCCGATGGCAATGCAGATAAAGGTCACGCCAGCGGACATGGCTGCCGTACGGGTAAATATTTCCAGGTAATAGCTGTCAGTAAAGATTTCGACAAAGTTATGCAGCGTCAAGGTATCTTGAATTCCCCGCATGCCATCGAAGACGTAGAGTGACAGCAACCCGGTGAGCACCAAGGGGGTCAGCAGCATCGAGACAAAGACAGCCAGGGCTGGAGCAGAAAAAAGCCACGGAACCCAGTTGATTCTTGCAGGCAGACTAGGCATGAGCTTCCTCCGCAGCAGGCAGAACCTGCATGTCGCGAGGATTCCAGGTCAAGCTGACAAGATCACCCTCATTGTGCGAGAGCGGATCCTGATTGGGGGCGCTGACTCGGAGAAGCCCAAGTTCAGTCTCAACCTCCAGCATCCACAAGGTCCCCAGAAAAAGTCTGGTTTTGATTTTTCCGGACAGTCCTGGGCTGCCAGCAGGGGAAAGACGTATTTTTTCTGGTCGGATGTAGGCGTGAACGGTCCCGCGCAACCTGTAGGGTGCGGTCTCCAGTGTATGACTACCAATCTTGACGCGGCTGCTGGGCTGGTTTTCAGCAGGCAGTGCCTGGGCATCAAACTTGTTGGTCTTGCCCAGGAATGTCGATGCAAAGTTCGAGGCGGGATGTTCGTACGCGTTGTATGGGGTGTCGAGTTGGACGATGCGTCCGCCATACATGACGGCAATGCGGTCACTCATGGTCATGGCTTCGACTTGGTCGTGAGTGACCAGGACTGTTGTGATGTTCAGGTGTTTCTGGATCGCACGCATTTCAATGTGCATTTCTTCACGCAGTTTTGCGTCAAGGTTTGACATGGGCTCATCCAGCAGCAGAACTTCAGGCTGGATCGCCAAGGCCCTTGCAATGGCAACCCGCTGGCGTTGGCCTCCAGAAAGTTGTCGCGGGTAACGTTGACCCAGCCCGTCCAGCCTGACTAGCGAGAGTGTGTCCCCAACCCTTGACTTGAGTTGCTGTCCAGACACGCCGCGCATTTCCAGGCCAAAAGCAATGTTCTGCTCGACAGTCATGTGAGGAAATAGCGCATAACTCTGGAATACAACACCCATGCCGCGTTTTTCCGGGCGTAAGTTGGTGATGTCACGGCCAGCCACTGAAATTGAACCGCTTGATGGCTCAATGAATCCTGCAACCATTTGCAAAGTGGTGGTCTTCCCGCATCCCGATGGACCAAGTAGCGAGATGAATTCGCCGCGTTCAACATCAAGATCGAGTTGGTCGACGGCAACGAAATTGCCAAAACGTTTGCCTAAGCCTTTGAGTGATAGAAAGCTCATCTAGTTATACCTTAGCTGCTCCCCGGCACCATCAGGTGCCGGGGGCGCACGATGTGTGCGCATCAGTCAAATCAAGAGTCAGGATTGTCGTTGGATAATCACCGTTCGACTGTACGGTTCCAGCGGTTGGTCCATGCAGCACGGTTTTCATTGACGGTGGTGTTGTCGAGTGCTTGCAGTTTCGCGATCTGTTCTGGACCATAAGGCACATATGCGGCAACTTCAGGTGTCAGTTTGACTTTGCTGTTCATTGGGCCCCATCCCTGATGCTTGGCCAACAATTCCTGCACTTCAGGTGTGTAGAGATACTGGATGAACTTTTGGGCCAGTTCTTTTGGTTTTGCCTTGGCGACAGGGCAGACAGCAGTAAAGAGAGCGATGGCTCCTTCCTTGGGATACACAAATTCCACGGGGAATCCAGTGTCTTGCAATGCTTTGACTCGGCCGCTGCCCCAGACACCGATGACGGCTTCGCCATTCTGGAACAGTTCAGTCATCTTGCCAGGCGAGGGCTCCCAGGCAAGAACGTTTGGCCCGACTTCCTTGATCAGCGCCTCAAATCCTGGATCGATGTTTTTGACACTGCCACCACGTAACTCGGCGAATTTGACCAGAGTATTCAGACCATAACCGTTGGAGATGGGAGGAATCACAAGAAGGTTCTTGTATTTCTTGTCTGTCAGGTCTTCCCAAGATGTAGGTGCGGGCCAGTTCTTCTTGGCGAAATATTCCTTGTTGTAGAAGATTCCCGTGCCCAGCACACCCAGTGCGTAGGCTTTGGTGCCAGCGATGCGGGCCAGAGGATAGAGATCCTCGAAAACAGGAGCCGGCGCTATGTCGCCACAAAAACCGAATTGCACGGCTTGTTGCATGGGGGCGTCATCAACGATCACGACATCAAATTGCGGGTTGTTTTTTTCTGCCTGCAACTTGGCAAGTGTATCGGTTGAGTTCCCTGCGACATAGATGACGTGTGCCCCCGTCATTTTTTCAAAAGCAGGGATGATGGATTGCTTGAAAAGGGTTTCGGTTGATCCGCCGTAGGCACCCAGATAAAGATCTTCGGCAACAGCAGCGCCTGAAGTTGCCAATGCCAGTGAAGACAAAAGAAGCGTTATGGGTTTGCGCAGCATGGATAGCTCCTGATTAGAGGTTGTGGGTTGGCCTGAGTAGTCTAGGGAAAGTGCTACGCTTCAAAAATTAGGGATTACGTTAATTTATGTTCTTTTGCTATGGAATGTAAAAATACATAACTATTTGTATTTGAATAAGAAATAAATTTGAATTTTCATCTTTTTGGTGCTTGATTTACTGATTGATGCCTAAAAGGCATGTTATGGCACCGTAAGGATGCATAGTTGTGCACTGATATGATCCTTTTTGCAGGTGATCTTTGCTGATGCCGGTCGTGGTGGTGCCTGCATGTCAGGAAACCGTCATACCGATCGGGCAACATGGAAAGTGTTATGGAGGAAAGCCTTGCGAACTGAAAATAAAAGACTGACATTGCGGCACCTTGAAGCATTCAGGGCTGTCATGTCGTGCAAGTCTGTGACCGGGGCAGCAGAAATCCTGGGTGTGACTCAACCTGTGGTGACGAGATTGCTTTCTGATTTGCAGGAAAGGGTGGCGTTTCCGCTATTTACACGGCAAAAGGGTAGGTTGATTCCGACAGCCGAGGCTTCTTTGCTCATTGACGATGTTCAGCAAGCCTTGATGGCTGTAGAGCGCATCCACTACGCTTCGTCCAGTATCCGGGAGTTAAAGCAAGGCAAGCTGCTTGTTGCAGCAGCGCCAGCCGTTGCCTTGTGCTGCTTGCCGCAAGCGATTGCGACTTTTACCGAAGAAAACCCCGATACCTTGATCTCTTTGCAGATGGAAAGCTCACCAGGGATCTTGACGATGGTCCATGAGGGGCGCTGCGACCTGGGTTTTGCCATGCTGCCCTCAAATGCAAGATCTCTGGCAAACAAGGAATTGCTCCTGTCCGGGAAAATGGTAGCGGTTGTTCCTCGGCGTCACCGTCTGGCTAATGCAAGGGTGGTAAGACCTGCGGACTTTGAGGGGGAAAATTTCATTGCCATGTCACCGATGATTGAGTCGAGAACAATGATTGATTCGATCTTCATGTCCCATGGTGTATCAAGGCGGATCCTGATTGAGACCCAAATTTCGTTTGCCGTGATACGGCACGTTGAAGCTGGGGCTGGCATTGGCATCATCGATCCTGTGACGGCTGCAGGTTATCGCAGCGATTTGGTCAAGTTCATTCCGTTCGAGCCAGTGGTCACGAATGACTACTTCCTGCTGACATCATCGAACCGCAAGGCGCCACTGATCATGAGCCCGTTTATTGAACATGTGAAGCGCCATCTGGACAATCTTGTGCCACCAGAATGGCGCTATTGAACCGTGTCACTCTTACTCAATAATGAGGTGGAATGTTGTCGCGCGGATCCTGTGCATGTTGTGCAGGAAGCTGGTTCAGCTCGGCGCGTTTTGCGAGCTGCTGCAAGGCAGCTTCCAGCCTGTCTATCTGGGCTTGTTGCTTGTAAACCAGTTGATTCAGCTCATCCAGAAGGTCTTCAGCAAAACCGAGCTTGGTTTCTATACGAACCAGGCGATCTTCAATATCGGACTGTGACATAGAGATATCCCCCCACAATGAAAAGGAACCGTAATACGGGGCAGTCCGCAGGACTGAAAGCCATTTTAACGTTGTCACTAGTCGTGCCAGGCTATCGGTAGCGCTCCCATGGGGACACCATGGCACGATCACAATCTATGCGAGACGGACTATGTTGCCAGTGCAGTCTGGATACCAGATGGATAACCATCGATTGTGGACAAGCATAGCCAACTGCTTGTGATCATTGAGAACTTTCTCGATGGACTCTTGAGTTGCATCAATGAAAACAGTAAGACGGATTGGCTCGTGCAGCCACTTATTGCCGTCGTGCAAGGATTGCTTTGCCAGGCCAATGCGCAAATCGCCACCAGAACCTTCAAATACACCAATGTTTCCTCCAACAACGTTATGAAGGAGTTTGTTTCCACTGCCAAATTTATCGGGTTCAATGGTGCTGGAGAAATATTGCCAGTTGATCATGTGTGCGACCACCATTGGCCCGTTCATCAGCGACTCAAGAGCCTCACCTGCGGTGTCTGTCCTTGCGTCGTAGTCAAGCAAAAATGCACGGCGGTGCAAATCGATCTCCCTGCTCCTGAGTCTTGGGGCCAAGATCAGAGCAGCGTTGTTTGATAGACCAAATTCGGGACGGGTCAACGCAGGATCGAGGGCTCGGGTCAGAAACTGTTTTTCCAAATCCTCCGGACTGCTCGCTGCGGTTATAGCGTCTTCATTGTTTTGGCGTTGCTGCCGGACAGAAATCGACGCAGCCTGAGCAGCCGACTCAAACTTGTCACATAAATCCTTGTGGCTGGCAGGAATCAGGTCAGTGTCATATAACAGCAAAGATTCGGTTGTGGTGTTGTGCTCTGCAGCGATGAAGTAAACATCAGGCGCAACCTTGATGCCTTGGGCGGAGAGCTTTTTCCGAACCAGGCGGTCATTGAGCAACTGGGCGGCAATCCTGGCATTGACAAGCCCTGATTGGCCGCGGCAGGCACCACAGTTAAGTACGCTGGCATGTGCGTTGTTGGTGCTTTGGCTTGAGTGGCCTACTAAAACCACAAGCTTGGGAAAAGGCAGCTTGATCGACAAGCATTTCATTATGTTTGTGGCAATTTGGGCCTGTTCCTGAATTGAGACGCCAGTCAGCGTTGGTTGTTGGATAGTGGAGCCTTGCTTTGATGAAAACAGCGGCAAGCCAGGTTTTATCAGACGCAGGAGCTTGGGCAAGTAACCTGTGCCGATTGCTTCGACCTGGGTAAATGCGGTCAGTGGCCGATGTGACCATGATGACCATGGCTGTTTGATGGCATTGAGCAGTTGATGTTTTTTGAATGGATTGTCCACCAACCCGGTGTCAGGCAGAACGTTGGTGGTTTCACCTTTTCTCCTGGTGATGTTGATGGCCTCGACTGATGCCTGGGATGTGACAGGGACATGCTGTTTTGCCATACCCGTGTCGGTAGACCTGTAGGCTATGGGAACGCCAAAAAAACCTGCAACACCAATCGTGTTGAGTCCGGGCAACTCATGCTCCAGGCAGCGGCGCATGCTTTCGCTTCTTGTATCCATGCAAAAGACGGCTGCAATGTCAGCGCAGCAGCTGGCTTCATTGCTGTGGTCAGTCGCTGAAATCTGTGAGAACAACGAACTTTGATAGCGATGTTCAAGGGCCAGCAGCCAGGTTTCATCAATTTCATGGTGCGACTCGTACTGAGCGAGCAACTCAGGTAGTTGGCCCCAGGCGTTTCGCAGTGTGTTCAGGATTTCGATTCGCTCTGATTCTTTATTGCATGCCATGAGAAGCAGTAGATCCCAGGCAAGTCTGATACATAGCAGCTCAAAAAGCTCAGAGTTGTAAAAGTCACCGGCATTATCCAGGGTGTTCAGATAGGCACACCACGATGCCCATCCCTGTATGGATAGAAGACTGGACTCAAAGTATTCAGGCCAGATGTTCTCTGCAAGATCAAGCTGTTGCAGCAATTGCCAAGGTACATCCGGAGCATAGGGCGGGAGATGGTTGGCAAGCGCTGAAAACAAGAGCCCTGTCCGTAATGACAGTCCAGTGTCACTGGAGATGGACTCTCGCCAGAATTGGTAGAGCGATCCAGCAAGGTGGCTGCCAACATTGCCTTTGTTGGCTGAAAAGAAAGCTGCGCAGGTCTGGCTGATCTGATTTGTGATTTCTTCACATAATGCCAGCCTGGATGGGCGTCTTAAATCTTGTTGTACCAGATTAGCCAGTGACGGAACCTTTTTGCTCTGGTTTGTTTCTTGCAAGGCCGCAAGGCAAGTCTTGATCGATATATTGACGCCACGCTCCTTCTGGATTTGAATAGCCTGACGTAAATCCTCCGTGGTTATCCTTTTTTCCAGCCATGCCTTGCTGAAGAACTCCCGTTGTGGGTAAACGTGGATTCCTCCAAGGGCTGTCATCTTTGCCGCAACCCGAGTCACAGGCAAATCAATTCGATTGATATGGGGATTGATGGAAACGCTTTCATCCAGCGGCCAGGACGGTGCAATGGCCAGACAGGCCTTCATGCATGCGTGTAAAGCGGTCTTGTCGCTTGATGGTGTCATTGCTGAACCTTTTCCCGAATTCTGAACCCTATGCCTTCATGGATGCCGAAAGCCAAAGCGTGCAGTTTGTTACCAAGTCTTTGCGTGGTGCAGGTTATCAGGTCATCAATGTAGAAGCCTGCCTGGATTTGATGTCTCATGCCAGCGATCATCCCAGGTCTGAGGGCAATCAGGGCGAACGACAGATAAGACAGGGAGAAGATCACAGCACATATCATCCCTCCTGTATGAAAAGGGTTGTCGTTAAACCCAAAATTCAATTGATGACCAAACCATGCTATTGACGTCATCAAAGCTATTTGGATGGCGGTGCCGGACATGGTGATGACCGTGACCATGGCGGGTTGCCTGCTCTGGAGCCAGAACAGCGGGGACCAGGTCAATGCGAGCACGGCGAGCCACCAAGTCGGAATTCCCACGCCGGCAAAAGTGTGACTCAAGCCTAGCAATGTTCCGCCAATGACCGCCGTGGTCAGAACAGGAGCCAAGACGCTGATGGCACAGGCAAGGGTGCCACCGGCAGATTGTTTGCAGGGCACACTTTCGACAGTCTGTGATGAAAGTAGCTTAAAGGATTTATAAAGAGAATGCCCTACGAGATGCAAAACAGCAAGAATATAAAGGCCCAGTGCACACTCAAGCAGCATGAAACCCATCTGGGAGATTGTGGACCATGCCAGTCTTGATTTGGTGCTGTATTGTTGGGTGGCTACAAGTGCCGAAAGCAAAGCGGTGGACAGGCTTGCCATGATCAGGAGCCATCTGGATGCTGATGAAAAATCGAGCAGTGGATGCAAACGAATCAGTACGTAGCCACCAAGATTGACAAGCCCCGCATGCAACAAAGCAGATACTGGTGTGGGGGACTCAAGGACCTGCAGAATCCAACCATGAAAAGGAATCAGTGCCGAACGGATTGCAACGGCCAGGATGAGGGCAATACTGGCTGTAGTCAGGAGAGAGGAGTCGTGTGACTGGCTCAGGATGGTGTCAAGGCCATCAAAAAAAGGGTTGCCTTTGCTCAGCCAGGCCGTGCACGCTGCTGCCATGATCAGGAGAATGTCAGCAGTTCTGTCGAGCGTCTGTTTTTTGAGGGCGGCCAGGGTGGCCAATGGCCGGTTCGGGTAAAAGCAGATGAGTTTTTGAAGGAAGTAGCCGCTACCACTCCACGCAATGATCAGGACCCCCCAGTGATTTGCCATCAATACCAGTTGAATGCATGCCAATGTCGCACAAAGGTTGTGCATATAGTCGAGTTGTTTGTGCTCACCACGCAAGTATTTACTTGAGAACTTGGCAATGACCAGGCCTAGAAAGGTGGTCATCAATCCAAGGCTGGCTGACAGCCGGTCAGTGCCTATCGCATGGGTGACTTTAAATCCAGTCCACTGGTCTGAACCTGACCAAGCCAGTACTGCGCAGGTCAGTGCACTTGAGCATGCTAAGAGGAAACAGGTGATCATGGCGGCCCATTGGGTCGATGTCTTTGCTTTCCGTAGTTGTGCAAGCAGTGACAGGGCAATGAGATAACAGATTGCGGGGAGAACCAGGATTATTTCCAGAATGCGGACGATCATTGTCATGACAGGACTTCTTTGGACTGTTGTTGCCTGTCATCGTGATCCTTTTTTATTGTTCTGTAAAATACATATATAAGAATAAATAGTTCTACAAAATAGAACTATATGCTGTGGCCGGTTCAAACTCTCACAAGGCTTAGACAAATGGATCTCAGGCAACTGAATTTTCATCACCTGTTTTATTTCTGGCAGGTGGCGAAACTGGGGCACCTGACAAAAGCGGCCAGGCAGTTACATCTGTCGCAGTCAGCGTTGTCAACGCAGGTCAGGCAACTTGAAGACAGGCTCGGTGCCGACCTGTTTGAGCGACAGGCCAGGACGCTCAAGCTGACAGCGAAGGGGCAGATGGTGTTTACCTATGCCGAAAAGATGTTCAGCATGGGGCAGGAAATGCTGGGCCGTCTGCAAGGTGAAGAAAGTGGACAGAGACTGGTGCGTATTGGTAGTGTGGCCACCATGTCCAGAAACTATCAAGAGAACTTGTTGAGGCCTTTGCTGGAAAACGCGAATGTGTCCTTGGTACTTGAGTCAGGCTTGCTCGAGGGATTGTTGGAAAGGTTGATGAAGCATCAGTTAGATATGGTGTTGGCAAACGAGCCTGTTCCAACAGACCCCGAAAAACCATTGCTGTGTCGATTTCTGGGGCGGCAGGCCATATCGGTTGTCGGACCAGCACAGCGCTGGGCAGATGTCACCTTGGACATCCCAGGAGAGCTTGACGGTCTAGAGATCGCATTGCCAGGGTTGCATCATGATTTGAGAGCACAGTTTGAGGCATTGTGTATGGCTTCTGGCGTCAAGCCGAAAGTCCGTGCACAGGTTGATGACATGGCCATGTTGCGTCTGATTGCACGCGACAGTGGCTGGCTGACGATACTGCCAGAGGTGGTGGTACAGGATGAGTTGCGTTCAGGAATGCTGGTGGTCGTGGGCAGGACAGCATCCCTGCATGAGAATTTCTATGCCATTACCCAAGTGGACCACGATCATCACAATGAATTGCTTGAAGCGCTTGTCATTCAGGGCAAAGCACTATTGAATGGCTAGGGTCTTGCGACCCATTTGCGCAAGGCAGCAAAACGGCAACCGGTCGTTCCGGTTGCGCTGGTTCAACGAGGAACAGAGCCCTTCATTTGGACAGCTTGCAGAAAATCGAAATCAACGCCGCGATCCGCCTGTGTCACTGAATCGAAATAGAGCTTGGCATAGCCTCTTGGCGCTTTCGGCACTGGTAAAGAGAGTGACTTCCTGCGCTCTTGCAGTTCCTGTTCGCTGACCAGCAGCGTCAGTTCACGCTTTGAAACGCTCAGGCGGATACGGTCGCCTGTCCGTACCAATGCCAGAGGGCCGCCAATGGCGGATTCCGGAGTGACATGCAAAACGATGGTTCCAAACGCGGTTCCACTCATGCGACCGTCAGAGATACGAACCATGTCTTTAATACCCGCTTTGGCCAGCTTTCGAGGGATTGGTATGTACCCGGCCTCTGGCATTCCAGGGCCGCCCTTGGGTCCAATGGATTTCAGGACAATAATGTCATCTGGTTGGATGTCCAGGTTGTCATCGTCGATGCGCTCAGCCAGATCCTTGGCGTTTTCGAAGACCACGGCACGCGCCTCATGCTCCATGAGCTTGGGGTCAGCGGCAGACTGCTTGATGATGGCACCGCCAGGGGCCAGGTTGCCGTACAGGACAGCAATGCCACCTTCCTTATGGATTGGGTCACGCAATGACCGGATCACAGACTGGGGAAACTCCGGTGCAAGCTGGTCAATGATTTCTCCAAGAGTCTTGCCTGTAACGGTAAGTGCATCCAGGTGCAGCAATGGACTCAATTCCTTGAGAAGCGTGAGCATGCCTCCAGCAGCGTGAAAGTCTTCCATGTAGTGACTACCAGATGGCTTCAGATTGACCAGTACTGGCGTGTGCCTTCCCATTCTGTCCAGTGCTGGGAGGTCGATCTTGTAGCCAAGTCTTCCTGCAATGGCGGCAAGGTGAACGATTCCATTGGTCGAGCCACCCAAGGCAAGCAGGATTCGAAGTGCGTTTTCGAAGGCTTTTTCCGTCAGGATCTGGTGCAACTGAATGCCTTTTTGAACCATCTCCACGGCAGTTGTGCCCGTCATTTCTGCAATTCTCATCCTGTCGGCTGTCACTGCTGGAGGAGATGCGCTCCCCGGGACAGTTATGCCCAGTGCTTCGGCAATACAGGCCATGGTGCTTGCCGTACCCATGACTGAACACGTACCGACGCTGGCGACAAGTTGTGAGTTGACCTCCTGAACTTCATCATGGGTCATTTCGTTGGCACGATATTGGCCCCAGAACCTCCGGCAGTCGGTGCAGGCGCCCACCCTTTGTCCACGGTGTGATCCAGTCAGCATGGAGCCAGTTGGCAAGACGATGGCGGGTTTTCCGGCACTGGCTGCACCCATCAACTGGGCAGGAATGGTTTTGTCACAACCTCCGATCAGTACAACGGCGTCCATAGGCTGGGCACGGATCATTTCTTCAGTGTCCATTGCCATCAGGTTGCGCAGATACATGCTGGTCGGATTGGAAAAGCTCTCATGCAAGGAAATTGTGGGAAATGGCATGGGAAGGCCGCCTGCGAGCATGATTCCTCTTGAGACGGCTTCTATCAGTTGGGGCATGTTCCCATGGCAAGGGTTGAAAGCGCTGCCAGTTGCAGCAATGCCGATGATCGGTTTGGTTAGGACCTGATCACTGTAACCGGCACCTTTGATAAATGCCTTGCGCAGGAACAGGGAAAATCCGCTGTCGCCGTATTGGGTCAATCCCTGGGAAATTCCTTTTGACCCAGAGGTGCTGTCTGCAGTTGATGGCTGAGCACTGTCTTGTTCTTTGGCATTGTTGCTGTCGTTTTGCGCGCTCATCTAGCTTCTCCTAGCATCGTTGCTGGTTCATATTTTGACAGCACGGCGCTGTCCGTGGCGCCAGATGCCCCTGATGACTGTTATTCTTTCGGCAGTCACCAGGAATGATAGTGCTCAATATCACTTTTCAGTGAAATCATGATCGCCGCCCTATGAAACGTTTTGTCTTGTTACTGAGCCTGCTTTTCTGGTTGGCGGCGTGTCCTGCTCACGGGCAAAGTCCTGTTGCCGATCTTGCCTATTTCAATGATGTGTCAGGCCGGATGACTGTAGAAAACGTTCGACAGCAGCCTTTTACTGCCTTTCATGGTGTTTTAAGTCACCCTGATGGGCAGGATGGGACGGTGACATGGATGAGGATCACGGTCAGAGGCAATGGTGACCTGCTGTTGCTGTTCGTCAAGCAATTGTTTGCTGAGCGAGTCGAACTTTATGAGCAGTCTGAGGATGGACGCTGGGTGGCGAATGAGGACGATGGCAACTCCTGGCTTGTTTCCCATTCACAGTTGCGTTCGATGCGGATATTTGAAATTTATCCACATGGGAATACGGTCTATTACCTGAGGGTTTCTGGAAAGCAATCCAACATTGTAGAAATTCAAGTCAGTACGCCTTCAGAGTGGTATGTCAGCAACTTGCGCCAACAGGTTTATCAGGCGCTGTTCATTGGACTTATGCTGGCCATCCTGTTTTGGGCAGCAAGTGATTTCATTGTCAGAAAAGAGCCATTGGTGGGGCTCTTTGCCGCAGCACAATTCATGCAGGTTCTCTTTAGTCTGACCTCTTTCGGTTATCTGGAGACCTTCTTGTCCGTGTCTTTTGGTTCCCGGGTACAGGTCATCGTTCCGGTAACGATGGCAGCGATCTTCTTGTTTCACAGGCAGTTGGTGCACCTATTCAAGCCAAACCGATGGGCTCTGTATCTGCTTGACGCACTGCTGACTCTGACGCTCATTGAAATTGTCATGGTGCTTGCCGGCATCTCTCAGCTGGCTTTGCAGCTTGGTGTAGCGACTCAGCTCCTGTTCATCCCGACACTGCTCTGGTTGGCATATTCGGCTCGAATGGATGCACTGCCCGGGCGGCTTGCCTTGAGGGTGACATATACCGCTCTGGCTTTGGCTCTGGCTGTGTCATTTCTGCCTTGGCTGGGATGGACTCGAGGACTTGATGTCTATCAAAATGCCCTTGCATTGCAAGGGTTCGCTGGTGCAATCATTATCGGCATCTTTCTGTATCAGCGTTCAAGCGCAATGCAAAAACATGCGCTTGAGGCTCGGCTCAAGCTAGAGCAAACAGAGCAGGGGTTGCGATTGCATCAGATGCAAGTTCAGGAGCAGAGACAGTTCATTGACATGCTGTCTCATGAACTCAAGACACCGATAGGGGTGATCCAGATCACGCTCGACACTATGGATCTGCCGGACAAGAAGCGGCAGCGCCTGGAAAAGGCACTTAAGACAATGTCGGACATCATCGACCGCTGCCGCCTGTCAACGCAGCTGGAAGAAAAGAAACTAACTGTCGATGACGAGTACTTTGACATTCAGGACTTGGTAGAAGATGTTGTTGACGGCTGTACTGCGCCTGATCGTGTTGACCTTAAGGTCAACAGTGCCTTGGTGAGGGCGGACTACAGACTGCTGTCGGTAGTCGTGCAAAACTTGGTCGATAACGCGCTGAAATATTCGCCATCAGACACTCGCATCAAGGTTGAACAGGGTTCCGAGAAGGGAAAGTTCGTCAAAGGGGTGACGTTGACGGTTACCAACACATATCTCGGTGATGTACCCCCAGACAACCGGTTGATCTTTGAGAAGTATGTCAGGGGGCCGACATCGGCAGGGCTGTCTGGCTCCGGCCTAGGGCTGCATTTGTCTAGGTCGATTGTAGAGATGCTGGGTGGCAGCCTTAATTGCCAGGTCATTGGCCGGGAGATTGAGTTCACGTTATGGCTGCCGTCGGATCCTGGTGATGCACATCAAACTGAAGCAAGGCTTGGTGCGCAGTGATGCATCTGGCCAAAGCCTCTGTGCTGCCGGGAATTCGGCTCAGTCTTTGTCCTGCGGTTCGGTAACGTACTGGGCAATATCAAGCAGATGGCCGCTACGTGCCCCCTTGGTGTAAAGATACCCGCGGTTGTGGCGGTTTGCCGGGAATACGTGGGCAACCCGTTCCACGACCTCGACACCCATACGGCTTAGTGCTTGTACCTTCTTCGGGTTGTTGGTCAGAAGTCTGACTTGCTTGACTTTGAGAAGCTTGAGCATTTCAGCCGCTGACTTGTACTCGCGTTCGTCTTCTTCAAATCCTAGCTCAAGGTTGGCATCGACGGTATCAAGGCCACTGTCCTGTAGCTGATAGGCGCGTAGCTTGTTGATCAGGCCGATGCCCCTGCCTTCTTGTGACATGTAGAGCACGATTCCGCTGCCCGCGCCTGCCATGAGCGCAATGGCACCTCTGAGTTGATGGCCGCAGTCGCAGCGAAGGGAGCCAACGAGATCCCCTGTATAGCATTCAGAGTGAATCCTGATCAGTACAGGCTCATTGATGTCGGGCTCGCCGACAACGATAGCCAGGTGTTCGGCACCGCCATCACGAGGCCTGAAGGCGATGATGCGGGTGTTTTCTGCATCTTCTAGCGGGACCCTTGCCTGGGCAACAACACGAAGGTCACTTGTGGCTTGTTCCAGACCGGCATAAATGTCGTCAACTGTAATCTCCAGCACATCCTTTGCATTGCTGTCGTCTTTGTAATTCAAGACGATGAGCGCCGGTAGCAATCCACCATGCTTAGCCATCGCAATGGCAGCCTTGTCAATTTCTGAACCGGGTGTAATGGTCAGTGCCTGCAGTTGTTGAGAGATATTTCGATCATTTGCCTGGGTGCTGAGTGGATTGACAATGCCATGAATCAGGTCGGTTGACAACGCGGTAGTGCCTGAAACCGAATAAACACTGGAGTTGCGTTCGACAGCAAAACCAAGACGATAGGCGCGTTGGCCCGTAATGACGATGCGAGGGGCATCATCGGAAAGGGCCACGTAGTTTGAAAGCAAGCCAGCTGTGATGTTTTCAGCCGAGAGCACCAAGACAGCGTCCTCGCTATTGCGAACCAGAACAGCAGCCGACCTTCTAAGCTCGCTAACGACCCGGTCAAGTCGGGTCAGTGCGGAGGATAGGGGCTGTTTGGTCCTGGAAGATGGTGCTGCAGGAATATTCATTGGCATCAAAGCGAAAAACGGACAAAATCCAGTTGTCAATCTAGTAATGTTACTGCCAAACACCAGTGTACTTGCATAACTCCTGATCCGATGCTCGACAAGACCCGCCGTTCATCTCGATCAGTTGAGTCTCGAAGTCGGTGCAGACCATGGCGAAGATGGTGTACCGCTGATGGCTTCGCAATTGAACGCCTCGCGGCGCTACTTCGTTACAAAGACCCGACGTGTGCTTCTTAAACTACGGTGCTGTTCGTGCTGATATCGTTGTCGTTTCTTGTTGGCTAAGTTGTGCTTGTCGTGTTCACATGCAAGGTCACAAAGCCTTCAAAGTTCAGTCCTGCGCTATGCGCTCATCATTGCTACTGGTGGGCAATGTTGTGAGCTTTGGTATTGTTCCCATAGGGCAGCCAAGGGTTTTATTGTTGTTTTCAGGGACTGAAAAAGATGCAGAATGCGCAATGGCAAAGGCGGTTTAATTGGATAGGGATTTTGTCACATGAAATGGCTCTGGCGGCTGATGGCTGCAGTGTTGGTTGGGATGGTGGTCCTGTTGCTTGTGATTTGGGGAGCGCTCAGCAGTTCTGTTGGTGTACGCTGGATTAGCGAGCAGACACTCAGGGCTTTGATCGATCCGAAGTTGACAATCAGAGGGGATGCATCACTACAGTTAATGCCGGTGTTGGCTTTTCATGCCACTGATGTGCAAGTGCAGGAGGATCTGGATTCAGTGCCAGAGTCATGCTTGGCGGGCAAAGTAGACCGTGAGCCCTCCTCCCTCGCAGTGAGCAACTTGCACATTATGGCCGACTGGAGAGGGATTCTGAGCAAAAAGCTCGACATTTCAGGTGTAGAACTGAGCAATGTCATCTTGACCCGGGGACTGCGTCCCAAGCACGGGCCTTGGCAATCAGCAGGCATGCTTGGACAAATGGAAAACAGAGATTGGAAACTCAAGCTGAACGAACTTGTCGTCAAGAATCTTGAGGTTCATGACTGCGTTGCCGGACAGGCCAACCGACAGGTATTGGGTGTTCGGCAGGTTCGGGCGAAGTCCATGCCGATCGATCCGGCCACGGATCCTGCCAATACGGGCAGTGGGCATGCACTGGAAAGTGATCGTGTTGAACTGGTCGTTGACGATATTGATGCCACTGAACATCTGTTTCCCGCTACAACGAGTCAGATATTGCAAAAACTGGGCTATATGCGCGATGGCGTGCTCAAGGTCGAGACGTTGCGTAGCCAGTGGCTTGTTTCTGGTGGTATGGCAGACTTGGAGTCCATGAAGGTTATCAGCCAGGGGCCGGTGATTGAGCAGGTGTCTGGCAAAATCGATTTCAGTCAGGATTCTATCGATATCCAGTTTGTCATGCAGGATCTCGGGTCGGGACGGGTACTGAAAATCCCCGGAGTTGATGTTATCTTGCGCAACTCCACAATACCTGTCCGACTGATAGGGCGTTGGGATGCTCCCCAATGGATTGTTGGGGCGGAATAGGTCAGGCTCGGATCCTGATATCTACTTTTTGTGGTGTATCCAGGGGGTAGTTGCTGATGATGTCTCCAATAGTGGGTTGTCATGCTGTTGAACTTTCTGATTCAGCCAAATACATCAACCGATGGTTTGTGGTTGATGAGAAGTACGAATGGTTAAAAGATGCGGATCTGACCGCAGTGAAACTGTCGGTCAGCTTCGGCAACTTGGTTGTGCGTGCTCCGGGGATGCTTCGCCTCGACATCCCCATGGATGTGATCGAAGATGATGAGAGCGTGTTTGTCGACGCTGTAGTGGGCAAGCAATCGGTCAAAGTCGTGGACGAGGGTGACCTTGCTGCTGTTTGGTTCAGCAACCTTCTGGGCAGGCCATGCCGCCTGGTCAAGGTCCATCCCAACGTTGAGCCCCCACATTTCGAAGGTCTGGGATTGTGAGAACGTATTTCAGCCGAGAACCAGGCCCCGGGTGAAAGTACAAACGACCAAGCCGGTACGAAGATCCGGGGTTTCCTGCTCTGGCTTGACCAGATGTGCGACAAACCCTGCCGTTTGAGGGCGGGCAAGGATAGCGTACACAGGCTTGGTTCAGGTGTATTGCGTGTGGTTTCGAGGAAAACGCAGATGTTGTTGGCGCGATCAACATTCTCAGGGCGGGACACGCCCGTTGCGCCTGTGAAGTGAGCGATGCAGTCATGTCGCCAGCAGTAGGAACCCACCGAAGCGACTCAGGAGCTGTTCAATGCCGCGCCTGAGCGTCGTAGGAATCCCCCGCCTTCAGGCTGGGGAGGATGTCAATGATACGGGGCTAGCTTGTCTGGCCACTGGTCAATTTCAGGTATTTCCGCATCAGGTCGGCAGGGCTTTCATGCCATAAAGGGTGAGTCTCAATGCAGTCGACAGGGCAGACAACTTTGCACTGAGGCTCATCATGGTGGCCAACGCATTCAGTGCACGCTTGCGGATCAATGACGTAAAACTCTTCGCCCATGGAGATGGCGTCGTTTGGGCATTGAGGTTCGCAAACGTCACAATTGATGCATTCATCCGTGATACGAAGTGCCATGATGAAACCTCCTGGAGCGCTTACTTGCTGACCGCAGTACCGTCAGGCCAGCTTTGTTCGCGCCGTTCAGCTGCTTTGGCTTGCAGCCATCTTTCTACTGAAGGGAATACAAATTTACTAACATCACCGCCCAGCATGGCGATTTCTCTGACAATGGTTCCTGAAATGAACTGGTACTGGTCAGATGGTGTCATGAACAAAGTTTCTACATCTGGGAGCAGGTGACGGTTCATTCCTGCCATCTGGAATTCGTATTCAAAGTCCGAAACTGCACGAAGGCCACGAACGATGACCCTGCCGTTTTGTTCACGCACAAAATCCTTGAGCAGGCCGCCGAAGCTGCAGACCCTGACGTTGGGGTAGTGGCCAAGCACTTCCTTGGCGATTTCTACGCGCTCCTGCACGGTAAAGAAAGGCTTCTTGGCATGGCTGTGAGCCACGCCGACGACTACTTCATCGAACAGGCTGGAAGCCCGCCGGACCAGGTCTTCATGGCCTCTGGTCATTGGGTCGAATGTTCCCGGATAGATCGCTGTAATCATGTCTGTGTCGCAATTCGATGGAACAGATGATAGTGTACGCCACCTGCGCGCCCATGTCGCAATGCAGCAAACCCTTCGGGCGCAATTATTTCAGAATCATTCTCAGCATAGATCAAACCATCTTCTGTTAGAAGATGTGACGCGGAGACAATTAAATCAGGGAACCAGCCTTGTCCAAAGGGAGGATCCAATAAAATGAGGTCAAATCTGGAGACCGAACCTCTGGATAGAACTGACTTGGCATCTCCGGCATGTATGCGGATCTGGGTGGCCTGTAGCTTGTCCCTGAGTTTTCGGAGTTGGGCGACCGCAAGGGGATTGGATTCCACCATGAGGACGAAACTTGCGCCTCTTGAGGCAGCTTCAAAACCTAGCGCACCGCTTCCTGCGAAAAGGTCCAAGACTTGTTTCTGTGTGAAATCATGGTCCCAAAGATGTGCAAGCCAGTTGAACAAAGTTTCTCTGACCCGGTCTGGAGTAGGGCGCAATCCTGGCGCATCTGGTACTTCAATCCGGGTTCGGCGATACTGACCTGCCACGATCCGAATATACTTCTTCATCATGTTCAGATTTTTCCGCAAAAAAAAGCAAACGCCTGATCCAGTATCTGATGTCCAGGATCAGCCATCAACAAGTCAGGCCTTGCAGCAAGAGGCTGCAGGCCAGGAGTCGCATGTTGCCACGGCCGAAGATCCTGATTTGCACGCAGCCGGTAAAGACCCTGTCCAGGCTGAATCCGGAGCCGGCTTGGTGTTCGAGCCTGAGCCTGTGCAACAGACTCCAGATGTTGCGCCGCAGGATGTATTATCCACCCAGCCAACACCAACTGAGCCCGCTTCTGTGCCGGAACCTGCCAAAAAGTCCTGGATGGCCAGGCTCAAGCAAGGTTTGTCGCGTACCGGACGCAGTATCAGTGGTCTTTTTGTCGGCAGCAAAGTTGATGAATCTTTGTATGAGGATCTCGAGTCAGCTCTGATCATGGCAGATGCTGGCGTGCAGGCGGCAACAGAACTGATTGGCAAGCTTCGCAAGAAGGTCAGCAAAGATCGGCTGGAAACCTCCGAGCAGGTGCGCAAGGCGTTGACAGATGTGTTGGCTGAGCATCTGGCCTGTCTTGAAAAGCCGTTTGACGTTGGGCATGTCAAGCCGCTTGTCGTAATGATTGCAGGCGTCAATGGTGCAGGAAAGACCACTTCGATCGGTAAACTGGCCTACACGCTGCAAAAGAACAATATGAAGGTCTTGCTGGCAGCAGGAGATACGTTCCGGGCAGCAGCCAGGGAGCAACTGGTGGAGTGGGGTAGGCGCAACAACGTGACTGTCATCGCCCAGGACGGAGGAGACCCGGCTGCAGTGGCATTTGACGCTGTACGCGCCGGGCATGCCAGGGACATGGATGTCGTCATGGTCGATACGGCAGGCCGTTTGCCGACACAACTGCACCTGATGGAAGAGCTCAAGAAGATTCGACGAGTTATTGCCAAGGCCGATGAAAAGGCCCCACATGAGGTGCTGTTGGTGGTCGATGGCAATACTGGTCAGAACGCGCTGGCTCAGATCAAGGCTTTCGATCAGGCCCTTCATTTGACGGGATTGATCGTGACCAAGCTTGATGGCACGGCCAAAGGTGGCGTACTGGCGGCACTGGCATCAGGTGCCCAAGGTTGCCGACCGATCCCTGTCTACTGGATCGGTGTCGGTGAGCAGCTTGAGGACCTCCAGCCATTCGTGGCACGGGAGTTTGCCCAGGCTCTGGTTGGTCAAGAGGGGTAAAGGTGCTATAGCGGGTTCAGGCGTTGCAGTTCCTGAAACTCAAGTTCAACCTGGGGGGCAAGAGTTTCCAGCCTGGATGCTATCCAGCCAACGGCAAACCACGCTCCAGGTTGAGTGCTTTTGATGGCCTCAAATTTGTCCAGAGCCAAGTAGAGGTCGTTCATTTCTCCCAGAGTCTCCTGCACCTTGGCGAGTTGTCGGTTGAACTTGTCGTATTTCTTGCCATCAAAAACGCTGCTGGCAAACTGCAGGCAATACCGCAGTCTCTTGACCTGTTTGCGTAGTTCATGGCGTGATTCGACAGGCAGGGTCTGGAACTTCAAGCCGTCTTTCAGAATCTGGGATGTCCATTTCCGCAGCCTTTTGCGAAGTCTGGGCTTAAGGTCAGGCTTGTTATCCGTTGCCGGTGATTCAGATGATGAAGCCAGCGCTTGCAAAGGATGTCCGTTGACTGACCAAGCGAGCAGTTGTAGTTGCAAGGACTGGAAGGGTTTCGAACAGGCTATTTCACTGGCGTTGTCATCAATCTTGCTCTCAGGTATTTCAACAGTTGGCTGACCTGCCGCTTCAAGTGCGGGAATGATGGTGTTCCTGATAACGTCCGAATCCCGGTTTGAGCCAAGTTGGGAAAAGTATTGCTTGAGTTCATCGCGCCATACTTTGGGTGGTAAGGGTGTCAGCGGGGAAAACAGTGACCAGGCTGATCTGAGCCGACGCATGCCAATCCGCAACTGGTGCGTGTGTTCCGCATTGGACATCTGGCAGATACCTGCGGTGTCGACTTCAGCCAGCACAGCGCTATTTCGGATGATTTGTTCCAGGCACTCCTGCATGACGGTGCTTAGCGCTTTAGCGCTGGTCATGTCTGGTGTGATCGCTGTCTGCAAGGCAGTTCTGGGTTTCCAGAAGTTCGCTATGACCCTGCTGCATTTGCTGGTGCTGTCTTGCGATTTGTCTTTGTCAAGTTGCTTGAGCTTGTTGGCTGTGGCCGCGAGGAGGTCTCCCCGTTCAGCCTTGCTACGCAGGTCGAGAATCAATCCAAAGCGGCGTTGCCATTTCATGCCTATCTCAAAAATGGCCTGCGGTTGTCCGGAAAGAAGTTCAAACTCCACTTCGCTGACTGGCAGAGTCAAGCCACCCGCAATGATTTCACCTCGGTCATAGGCAATTTCAACAACACCATGAGTCGTCCTGACCTTGCGGTATAGCCTCTGGATGTCGGTTTCATAGCGAATATCCAGTTTGGATTGCAATTTCAAGAGCTTCTTGTAGATGGGAACATTCTCATACACCGCAAAATCCAGCGTTGGCTCCGGACGGGGGTGATTCAACTCAATGCGTTCCAGAGCATGCTCGCCCGGCATCTTGATGGTTTGTACCCATTGGTTGCCTTCAAGACGAATCCTCAGGGCTACACCGGCTTTTACCAGATCCCGTTGTTCAGTGTCGAAGTAACGGGCCCGCAACCGGGTCTGCTGTACAGTGCCCGTACGCAGCGCTTTTTCAACGGCCTGCTGGCTTTGGCGAGGAACATTCAGTTTGAGTTCTTGTTCAGACATAGATGAAATCCGGTATTTGGGCAAAATCGGGTTACAGGTCTGTGCTGTTCAGAAAAACCTCGCTCGAATACGCGAGGTGTGGACTTTTTAATTCATGTGCTGGAGTGGGGGCTGTCCGGGTACCATGCCGACCAGCATTTATAATGGATCCAGTTTAATTTCAATAGCCCAGAGGTGGGTGTCATGTCAGGTTCAGAACAGCACTGTAGCAGCAATCCGCAGGGCAAAGTAACCAGTAACCAGGATTTGTCTTCAGCGATTTCCCCGATACCGGAAATCATTGAGGAGTTGCGAGCTGGCCGAATGGTCATTCTTGTAGACGAGGAGGATCGGGAAAACGAGGGTGATCTGCTCATGGCTGCTGAGTTCGTGACTCCTGAAGCCATCAATTTCATGGTCACGCACGCCAGGGGGCTGGTATGTCTGACGCTGACAGAAGAGCGTTGCCGTCAACTGGAACTGCCTTTGATGTCCAATCGCAACGGTACGTTGTATGGAACCAACTTTACAGTCTCGATAGAAGCGGCTGAAGGGGTTCATACCGGGATTTCAGTTGCAGATCGTGCACATACGATCAAGGTTGCTGTTGCCCCTGATGCCAAGCCGGAGGATCTGGTCCAGCCAGGGCACATCTTCCCACTGAGAGCCATGCCTGGCGGCGTGTTGGTCAGGGCCGGACACACGGAAGCCGGCTGTGATCTGACCGCGATGGCAGGGCTGACGCCTGCAGCAGTCATATGTGAGATCCTCAAAGACGATGGTACGATGGCCAGGTTGCCGGATCTGGTTGAATATGCACGCAAGCATAATCTCAAGATCGGCACCATCGCTGATTTGATCCAATACCGCAGCGAAACCGAATCGGTTGTGGTCAAGGTGGGAGAGCGCGATGTCGATACACGCTGGGGTAGGCTTAAGCTGACCGCCTACAAGGATACGGTTGAGGGGCGCCCGCACTTGGCGTTGTCATGTGGCAGGATATCAGCAGAAATCCCTACGCTGGTGCGTGTACATGAGCCCACTACCGCGCTTGATTTGCTCGGGATTCATGGTTCTGGGCACTCATGGGACATCGACTCAGCCATGAAGAGCCTGGTTTCCTCTGAAGCTGGCGTGATGGTGTTGCTCAATGCTGATCCTAGTGCTGACGAGGTTCTGGCACTAGCCAGCAAGCTGCTGCGAGACGATGAGCAGGACAGTGCCAAGGGTAGGCGCCGTGAGCGTCTGGACCTACGGAACTACGGCATTGGTGCACAGATTTTGCGCGACCTTGGTGTTGGGAAGATGCGACTGTTGGCGCGTCCTCGCAAAATGCCAAGTATGATGCATGGGTTCGGACTTGAAGTTGTGGGTTTTGAGGACGGATCGCAATTTCATATTTCACAGGAAGAATCATGAGCCCATATACCATAACCCCCGATTTGAACGGCGAAGGTCTGCATATTGGGATAGTACGTGCACGATTCAATGAGGAAGTAGGCCTGGTTGAACTTGATGCATGCCTGCGTGAGCTGGTTGAGTTGGGTGTTCAGGAACGCGACATTATCGTCGTTTCAGTGCCTGGTGCCCTGGAGCTTGGTGTGACCTTGGCCCATATGGCGGAAACAGGTGAGTTCGATGCTTTGATTGCATTGGGTGCCGTGATCCGTGGCGAGACATATCATTTCGAGGTTGTCAGCAATGAAAGCGCCTCGGCGATATCCCGAGTCGCGCTGGAAACTGGCATCCCGGTCATCAACGGCGTCCTGACGACAGAGAATGAAGCCCAGGCTGATGAGCGTGCTGCCGGAAAGGGCAAGGATTGCGCGCAGGCTGCTGTCGAGATGGCCAATCTGCTGATGGCGCTCGAACCCGAACCCCTTGATGATGAGTTTGACGATTGATGAGTGGCGATATGTCATCGGCTGATCAGGCATCCCGTGATGCAAAGCCAAAAAGTGCTCGCAGACGTGCGCGGGAGTTTGTATTGCAGGCTCTTTACGCATGGTTGCTCAATGGCGACGACCGTAATAGGGAGGTTGGCGCGATTGAGTCGCATATAAGGGAAGACGCAGAGTTTGCGCAGGCAGACAGGGTCTGGTTTGCGACGTTATGGAACGGTGTCCTGGAACAGGCAGATTCCCTCAGGAGTGTCTTTGCGCCATTTGTCGACAGATCCATTGATGAGCTATCACCAGTGGAACATGCCATTTTGTTGATAGGCACCTTTGAGTTGGTGCATAAGGTCGAAGTTCCTTACAGGGTCGCTATCAATGAGTCAGTGGAGTTGGCCAAGGCATTTGGTGGCACGGATGGCTATAAGTTCATCAACGGTGTCTTGGACAAGGTGGCTGCCCAAGTGCGCGAATCTGAGGTCCGTAGAGCCGCTGCACGTTAGGGCACCGAGAGCCGCAAGTTTGTTGCGGCCAAGATCTTTCTTGGGGGCTTGTCGTGCCGTTAGGTGAGTTTGCTCTCATCCGCAAGTATTTCAACGAACAACTGGCCCCGGATATCCTTGGAGTTGGGGATGATGCAGCCCGCCTGCCCATTGCCCCAGGAGAGCAGCTTGTCGTCTGCAAGGACTTGCTGATCGAGGGTCGTCATTACTTTCCAGATGTAGATCCCCGCGCGTTAGGGCATAAATCCTTGGCAGTGAATCTCTCTGACTTGGCAGCCATGGGAGCCAAGCCGTTGGGCTGCCTGCTTGGGCTTGGGATAAGGCAGCCAGATGAGGAATGGCTCAATGGATTCTCAAAGGGGCTTCTGGATCTGGCGCACAAATGGAATTGCCCCTTGGTGGGCGGTGATACTGTGAAGGTGTCTGTAGATGGTGTCATTAGTGTGACCGCTCTGGGTCTGCTCCCTTCTGGTAGCAAGGGACTGCTGCGCAATAGTGCCAAAGTTGGCGACGATATCTGGATCAGTGGTTATCTGGGGGCGGCGCATGTTGCATTGCTGGGTCTGAAGTCTGAAATCCGCTTAGACGAGCCTTTGCTGCAGGAATTGCGGGTTGCGCTTGAGTGGCCGCAGCCAAGGCTTGACCTGGGGCAGGCTTTGCTTGGTGTGGCGCATTCGGCCATTGATATTTCTGATGGATTGTTGCAGGACTTGAATCATGTTCTTGAGGCCAGCAATTGTGGGGCAACAATTTGGGCTGACAGTCTTCCACTGCATCCAGCACTCAGGGGAATGTCTACTGATCTGGTTCTTCAAGCGGCCTTGGTGGGGGGGGATGTCTATGAACTTTGCTTTACAGCCCCACCTGAAGTACATGACAGGGTTGTGATGGTGGGACAGTTGCTGGGGATCCCTTTGACACGAGTCGGTTCAATAGATGCGGGATCCGGATTGAGGGTAGTCGATGCGCAAGGGCAGAGACTGCAGTTCGAGTCGTACGGGTTTGACCATTTCAGGATCGATGAAAATTGACTTCGACCAGTAAACCAGCGGTTTCACAAAGACATCGGGTTCAATGGCCTGGTTTTTTACAGGTCATGGCAAATCCTGCATATTTTGTGGCCTTTGGGTTTGGCGTAGGACTTTTGCGCCCAGGTTCAGGCACATGGGGTTCAATCCTGGCGTTGCTGATGTGGCCATTCATGTCGGTTTTGTTGCCCTGGTCATGGCTTGGAATATTTATCCTGGCGCTTTTTGTGCTCGGGTGTGTGGCGACTGGCAGAGCTTCTAAGTCACTTGGTGTAGAAGACCATGTCGGGATTGTCTGGGATGAAATGGTGGCAGTCTGGTCGTTGTGCTGGGCGTTACCACAGCATTGGGCCATTTTGTTGATCGCCTTTGTCCTGTTTCGGTCATTTGATGTGATGAAACCATTCCCAATCCGAAAAATGGATGATGTGCTCAAAGGTGGATTAGGCATTATGCTCGATGATGTCATGGCTGCCTTGTATGCTTGGCTTGTTACTGTGACAGGGACCTACGTGCTGATCTTGTTGGGAGTTTCAGTTTCATGAGCGCTATGTATGAATCCGGTGTACACCCCAAGGCCAGGGAACTTGGCGAGGTCCTGATGGCTAAACAGCAAAAAGTCGCTACGGCCGAGTCTTGCACAGGAGGCTTGCTGGCCGGTGCATTGACCTCTGTTCCTGGAAGCAGTGACTGGTTCGAGCAGGGATGGGTCACGTACACAAACCGTTCAAAAGTTGCCCAGCTTGGCGTGTGTCCTGAAACGCTCAAGGAATTTGGTGCGGTGAGTGAGCAAGTGGCGCGCCAGATGGCCGCTGGTGTACTTGCGATGTCGCCCAGGGCTACTCTGGCACTGTCTACAACAGGCATAGCAGGTCCGTCTGGCGGGACAGCAGAAAAGCCTGTTGGTTTGGTTTGGTTCGGCTTTGCGCAGAGGGTACAAGGAAATATCGTTGTAGCAGCGACGCACAAGATATTTACCGGAACGCGCGACGAAGTCAGAAGGGCATCTGTCGACTTCTCCCTTGCGCAGGCACTGCAACTGCTGGGGAAACCAGGTGTTTCCCCCGGTAGTCAAAGCTGAGTTCAGAGGGTTTGGATTTGGTTACTGGAAGGTTCTGAACTGGTTGATTGAATCTCTGGTCAACTTTGCAGCTTGTGCACTGGCTTGCTCCCAGTTTGAATCTTTACCTGCGTAGAGAATTGCCCTTGAAGAATTGATCATCATGCCTGTGCCACGACTGTCGCAGCCTGCCTGGCATGTGGCCTGGATATCGCCGCCTTGTGCTCCGATTCCAGGAACGAGAAGAGGCATGTCGCCAACCTGTTTGCGAACCTTGGCAAGCTCGGCAGGAAATGTCGCGCCAACAACAAGCCCACATTGGCCATCGCTATTCCATTTGTCAGTAACCATCCTTGCGACATGGAGGTACAGGGGCATGCCGTCAATGATCAGTGATTGCAGGTCAGAGCCTCCTGGGTTTGAGGTTCTGCACAGAACGATGACACCTTTGTCTTTCCTTTCAAGATATGGTTGAGCAGAGTCGAAACCCATGTAAGGGTTTATGGTGACGGCATCAGCGCTGTAACGGTCAAAGGCTTCGGCAGCATATTGTTTGGCAGTGCTGCCGATGTCGCCACGCTTGGCATCAAGGACAAGGACATGGTCTGGATAGTTCGTCAGGATGAATTCGCAGACTTTTTTCAGAACGTTTTCAGCACCAATGGCGGAAAAATAGGCGATCTGTGGTTTGAAACCACAGCAATAAGGCGCCGTGGCCTGGATGACACGTTTGCAGAATTCAAGCAGGCCTTCCTCAGATTGGGCCAACGAGCCTGGAATGAGTGCAGGGTCAGGATCAATGCCTACCATCAGAAGAGAGTTTGACTTGGTCCATGCTTGATTCAGTTTTTCTATGAATGTCATTCAGAAACTCCAGGGCTGACCGTCTGCGAACTGGGGCGTGGTACCGGGTATTAAGCAAACCATCGGTACAGGTGCAGTAGCCAGACAACCATAGCAAAAATAAGGGTCAGCAGCACAGCTGCGCTTCCAAGATCCTTTGCTTGCCCAAGCAGAGGATGATGGTCAAGTGAGATGGCATCGGCCAATGCCTCTATCGCGGAATTGAGCAGCTCTACAACCAGGACTGAAACGATGCTTCCTATCAGCCATAACAGTTGCTCAACATTTTCTGCTTTCCAGAAAGCGATGGGGCAAAGTATGACAGCCAGGAAAACTTCCTGCCTGAAAGCAGCTTCGTTCCGAATGGCGGCTTTTATGCCTTTTAAAGAATAGCCAGCCGCGGCAATGATGCGCGCAATGCCGGTTTTCCCTTTTTTGATACCTGTTGAAGGTGGATCTTTTTGCGGATGCACTGCGTTACAGACACAGAAAATTTGATAGGCTAGAGACTAATTGCTCCAGTGGTGCCATCATACTTTATAGAGGAGACTTTGAGTCATGCCGATTCTCAATATCATGCTTCCAACAGGAAAAAGCGAAGCACAAAAGACTGCGCTGCTGAAACAGACTACACAGGCCGTGATTGATAGCCTGAATGCGCCGATATCCAACATTCGTATCACACTCCAGGAGGTCGCTCCGGAAAACGCCATAATTGCGGGAGAGTTTGGCAGACCCTTCGCTTTGGTTCACGCTATTCTGATTTCGGGAAGGACCCCTGAGCTTAAGGCCTCGTTTATCAAAGCTGTTGCACAGGCCATAGAGTCAACTGTCGGCATATCCAAGCAGGACTCAAGGGTCATTATTTATGACACACCCGTGACCGACATGGGGGTTGCGGGTGGTATCACAGCCCAAGCCGCTGGGCGGTAATGTGTGTTCGTGAGACCTGGTGCATCTTTCTAGGATGCAAGCAGGGTCTTCACGAAATCCCATTCCTTCAGGCGGTCAAAGCCTTCCATTGCCAGTGTTTGCTGGGAGGCCAGTTCGAAGTCAGAGAATTCAAAGCCTGGGGCAACAACACAACTGACCAGAGCAAATCGTGAAGGATCAACAGGCTTGGCTGCAAACCATGTGTTGGCAGGTACGGTGACTTGGAACTGCTGGCTTGTTGGTCCTATTTTTTGGCTTCGCAGTTGAGCTGGGCTGTCTATCGCGGCCGGAGACAGGCTGAATATTTCAAGATCGCAACCAGCGTGGAAGAACCAGCTTTCATCGGAAGTGATACGGTGCCAGGCAGAGTACTGATCTTGTGAGAGCAAGTAATAAATGCTGGTATATGCAGATCTCTTGCCTTCATGGCTCAAGGACTGTATTTCCTGCGAAGCCCGGTGTGTTTCCCGATAGAAACCACCTTCTGGATGCGGTAACAGTCCCAGCGTTGCAATCAGCCCTTTTGCCTGTGAGTTCATGGTTTCTCCACCTCGATGCTCAGCAGGGGTTCAGTTTGTCTGTGAGCATGCAGAGTCTATGACAAAAGTGATTCAATTGTCTCAACAAACGATGACCGTCCTTTGTGTGCACTTTCCTGCCAATCCTTGTGGGAATTTTCGTCGGCATCATCCGTGATGTACTTGAAAGAGCGCCATGATATTCCCATCCGATGGCAGACCAGTGCGATTGCAAACAGCTCCATGTCGACGATGTCGACGTTGTTCTGAATCATCCAAGGGTCGCGGTCGCGAACAAATTTGTCCCCAGTTGCGCAGAGTACGCCTTCTTGCCCGGAAATCAGCTCTCCAGGTGTGTCATCCAGAGGGGTGATGCCCCGGGGTGCCAATGGGTGGGCATCCATATCATGCTGTATCACTCTGGCGACTTCGACCAACCCTCCAATCCTGGGGCTGAGTCTGCCGGCAGTCCCGAAATTGATGACCAGGTCGGGTTTGTGATGATCAATCGCTGATCTCAGGCCAAGGGCGGCGTTAAGTTTTCCGATGCCGGTGAAAACGACAGGAATATCTCGCGGAAGCTGGGTGTTGTCCAGTTCCTGCGGCAATGCACAGACGACAAGTAGCTTTGACATCTTGGATTCAGCATGGTGTTAAAAGTCTCAAGGAGTGTACTTTCACCCATAGGCAAAGCCTAGGGGTGGTTTTCTGATCAGTATCCTTTGCCTCTGTTGACCACACCGTCAGGGATCTGACCAGCGAGAAGTTTCCTGACATTCTTGATGGTGACCTGGGCCGCCGTTTCGGCTCTGGTATGTGCGGCAATGTGTGGTGTCAGTATGATCTTGGGATGGTTCCAGAAAGGGTGTCCTGATGGTAAAGGCTCAGGGTCTGTGACATCAAGTACAGCCGCGTCAAGATGGTTACTGTCCAGAGCTTGAAGCAAGGCATCTTGGTCAAGATGCTCACCTCGGCCTACCTGTACCAGTGAAGCACCCTTGGGCAACAAAGAGAATAGCCTGTCATTCAGGATATGGCGTGTCTGCTCTGTCAGCGGGAGCAGGCAGACCAGAATGTCGGTACTACCTAGCATTTGCTCAAGGCCATCTTGACCGTGATAGCAGTCCACGCCTTCAATCGATTTTGGAGTCTTGCTCCAGCCAGCCAGCTTGAACCCGAAAGGCTTCAATGCATTGATGCAAGCCTGACCCAGTTGCCCCAAACCAAGCATTGAGACACGCTGTTGGTCAGACCATTTGAAGTCAAGAGACTTCCATATGCTTTGGCGCTGTTGCTGAAGATAGGCTGGCAGCCGCCTGTGGATTGCCAGAACGCTCATGACAACATAGTCACGCATCAGATCGGTCAGTCCGGGGTCTATCATGCGGACAAGCATGACTTGCTCCGGAAGATTCGTTTTCAGCAGGTGGTCAACGCCAGCACTTACGGAAAGCAGTGCCTGCAAATTTGGAAACCTTTCTGCAATGTTGTCCGGGCATTGCCAAGTCATGAGGAATCGAACCTCTTTGGGATCGACTGACTCGATATCGCTAGAGAACCTGATTTCGGGAAGCTCTCGTGCAAAGGTTTTCCTGAAAACCTCAACCCTTTCAGGGTAAGACAACATGAGAAAAGTCATTTCCAATCCTTATCGTTAAAACTAGAGACGACCTGTATGTCCACTGGAAGCTTTTTCAGAGGGGATTGAGGTCGCCAATTATGCATCACCCTGTTTCTCAGAGATGTTGGTGTCATTTAGGGTGCTGTGGGGAAATAGGGATCTCGCCAGCTCAATCAGATTGGTCACAGTAGGTAGATCTTCGTTGCGTCGCCATGCAAGTCCTGTTTCCAGCAAAGGCGCCGATGTCGACAGATTCAGGTAAGAAACACCTTTTCGTGCCACGTTGCGCATGGATTCAGGAACCAGGGCTATGCCCATTCCTGCGGAAACAAGGCTTATGATGGTCTGCATCTGAATCGCATGTTGAACGATACGGACTTGACCACCACAAGCCTTGTAGTATCCCGTGACAAGGTCATGAAAGGAAGGTGCTGCACGCCTTGGGAAGATGATCAGAGGTGAAGAAATAACACTGTCAGTCGTTATCATGTGCCCGGTGGTCTGGATGTTCCCGGAGGAAATCCATGTCTCTGGAACCGCGGCAACCAGCTGTTCCCGAACAAGCGGCATGTATTGGAGATTCCAGGGGAGCGGGTGCTCATGGCTGGGGATGATGATGCCGGCATGAACTTTTTCTTCAAGCAGGAGGGTGATCTGGGCATCGCTTGTCGATTCAACAAGTGTCAGCTCGACATTTGGATAGCTGTTGCGGTAGTGACGAACTAGATTAGGTAAAAGGCCATTGTCGGCCGTAGTCACAAAAGCAAGGTCAAGGCGTCCGGTTGTGCCGCTTCGAATGTCTTTCGCGATCTGGTGTAGTGCGTCTACCTTGGCCAGTGCTTCACGGACATGGGGCAACCATTGTTCGCCTAGCGGTGTTAGGCTTACATTGCGTTTACTGCGCTCAAACAGGGCGGCTCCGATTTCTTCCTCAAGCGCTCGGATCGCCTGGCTCAACGGAGGTTGTGTCATGTTCAACCGCTCGGCGGCTTTGCCAAAATGCAAAGTTTCTGCAACTGCGACGAACTGTTTTAACTGTCTGACATCCATGGGTTATATGAAATTCATCTTAAAGATTAATAAATAATATATTTTACGAACTTCAGGTTCGACAGTAAGCTGTAGTTCTTACTCGTACCTACCCATTAGAAGTGGAGAGATCATGCCAAGCTACCGTTCCAGATTAAGCACGCATGGGCGAAACATGGCCGGAGCCCGCAGCCTTTGGCGGGCAACCGGGATGAAAGATTCTGATTTCGGAAAGCCGATCATTGCTATTGCCAACAGCTTTACCCAGTTTGTCCCTGGCCACGTTCACTTGAAAGACTTGGGGCAGATGGTGGCACGTGAGATTGAGGCCGCTGGTGGTGTTGCCAAGGAGTTCAACACCATTGCAGTCGATGATGGGATCGCGATGGGTCATTCCGGGATGTTGTATTCACTGCCTTCCCGTGACCTTATCGCTGACAGTGTGGAATACATGGTTAATGCCCACTGTGCCGATGCCTTGGTTTGCATTTCGAACTGTGACAAGATCACACCGGGGATGTTGATGGCAGCAATGCGCCTGAACATTCCGGTCATTTTTGTTTCCGGTGGACCGATGGAAGCTGGAAAAGCAGTATTGAAGGGGCGCAAGAGGACTTTTGATCTTGTCGATGCCATGGTTATTGCTGCTGACAAGAGCTATACCAATGAGGAAGTCGAAATTGTCGAGCGTTCAGCCTGCCCGACCTGTGGTTCCTGTTCCGGTATGTTTACTGCGAACTCCATGAACTGCTTGACCGAGGCGATGGGGCTTGCTTTGCCGGGTAATGGAACAGTGCTCGCCACGCATGCTGATCGTGAGCAGCTTTTCAGGCAGTCTGGACGGCTGATCGTCGAATTGGCCAAGCGCTATTACGAGCAGGATGATGACAGCGTACTGCCCAGAAAGATCGCAACACGTGCAGCATTTGAAAATGCCATGAGTCTGGATATTGCCATGGGTGGGTCGACCAACACGGTTCTGCACCTCCTTGCAGCGGCGCAGGAAGGCGAGGTGGACTTTACGTTGGCTGATATTGACCACTTGTCACGTCGAGTGCCCGTGCTGTGTAAGGTTGCCCCTGCTGTAAGTGATGTTCACATCGAAGATGTTCATCGTGCTGGCGGCATCATGGGAATCCTGGGTGAGCTTGACCGTGCTGGCTTGCTTGATACTTCAGTACCAACCGTACATGCGAGGACGTTGGGAGAGGCGCTGGATCGATGGGATATCGTCAGAACCCAGGATGAATCTGTGCGCACCTTTTATCGCGCTGCGCCAGGAAATGTGCCTACGCAAACAGCATTCAGCCAGGCTGAACGCTGGGATGATCTTGATGAGGACCGGGTTAAGGGGGTGATCAGGTCGGCCCAGCATCCGTTCAGTAAGGATGGTGGATTGGCTGTTCTGTTCGGTAATCTTGCGCCTGAAGGTTGCATCGTCAAGACCGCCAGTGTTGATCCTTCCATGCTGGTTTTTAATGGCCGTGCGATTGTTTTCGAAAGCCAGGAAGAGGCTGTTGAAGGCATCCTGGGTGACAAGGTGCAGCCTGGTGATGTGGTGATTGTCCGTTATGAAGGACCGAAAGGTGGTCCTGGTATGCAGGAAATGCTTTACCCGACCAGCTACCTCAAGTCAAAGGGACTGGCAACCAAGTGCGCATTGTTGACCGATGGTCGTTTTTCGGGAGGGAGTTCGGGGCTTTCAATCGGCCACGTTTCCCCGGAAGCAGCAGAGGGTGGCTTGATCGCGCTGGTTGAAAATGGCGACAGGATCATTATTGACATTCCGAATCGCTCAGTCCATCTGGATGTTCCGGAAAGTGTCATTGAGCAAAGAACCAAAGCCATGGTTGCCAAAGGTGTCAATGCTTGGAAGCCAGCAAGTCGCGACCGTGTGGTATCAACTGCGCTGCAGGCATATGCTGCATTGACGACCAATGCATCAAGAGGCGCTGTCCGTGATGTTTCACAATTGACCCGGTGCGCGACAAAACCCACCGTCCAAGGCGGGTAAGGATAGCATTCACGGCGTTGCCGTCCCAGCCTTTGGTTTTCAGTGTGGTGTTTGCTGCAATTCGATGTGCTGGCACATCGCCACAACTTGAAACGAAGTAGGGCGGCGACTACAGCGTCCCTTGTCAGCTGTAATTCAGTCTGTCTGGCCGTTGCTTGCGTAGCAGTCGGCCCGACAGACGCGCTTGATGTGCCTGCGAAGTGCTCCCGTCATGTCGTAGCAGCAAGAATCCACCAAGGTGTTTCATTGTGGCGTGATACTGCTAACAGTGCTGTAGGAGTGCCCGCCGTAGTCTAGTGAGTGTCCCTTTGTGCCGCATGTTCGGACAGATGGATTGGCGGTTCATTAGGCAAAGAAAAAATGGTCAAAATTTAAATTAGCTCTTGAAACCAGAATTTTCGCCCATATAATTAGCACTCGAGGCAGGTGAGTGCTAACAACAGTGTTCCCTGCAATGTTTTTTGGTACAACTTTCTTTGTAATGGGAGTATTTCATGGCCCTGCGTCCTCTGCACGATCGTGTGATCGTCAAACGTTTGGACAACGAGCGTAAGACCGCCTCGGGTATCGTCATTCCTGACAGCGCAGCTGAGAAGCCCGATCAAGGTGAAGTGATTGCCGTCGGACCCGGCAAGCGTGGGGAAGATGGAAAGCCCCAGCCACTGGATGTCAAGGTTGGCGACAAAGTCCTGTTCGGCAAGTACGCTGGACAGACCGTAAAAGTTGACGGTGAAGAAGTGCTGGTGATCCGCGAGGACGAAATCCTTGCTGTTATCGCTTAATCAGCACAACTGTTTGTCGAAAACCGAACTGAATTAAATACAAGAGGTATTTCTCATGGCTGCAAAGCAAGTACTGTTTGGTGATGATGCCCGTTCACGCATTGTGCGCGGTGTCAACATTCTCGCCAATGCTGTTAAAACAACCCTCGGTCCTAAAGGCCGTAATGTTGTGCTCGAGCGTTCGTTTGGCGCACCCACCGTTACTAAGGACGGTGTTTCCGTTGCCAAGGAAATTGAGCTCAAGGACAAGTTCGAGAACATCGGTGCTCAACTGGTCAAGGAAGTTGCTTCCAAGACTTCCGATAACGCTGGAGACGGTACAACCACCGCAACAGTTCTGGCTCAGGCTATTGTTGTTGAGGGTCTGAAGTATGTTGCTGCTGGTATCAACCCAATGGACCTCAAGCGTGGTATCGATAAAGCAGTTGCTGCTGCTGTTACCGAACTGAAGAAGCTGTCCAAGCCATGCACAACCTCCAAGGAAATCGCTCAGGTTGGCGCAATTTCTGCTAACAGCGACCTTTCCATCGGCCAGATCATTGCTGATGCAATGGAAAAAGTTGGCAAGGAAGGCGTTATCACTGTTGAAGACGGCAAGTCGCTGGAAAACGAACTTGACGTTGTTGAAGGTATGCAGTTTGACCGCGGCTATCTGTCGCCATACTTCATCAACAATGCTGACAAGCAAGTTGCTGTTCTGGACAACCCATACATCCTGATCTTTGACAAGAAGATCAGCAACATCCGCGACCTGCTGCCAGTTCTTGAGCAAGTTGCCAAGTCAAGCCGTCCATTGCTGATCATCGCTGAAGATGTCGAGGGCGAAGCTCTTGCCACACTGGTGGTCAACAATATCCGTGGCATCCTGAAGGCTGCTGCTGTCAAAGCTCCTGGCTTTGGCGATCGCCGCAAGGCAATGCTTGAAGATATCGCTATCCTGACTGGCGGTACCGTGATTTCTGAAGAAACTGGTCTGTCGCTCGAAAAAGCCACTCTGGCTGAGCTTGGTCAGGCTAAGCGTGTTGAAGTTGCCAAGGAAAATACTACCATCATTGATGGCGCTGGTGATACCAAGTCCATTGAGGCTCGCGTCAAGCAGATCCGCGCTCAAATCGAAGAAGCTACTTCCGATTACGATCGTGAAAAACTGCAAGAGCGTGTTGCCAAGCTGGCTGGCGGTGTTGCTGTCATCCGCGTCGGTGCTGCCACCGAAGTTGAGATGAAAGAGAAAAAAGCTCGCGTTGAAGATGCTCTGCACGCTACGCGTGCTGCTGTTGAAGAGGGTATCGTCCCTGGCGGTGGCGTTGCATTGCTGCGTGCGCGTGCTGCTATCTCTGGTCTCAAGGGTGACAACTCCGATCAGGATGCAGGTATCCGCTTGGTTCTGCGTGCAGTTGAAGAGCCTCTGCGCACCATTGTTTCCAACGCAGGTCTTGAGCCAAGCGTTGTGGTTAATGCAGTTGCAGAAGGCCAAGGCAACTACGGCTTTAACGCTGCTACCGGTGAATACGGTGACCTGGTTGAGCAAGGTGTTCTTGATCCAACCAAAGTTACACGTACAGCTCTTCAAAATGCCGCATCGGTTGCCAGCTTGTTGCTGACCACTGAAGCAGCTGTTTGCGAAATCCCGGAAGAAAAGCCAGCTCCAGCTATGCCTGGCGGCGGCATGGGTGACATGGGCTTCTGATCAAAACCTGATCAACCTAGTAAATGCAACCTCCAGTGGGCAACCGCTGGAGGTTGTTTTTCTTTATACACTTTCAAAATAGAAAAACAACGGATAGGTGGAGCAATGATAGATGCTGACTGGAGCTGGTTTTGGATTCCAGCGACCATCATGGCAGCGGCGTTTCAAGCTGGTAGAAATGCAATCCAGAAAAGTCTGACTTCGGAGTTAGGGACACTGGGGGCGACGCAAGTCAGGTTCCTTTTTGGCTTTCCGTTTGCTTGCCTGTTTTTTGCACTGGCTTGGGTCTTTGGTGAAAGGCTGGTTCCAACAATTAATGGTCAGTTTCTGCTGTTTGTGCTTTTAGGCGCATTAATGCAGATTGCAGCAACTGCATTGATGCTGGCGGCGATGAAGTTTCGGGACTTTGTGGTGGTGACTGTCTGGACAAAGACAGAGCCTGTGCAAGTGGCTTTGTTTGGGGTGCTGGTGCTCAGTGACCCTTTGAACTTGGGTACAGCGTTGGCAATTGTGCTTGCAACTCTGGGGGTCATATGGATGAGCCACAAGCCTGGCAAGGCATCTTCTGAGCCAAAGATCTCAGAGTTTCGTCCTATTCTTTTCGGTTTGCTGGCGGCTGCAGCATTCGCAGTAGCTGCTGTGGGTTTCAGAGGGGCCATCATCTCGCTGCCAGAAGGAAATTTCTTGACCAGGGCATCCTGGACATTGGTATGTGGTCTTTTTGTTCAGGCGATGTTGCTGGCGCTGTGGTTGAGGTTCACAGATCCCGACGCCTGGAGACGTTGCTTGGCTGCCTGGAGAATATCTTTTGGGGGTGGATTTCTTGGGGCAGCTGCTTCACAAGGGTGGTTTATAGGCTTTGCTTTGACCTCTGCAGCCAATGTTCGCACGCTTGGTTTGGTAGAGGTTTTCTTTGCGCAGATATTGTCGCGAAGGCTTTTTGACGGCAGCACTACGCGTCAGGAAAAAGTTGGAATGATATTGATTCTGGCTGGGGTTGCTGCGTTGATCTGGTTACAGCACTAACTAGATCAGGTCAATTCCCCTACAAGGAATCCAGATGGGATTCCTTGTAGGGGAATAGTCATGGCTCAAAAAATTTATAGGAGCTTGAGACGCTGCTGGGCAGTTTGGGCTGCAGCGGATGAGCCGTACTCCTTGACGATTTTCTGGAGCGTGGCTTTTGTGCCTGCGCGGTCATTGAGCTCGAACTGCGCGCCCGCGATTACAAGCAAAGCATCAGGTGCCCGGTCATGTTTCGGGTACTTGCTCACCATGTTTTGCAAGGTGGCAATGGATCCTTTGTAATCCTTGTTGGCATATTGGCTGCTGCCTAAGTAGAACATGGCAGCAGGAGCCAGTGGACTATTTGGGTAGAGTGTAAGAAATGCTTTTAGCGACTCTGCCGCTTCTTTAACCTTTCCCTGCCTGTAATAATCTAGTGCGCCATCGAATGCCTCTTGCTCTTGTGCATTTGTAGCAGTTGCAGAGGATGACTGTGCTCCAGGCGGACGACCGCCAAGCTCTTCGACCATTGCACGAAGACGGGAAACCTCGAGTTCAAGCAAATCTATGCGCTCGGACATCTGGATGTTTACGCGTTGCGAAGTCTCGGTGAGGACTTTCAATTGCTGTCGCAACTGATTGATTGCTGTCCGAGCTTCGTCATCAGCAAAAGCCCAAGCTGATGATGACATTGTCACTGCAAGTGCCAGAAGCGCGCCTCTAGTTACGATTTGCTTCATCCAAGGTCTCCTGCTTCAAAGATTTTATTTGCGCCTATAGACGATATCAGCTCGTCGGTTCTCAGCATAAGCCTCTTCAGAATCTCCCAGCGCGCGCGGTTTTTCCTTGCCAAAGCTGATCGTTTCGATTTGTTGGTCGTTGGCACCCATGAGTGTCATCATGCGACGTACGGCTTCAGCACGACGGTGTCCAAGGGCAAGGTTGTACTCCGAGCCTCCACGAGCATCTGTATTGCCCTCAATGACAACCTGTTGTTGCGGGTTCGCAGACAGATAGCGAGCGTGATTTTCAATCATGGGTCGGTACTGATCTTTGACGTTGTAGCTGTCGAAGTCAAAGTAGACAGACCTTTCCTTGGCCAGAGGACTTTCCGGATTGAATGGATCCATGACAGAGCCTGAGGAACCATGAAGCCCACCTGCATCCGGGTCTTCAAGAGAAACAGAACTACATGCGGCAAGACCGAGGGTCAGCGCCGCCGCTGTAATGGACAGGGTTAAACGATGAACTTTCATTTCAGATCCTTTTGGAATCATTGGAGTATAGATTGTTGTGATTCCATTGCTGGTTTGCCAAATGGTCCCCATGTAGGTTCGCGGATTTCTCCGTTGAGCACAGACAGTGTTTGTCTCATGCGACCATCGCTTGATACTCCAGCCAACATATTACGACCACCTTGCTTAGATGCATATAAAACCTGCTTGCCATTTGGGGCAAAGCTGGGTGACTGGTCGTCTGGTCCTTGTGTAAGCAGAGTTTCAGTTCCGGTCGCCAAGTCAATAGAGGCAATCCGGAACGCTCCGCCACGCTTGGTTACAACCAGCAATGTTTTTCCGTCAGGGGAAATTCGTGGAGAGATGTTGTAGTCACCATTGAAAGTGACACGACGTGCCTCTCCCCCAGTGACTGGTATTTGATAAATCTGAGGGCGACCGCTACGATCGCTTGTAAAGTAAATGGATTGTCCGTCTGGGGCGAACACAGGTTCAGTATCAATCAGAGGTGAGCGGGTAAGACGTCTCAGATTGGAGCCATCATCAGCATTGACCAGATAAATCTGGGAAAGACCATCCCTGGTCAAGACAACAGCAAGTGTCTTGCCATCAGGTGACCATGCTGGAGCAGAGTTATTCCCCTTGAAGTTGGCAACGGGGACACGTTTGCTGGTGGCAAGTTCATGGACATAAACGACTGGCTTGCCAGTCTCAAAGCTGACATAGGCAATCTTTGTCCCATCGGGTGACCATGCGGGGGAAATGATGGGTTCCCGTGAGCGAAGGGCTACTTGTGGGTTTTGCCCGTCAGCATCAGCAATTTGCAGTTCATAGGTGTTCCCGAGCTTCAGGACATAAGCAATACGTGTGGCAAAGACACCAGGGATACCGGTGATATGTTCGTAGATACGATCGGCAATCTGGTGTGCAATGCGCCGCAGCTCTTTGTCGGTCCCGTTGTAGGCCACGCCATCAAGGTTAGTCTGGTTGATGGTGTCAGCCAGACGATAACGTACCTCAAAACGATTGTTTCCTGTTTTGATGACAGATCCATAAGCAACGTAGTCCGCGCCACGTGTACGCCAATCGGCATATGGAATGGTGGAGTCAGAGCTCAGCTCGGCGCCTGTTGCATTGATTAGTCTGAACTGGCCAGAACGAGTCAGGTCTGCTCTGATGACTTCAGCGATCAGACGTCCAGCTGGATCCCCGGAAAAATCGGCAACGGCAACGGGAAACTGCTGTGCTCCTGTACCAGAAATGTCAACCCTGAGTTGTGCTTTGGCCAGTGGGCTAACAAGAAATACGGCAAGAAGTGCAAGACAGCCAAGCAACCACCGCAATGTTTGTGACAGGTGCGTTGCGTGGAATGTGTGTATGTTTGGGGGAACTTGCATGAAACTCTCTCTCCGTTCAGTCATACATGTGGTAGTTCACGTCGATGTAGTTTGGGAATTTCCCCGATGGCGGTTTCGGGAAAGGCGAGCATCGACGGATTCCGTTTTCGACTGCTCTATCAAAGCTGCTGTTTCCCGAGCTTCGACGAAGACTGACGCTCGTGACTGAGCCATCAGATTTTAACTGTACCCTGTATTCTGCAACTGGGTTGGCAGTGCCTGTGCGTCTCGGTGTTGGGAAGGAAACATTTGGACGGATACATGCACGAACCAAACCCGCATAAGCAGCATCTGCGCCACCGCCATCCCGATTCTGGTTTGCAGTGCCGCCAGGAATTCCGGTTGCACCGATAATGTCATTACGGAAAGCGTCACGCAAAGCCTTTTCCTTTTCGAGTTTGGCCTGACGCTCTTTTTCTTGTTTTTCCTTCTCAAGTTTGGCGAGGCGTTCCTTCTCAAGCCTTTCCTTTTCAAGTTTGGCCAGACGTTCTTTCTCGAGTCTTTCCTGTTCGAGCTTGGCCAGACGTTCTTTCTCGAGCCTTTCTTGTTCAAGCTTTGCCAGGCGTTCTTTCTCGAGTCTTTCCTGTTCGAGTTTGGCCAGACGTTCTTTCTCAAGCCTTTCCTGCTCTAGCTTGGCCAGTCGTTCGAGCTCTTGTTGTTCGCGTTCGCGCTTGCGAGCCTCTTCGAGAGCGATCTCAGCTGCACTTTGCTCATCTGCTGAGTTCGCGACTTGAGTTGATTCTGGTGGAGTAGGGACAGGAGTTGGTTCGGGAGCCTGCTGGGCCTGGTGAGGGTTGTCGTCTTCCTCATTTTTAGGCGTATCGTCAGGCTCGGGTTCAGAAGCAGGATCTTCCTCTTTATTGCTATCCTCTTCTTCAGCATCAGGCGCCTTGGCAATTTGCTGTGTGGTGCCTTCTGTCCAAAGCTCAATGACAACAGGCCCTGGGGCTTCTGTTTGCCAGTTCCAACTGAGAACCAGTACAAGAATCAATATCGCGTGCAACGCTACCGCAATGGAAAACGCTTTTCCTAGCGGCTCATTTTGGTTGTCTTGAAACCGAGATGAGGTTTTAAACAATTTACCTATCATCGACTAGCCGAAACAGGAGTGGTGTCGATGGGGGCTTCGCCCTGACGCTGTTCAACAAGCAAACCGAGTCGATTAATCCCCTTGGAGCGAAGCATATCCATTAATTCGACAACTGATTCATAGGGAACTTTGCCGTGTGCTGCGATGACTACAGCTTGGTCAGGTTGCAGGCTTGAAAGGATCGTTTGAGCGATTTCATTCCGAGCCACTGGCTGAAAGTTTTGGCCAGGCTCTCGCACACGCCATGATGTCTGGCCGTCTTGCCCGACTTGTATTTCAATGGGAGTGGTCGGGACAGTTGACGCACGTCCAACACTGGGTAGATCGATCACCCCAGGTGTGATAAGTGGAGCGGTAACCATGAAGATCACCAGCAATACGAGCATAACATCAATGTACGGTACGACATTGATTTCGTTCTTGAGGCGACGTCCTCTGGAACGGCGCCCCGAGCGCATGGATGCCATTATCTAGATTGCCTTTGCAAAATATTCAGGAATTCATCAATGAATGTTTCGAAACGGGTCGCAAGACGATCGATTTCATCTGAATAACGGTTGTAAGCAACTACTGCGGGTATTGCCGCAAAGAGGCCGATGGCAGTTGCAATCAGTGCTTCAGCGATACCGGGGGCAACGGCAGCAAGAGTCGCCTGTTCAACGTTGCTTAATCCGATGAAAGCATGCATGATCCCCCAGACAGTGCCAAGAAGACCGATGTAAGGGCTGACAGACCCTGCTGAGGCAAGAAAGCCGAGGTGGGTTTCCATTTCATCCAGTTCACGCTGATAAGCTGCACGCATGGCTCGGCGTGACCCATCCAGTGCGCCAGGCGTGCGGTGTGACTTGATGAACTCTGTCATCCCCGCATCAAAAATCCTTGCTAGCGGTCCCTGCTCATTGCGTCGTTTGCTGATCGACAGGTGCAATTCGGCCAGATCGCCACCTGACCAGAAGTCATCCTCGAAATTCTGAGTCAATTCTTTTGCGCGTTTAAGCGCCATCCGTTTAGACAGGATGAAAGTCCATGAAATAACCGATATGCCTAACAGAATGAGCATGATCAGCTGCACGGGCAAGCTGGCATTAAGTATCAGCGACATGATCGACATGTCTGCAGAAGCTACTGGCATCTTTTATCTCAGGCTGGTTGAAGAAACATTGATCAATTGGTGAATATCAGCGGGTATCGCAGCGGGTCTTAAGGTTTCCCGGTTGACGCAACCCACCCGAATCTGGCCTTGGGCAAGAATTCTGTCTTGCCTGATGACCCTTTGGAAGAAGTGCATTGAAGCTCTTCCAATCTGTGTGACAAGGCTCAGAACAGACACCTCGTCGTCAAGCATGGCAGGAGATTTGTATTCAATGGAAAGTTCAGAAACAATGAATATGAGTCCTTGGGTTGCCGAAAGTTCCTGCTGGTTGACACCCAGACTTCTCAACCATTCAGTCCTGGCCCTTTCCATGAATTTGAGATAGTTGGCATAAAAGACGACACCACCCGCATCCGTGTCTTCATAGTAGATACGGATGTTCCACCGATGTGCACCGGACCAGTCGGCCGGTGCACGGGTTCGATCAGTGTTGGGTCGAAAAATGGTCATTTAGCCTAGTTTGGACAAGCAATCAACGATGGTTTCTTTGGCATTCGATACATCTATCATGATTGTCTCTTTCTTTGATCGCTCAAGTATCTCAATCTGACCATCTTTCAAGCCTCGCTCGCCGACGGTGATACGTAACGGTACCCCAATGAGTTCCCATTCAGCAAACATAACCCCTGGTCTGGCATCCCTGTCATCCAGGATGACATCAACACCAGAGGATTTCAGTTGCTCGTACAGGGCATTGGCCGTTGCACGAACAATTTCGCTTTTTGACCAGCCAACCGCACAGATGACGACTTCAAATGGAGCCATGGCCTTGGGCCAGATAATTCCGCGATCATCATGGTTCTGCTCAATGGCAGCACCTACAATGCGCGTGACACCAATACCGTAGCAGCCCATTTCCATCAGGGTTGGCTTTCCTGTTTCGTCCAGGTATGTCGCTTTAAGAGCCTCAGAATACTTGGTTCCAAGGTAAAAGACGTGACCGACCTCAATGCCCCGCTGGATGCAGAGCTTACCGCTTCCGGATGGAGCTGGGTCCCCCTCAACCACGTTCCTGATGTCTGCAACCATCTGCGGTTCAGGGAGATCGCGGCCCCAGTTTACACCCTGAAGGTGATAAGGAGCCTCATTGGCTCCACAGACAAAATCGCTCATGTTCGCGACTGTTCTGTCTGCGATCACAGTGATTTCTGGCTTAATGCCGACAGGCCCCAGGAAGCCTGGTACACAACCGAAGTTTTCTTTGATTTCCTGCTCTGTGGCGAGTCGGAATCCTTGCTCAAGCCCTTTCAGTTTGCCTATCTTGACTTCGTTGACATCGTGGTCTCCGCGCACGAGAAGTAGCCAGAGCTTGACGGTCTTGTCTTCCTCTTCGGTTGCCAATACAACTGATTTGACGGTTCTGTCGATGGTAATGCCAAGCAGATCCTTGACCTGATCGCATGTCGAGGCGCCTGGAGTGTGGATTTTCTCCATTGACATGGATGGTGCTTCGCGCTTGGGAATCAGGCATGGAGCCTCAGCGAGTTCGATATTGGCTGCGTACTCTGAAGCTGGGTCATAGACAATCAAGTCTTCGCCAATATCAGCGATGACTTGGAACTCGTGACTGGACGAGCCGCCGATCGACCCCGTATCCGCAGCAACAGCCCTGAAGGTCAGCCCCAGGCGTTGAAAAATTCGGCAGTATGCGTCAAACATCTTCTTATAGCTTGTCAGGGCGCCTTGTTCATCACGGTCGAATGAATAGGCATCTTTCATGATGAATTCCCTGCCACGCATCAGGCCAAATCGTGGTCTGCGTTCATCACGGAACTTGGTCTGGATGTGATAGAAGTTGACCGGGAGCTGACGCCAGCTTTTGATTTCATTTCGGGCAATATCAGTGATCACTTCCTCGGAAGTTGGCTGCAGGACGAAGTCTCGACCGTGTCTATCCTTGATCCGCAGCAGCTCAGGGCCGTATTTTTCCCAGCGCCCAGATTCCATCCAGAGCTCTGCGGGTTGAACAACGGGCATGAGTAGCTCAAGAGCTCCTGCCGCATTCATTTCTTCACGGATGATTTTTTCGATCTTGCGTATCACACGCAAGCCAAGGGGCATGTAGGTATAGATTCCGCCAGCGAGCTTGCGGATCATGCCAGCCCGCATCATGAGCTGATGGCTGATGATCTCGGCATCGCTGGGAGCTTCCTTGGTCGTGTATAGGTGAAATTCACTGGCGCGCATGGATTCGGGTTTTCTCGTAGTTGGGGGATGGAAGTAGTACGTATAATCCTTGTAATTGTATTGAATTCCGTGGGTGTGGCTATGCTTGACCGTGATGGCTATCGCCCCAATGTCGGTATTATCCTCGTCAACCACAAAAATCAGGTTTTTTGGGCTAAGCGAGTCAGGGAGCATGCCTGGCAGTTTCCCCAAGGTGGCATCAAGTTTGGAGAACGGCCAGTACAGGCCATGTTTCGCGAATTGCGAGAAGAGGTAGGGCTTTTGCCCGAGCATGTAAAGATATTGGGACGAACTAAAGGCTGGCTCAAATATGATGTGCCAGATCGTTTCATCCGTAGGGACTCGCGGGGGGTGTATCGTGGGCAAAAGCAAATCTGGTTTTTGCTCAGGATGATGGGGCGAGATACGGATGTTTGTTTGAGGACGACAGACCACCCAGAGTTTGACGCCTGGAGATGGAGTCAGTATTGGGTCAGTATGGAGTCTGTTATCGATTTCAAGCGTGAGGTGTACAGCAAGGCATTGCAGGAACTGTCACCTCTGGTTTTTCGGCATCCCCAGGTCCCTTCGGTCGACAAGACAAGGAAACGTCTGTCGACCGGGTCGGACACGGGGCTGATATTACCGGAGACGTTTGATAAGACTTGATGTATCCCAGCGGCTGCCGCCCATTTTCTGGATGTCAGCATAGAATTGGTCGACCAAAGCAGTCACTGGGACCCTGGCACCATTTTTTCTGGCTTCGTCCATGACAAGGCCGAGATCCTTACGCATCCAGTCTACAGCAAAGCCAAAATCAAACTTGTCGTCCACCATCGTTTTGCCGCGATTTTCCATCTGCCAGCTTTGGGCTGCACCTTTGCTAATGACGTCAAGCACAAGTTTCATGTCAAGACCAGCGGCAAGGCCAAAGGCAATGCCTTCGGAAAGCGCTTGTACCAGCCCGGCAATGCAGATTTGGTTGACCATTTTGGCCAACTGTCCAGCACCTACTGGGCCAATCAATGTGACAGCCCTTGCATAATGCATGGCAATGGGTTGGATGCGTTTGAATGTTTCCTCGTCACCTCCGCACATGATAGTGAGTTGCCCGTTGATCGCACCTGCCTGTCCACCAGAAACAGGAGCGTCCATAAATGTGATCCCTTTGTTCTTGCCAATTTCATGCAGTTCGCGTGCTACATTTGCCGAGGTCGTTGTGTGGTCTACAAATACAGAGCCTGCTGTCATACCGGCGAACGCACCGTCTTCTCCCAGAACGACGCTTCTGAGGTCATCGTCATTACCAACACAGCAGAAAACGATTTCAGCGCCGTGAACCGCTTCCCGAGGTGTATTTGCAACGCTACCACCGAAATGTTCACACCAGGCCTGCGCTTTGCTTTTGGTTCTGTTGTAAACGGTAACTTGATGGCCCGCTTTGGAAAGGTGGCCGGCCATGGGAAGCCCCATGACGCCAAGACCCAGATAGGCTACTTTTTTGGGAGGGACAGGTTCATAGAGGCGTTCTTGAATCATGTTGTTCATGGATAGCTCCTTAAAGTTTTCAGTCAGCAGTGCCGCGCACGAGTGTACAAAACAATTTGAAATTAGACGCTGACGACTTTTAATTTTTGATTTACGATTGTGGCCATGTTTGAAGATCTTGATCACCTTGAAACAAGGATTCGCAACCTGGTAGAGCGATACCATGCATTGGCACAAGAATGCAAGGCATTGCATCAGGAAGTGGAAAGCCTTAGAGCCGACAAAGCAGGTCTCATTGCCAAGCTTAATGAGACTCAGGCTGAACTCGTCGCTGCCCGTGATACAGCCGAGAAGGTTGAGCGTGTCGCATCCGAGCAGAGGCGGCAGGCGCAACAGAAGATGGAGCAGTTGCAGGGCACGCTCGACTTTTTTTCGACAGAGAAAAATGCTCTTGAGGCTGATCTTGCGGCACGCCGTGCAGAGGTAGGGAGGTTAAAGGAGATCACCCGAGAGGCGCGCATGCGAATTGATGGTGTTCTGGAGCGTCTACCCGGCGCGATTGTCCAAGGGAAAGAATGATGGAACGCGTTGAGGCAAAGATTCTCGGTAGGGACTATTCACTGTTGTGTCCTCCTGAAGAGAAAGATATCTTGCAGGCGGCGGTTGATCATGTCGCGCAATTGACGGGTCGTGTTCAAGCAGCTGGGAAGGTTGCTGGTAGCGAACGGATCGCCATTATGGTTGCGATCCAGGTTGCAGCCGAGCTTCTTGCAATGAAGTCACCAGACGGCTTGCTGGGTGATTTGTCGATTGGCGATTTCAAGCGTAAGATTGACAACATGAATGCTCTGCTTGATTCAGTTCAGTAACTGAGTGGCAGAGATAACGGTTGTCCCTGCGTTGTCCGTGACTTTGACCATAAATTCTCTGAACCGATATCTATGGCATACAGGTGGTCGAGTCGATTGATGGGAACGTGTGTCCTAGATTGATGCACTCGAAGTCAATCGCAAGACTGCCGACTTGAACTAAGGGTTCGAGATGCCGGTCTAGACGACAATCGCGGGGCATTTTTTTGCCTGGGGCTTGCAGATGACAAATTCAGCGCTAACTAAAAAAGTCATTGCTAGGGCTTTGTTGACCATTTCATTCGGTTTGGGCTTTGCAACTGCAGCAGTTGCTGCGCATGCGGGTGATGGTCCCGTAGCTGAGATTTCTGCGACCGTGACTTCTGAGGTCCAGCAGAATCAGGTCAGGATAGTGCTTTTTGCTCAAGTGCAGGCCTCCACTGCGACGCAGGTCACGAAAGAGTTGACTGAAAAGATCGATGAGGCCTCAAGGCTCTTAGGCCAGCCGGAAGATGTAAAGATCAGCACCGGAGCATTTCAGGCTTACCCAACCTATGGTGATAAAGGCAAGGTAACCGGTTGGCAAGGTCGCGCTGAGCTGGTTTTGACTTCTGGGAATATTCCAGCTGCAGCAGCTGCAGCAGAAAAGGTTACGAACATCCTTGCTTTTTCGGGAGTGTCATTTTCTTTGACAGACCAGGCACGGCGTTCAGAACAGTCCGATTTGATGGAGTCAGTGGCGAAGGCGTTCAAGGAAAAGGCGCAGGCGTTGGCAAAAGCCTTTGGTTATTCTGGATACCGTATACAGAAACTGAAAGTTTCCGAAAGTGGCGAGGAACCATCGTTTAGGCCGATGATGATGTCCGTTATGGCTGCCGATGTTGCCCCAAAGGCTGAGCTCAATTTGCTGCCCGGTACCCAGAAAGTGTCAGTTACTGTGTCGGGTTTGATCGAGTTGCACTAAAGCGGTAGATCAAGACTCCGGCAACGACCATTGGCAGACTTAGCCATTGGCCCATTGTTAAGCCAGCTGCTAACAACCCCAGAAAAGCATCCGGTTCCCTAGCCCATTCGGCCAGAAATCTTGCTATGCCATAGCCCATCAGAAAAACAGCACTTACCTGTCCGGTGGGGCGTGGTTTGCTTGCAAACAGCCAAACCACGATGAACAAGAGGATCCCTTCAAGTCCTAACTGATAAAGCTGAGATGGATGTCTTGGTATCCCATCGTGAGCTGATGGAAAAACCATACCCCAAGGAAGATTGGTCGGCCGGCCCCAAAGCTCGCCGTTGATGAAGTTTCCAAGTCGTCCGGCCGCTAACCCAAGTGGGACCAGGGGTGCTAGCAAGTCTCCGAGTTCAAGAAATTTGTATTTCCTGCGCATCGCAAAAATCCATATCGCCAGCATCACTCCAACCAGTCCACCGTGAAAGGACATCCCTCCTTCCCACAAGTAGAAGATACGTTCCGGGTGTGCGAGGTAGAAGAATGGCTTGTAGAAAAAAACATAGCCAAGCCGCCCACCAAGGATGACACCAATCATGCAGACAAATAGAAGGTCTTCGAAATCGTTCTGTCGGACTTTGGCCAAACTATGGCGAATTCTCCATCTGCCCAAGAACCAGGCCATTGAGAATCCGACTAGGTACATGAGGCCATACCAATGAACCGACAACGGGCCGATCTGAAATGCTACGGGATCAAACTGAGGATGCAGCAACATGTTGTTGAAACATATAAGGCTGGAAATGCACCATATTAACCCCGGTGTATTGCACTATGCTCTGTGCATGGATGTTGCCGACGGTTGGGTCTGATTCAAAATGTAGTAGGTTGCGAGAGGACTTGAACAAAACACGACGCATTGAGTTCGATCACAATGCTCAGTTTGGGACATGCTCGATGCGCCAGTGAAGTGATCAAATCAGAAGTGCCGCAAGCAACATAAGTCCGCCCAAGTGACTCATTGCTGTTTGATGCCGTGAGCGTCTTAGGGATCACAGTTCGTTAGAACTGTGGGCAAAGCGAAGCACTTATGATTTTGGAAGAAGGTCACAGGTTGTTAAGGTTACATCTGAGTGTTTCAATGTGATGCAGTTGCGGCTATGACTGTCTCAGCGTGGTGTCAGATGATCGCTACTGAGACTGGGTAGAAAATTGGTTCTGCTATCTATATTGAGCATGAAGACGCAGCCAGGTAGAAAGAAATCTGAGACGTCGATTGTGCTTTTGCTTGCGTGGACGGCAATAGAACATAAAGACCAGTGGGCTAATCGAGGTGTCTGTAGTGTCAGGTAGTTCATTAATGTTAAAGAGGCGTTGATAGATGTGTCCATTTGCTAGGGGGATAGTGTTGCTTACCCTGTCAACCGCAGTGACTGTCGGAAGTGTCCAGGCGCAAGAGTCTGTTTCTTCTCCCAAGAGAGGTGGGGAGTTGGTCAAGCAGAAGGCTTGCCTAGGGTGTCATACAGTAGACAAAAAAAGGGTTGGTCCAGGTTTCAAGCAAATAGCGGATCGTTACGGGAAAGCCGATGTTGCGACAATCGAATACCTCGCAACCTCTATTAGACAGGGTGGGGCGGGGAAATGGGGTGTGGTTCCGATGCCGGCTCAAAGTGCTGTCAGCAAAGATGAGGCTACTGACATTGCTGCCTGGATACTTAATCTGAAGGAATAGGAGGCAACAGTGGAAACAGCTGTGCTAGGGTCTGGTTGCTTTTGGTGTACAGAGGCTGTGTTTTCAGTCTTGAAAGGTGTTGAGACAGTTGAGCCGGGGTATTGTGGAGGGAAAACACAGTTCCCAAGTTACCAAGAGGTGTGTCAGGGGACGACAGGACATATCGAAGTGGTAAGAATCGTCTATGACGAGAGACAAATTAATTACAGCACTTTGCTTGATGTGTTCTTTGCTACGCACGATCCGACTACACCAGGTAGGCAAGGTAATGACATCGGGCCACAGTACCAATCAGTGATTTTTGCTCAGAACATCGAGCAAGAAAAAATTGCACTGGAAAAGATAGAAAAACTGAACAACGAAAACGCATTTGAAGGAAAGATTTGTACTTGGGTGAGGCCAGCAGAAAAATTTTGGCCAGCAGAGGAATATCATAAGAATTACTTTTCAAACAATCCTGGTCAAGGGTATTGTGCATTTGTTATTCGACCCAAGGTCCTGAAAACAAAGAAACAATTCGCGGAACTTCTCAAAGGAAACTGAAGTCAAAAGCCAAGAGTTCATGGTTGCGATGTGTGTAAAGGCATAAGGCGTAATCAAATTGGTACAACGAAAGCGGACTTGCATTTGACACAGTCATAAAAACAGGTGCATAATCTCGTTTCTCTGCTGAACGAACAAATGAGTTTGAACGGCGGGGGTGTTGAGAAGTTGGCCGCAAGGCCGCTGTGTTGTGAGGCAGGAAG
>Ga0180217_1000490_pt1 | contig 62617 bp, 51 predicted proteins | sample eDN3rd37CBELigOP_FD_128521 | JGI IMG/M metagenome (GOLD analysis project Ga0180217, IMG submission 128521) | Enriched Organic Plus compost microbial communities from Emeryville, California, USA - eDNA 3rd pass 37_C BE-Lig OP (version 2) (version 2) ...
GGAGGCCCTGCGTGCCAGAGGACGGCGCAGTACGCCTAAAAGAACCGTGCGCGGGGAGCCACCCGGCTCTCACAACTCAAGTACTGAGCGAGCCGGACGCTTCCCGCGCCCTCCCTCGATCCCTCACCCCTCGGGCGAACATCGCCGCGGGGATAAACGTGCTGCCCCCTCACGCTCTTTGACATCGCGAGAGATCCGTCGGGCCGGACCGGTATCGCGTCAGCGCGCAGGAATTCGTCAGTCTGTGCGAGACAGCGGCCCAGGCTCGCACCTCACCACCAGCCTCACACCTCTCCGCGTCATGGCCGGGCCTGTCCCGGCCATCCCGATCGGAAAGGCGCGGCGCTCTTCTGATCGAGATCACCGGCACAAGACCAGTGATGACGTGGGAGAGGCGGCGACGAACGACCGGATGAGCGCCGCGCCTCACACCATCGGGATCACCGGCACAGGGCCGGTGATGACGTGGAGGCTGGCGCGCCACAGCCTTCACCCTGAGGAGCGGAGCGTCTCGACGGATGAGAGCGCATCGAAGCCGCGCCGAAGAGCGGTGGAAAGCACCGTCCGGCTCAATCCGGGACGGGCGCGCTGACCCGCCGGAAGGTCAGCCGCATCGGCAGCCCCTCGTGGGGCCGCAGGGTGATGCGGTGCAGGGGCGTGACCCGGTGCCCTTCCCTCAGATCGAGCCGCACCGCGCGCAGGATCGTGGCGAGCACGATCATCGCCTCCTGGATCGCGAAGGTCGCCCCGATGCAGACCCGCGGCCCGGCGCCGAAGGGGAGATAGGCGAATTTGTCGAGCTTGGCCTTCTCCTCCGGCAGGAAGCGCTCCGGCCTGAAGGCATCGGGCTCGTCCCACAGGGTGCGATGGCGATGCAGGACGTAAGGGGCGATGGTCACGAGCGTTCCGGCCTCGATGGCGAGGTCCCCGATCCGGTCGTCCGCGATGGCCGCGCGGCTCAAGAATGGCACCGGCGGATAGAGGCGGATCGCCTCGTCGAGCACGGCGCGGGTATAGACGAGGCGGTCGAGCTGCGGCGGCGCGATGGGGCCGTCGCCCAGAACCTCGTCCAGCTCCCGCTCGATCCGGGCGCGGACGCGCTCGTCCTGCGAGATCAGGTAGAGCGACCAGGACAGGGCATTGGCCGTGGTCTCATGGCCCGCGCCGATGAAGGTGACGACATTGGCGCCGACCTCCAGGTCGCTGAGGCCCTTGCCGGTCTCCGGGTCGGCCGCTTCGAGGAGCAGGGTCAGGAGATCGCGCGGGGCGGGTTCGCCCCGTTCGAGCAGGGCCTTGCGGCTCTGGATCAGCTCGCTCACCAGCTCCTCGAAGAAGCGGATCGCAGGCCGCGCCTTGAGCCGCCCGATGCGCGGCACCCAGTCCGGCAGGCCGAAGATGTCGACCGGATCGATGCGGCCGAGCCCCTCGAAATAGCGGGTGATCGCCCGACCCAGGGCGTCCGGGTCACGGGCCACGCCCTTCGAGAAGATCGTCCGCTCCAGCACGTCGAGGGTGACGCGGGTCATTTCGAGCGCGACATCGACCTCCCTGCCCTCCGGCCGCCTCCGCCAGCGGCGCACGAGCCGCTCGGCGGATTCGACCATGGCCGGAAAGAAGCCGGAGACGACGCGCGGCGGGAACAGGGGGGCGATGGTGCGGCGCTGGAGCTTCCACTCCTCCCCCTCGGCCGTGAGCAGGCCCCGCCCCAGGCCGGGCGCCAGAACCCGCAGCTGCAGGTCGTCCTTCCGGTAATTGGCCGCGTTGTCCACGAGGATGTGGCGGATGACGTCCGGGTCGTTCACCACGGTGATCCGCCCGAGAGCCCCGCTGCCCGAGATGATCCGCTCGCTGAAATGCCGCTCGGTCCAGGTGGTCAGCGGGTTGCGGCGCAGCGCGAGCAGGAACCCGAGCAGCCCCGGCGGCTCCTCGAGGGGCTTCGGGGCCGGAGGGCGGAACAGAGGCACGTCGAGGGCATCAGTCATCCGAATTTACAACGCTCTTATGCGGCCTTCGCTGTTGCGAGAGCCTGAGTTTGAGATAAGAACACGCAACTCCATAGAAAGAGGTGAGCATGTCCTCCACCCGCATCGAAACAGACACCTTCGGCCCCATCGAAGTTCCCGCCGACAAGCTCTGGGGCGCCCAGACGCAGCGTTCGCTCCAGAACTTCCGGATCGGCACGGACCGGATGCCGCTCCCCCTCGTGCATGCGCTGGCCATCGTGAAGCAGGCCGCCGCCCTCGTGAACAAGGACCTGGGCAAGCTGGAGCCGCGTCTCGCCGACGCCATCGCTTCCGCCGCGGCCGATGTGGTGCAGGGCAAGTATGACGACGAGTTCCCGCTCGTGGTCTATCAGACCGGCTCGGGCACCCAGTCCAACATGAACATGAACGAGGTGCTCTCGAACCTCGCCAACGAGCGCCTCGGCGGCGAGCGCGGCAGCAAGAAGCCGGTTCACCCGAACGACCACGTGAATATGGGCCAGTCCTCGAACGACTCGTTCCCGACCGCCATGCACATCGCGGTGGCCCGCGAGGTCCATAGCCGCCTGATCCCGGCGCTCAAGCACCTGCACAAGGCCCTCCACGACAAGGCGGAAGCCTTCAAGGACATCGTCAAGATCGGCCGCACCCACCTGCAGGACGCGACCCCGGTGACGCTGGGCCAGGAATTCTCCGGCTACGCCGCCCAGGTGCAGCTCGGCATCGCCCGCATCGAGGCGACGCTCCCCGGCATCTACGCCCTCGCCCAGGGCGGCACGGCCGTCGGCACGGGCCTCAACGCCCATCCGGAATTCGCGGACCGCTTCGCCGCGAAGGTGGTGGAGCTCACCGCCCTGCCCTTCACCTCGGCGCACAACAAGTTCGAGGCGCTCGCATCCAACGACGCCCTCGTCTACACGCATGGCGCGCTGGCGAGCCTGGCCGCGGGCCTGTTCAAGATCGCCAACGACATCCGCCTGATGGGCTCCGGCCCCCGCTCGGGCATCGGCGAGATCTCGCTGCCCGAGAACGAGCCCGGCTCGTCCATCATGCCCGGCAAGGTCAACCCGACCCAGGCCGAGGCCATGACGATGCTGTGCTGCCAGGTGGCCGGCAACCAGACCACCGTGACCTTCGCCGGCAGCCAGGGCCATTTCGAGCTCAACGTGTTCAAGCCGGTGATCGTGAACGCGGTGCTGCAGTCGATCCGCCTGCTCGCGGACGGCGCGGTCAGCTTCACCGACAACTGCGTCGTCGGCATCGAGCCGAACCGTGAACGCCTCAGCGAGCTGATGCAGCGCTCGCTGATGCTCGTGACGGCGCTCGCTCCGTCGATCGGCTACGACAAGGCCGCCGCCATCGCGAAGGCCGCGCACAAGAATGGCACGACCCTGAAGGAAGAGGCCCTGAAGGCCGGCGTCCCGGAGGACCACTTCCACGCCGTCGTCCGTCCCGAGACGATGCTTCAGCCGGGCGAGTAAGAGACGGCAAGCGCCATGGCCGAGATCATCAATCTGCGCCAGGCGCGCAAGAACAAGGCGCGGGCCGAGAAAGAGGCCCGCGCCGAACAGAACCGCATCGCCTTCGGCCGCACCAAGGCGGAGAAGGAAATGACCAAGGCCGAGCGCGAGATGGCGCAGCGCCGCCTCGACGCGCACAGGCGCGATGACGACGAGACGCCTTGATGGGCGAAGGCATCATCAAACGCTCCGTCTCGATCGCCGGTCATCGCACCAGCATTTCCCTCGAAGAGCCGTTCTGGCAGCAGCTCCGTGAGATCGCGGAGCGCGAGAAGCTTTCGGTTCAGGCTCTTATCGGCCGCATCGACGCCGAGCGCGGCGAGCAGAACCTCTCCTCCGCGATCCGCGTCTTCGTGCTGATGGATCTGCGCAGCCGCGTCGCCTGACGCATCCAGGTCATTTCAAGAACGATCAGCGTTCCGATCCGCCGGAGACCGGCGGCGGTGGCGCGATTTCGACCGGCGGATTGAGCGGCGGCAGCGCCGTCGGCGACTGCGCCGGCTCCTGTGGCTGTGGCGGTTGCTGCTGTTGCTCCGACTGCAGGCGCTCCGCCTCGCGGCGAGCCCGTTCCGCCTCGGCCTGCGCCTGCGCCTGGCGAGCGGCCTCCTCGGCGGCGGCTTTCATCCGCTGCCGCTCGGCTTCCTGCTGCGCCTGAATCTGGCGCTGGCGCTCGGCGGCCGCACGCTCGAAGGCTTCGATCTTCTCGAGCTCGCGCTTGAGCACGATGGCGGCCAGACCGTTGCGGAACGGCCCCGCATCCACCTCGCGTACCGGATTGGCAAGCGGGCCGCGCCAGTTCAGCCCGAGGGAGGGCGGCGCGCCGGTCCAACCGGCAGGCGACGCCTTCGCGATGAGCGAACCGCGCGCATCGAGTTCGAGCGTGTTCAGATTGAACGTCACCGCGCCTTGCCATGACGATGCGCCGCCTTCGATCACGAAGGGCGAGAGGCGCAGCGATCCGCCCACGAGGGCCGCCGATGTGGTGACCGTCTGCGCCACAAGCGGTGCGCGGCCCAGTTCGGCTGTGATGATGGCCTCGGCCTTGCCCTCGACGAGGGGCTCTTCCTCAGCCAGGGCCCGCTTCAAGGCTCGTTCGAAAACGGCGGGATCGGCATTGGGCACGCGCAGCTTCGTAATCTTCCACTCGCCCGCGCCGCCGAGCGCCGCGACGAGCTGCGATGTGCTCTCGCCGGCCGTGCCGAACTTGAGATTGCCCGAGAGCACCGCCTCGATGGGCGAGGATCCGCCGAGGGCCCAGAGAGGCACGCTGTCGATCGCTCCCTCGCCGACGATCGTGGCCGTGGCGCCTTGACGGGTGATCGTGGTGGAGCCCGTGAGGCGGCCGGTGCCGATGGTGGTGTCGAGATTGCGGATCGAGATGCCGTCGTTCTGCGCTTCGACCGTAAAGCTCGCGCGCGTGCCCTGAATGCCGCGCCCGAGATCGAGCGTGCCGACGCGGAACGTCACCTGCCCGCCGCTCACGAGCCGTCCGCTCTGGCCGAAACGCGCATTGGACCAGGTGGCGGTGGCATTGCGGTCGCCTGGAACATTCAGGGCCAGCGCCGTCGCGAGCCAAGGCAGGGAGAGCCTGTCGAGCGATACCTCGCCGCCGATATCGGAACGGGAGCGAACATTGAGGCTTGCCTGGATCGCGTTGTTCGCGATCTGCCCCGTGATGTCGAGATGGCTTGCATCGCGCACACGCCCCAAAGTGACGCGCGCCTTCACGGGCACCGGCGGATTGACGCCCGCGCCATCGCCCAGAAGCAGCAGGAAGGGCGTGACGTCTTCGGTCACGAATTCCGCCTCGCCGCTATCGACCACGTCGTCGCTCGCGCTCAGGGCGAACGGCCTCAACGTGTTGATCTGCGCGCCTGCGACCTCGCCCGCGAATGTCACGTTGAACTGACCGGAACCGACGCGCGTGCCGCGAAGATCGATGCGGGAGGGCCGATCGAGGCCGGCCATGTTCGTGCGCTTGACCCAGCGGCCCGTGTTTTCCGCAGCCAGCGTGAGGTTCAGGTTTTCCGTACGCCCATCGACCGAATCCACGCTGCCTTCGATGGTGCCGCCGGCCGCCGTGCCCTTCATCGTGGTGCGCAGACGGATCTCGGTGGAGCCGGGAGGCGGCGCGACGCGCTCCGTGCCCACCTGCACGTTGAGCGCGCCTTCGCGCACGAAATGCGGAACGAGCTTCGAGACGCCGCCGATCCACACGCTGCCGATCAGATCGATGAGAGGAGCCGCGCGTTGCGCCGTGACCTTGCCGGTGATGCTGCCCGAACCGTCGGGAGCGATGCGCCCGCTCACGCGGGCATTCGCGCCGGCGAGATCCACGATATCGAGACTTTCCACCAGCAACAGGGGACCGTCGGAGAGAATGCGTGCGGTGATGCGCCCCGTGGAAGAACTCTTGCCCGCACTGACGCCACGCGCTTCGAGGATGAGTCCCACATCGATCTTTTGCGTCGTCGCGAACACGCTGGAGAGCTGCGGCAGTTGATCGAGATTGAGGTTCTGGATCGCGACCTGCGCTTCCAGCCTGCCGCGTTCATCGGTTTCCGGCACCGTATAGCGCACATTGCCGGTGGTCACCGCATCGCCGATCTTCAGGCGCATGCGGTTGAGCGACAGAACCGGGTTGTTGAAAACGACGTCCGCGGATGCCTCGACAGGACGCCCGTCGAAGGCAGCGAGCAGAGGCGAGCGGATCTTGATGCGGTCGAGATAGCGCGCCAAGCGATCCGACGCATTCGAGGCCAGCGCCACCTTGCCCTGGATGCCGCCCTGGGTCGTCAGGCCGAGTTGGCCTTCGAGCGCCACATGGGTTTCGCCGGGAGCATCGAACTCGATGCGGTTCACACGCGCTTTCCCGCGCTCGAGGGACAGGCGAAGCATGGCATTGCTCAGATCCTCCTGGCCGAGACCGATGCTGTCGATCTTGAGATCGAGATCGATCGGAACCGTGATGGGAGGAAGCGACCATTCCTTGAGGCGCGACGCGAAATCCCGCCCATTCGAGGAGATGATGAAGCTGTCCGCATCGAGCCGTCGGCCTTCAAGCCGCAACGCGATGCGCGGATCGGCGATGCCGATGCGGCCGTCGCCCGTCATGCGCAGGCTCGCACCGCCCTCACCGGCCTCCAGGCTGACGCCTTCAAGCACAACGGTGCCGTTCTCGGTCTTGAAATCGGCCTCGACGGCAATCGGAATCGGAATGCCGGCCGCGGCGACCTGCGCAGGCGGGCCGAACAGGACCTTGGCCTTTCCGGAGACGGCCGGAACGGTGGTGCCCGCCACCGGCTGGTCCAGGGAGAGGCGGGAATCGATATCGAAGCGCGGATAGATGTCGCCTCCGCCCGAGAGCTTGACCTGGATGCTCTTGTCCTCGCCCAGCTCGCTGGTCACGAGGCGAAACGGAACGCCCGCCGTCATCCCCTCGACGCGCCAGGGGCCGATGAGCTTCTGCCCTTCGATGTGGACATTCTCCGCGAAGGCCTGGTTCGTGTGGCCCGTGGTGATCGTCTGGGTGGTGACGAGGAGCTGGCCGATATTGAGGCTCTCGATGGCCCATTCGCTTCTGCGCCCGTGCCCGGAGACGAGATCCGGCGGCAGCCGCCAGTCCCCCTTGCCGGACACCGGGACGCGGATATCGGCCCGGTCGATCCGGGTCTCGGTGAAGCGCACCTCGCCCCGCAGGAGAGGCGTGAGGGCGATTGCGGCGACGACGTTGTCGGCCGTCAGGGCCGGAGAATCCGCCGTCTTCCCGCCGAGCCGCAGCCGATCGAGGATGATCCTGGGCTCGGGCAGAAGGCGAATGGAAATGCCGCCTTCGGTCCGGGCCTCGGTGCCCGATGCGCGCGCGATCATCCCGTCGATGGTCTCGCGGTAATCCTTCCAGTCCAGGAAAGGAGGCACCGCGACAGCAACGGCCAGGATGAAGATCACGACGGCTGCGATGATCGTCAGGATATCGCGCAAGAGGGTTATCGACTCCGTTTCATCCTAGTTCTTTAGCCCACGCCCTGCGGGATCGGGAGCACTCCGAGTGCTCCGTCCACCATCAAAGTGCAACGATCTTACCCGGATTCATGATGTTGTGCGGGTCCATGGCGCGTTTCAAGACGCGCATGAGCTCGAGCGCAGCTTCTCCATGCTCAATTTCCAGATACTTCATCTTCTTCTGGCCGACCCCGTGCTCGCCTGTGCAGGTGCCTTCCATGGCCACGGCCCGCTTCACGAGGCGGTCCACGAAAGCCTCGCAGGCGGCGACTTCGGCGGGATCGTCCACGTTCACGAGGGGCTGGACGTGGAAATTCCCGTCGCCCACATGGCCCACGATCGGCGCGATCATGCCGCTTTCGAGAATGTCCTTCTTCGTCTCGGCGACGCATTCGGCGAGGCGCGAGATCGGCACGCACACGTCGGTCGCCACCGACTGCGCCCCGGGGCGAAGGCCGCGGGCGGCCCAATAGGCGTCGTGCCGGGCCTGCCAGAGGCGCGAGCGCTCCTCGGGCTTCGTGGCCCATTCGAAGGGCTGATCCGTGAATTCCGCCGCGATCGCGCCGAAGCGCTCGGCCTGCTCCTGAACGCCCGCATCGGTGCCGTGGAATTCCAGCAGCAGCAGGGGGCTCTCCGGCAGGGTGAGCTTGGAATGCAGGTTAACCGCCCTCACCTGCACCTCGTCGAGCAGCTCGATGCGCGCCACCGGGATGCCGGACTGGATCGTCATGATCACCGCGTCGCAGGCGGCCTTCACGCTCGGGAAGGGGCAGATGCCGGCGGAGATGGCCTCAGGGATGCCCTGGAGCTTCAGCGTGATTTCGGTGACGACGCCGAGAGTGCCCTCGGAGCCGACCAGGAGCCGCGTGAGGTCGTAGCCGGCCGAGCTTTTCTTGGCGCGGCTCGCGGTCTTCACGATCTCGCCGTTCGACAGCACGACCGTGAGCGAGAGCACGACATCCTTCATCGTGCCGTAACGGACGGCATTCGTGCCCGAGGCCCGGGTCGACACCATGCCGCCGATGGAGGCGTCGGCGCCCGGATCGATCGGGAAGAACAGGCCCTTGTCGCGCAGGTACTCGTTCAGCTCCTTGCGGGTCACGCCCGCCTCGACCACGCAGTCCAGATCCTCCTCATGGACGGCGATGATTCGCTTCATGAGGCTCAGATCGATGCAGACGCCGCCGTCCGGGGCATTGATGTGCCCCTCGAGCGACGTGCCCGTGCCGAACGGAATGACCGGCACACGCTTCTCGGCGCAGAGCTTCACGATCTCGGAGACCTCCTCGGTCGTGCGGGCATAGACCACGATGTCCGGCGGCTGGTTCTTCACCCAGGTCAGCGTGTGCCCGTGCTGCTCCCTGACCGCTGCCGATGTGACCATCCTGTCTCCGAAGCGGCGGGAAAGCTCGGCCGTCAGGGCAGCGATGTCGGCATCCGAGGGCTTGGGGCGGCTGGGCGAGAGAGAGACATTCATTCTTTTCAGGTTCCGGTTGGGTAACGCGTCGTCCATACCTACCAAAACCGTCCTGAACGCAATACTCTGAAGGGCGAATGGGCTGATATGCCATGGACGCCCGCCAGAAATAGAGTAACACTACAACGCGGATGACAGGAGGCTGCAGCCGTGCGCGGTATCGAGGGAAAGAGCTGATGATGGAGAAGAAGGCTCCAGTGTTCTTCTTCGCCCCCTTCGTGTCGTCCATGATGCGGGTCGAACCGGCCTGGATCGACTATAATGGCCACATGAACATGGCCTATTACCATGTGCTGTTCGACCGTGCCGCCGAGGAAGGTTTCAGCCTGCTCGGTCTCGGACAGGACTATCTGGACGAACGAAACGCCTCCACGTTCACGGCCGAGATCCATACCCTCTACACGCGTGAACTGACGGTCCACGACCAGGTCCGCGTCACCCTCCAACTCATCGATTACGATGAGAAGCGGATTCACTCCTACATGGAAATCCGGCACGCGGCGGAGGGCTGGGTCGCCGCGTCCATGGAGGCCCTGTCGCTTCACGTGGACATGGAGACCCGCAAGGTCTCCCCCTTCCCCGAGGATATCGCCGCCAATCTCGCCGTGATGAAGGCGGCGCACAAGCGCCTGGCCAGGCCGCAATCCCTGGGGCGCACGATCGGAATTCCCTCAAGAACCGAGGCCATGGCGGCAGCAGGAACGCGGCACTAGCTCATACCGGCTCCAGCCGCGGCCTTTCCGCGGAACACCATGACGGGAACCGGGCGAGCCCGGAGGACAGGTCTTACCGGCGCGCGGGCGGGACCACGATCGGCGGCGGGTTGGCGAACATGCGGTCCCTGTCGATTCTCTGCCTCAGCTGGTTGTCCCTGATCTCGATCTCCTGCTCCAGGCTCTTCAGGCGGCGGTCCTGTCGGATATTCCGGTTGATGTCCTCCACCTGGCGCTCGGGGCGGCTCTGGCTGGGCAGGCGCGTCGTCTGTGCCTCGGCGGAGAGGGGGAGAAGGAGACCGGCGGCAACCGCTGTCGTGACCAGAAGGCGCATTTGGGCATTCCTTTCGGGGACCTCAACCTCCATATGGTCATGGAAACACTTTCCGACAATGCAGCGAGAGCCGCCCTGACGCAGGGCCGAGGGCAATTCCGGGCTCGACGCCGTTCGCCTTTTGATCCATGGTCGCGCCGATGAATCAGCCTGACAACAGCACCGATCCCCGAAATGGCTTTCCGCCGGACGATCTGGCGCACCAGCCATCCTCCGGTTCCTTGAGCGCCCGCGCCCGCGCCGCGGTGGCCCCGCAGCTCGCCTATCTGAACGGCCTGAACCCGGAGCAGCGCGCCGCGGTGGAGGCGACAGAAGGCCCCGTTCTGGTCCTCGCCGGCGCCGGCACCGGCAAGACCCGCGTTCTCACCACCCGCATCGCCCATCTGATCGCCACCGGCAAAGCCTGGCCGTCGCAGATCCTGGCGGTGACCTTCACCAACAAGGCCGCCCGCGAGATGCGCGACCGCATCGGCCGTGCCATCGGCGAAGTGGCCGAGGGCATGCAGTGGCTCGGCACCTTCCACTCCATCGGCACCAAGATCCTGCGCCGCCATGCCGAGCTCGTGGGGCTCCGCTCGGATTTCACCATCCTCGGCACGGACGACCAGCTGCGCCTGATGAAGCAGGTGATCGAGGCCGAAGGCATCGACGAGAAGCGCTGGCCCGCGCGCCAGCTCGCCGGCCTCATCGACAGCTGGAAGAACCGGGGCCTCGGCCCCGATCAGGTCGCGGCCGGGGAAGCCGGAGCCTTCGCCAATGGCAAGGGCGGCAGGCTCTACCGCGCCTATCAGGAGCGCCTGAAGGTTCTGAACGCGGTCGATTTCGGCGACCTGCTGCTCGAATGCCTGCTCCTGTGGCGCGAGCACCCGGACGTTCTGGAGCAGTACCAGGAGCGCTTCCGCTACATGCTGGTGGACGAGTACCAGGACACCAACGTGGCGCAATATCTGTGGCTTCGCCTCCTGGCGCAGAAGCGCAAGAACCTGTGCTGCGTCGGCGACGACGATCAGTCGATCTATGCATGGCGCGGTGCCGAGGTCGACAACATCCTGCGCTTCGAACACGATTTTCCGGGCGCGACCGTGATCCGTCTGGAGCGCAATTATCGCTCCACCGGGCACATCCTCTCGGCGGCTTCGGTGCTCATCGCCAAGAACCAGAGCCGTCTCGGCAAGACGCTGCGCACCGAGGACGAGCCCGGCGAGAAGGTCACGATCACCGGCGCCTGGGACTCGGAGGATGAGGCCCGCCTCATCGGCGAGGAGATCGAGGCACTGCACGCCCAAAGGCATCCTCTCTCGGAGATCGCCATACTCGTGCGCATTTCCGCGCAGATGCGCGAGATCGAAGATCGGCTCGTCCAGCTCGGCGTTCCCTACCGCGTCATCGGCGGCCCGCGCTTCTATGAGCGCGCGGAAATCCGCGATGCGCTGGCCTATTTGCGGGTCGTGAACCAGCCCGCCGACGATCTCGCCTTCGAGCGCATCGTCAACGTGCCGAAGCGCGGCCTCGGCGATGCGACGATCCAGGTTCTACACAACCATGCCCGCGCCGCGCGCGTGCCGATGATGGAAGCGGCGCGCTTCATCGTCGAGACCGACGAGCTGAAGCCGAAACCTCGCGCCACCTTGCGCGACCTTCTCATCTCCTTCTCACGCTGGTCGAAGCTCTCCGAGACCATGTCGCAATCCGAAGTGGCGCAGACCGTGCTGGAGGAATCCGGCTACACGGACATGTGGCAGAAGGAGAAATCGGCTGATGCCGCAGGCCGCCTCGAAAACCTGAAGGAACTGGTGCGCTCCATGGAGGAGTTCCCGGACCTTCAGAGCTTTCTGGAACACGTCTCCCTCGTGATGGAAGCCAATGAAAGCGACACTTCCGAGCGCGTGAGCCTGATGACGCTGCACGCGGCGAAGGGCCTGGAGTTCGACACCGTGTTCCTGCCGGGCTGGGAGGAAGGCCTCTTCCCCAATCAGCGCGCGCTCGACGAGAGCGGCCGTGCAGGGCTGGAGGAGGAACGCCGCCTCGCCCATGTGGGCATCACCCGCGCCAAGCGCCGCGCGAAGATCTACTTCGCTTCCAACCGGCGCATCCACGGCCTGTGGAACTCGACCGTTCCGAGCCGCTTCATCGACGATCTGCCGGAGCGCGACGTCGAGATCGTGGAAGCACCGGCGAACTTCTCCTATGGCGGTGGATACGGCGGCGGCTCGCGGTTCGACCGCATGCAGCCCTTCAGCGGCTCGTCCTACCAGACGCCCGGCTGGCAGCGTGCACAGGCTCATCGCGCGAGCAGCGACAATGGCGGCTATTCCGCGCGCCGTTCCGGCGACCGCCGCGGCCCGATGATGATCGAGGGCGAGCTTGTGGCAAAGTCCACCGGCAGTTCAGGCTTTGCTGTCGGCGGGCGCGTGCTGCACTCGAAATTCGGCCCCGGGACGATCGAGGCGATCGACGGCAACAAGCTCACGGTCGAGTTCGACAAGGCCGGGCGCAAGATGGTGCTCGACAGCTTCGTCGAAGCGTTGAAATGATGAAAAAGGCGCATCGGTCGATGCGCCTTTTTGCTGCGATCACTCCGCCGCTGCGGGCGGAACGGGTGCGGGCGGCGTGCCGTAGACCCGAGGATCGATGGGGTTGAGGTTCCCCTCGTCCTCCGTGTAGGCCGGCGGACGATCCACATAGGAGAACTGCCCCTTCCCATCCGGTGCGGTCCCGGCAGCCCAGCGGCCCTGCTGGCTCTCGATGCCCTCCGAATGGTTGAGGAACTGATAGGCGACCTCGGTCTTCTCCAGGCTCTGCGGGAAGTTCGACGGCACCGGCGTCGTTTCGAGGCCGTCTTCCTCCAGTTCCTTGATGGCGGCGAGCCATTGGTTCTGGTGCATCGTGTCGCGCGCAAGGAGATAAGACAGCATGTCCCGCACGCCCGTATCGTTCGTCATGTTGTACAAACGAGCAACCTGCAGCCTCCCCTGGCTTTCCGCCGTCACGTTGAAGCGGAAGTCGGCAAGCAGATTGCCGCTCGCGATGATATAATTTGCCGACCAGGGATTGCCGATGCTGTCGGCCGCTCGCGAGCCGAGCCCGGAGACGATCATGTGCTGCGGATTCATGCCGGCGACGATGGCGTCCTCCACGCGCGCGCCGCCCATGACAGCGCCCACGATGGAGTTCTTCGCCATGTCCTCCTGCTGCTCGACGGGCGAGGTTTCGAGCAGGCGCGCGATCATGGTGGCGAGCATCTCGACGTGACCGATCTCCTCGGTCCCGATGTCCATGATCATGTCCTTGTATTTCTGGGGCCCCCGACAGTTCCAGCCCTGGAAGAGATAGGTCATCATGACGCTGATCTCGCCCCACTGGCCGCCAAGTGGCTCCTGAAGCATCTTGGCGAAGAGAGGATCGGGCCTCTCCGGCTTGGCATGATAGGCCATCTGCCGCTGACGGAAGAACATCGGCTTGCTCCTGTTTGCTGGAATGAATGGTGACCCTCAGCCCCCAAGAGTCAGCCTTCCAACAAGAGCCCCTCACGGATGTTCCCGATCTCGATCTCAGAACCCTTACTTTAGACCCGTTCTGAGCTGCACTTCACCTCTAGCCACGGGCAGGTAACTATGGAACCATCCGGGATGAACGGTCACGGTCGAGAGAGGCGCTCATGTTCCCCCTGTCCCACATGCTGAAATCCTTCGTGCGAACGGGCACGCTGAAGGTGATCGACGCCGATGGCCGCGTGCATCACTTTGGCGGAGAGAAGCCGGGCCTGAACGTCACGATGCGGCTCACGGATCGCTCGCTCTATCACAAGCTCTTCCTCAATCCGGAGCTTCACGCGGGTGAGGCCTATATGGATGGGCGCATGAGCTTCGAGGACGGGTCCACCCTGCGGGACTTCCTGAACCTCTTTTCGCAGAACCGCTCGACGCTGGCGAACTATCCCCTGCAAAGCGTCCTGAAGCGGATCTCGCGAACCGTGAAGCGGTTCCAGCAGGCAAACCCGGTCGGCAAGGCGCAACAGAACGTGGCGCATCACTACGATCTCGGGAACGACTTCTACAGGCTCTTCCTCGACGAAGGGATGCAGTATTCCTGCGCCTATTTCATCGATGACGACGACACGCTCGAGGAAGCGCAGCAGAACAAGCTGCGGCTCATCGCATCGAAGCTGCAGCTGAAGCCGGGGCTGAAGATCCTCGACATCGGCAGCGGCTGGGGCGATCTCGCGCTCTATCTGGCCGCCATGGAGGACGTGGACGTGACCGGCGTCACGCTCTCGAAGGAGCAGTACGAGCTTTCGAACGAGAAGGCGCGGCGCGCGGGCCTCTCGCATCGCGTGCGCTTCGAGCTTCTGGATTACCGCAAGGTCGACAGGCGCTTCGACCGTATCGTGTCAGTGGGCATGTTCGAGCATGTGGGCGTGCACCATTACGGCGAGTTCTTCGCCAAGATCAACGCGCTGCTCGATGACGACGGCCTGATGCTGCTGCATTCCATCGGCAAGATGAGTCCTCCCGGCACCGCGAGCCCATGGCTGCGCAAATACATCTTCCCGGGCGCCTATTCTCCCGCGCTGTCCGAGGTCTTTCCGGTGGCGGAGCAGAACGGCCTCTGGGTCACGGATCTCGAGTTCCTCCGCGTTCATTACGCGAAGACGCTCAATCACTGGCACAGGCGCTTCGAGGCCAACCGGGAGAAGATCGCCGCCATGTATGACGAGCGTTTCTGCCGGATGTTCGAATTCTATCTGATCAGCGCGGAAACGATGTTCACGACCGGCAGCCAGCTCGTGTTCCACATGCAGCTGTCCCGCAAACGTGATGCCGCGCCGATCGTGCGCGACTACATCACGGATCTGCAGCGCCACTACAAATCGATCGAGCCCGAACGCCTCAAGATCCTGGACGCGGCCCGGGAGGTCGTTCCGGGATCGATCCGGCATCCCGCATCTCAGGTCAGCGTCTCGTAATCCTTGTTCTTCAGCCCGTCATGCGCGTGACGGGTGGGAAGCGTACCCTCGGGCTGCTTCTTGAAATGCGAGGACGCCTTCGCGCCCACGGGGCCCTTCGAGATCGTGATGCCGCCATCGACCGCATAGAGCGCCCCGGTGACGAAGCTCGCCTCGTCGGAAGCCAGGAAGCAGAACACGTTTGCCACCTCCTCGGGGGTGCCACGCCGGCCCATGGGCGTGGCCTGAGTGATCATGGTGGCGAGTTCCGCATCCATCGGCCCCGTGGACTTGTGCGTCCAGGCCGTGTCGATGGGGCCGGGGCAGACGCAGTTCGCCCGCACGCCATAGGGAACCTGCTCCGCCGCGACGCCGCGGATGAAGGAATGGATGAAGGCCTTCGTGCCGCCATAGGGCGTGTTCTTCGGATGGCCGAGCATGCCCGCCTCGGATCCGGTGGCGATGATGTTGCCGTGCGTCTTCTGCAGATGCGGCAGGGCGAACCTGGTCATCAGGAAGACCGTGCGCACATTCGCGCGGAACGTCTCGTCGAACTTGTCGATCGGGTAATCCTGCGTCTCGGCCACGGCCAGGAAGACCCCCGCGTTGTTGACGAGGATATCGATGCGCCCATAGGCGTTCACGCAGGCCTCGACGGCCGCCTGGGCGTGATACTCCTCGGCGATGTCGCCAAGATAGACCTCAGCAAAGCCCCCTGCCCCGTTGATGAGCCGCGCCACGTCGTCCACCGGATCGTCCGGTAGACCGACGAGGAGAAGGCGCGCCCCTTCACGGGCGAATTTGAGGGCGATGGCTTCGCCGATACCGGTGCCTGCACCGGTGATGATGGCGACCTTGTCGAATAGACGTCCGGACATAACAATCTCCTGCGGGTGCTGCCACGCGCCACTCAACGTGATCGGACCGGGCTTGGCGCTTGGAGAACGGGCGCGACTCCCGGCGGTTCCGGCAGCGCCTGACGATCGGGATCGCTTGAGGCCAGTGCCCGGGGGTGCTAGAGCAGCCTCATGCTTGAAGGTCTGCACCCCAACCGCCCCACCCACGTCTTCCGCATCACCACGGACGAGCGCTCCGCGCGCGCCATGACGGACCTGATCGGGGAGATTTTCGACCCCGCCGAGACGGCGGTGGCGGCCTTCGAGACCGAGGAGGACGGCCCCTGGCTGCTCGAGGCCTATTTCGCCCATGAGCCGAACGAGACTGCGATCCGCGATCTCGTGCGTCCGATCGTGGGCGAGGAAGCCGACAAGGGAGTCTTCCTTCCGCTGGAGCAGAAGGATTGGGTCAAGGCCTCGCTCGAGGGACTGAAGCCCGTGCGGGCCGGCCGCATCCTGGTCCACGGGTTCCACGACCGGGAGCAGCGCCGGAGCAACGACATCGCCATCGAGATCGAAGCGGGTCTGGCCTTCGGCACCGGCCATCACGGCACGACGCTGGGGTGCCTCAAGGCTTTCGTGGACGAGTTGAAGACCCGCACGCCGCGCCATGTGCTGGATGTCGGCACCGGCACGGGCATCCTCGCCTTCGCGGCGGCCAAGGTCCTGAAGCGCCCCGTGGTTGCGGGCGATATCGATCCGGAAGCGGTGCGGGTGGCGAAGGAGAATGCGCGGCTCAACGGCATCGCGCCGTGGATGAGGCTCTATGTCGGCCCCGGCACGCGCAGCGCGGAAGCGGACCGGCCCGGTCACTTCGATCTGGTCTTCGCCAATATTCTGGCAAAACCCCTGCGGATGCTGGCGCCTTCGCTGGCCCGCGTGGCGAGCAACGACGGCGCGCTCATCCTCTCAGGGCTTCTGGGCCCTGACGTCCCGGGCGTGCTGTCGGCTTACGCCCATCAGGGCTGGTACCTGCAGCGCCGCTACGACCTCGAAGGCTGGGCGGCTCTCGTGCTGAAGCGGGGCAGCGCGCGTCCGCAGCCCCGCCGATAGGCTATCGCCGGCCCAAGACTTATTCGGCCAGAACGCCCGGATAGCGCTTCATCATCTCACGGCGAAGCTGGACGGCGTCGGCGATCACGTCGCGGGCGAACTTGAGGGCGAGGACGATAAACATGGTTCTTCTCTTATCTTTCGAACGAAATTCTTGTCTTAGATCTTGAACGGCAGATCATCGCTCTGGATCTGAAAATCCGCGGAATGATCCTGCCTGCGCCCGAGATCCGCGATCAGGGCTTCATGACGGCGCAGCCTGCGGGCGGCGCTGCGGGCGCGGCTTTCGACGAGTGCGTTCATCATGGTCCTGGCGATCAGGGAAAACGTGGACGGGTTCTTGACGTGACCGGCATAGACGGACGGCAAAACGGCTGTGGACATGGGATCTCCAACGAGTTGGTGTTGAGACCCTTCAGTCAGCGTTCCTCTGTTCTTGTTATGCTATACATAAGCCATACCCGACTTTAGTTGTAGACAGGTCCGTTGCATGCGAGCCATGCAAACATTGCACTGCACCATCGGAATATGCCGTTCAGTTGCGCAGCAAGCGCATATTGGACCGGCAAACTGCCCCTGGCGCAGTCATGCGGGACGCCCTTCGCAGTTGCAGGACCTGCCTCTCCGGCATAGCGTGCTGCCTTCCTCAAACCTGATCCCGGTGCTCCACGGATGGCTCAGTTCCAGTTCTTCGACGATACGACCTCTCCCTCGCAGGGCCCTGCCCGCATCGCCAAGCTCCGCGCCGAGCTCAGCCGGCGGGGCTTTGATGGCTTCGTCGTGCCGCGGGCCGACGAGCACCAGGGAGAATATGTGCCAAAGAGCGCCGAGCGTCTGGCCTGGCTGACCGGGTTCACGGGCTCGGCCGGAACGGCGGTGATCCTTCAGAACAAGGCCGCCCTCGTGGTCGACGGGCGCTACACGGTCCAGGCTGCCGAGCAGGTGGATACCTCGGTGATCACCCCCGTGCAGCTTGCGGAGATGACCGCTGAGGACTGGATCGCCGCCAACCTGCCGGAAGGCGGAGCGCTCGCCTACGACCCCTGGCTTCACACGAGCGACAGCCTGAAGCGCCTGGAAAAGGCGGTGGCGAAAGCGGGCGGGACGCTCGTTCCCGTCGACATCAATCTGGTCGATGTCATCTGGATCGACCGCCCTGCCCCGCCCCAGGCGCCGGTGCGTCCACACCCGCTCGACTATGCCGGCGAGACCGCCGAGTCGAAGCTCGAGCGCATCCGCACGAAAATGGCCGAGGCCAAGCTCGACGCGCTGGTGATCTCCGATCCGCACAATCTCGCCTGGGCCTTCAACCTGCGCGGGGGCGATGTGGGGCACACGCCGCTGCCGCTCGGCTATGCCATCCTGCCGCGACAGGGCCGCGCGAGCCTGTTCTTCGATCCGGCCAAGGTCACCAACGAGGCCGGAGCCGCTGTCGGTGAGCTCGCCGAATTCGTGCCGATCAGCTCCTTCCAGAGCGCGTTGGACAGCCTGGGGCAGGAGGGCGGCAAGGTGCGCGTCGATTCCGCGACCGGCGCGGTCGCCCTCATCCGCCGCATCGAGGCCTCCGGCGCCACGGTCGATGTGGGCGCGGACCCCATCGCGCTCATGAAGGCCGTGAAGAACCCGGCCGAGATCGCGGGCTCGCGCGCCGCGCATCTGCGCGACGGCGTCGCCATGGCGCGCTACCTCGCCTGGCTCGACCGCGAGGCCCCGAAGGGACAGCTCACCGAAATCGACGCCGTCGAGGCCCTGGAAGCCTTCCGCCTCGAGACCGGCGTGCTGAAGAACATCTCCTTCCCGAGCATTTCCGGCGCCGGGCCGAATGCCGCCCTGCCCCATTACCGGGTGACGACATCCAGCAACCGCAAGCTCGAGAACAACCAGATCTTCCTCATCGATTCCGGCGCGCAATACGAGGACGGCACCACGGACATCACGCGCACCATCATCGTCGGCGAGCCGAGGGCGGAGATGAAGGACCGCTTCACGCGCGTGCTGCAGGGACACATCGCGATCGCCCGCGCCGTCTTTCCGAAGGGCACGACGGGCGCGCAGATCGACGCCTTCGCGAGAAAGCCGCTTTGGGAGGCGGGCCTCGACTTCGACCACGGCACCGGCCATGGCATCGGCAGCTACCTCTCCGTGCATGAAGGACCGCAGCGCATCGCCAAGACCGGCACGACGCCCCTCGAGATCGGCATGCTGCTCTCCAACGAGCCGGGCTTCTACAAGCCCGGCGATTACGGCATCCGCATCGAGAACCTGATCCTCGTGGAGCCCCGCACCATTCCGGGCGGCGACCGGGAGATGCTGGGCTTCGAGACGCTGACCTTCTCGCCGATCGACCTGCGCCTCGTGGAGCCCGCCCTCATGACGCAGGACGAGATCGCGTGGCTCGACGAGTATCACGCCCAAGTGCGCGAGAAGATCGGTCCGCATCTCGATGCGGAGACGCAAAGCTGGCTTGAGAATGCCACGCGCGCGATTGGCTAAATCAGGTTCCGCAGCACCACGACGGATGCGACGCCGACCGCGATGGTCGCGAGCAGCGGCAGCCGGAAGGCGACGATGGCGGTGATGGCGGCGGCAATCGCCTCCGCCCATCCGGTGGTCAGCGCCGTCGGCGCGATGACCGCGACGAGCACCGCGGGCGGAATCGCATCGAAGGCCGCCTTGGCGCGCCCCGTGAGCACGAGGCGGTCGGCCACGAAGAGGCCCGCGATGCGCGTGAAATAGGTCACCACCGCCATGCAGACGATGGCGAGCAAGGTGGTCGTGTCGAGGCTCATGAGCGCGCCTCCTCGGGAGCGGCGAGATAAGCGGCGGCAATGCCCGCCAGCGCGCCGGAGGCCACATGCCAGGGCGCACCGATGAAGTGATGCACGAGTGCGGCCACGGCGGCGCTGACGCCCACCGTCACGAGCGTCACGCGGCTGCGGCCGAAGCCTGCCACGAGGCCGATGAAGAGCGCCGTGAAGGCGAAATCCGCGCCGATGCGGGCGGGATCGCCCATGAAGGAGCCGAGCATCGCGCCGAGCGTCGTGGAGATCGTCCAATTCCCCCAGAGCACGATTGCCATCGCGGCCCAGTATGCCCCCGTCACGGGCCGCTCCAGGGCGCGGCGCTCCGAGAGAGCCCAGGCCTCGTCCGTGAGGAAGAAGAAGGCCATGAACCGCTGGAGCCTAGAGCGAGGCATTTTCGGCCCGAGCGACGCTCCCATCAGCACGTGCCGCGCATTGATGAGCAGGGTCGCGAAGGTCACGGCTGCAATGGGCGCCGGATGCGCCCATGCCTCGATGGCCGCGAATTGCGCCCCGCCTCCGTAGACGAACGCGGACATGAGCGCGACCTCCAGGGTCGACAGCCCCTTGGCCGCGGCGACGGCCCCGAACAGCAGCCCGATCGGAATGGCGGCCACGGCGACGGGCGCGATATCGCGTAGGCCTGCTTTGATTTCCCGCCGGTAAGGCGATGCTGTGAGAAACGGATTTGTCTGATCCATAGGCATACTCGTTTCCTCGACTTATGGGCCAGACAGGGAAAAGCGTCTTGGATAAAAGTGCGTTCTTCAGGCGGCGCGATACGCGCCCGGTGTCACGCCCATGCGGGCCTTGAAGACGCGGTTGAGATGGCTCTGATCGAAGAACCCGCAGGTAGCCGCAACGGCCCCCGGGGCTTCGCCCTGCTGAAGCAGGCGGGTCGCGGCCCGAAAGCGCCGGTCGAGCAGATAGGCATGGGGCGTGAGCCCGGTCTCCTTGGCGAAGGCGCGAATGAAATGGCTGCGGGACAGGCCCGCCATCGCCGCGAGGTCGGCAAGGTCCGCCTCTTCGCTCATATGGGCGTCGAGATAGTCGCGGACCCTCCAGATCCCCTTCGAGCCGTAGCGCAATGTCGGAGGGGCATCGAGATCAGCCCAGCGGACGATCAGGCGCCCCAGGAAATCGATCAGACGGGTGTCCTGCTCCATCTCGGAGGTCCAGGGCTCATCCTCGCAGAGACAGGCATGGAGTCTCACCTGGGCCAGGAAGAGTTCCGGATCCTCGATGACGGAACGAGGAAACCAGGGCGGCCGGGAGACGGACCGGCCGGCCACATCCTCGGCGATCTCCTGCATCAGCTCCGGCGAGGGATAGAACGTCCGGTACTCGAAGCCGCCGCCATGGGGGGCCCCGTCATGGATCTCCTCGGGGCACACGACCGCGATGGAGCCGGCCGGGACGTAGTGCTGCTCGCCGCGATGGAAGAAGGTCTCACAACCCTGAAGAACCGCCGCGATGGCGTAGGTGCCGTGGCTGTGGCGGGCATAGGCATGACGGCGGAAGGTCGCGCGCAGGCAATCGAGGCCGCGATAGCGCGGCACCCGCCAGAAATGCGTCACGTCGCCGTTCCCGACCTGATCGGGATCGACCGAGACCTCAGGGGCGATGACCATCATGGCTCCACCATGCCACACCGGGCCCATCAAGTCTTGTACAGGAGTCTCGCTTCTGCAGGAGTCTCACTTGGAGACTCACTTGGAGAGTCACTTGGGGTCTCACTTGCGCCCCACCAGCGCGAACCAGCCGTCCTCGTCCATCACCTGAACGCCAAGCTCGGCCGCTTTCGCGAGCTTGGAGCCCGCGCCGGGACCGGCCACCACGATATCGGTCTTCTTGGAGACGGAGCCCGCCACCTTCGCGCCCAGGCGCTCCGCCATGGCCTTGGCCTCCTCCCGCGTCATCTGCTCCAGCGAGCCGGTGAATACCACCGTCTTGCCGGCCACGGGCGAGTTGGCACTCGCGGGCGCCTCCATCGGCTCGACCTTCACCTGCGCCAGCAGCGCATCGAGCATCTCTTCATTGTGCTCTTCCTTGAAGAACTCGATGACGGCCTCGGCGACGACGGGGCCGATGCCGCTGATGGAGGTGAGCTCCGCATGGGCTTCCGACGTGGGATCGGCCGCAGCCTTCGCGGTTTCACGCAGGGCCTCGAAGGTGCCGAAATGGCGCGCGAGCAACCGCGCGGAGGTTTCACCGATATGCGGAATGCCGAGCGCGAAGATGAAGCGGTTGAGCGCGATAGACCGCCGCGCCTCGATGGCGGCGAAGAGATTGCGCACGCTCGTCTCGCCCCACCCTTCCCTGTTCTCCAGGCGCTTGAGGCTGCGCGCATTGCGCTCGGCCAGGGTGAAGATGTCCTGCGGGCGCTGCACCAGTCCTTCCTCGTAGAATTCGTCGATGCGCTGCTCGCCCATGCCTTCGATGTCGAAGGCGTTGCGCGACACGAAATGCTTCAGGCGCTCGCGCGCCTGCGCGGGGCAGATGAGACCGCCCGTGCAGCGGCGCACCGCGTCCTCCTTGCCGGTGCGCGGATTGACCTCGCGCACCGCATGGCTTCCGCAGGCGGGGCAGATCGTGGGGAACTCATAGGGCTTCGCATCGGCGGGACGCTTTTCCAGCACGACGTCGAGCACCTTCGGAATCACGTCGCCCGCACGGTTGATGACCACCGTGTCGCCGATGCGGATATCGACGCCGTTGCGGATCTTCTCTCCGTTGCCGCCGATGCCCTTGATGTAATCCTCGTTGTGCAGCGTCGCATTCGACACCACGACGCCGCCGACGGTCACGGGACGCAGGCGCGCGATCGGGTTGAGCGAGCCCGTGCGTCCCACATTGATCTCGATGTCTTCGAGCACGGTCACCGCCTTCTGCGCGGGAAATTTGTGCGCGAGCGCCCAGCGCGGCGAGCGCGAGACGAAGCCGAGCCGCTGCTGGAGGCTCAAGTCGTCGACCTTGTAGACGACGCCGTCGATGTCGTAGCCGAGATTGGCGCGGTCGGTCTCGATGGCATGGTAATGCTCGAGCATCTCCGCGACGCTGGCGCAGCGTTTCGTGAGCTGGTTCACCTTGAAGCCAAAGCCGCGCAGCACTTCCATCATGCCGTATTGCGTGTCGGCGGGCATCTCGCTCACCTCGCCCCAGGCATAGGCGAAGAAGCATAAGGGACGCGATGCCGTGATCTTCGGATCGAGCTGGCGCAGGCTGCCCGCGGCGGCGTTGCGCGGATTGGCGAAGAGCGGCTTGCCCGCCGCCGCCTGGCGCTCGTTGATAGCCGCGAAATCCTTGTGCGAGAGATAGACCTCGCCGCGCACCTCGAAGACGTCGGGAACGTGCGAGCCCTTCAGCTTGTGCGGAATGTCGCCGACCGTGCGCGCATTCGCCGTCACGTCCTCGCCCTCGGTGCCGTCCCCGCGCGTCGCCGCCGAAACGAGCCTTCCCTTCTCGTAGCGAAGGCTCAGCGAAAGGCCGTCAATCTTGGGCTCCGCCGTGAAGATCAGCGGCGCGTCGGCCTTCCATTGCAGGAAGCGGCGGATGCGCTCGACGAATTCCTCCACCTCCTCGTCGGCGAAAGCGTTCGCGAGGGAGAGCATCGGGATGCGATGCCGGATCTTGGCGAATTTCTCGGAGGCCCTGGAGCCGACCTTCTGCGTCAGGCTCTCGGAGGTCTTGAGTTCGGGAAACAGCCCCTCCAGCGCCTCGTAGCGCTTGCGCAGGGCATCGTATTCCGCATCGGAAATGGTGGGCGCGTCTTCCTCGTAATAGCGCTTGTCATGCTCCGCGATCTCGGCCCCCAGCGCCTCGTGCTCGGCACGGGCCTCTTCGAGGGTCAGCTGGTCGATGGGCTTCAGAGAGGGATCGTTGGGTGCGGACATGGTCGAATCGTGATTGGGGCCGGATGAACCATAGCGCCTTGGTCACGACTCTCCAGGGGCCCGGGCCAACTGTCCGCTGTATTCAGCCCGGGTTTCCGGGAAAACTGTCCAGACCCGGTGAGGCCTAGGCCGTAGCCGCCTCATGCCGCGTGGCCCTCCAGAAGGCGACCTGGCTGACGATCCCCGAGGCCGCCAGCACGCATGCCGCGGCCAGCGCCGGGTCATGTCCCACCCCCGAGAGGGACGTGCAGAGGGCGCCGACCACCATCTGCGCAAAGCCATAGAGGCCGGATGCCGATCCGATCATCTTGGGATTGACGCTCACGGCCTTGGTCAGGGCCGCCGGGCTCGACAGGCCCGAGCCCATGGTGAACAGGACCATCAGCCCGACCGCCGAGAACACGTTGATCGTCCCCGAGAGGACGAGGCCCAGGAACGCCAGGGCCGAGAGTGCGCTGACCGCGTTGGCCCCGATCATCAGGCGCTCCATCCTCACCCTGCCGATGAGCCGGCTGGCCAGCGCGCTGCCGATACAGGCCCCCACCGCCAGCAATCCGAGCGCAATGCCGACTTCGTGCGCCGGGCGGCCCCATTCCTCGAAGATGAAGGGAGACGCTGCGATGAAGGCATAGCCCGACGTCGTCGCGAAGCTCCCCCCGACCGTGTAGCCGCGAACGGCCGGGGACCCGAGAAGCCCTCTGTATTCCCGCCCCAGGGAGAGCGCGCTGATCGTGCTGGACGGGTGTCCCGTTTCCGGCAGCAGGCGCCATGCGAAGAGAAGGTTCGAGGCGCCGAGCGCGATGAGCAGCAGGAAGATGGAGCGCCAGCCGAAGTGCGAAGCGAGCAGCCCGCCGAAGAGCGGCGCAAGGGCGGGCCCGATCACCACGATGAGGTTCATCAGGGCGAGCTGCCGGGCAGCCGTTTCAGGCCCCGACACGTCCCGCACCATGGCGCGCCCCAGAACGAGCCCGGCGCAGCCCCCCAGCGCCTGGCACAGCCGTGCCGCGATGAGAGCATCGACGCTCGGCGCCAGGGCCGCGCCGATCCCGGCCGCCGTGTAAAGGGCGAGCCCCACCATCAGGATCGGCCGGCGTCCGAAGCAATCGGAGAGCGGCCCATAGATCAGCTGCCCGAATGCCAGCCCGAGAATGTAAAGGCTGATGGTCATCTGCATCGCCGAGATGCTGGCGCCGAGATCCTGCGCCGCAATCGGGAGCGCGGGCACGAACATGTGCATCGCCAGGGTGCCGCTGAACGTGATGAGCACCAGCAGCCAGAGGGCTGGCTTCCGCTTCGGGGCGACGGCGGGGAAAGGGTCGTGCCTCACAAGGACGAAACCTTGGCAATGGATCCGGGGCATTCAGAAGCGGCATTGCGCCGCCTCCGGATCGAGGTGTCAGTGCGGTCTCAATCCGTTGTCACTTGGTTAGCTGGCTTGAGAGAGCTTTGGTAGAGGCATCTGAACATGCCTCCCAAGCGTATTTCAGTGAGCTGCCGCCTCCAGAAGGCGGGCCGCCGCCGCGCGGGCTTCCTCGGTGATGGTCGCGCCGGCGAGCATGCGGGCGATCTCCTCGCGCCGAGGCGTCGCCTCCAGGGGGATGACGCGGGTCGCGACCCGGTCCTCGGCGCCGTTCACGCCTTCCTTGGCGATGAGGAAATGGCTCTCGGCCCGCGCCGCCACCTGGGGAGCATGGGTCACGGCCATGACCTGAACGCGCTTGGCAAGGCGCGCCAGGCGCTGGCCGATGGCGTCCGCCACGGCACCGCCGACGCCAGTGTCGATTTCGTCGAAGACCAGGGTCGGGGCCGATCCCTTGTCCGCCAGCACGACCTTCAGGGCCAGCATGAAGCGCGACAGCTCACCGCCGGAGGCCACCTTCATGAGGGGGCCGGGGCGCGTGCCCGGATTGGTCTGGGCCCAGAATTCGACCCGTTCGAAGCCCGCCGGATCGCGGCTATCCTCGTCGGTCTGGATCTCCGTGATGAACTTCGCCCGCTCGAGTTTGAGGGGCGGCAGCTCCGCCTGGACGGCTGCGTTCAGCGCCTGCGCGGCCTTTCTGCGCCCCTCCGAGAGCCGGCGGGCTGCCTTCAGGTATGCCTGATCGGCCTCCTTCAGCGCGGCCTCGAGGCCGGCAAGGTGCTCCTCGCCCGCGTCGATGGCGGCGACATCCTCCTCGAAGCGCTGGCGCAGGGCCGCAAGCTCATCGGCCGGCACGTCGTATTTGCGCGCGGCGGCCCGGAGCGCGAAGAGGCGCTCCTCGGTCTGTTCCAGCTCGCGGGGATCGAACTCGGTCGCGCGGATCGCTTCCTCCAAAGCCGCGCGGGCCTCGTCGATGGCGACGAGCGCCGCATCGAGCGCCCGGACGCTCGACTCCACGAGAGCGGGCGCCTGAGCGCCGCGGCGCTCCAGCTTGCGCACGGCGGCCGAGAGCTCCGGGACCGGCGAGGCCGTGCCGGCGACGGCCTCGTAAGCCTCATTGAGGTCCTGGGCCACCTTTTCCGACTGCATCATCACAACCCGGCGCTCGGCCAGGGTCTCCTCCTCTCCGGCCTGCGGATTGAGGGTGGTGAGTTCCTCGACGGCATGGCGGAGGAAATCGGCTTCCTTGCGGGCCTTCTCGATGCGGCTCCGGTGCTCCTGCAGAGCAGCCTTGGCCTCGCGCACGCGGCGCGCAGCATCGGCGACAGCTTGGAGTTCTTCGGAGAGGCCGCCGAAGGCATCGAGGATGGCGCGGTGGCTGACGGGATCGACGAGGGCGCGGTCGTCGTGCTGGCCATGGATCTCGACCAGGGTCGAGCCGATGGCCTTGAGAACCTGGACGCTCACGGGCTGGTCGTTGACGAAGGCGCGGGTGCGCCCATCCGCAACCTGGACGCGGCGCAGGATCAGGTCGCCATCCACGTCGATATCCGCCTCGGCCGCAATGCGGCGGGCCGGATGGTCCATCGGGCAATCGAAGACGGCCGTAACCTGCCCCTGGGACTCGCCGTGGCGCACGAGGCTCCCATCGCCGCGCCCGCCGAGAGCCAGGGCGAAAGCGTCGAGCAGGATGGACTTGCCTGCGCCCGTCTCTCCGGTCAGGACGGACAGTCCCTCATGGAAATGAAGCTCAAGCCTGTCGATAAGTACGATGTCGCGGATCGCCAGCTGGATCAGCATGGGATGTGAGGCTTACCCCGCCCGCTGACTGACCTGGGGAACGCCACGGAAGGCCTTGCTGATCCAGGATTGGGAATCCTCGCGCGGCTCGACGCCGCCCTTGGTCAGCAATGCGTAGGCGTCCTTGTACCAGGGACTGTCAGGGAAGTTATGACCGAGAACGGCGGCGGCGGTCTGCGCCTCGTTGACGATGCCCATGGCCATGTAGGCCTCGGTCAGGCGCTCGAGAGCCTCCTCCGTGTGGCGGGTCGTCTGATAGCGCGACACCACGGTGCGGAACCGGTTGATGGCGCCCGAGTAATTGCGCTTCTGCAGGTAGAAGCGGCCGACCTCCATCTCCTTGCCGGCGAGCTGGTCAGCGGCAACCTGGATCTTCTTCTTCGCGTCGGCCACGTATTCGGAGCTCGGATAGCGCTGCACCAGATCCTGAAGCGCCGAGATCGCGCGCTCGGAAGCGGCCTGATCGCGGGTGATGTCCGGGATTTGATCGTAATAGGACGAGGCCAGCAGGTATTGGGCATAGGCCGCATCCGGGGTGTTCGGATGCTGCTGCAGATAGCGCTTTGAAGCGGTGATCGCCTCCTCGTAGAGGCCGCCCTCGTAGTTGGCGTAAGCCTCCATGATCAGCCCTTTGCGCGCCCATTCCGTGTAGGGATACTGGCGGTCGAGGCTGTTGAATTTCTTGGCTGCACCTTCGAAGTCACGCTTCTGGATCCGCGCCAGACCGTCGTTATAGATCTCTTCTGCCGGAGCCGCGGCGACGATTTCCGGCTTGTACTTCTCACCTTTGTCGAACGGATTGATCGACGACAGGGTATCGCAGCCGGCGAGCGCCAGGCCGCAGGCGCCAACCATCAGCGCGCGCCCGGTAGCGGCTCTCAAGCTCAAGTAAACCTTCGCGAAAGGCATGGCTTCGCGGTCCTCCAAAATCCGTGCTCGGTGAATTTGTCGACGATGCACCGTGGTTCTTTAACCTATGCGGGGGCAAAGAGCCAACCCCATCCGAGAGGCTTTACCCAGATGGTTGGAGCAAAGGGGCCCGAAACCATGCGGCCAAAAGGCGCTCGGCGAGCCGTCCGGAAGCAGGCAATCGTCAGTGGATTTCAGGGGCGAAGGCCGCCAGGGCAGCACCGCCTGCCTCGGCATAGCTCGGCTCACGGCGTGGAACGGCATCAACGATGGCATAGTTCGAGCGGTTCGAGAACAGCGCCTCGAGCACGGAGAAGTTCAGGCGATGGCCGCCGCAATAGGAGCGGTAGGTGCCGAGAAGCGGCAGGCCGGCCAGGGACAGATCACCCACGGCGTCGAGCAGCTTATGACGCACGAACTCGTCGACATAGCGCAGGCCCTCGGGATTCATGATTCCGTCGTCACCGATGGCCACCGTATTCTCGAGGGAGGCGCCAAGGGCAAAGCCGGCGCTCCAGAGCTTTTCCACATCGCGCATGAAGCCGAAGGTGCGGGCGCGGGAGATATCCCGGCGGAACACGGACGGCGACAGGTCGATCGCCTTGCGCTGGCGGCCGATCACCGGAGTGGGGAAATCGATCTCGACGTCGAGACGGAAGGCGCGCTCGTTCGGAAGAAGCTCGGCGAAAGCCTTGCCCTGCGTCACGCGAACGGGCTTGAGAACCTTGAGATAACGGCGGGTCGCGCTCTGCGCGGCGATGCCGACCTGATCGATGGCATCGACGAAAGGCGCGGAGCTGCCGTCGAGAATCGGCACTTCCGGTCCGTCGATCTCGACGAGGACGTTGTCGACGCCCATGCCCGTCAGGGCAGCCATCAGGTGCTCGATGGTAGCCACGGCCCCGCTCTCACGATCGCCGATGACGGTGCAGAGCTCGGTGGCGGTCACCGCCAGATGGCGGGCGTCGATGAGACGGTCCAAGCCGCCCGGAAGGCCTGTGCGGAGGAAAGCAATGCCATGGTTCACCTCCGCCGGGTGGAGGATCATCTTCACCTCATCTCCGGAATGCACGCCGATGCCTACGAGCGTGACGGCAGCGCGGAGCGTGGTTTGATGGCTTTGCTTCATTTTCTTTGAACCTCGAACATGATCGCCGCTTGAGAAGAACCGCTGCGCGATGCGTTCGCTGAAACTGTTTTGTAGGCGGGATCGAAGCGGGACCCTGCCCTTTCGACTAGGGCAACATAGTCGTCGCTTCATGCGAGGCCAAATCACGCTTTTTTACGATCTGTTACAATCTCGGCCATTTTTAACCCTTTGTTAAACAACGACTTTACGCAGGAAGGCCCCAGCCGCGGGTGCGACTGGGGCCTCGCTTTGCAACAATTCCGACGCGCTAGTTGGCCTGGCGACGGAGGAAGGCGGGAATCTCCAGCTGATCATCCTCGGTACCACGCGGAGCAGGACGCTGAGCCTGCGGCGCCGGGCGGCGAGCATATTCGGCATGAACCGGGGACATCTGCTGGCGCGGCGCCTCCTGGCGGGGAGCCGGCTCGGCAGGAGCCTGCTGCGGCTCCTCGCGGCGGCCGAAGCCCATGGTGGCCAGACGCTGGATCAGGGACGGCTTGTGCTCCTGAACCGGGTCGATCTCGCCACGGCTGGCGCGGATCTGGTTCTGGGCCGGGATCGGCAGCTCGTCGATCCGGGGCATCCGGGCCGGACGCATGGCGCGCTCAGCCGGCGGCGGGATGAAGGATTCATCCATCGGCGGCTCGTCATAGGCCGGAGCCTGGGGGGCCTGAGGCTCGTAGGCCATGGCCGGCTTGGGCTGGGCCGGGGTGAGGACCACGTTGTCGCGGATCACCTGCTGAGGAGCCGACTCCATGGCCTGGGGAGCCGAGGTCGCTGGGGCCGGAGCCAGGACGGGCGATCCCTGGGTCATGATCTGCTGAGGCGACTTCACCGGCTCGGCCTGCGCGGTGCGCAGCGAGGGCGCAGCGGGGGTCTGGGTGGCACGGGCGCGGGCCTCGGCACGCAGGCGCTCCGCAACCTCGGAGATCCGCTGCTCGGTGGCCGACAGATCACCGCCATTTTCCACCACCGCCTGATCGATGCCGGTGGCCACCACGGAGACGCGGATGATGCCTTCCAGGCTCTCGTCGAAGGTGGCGCCGAGGATGATGTTGGCGTCCTGGTCCACTTCCTCACGGATGCGGGTTGCGGCTTCGTCGAGCTCGTACAGGGTGAGATCGTTGCCGCCCGTGATCGAGATCAGCAGGCCGCGCGCGCCCTTCATCGACACGTCGTCGAGAAGCGGGTTGGCGATAGCGGCCTCGGCGGCGCGGATGGCGCGCTTCTCGCCGGAAGCCTCGCCCGTGCCCATCATGGCCTTGCCCATGCCGCGCATGACGGAGCGCACGTCGGCGAAGTCGAGGTTGATGAGGCCTTCCTTCACCATCAGGTCGGTGATGCAGGCGACGCCCGAGTAGAGCACCTGATCCGCCATGGCGAAAGCATCCGCGAAGGTGGTCTTCTCGGTCGCGACGCGGAAGAGGTTCTGGTTCGGAATCACGATAAGGGTATCGACCGCCTGCTGCAGCTCAGCAATGCCAGCCTCCGCCAGACGCATGCGGCGCACGCCCTCGAACTGGAACGGCTTCGTGACGACGCCAACCGTCAGTATACCGAGTTCGCGGGCCGCCCTCGCCACGACCGGGGCGGCGCCCGTGCCGGTGCCGCCGCCCATGCCGGCGGTGATAAACACCATATGAGAGCCGGCGAGCTGATCGCGGATCTCGTCGATCACCTCCTCGGCGGCCGCGCGGCCGACCTCCGGCTGCGAGCCGGCACCAAGGCCCTCGGTGACCTGGATGCCCATCTGGATCACGCGTGGGGCCTTGGAGGAGGCAAGCGCCTGCGCATCGGTGTTCGACACCACGAACTCGACGCCCTCCAGGCCCGACTCGATCATGTTGTTCACGGCGTTTCCGCCGGCGCCACCGACACCGAAGACAGTGATGTGCGGCTTGAGTTCCCGGATGTCCGGAGATTGATTGATTGCCATGACCTGTGCCCTTTGGCCTTCTGACTGACAGCGTTTGGCCGACGCTTACCCTGGTTGACTTGAACTCACCGCGATGACCCGCCGCGTCATCGCGTTACACATTTAAAAACTCTCGCGAATCCATCGGCCTACCCGCGAGAAGTAGCCGTCGGTTCCCGTACTCTGGAACAAGCCGCTCGAGCGCGGCTCGAAATACTCGACATGCGCCACCTGGGGGTAAACCAGGAGGCCGACCACCGCCGAAAAGGCGGGGCCCTTCGCCGCCTCGGGCAGACCCTTGATGCCGAGCGGACGCCCGACACGAACCTGGCCCTGCAGAATGCGGCGTGCCGTCTCCGGCAGCCCGACGAGCTGGCTTGCGCCGCCCGTCAGCACGACCCGTCGTCCGGCCTGGGCTGCGAAGCCCGCGCCCTTCAGGCGGTCGCGCACGAGTTCGAGGATCTCCTCGACCCGCGGCTTGATGATGCGAACGAGGTGCGACTTCGGCAGATGGTTCGGAACGTCCCGTTCGTCCTCATCGACCTGCGGCACCGCGATCATGTCCCGGTCATCCGCGCTCGAGGTGATCGCGGAGCCGTAGAGAGTCTTGAGCCGCTCGGCGGCGGAAACGCGCGTCGTGAGACCACGCGCGATGTCCATGGTCACATGATGACCGCCGACGGCGATGGCATCCGTGTGCACGAGATGCCCGCTGGAGAAGATGCCCACGCTCGTGGTGCCCGCGCCCATGTCGACCACGGCGCAGCCCATGTCGGCCTCGTCGTCAACCAGAGCGGACAGGCCCGAGGCATACGGTGACGCGATCACCGCCTCGACACCGAGGTGGCAGCGCTCGACGGCGAGCATGAGATTGCGGGCGGCGGCAGCTTCCGTGGTGACCACGTGCAGATCCACCCCGAGCTGTTCGCCGATCATGCCGGCGGGATCGACGATGTGATTCTGCTGATCGAGCGAAAAGCCCGTGGGAAGAGCATGCAGAACCGCCCTGCCCCGGCGCAGATCGTAGGACGAGGCCGCATCGAGCACGCGGTGGACATCCCCGGCATTCACGGCGCCGCGCACCGGAACATGCGCATCGAAATGTTCGGAGGCAAGGCGCCCGCCGGTGAGATTCACGATCACCGACTGGATTTCGACCTTCGCCATGCGCTCGGCCGCATGAACGGCCTGGCGAATGGAGGTTTCCGCTGCTTCCAAATCGACGACGACGCCGCCCTTCAAGCCAGCCGAGCGCTGATGGCCGATGCCGAGGATGCGTGCCACATGGGTGCGGCTGCGCAGGGATTCGACTTCCTCGGACGGCTTCAGTTCTGCCACCACGCAGACCACCTTGCTCGTCCCGATATCGAGGACCGAGAGAATGGCGCTCTTGCGCGCGGACAAAGGCTTGAGGCGCGGCGTCAGCCCGTGACCAGAGAGACTCATGTATCGATTCCCTTGCCGCGCATCGGTTTCTTTTTCAGCGACTCGGCGCGCGCCAGAGCCGCCTCTTCCGTCAGGCGCACCACGATGCGATCCGCCATCCGCAGATCGATCGCAAGCACGTCCTTTTCCAGAATCTTCTGTTCGTTCTCGAGCCGCACGAGACGGGTCAGCGCGTCGGCGGCACCTTCCTCAGGAAGGCGCACGTCCATGCCGTTATCCAGCTTGAGCGTCCACCGGCGGCCTGCGACGAGCGTGCCGGCGCGAATGCGCGACCTCAGCGGACCAGCCGCCTCCAGAAGCGCGAGATATTCCTTGCTGCGGACATTGGCGTTCTCGCCCACCACGAAGGGCAGATCGACGAAGCGCTCGTCCTGCATCAGGTCGATGACCGTTCCGTCCGCCGCGATGATGAAAAGCTCACCGTTGTTCTGCCACAGCGCGTAGGGTTGGCGCTCCGTGAGCGTGATCACGAGCTCGTTCGGATAGAGCTTGCGCACGGTTGCGCTTTCGACCAGCGGCACGTTCTCGAGACGCTCGCGCAGTTCGTTCACATCGAGGAAGGCCAGCGACTGTTTGCCGTTGATTCCCGCCGCGGCGAGCACCTCCGTCTCGCGCATCTGCGCGATGCCGGAAATCGTTACTCTTTCGAGACCGAGACCAAGCGCGCGGGCGATCGCATGATGCGGCTCGCCGTTCTCGCGGATGAAATCATCGAGGTGGCCACCCTGCCACAGGCCGAGCGTCACGACGCCCGTATAGAAGCCAAGAGCGAGCCAGGTGCCGAGAAAGCGCGGGATGCGCTTCTCGATGGGCATGCCCGCGGTGCGCCGACGGACGCCTCGCGAGGAGCCGAAGAACTTCTTGATTCGCAGCGGCTGCCGGTGGGAGGCAGCCCGCGCAGCAACGGCGCCGGCCGGGTAGGCCGTCATCGATTGCAGGTAGCGTCCTCCACCATCCATTGCACAAGCTCGCCAAACGAATAGCCCGCATGGGCTGCCAATTCTGGCACCAAGCTTGTCTCGGTCAGGCCGGGTTGCGTGTTGACCTCCAGGACCACGAGTTCCCCGGTTCCACCCGGAGTGTCGTCGTACCGCAAGTCGGCGCGGCTGATTCCCCTGCAGCCGAGCGCTTGATGCGCCGTTAACGCCAACTCTTGGACCTTTTGGTAAATATTCGGTTTAATTTCTGCCGGCAGGACGTGAATGGACCCGCCCTTCACATACTTTGCGTCATAATCGTAGAAGACCCCGGTCGCGGGGCGGATGTCGATGACCCCGAGAGCCCTGTCTCCCATCACGGCGCAAGTGAGTTCCCGGCCCGCAACGTATGATTCTACAAGGACTTGCTCGCCGAAGGCCCAATCCTCACGCAGCAGTTCCTGAGGCGGATGGGAGCGGTCCTCGCGGACGATGATCACCCCCACGGAGGAGCCTTCGCTGACGGGTTTCACCACGTAGGGTGCCGGCAGCACGTGCCTTTTGGCCGCTTCGATTCTGTTAACGACTACGCCCTTCGGCACTGGGACCCCTGCGGCGGCCATCACGACCTTCGCCTTGTCCTTCTGCATGGCCAGAGCCGAGGCCAGGATGCCGGAATGGGTATAGGGGATCCTCAAGATCTCCAGGAGACCCTGAATGGTGCCGTCCTCGCCGACGCGGCCGTGCAGGGCGTTGAAGACCACATCCGGGGAAGTCGCCTGCAGAACCGTGGCGATGTCGGGCTGAACGTCGATGGGGGTGACCTTGTATCCCCGCTCCTCGAGGGCCTTGCAGCAGGCCCTGCCCGAGGCCAGGCTCACCTCGCGCTCCGAGGACCAGCCGCCATAGAGAACGGCAACGTGCTTGGCCATGACATGCTCCTTGAACTGCACCCGCCCTACTCAAGCAGGCGCGCCTTAACAAAGTGATTCGCGCTGTGCGTCCGGGCGTGGCGGTCGCAACCGGCCGCTGCTAAGCAGCAGCCCTGGCCATCCTCACGCTCGGGCGAGGCCGACTCGCTTGATCTCCCATTCGAGTTCCACACCCGCCATCTCGCGGACGCGGCGGCGGACTTCCTCGCCGAGGTTCTCGATGTCGGCAGCCGTGGCGGAACCGTGGTTGATCAGGAAGTTGCAGTGCATCTCGGAGACCTGCGCATCACCGATCCGCAGGCCGCGGCACCCGGCGCCATCGACCAGTTCCCAGGCCTTCCGGCCCGGAGGGTTCTTGAATGTGGAGCCGCCCGTGCGGGTATTGACCGGCTGCGTAGAGGAGCGCGCCTCGGTGATGGCGTTCATCTCGGCCAGGATTTCCTCTGGGTTGCCGGGCCGCCCCTCGAAGAGCGCTTCTGTGAAGATCACGTCGTCGGGAACGCTCGAATGACGGTAGGTAAAACCCATCTGCGCATTCGTGAAGGTCACGAACTCGCCGGTGCGGGTCACGCCCTTGGCCTCGACGAGTACGTCCTTCGTCTCGCCCCCATAGGCGCCGCCGTTCATGCGCAGCGCGCCGCCGATGGTGCCGGGAATGCCGCGCAGGAACGAGAGGCCCGCAATGCCCGCCTCCGCCGCCGCGCGCGCGACCTTCACGTCGGGAGCGCCGGCGCCGGCGCGCACGCGCAGATTCGGCTCGACCGCCACATCGGCGAAGCCCTTGCCCAGGCGGATCACAACACCTTTCCACCCGCCGTCGCGGATGAGCAGGTTGGATCCCAGGCCGACCACGAGCACCGGTATCTGGCTGTCGAGGCGCTGCAGAAAATAGGCGAGATCTTCCGCATCGGCTGGCGTGAACAGCACCTGCGCCGGACCGCCCGTGCGGAACCAGGACAACGGCGCCGTCGGCACATTCGCCTCGAGCCTGCCGCGCAGTTCCGGCATGCCTGCCTTCAACTCGGGAACGATATCAGGAAACATGCAGCACTCCGAAGCCTCCATCCTGTTGAGCGAGCATAGCGCGCGACAAGGACGAGGGCGTCTCCAGAGTCCACGGGAAGCGGTTTCCTCGTCCTTGGAGGAGAGCGCTTTGCGCTCTCCTCCGGATAGGGAAACCTTGGGCCGTGTCACAAAACATCAAGCCGCCTTCTCGCCCAGCGCTTCGAGTTCGCCCGGCAGCGCATAGGCCCATTGCGTGATATTGCCGGCGCCCAGACAGATCACGTAGTCGCCCGGCTTCGCGACACCCTTGATGAGGCCCGCAAGATCCTCGGACTTTTCGAGCGCCATCACGTTGCGGTGGCCGCGAGCCTTGAGGCCCGACACGAGGGCGTCGCGGTCCGCGCCTGGGATCGGCTGCTCGCCGGCAGCGTAGACCGGCGCGACGATGACGGAATCCGCATCGTTGAAGCACGTGCAGAACTGGTCGAACAGGGACGCCAGGCGCGAATAGCGGTGCGGCTGCACCACCGCGATCACCTGACCATCGGTGGACGCGCGCGCCGCCTTGAGCACAGCGGCGATTTCGATCGGATGGTGTCCGTAATCATCGAAGACGGTCACCCCGTTCCATTCGCCCGTGCGCGTGAAGCGCCGCTTCACGCCACCGAAGCCCGCGAGCGCCTTGCGGATCGCGTCCGGCGAGACGCCGAGTTCATGCGCGACGGCAATGGCAGCCGTGGCGTTGAGCGCATTGTGCGCACCGGGCATGGGCAGCACGAGGTCTTCGAGCTCGAGGCGGAAGCCGGGACGGCGGTCGCGGATCATCACGCGGAAGCGGTTCTGCCCGCCGCGCGAATCCACGTCCATCAGGCGCACATCGGCCTGCGGGTTCTCGCCATAGGTGATGATGCGGCGATCCTCGATGCGCCCGACGAGATCCTGCACCGTCGGGTGATCGATGCACATGACCGCAAATCCGTAGAACGGGATCGAGTCGATGAAGGAGCGGAAAGCGTCCTTGATCGCATCATAGGTACCGAAATGATCGAGATGCTCGGCATCGATGTTGGTAACGATGGCGACATCGGCCGGCAGCTTTAGGAAAGTGCCATCGGACTCGTCCGCCTCCACCACCATCCACTGGCCGTCGCCCATGCGGGCATTGGTGCCGTAGGCATTGATGATGCCGCCGTTGATGACGGTGGGATCAAGGCCGCCCGCATCGAGAAGCGTCGCCACGAGCGAGGTGGTCGTGGTCTTGCCATGCGTGCCTGCCACCGCCACGCAGGACTTGAAGCGCATGAGCTCGGCGAGCATTTCCGCGCGGCGTACGACCGGCAGGCGCTTCTCGCGCGCCACGACCAGCTCCGGGTTGTCGCGCTTGATCGCGGTAGAGACGACGACGATCTCGGCATCGTCCACGTTTTCCGCCCTGTGGCCGATGAAGGTCTTGATGCCTTTGTCGGCGAGGCGCTTGACGTTGTAGTTGTCGGCTGCATCGGAGCCCTGGACCGTGTAGCCCAGATTGTGCATGACCTCGGCGATGCCCGACATGCCGATGCCGCCGATACCGATGAAGTGAATGGGACCTAGCTTCGGCGGCAGTTTCATGAAGACATTCCGTTCTTGTTCGGTTGAATCAGGTTGAGGACGGCTTGAGCCAGGCGCTCGGCCGCATCCGCGATGCTGGCGCTATGTGCAGCGGCGGCGGCTTTGGTCAAGCGCTCCGGCTCCCGGAAATAGGAAGATATTTCGCCTGCCAAGCGTTCAGGGGTGAACTCAGATTGTGGGAGAACGATGGCAGCGCCCAGGTCTCCCAGAGTTTTGGCGTTGGCCGCCTGGTCCTGGTCGAGCGAGCCCGGCAGGGGCACGAGGATCGAGGGACGCCCGATCACCGCCAGCTCCGCCACCGTCGAGGCGCCCGAGCGGGAGATGACGAGATGGGCGTCGCCCAGCCGCTTCGGCAGATCCGTGAAGAAGGGCTCGGCCTCGAAGTCCACGCCGAGGCGCTCGTAATGGGCGCGCACGCGCTCCAGGTCCTCTCCCCGCGCCTGCTGGGTGATGACGAGGCGGGCGCGCAGCTCCGGGGGCAGCAGCTCGGTGGCGGGCGGCACTACATCGCTCATCACCCGCGCGCCCTGGCTGCCGCCGACGACGAGAAGGCGCATCTTTCCATTGGGTTCGAGTGGAGCATAGGCCTGGCTTGCCGCCTCCAGCACGGCGGGTCGGATTGGATTGCCCGTCTGGATCGACTGTCCCGGCACGCCAGCAGGGACGCCCTTGATATCGGCAAAGCCCGTGGCGATCACCGAGGCGCGGCGTGCCAGAAGCCGGTTGGCACGCCCCATCACGCCATTGGCCTCGTGGATCACCGTCGGAACCTTCAGGAGCGACGCGGCGAGAACCGGCGGCACGGTGGGATAGCCGCCGAAGCCCACGACCGCAGCGGGCTTGAAGCGACGGATGACGCCGACCGCCTTCAGCGTTCCCTGAGCAAGCAGCAGCGCGGCTTTCGCCATCTTCGGGATGGAACGGCCCGATGGCGTGGCAGAGGGGATCTCGATGATCTCGTCGGCCGGAAACGAGCCCGCATAGGCATTGGCGCGCTTGTCGGTGGCGAGCACGACACGGCAGCCGGACGCCTTGAGCACATTGGCGAGCGCCTCGGCCGGGAAGAGATGGCCGCCGGTGCCGCCGGCGGTGAGAAGAACGAGAGGCGCTTTCATCACCGCTGCCAATCCTGACCGAGATGCTCCATCATCTCCGCGCGTGGACGGCGGCGCGTGAGCGCGATGAGGAAGCCCATGCCGAGCGCCAGCGACAGAAGCGAGGAGCCGCCATAGGAAATGAAGGGCAGCGTCATGCCCTTGGCGGGCATGAGATGCACGTTCACCATCATGTTGATGGAGGCCTGCAGGCCGAACATGAGGATGAGGCCGGTCGCCGCCAGACGGCAGAAGGTGTCTTCGTTGCGGCGCGCGAGCATGAGGCCGCGCAGCACGATGAAGGCGAAGAGCACGAGCAGCCCGAGGCAGACGATGATTCCGAACTCCTCCGCCGTCACGGCGAAGATGAAGTCGGTATGCGCGTCGGGCAGGATGCGCTTCACCGTGCCCTCGCCGGGGCCGCGCCCGAGCCAGCCTCCGCGTGAGAAGGATTCAAGCGCTGTATCCACCTGGAAGGTGTCGCCGGAATCCTTGTCCATGAAGCGCTCGATACGGGCCCGCACGTGCGGAAGGAACTCATAGGCCGCGACGATGCCCACGAGACCTGCGCCCCCAAGGCCCATCACCCAGAACCAGTGCAGGCCCGCGATGAAGAACAGGCCGCACCACACGATGGTGACGAGCATGGTCTGGCCGAAATCGGGCTGGAGGATGAGCGGAACGATCGTGGCGGGCAGAAGCAGGAAGGCGAGCATCGTGCCCGGCACGTCCTTGCGCCGCGCTCCCTCCGAGAAGGCCCACGCGGCGAGGACGACGAAGGCGGGTTTCACGAATTCCGAGGGCTGGATTCCGAGCGGACCGATCATGATCCAGCGATGTGCGCCCTTGATCTCAGGTCCGAACTGGAAGGCGAGCCCGATCATAGCCATGCCGCCGAGATAGACGAGCAGCGCGAGGCGGCGGATATGGCGCAGCGACAGGAAGGACACCGGCAGCATGATGAGAAGCGCCGGGATGAGGAACAGCACCTGACGATTGACGAAGTGGAAGGTCGAGAGACCCAGCCGCTCTGCCACCGGCGGACCGCCCGCCATGAGGAAGACGAGGCCGGAGAGCATGAGAATGGCGAGCGCCGCCAGCAGCAGCCGGTCGACCGTCCACCACCAATCACTGAAAGCCGAGCGTTCCGCGCGCGACACCATGTTCAAGCCCCCTTGGCTTCGACTCCGGGCAGAGCCCGGACCAGATCGCGGAAAGCGTTTCCGCGGACTTCGTAATTGGGAAACTGATCGTAGGATGCACAGGCGGGCGAGAGCAGGACGACGGACGGACCCTTCATCGCGGCCGCATCCGCTGCTGCCTGCTCCACCGCCTTGTCGAGCGCGCCGCTGCGAACATGAGGCACGTCGTTGCCAAGCGTCTCGGCAAATGCGTCCGTCGCCTCGCCGATCAGATAGGCCTTGCGGATCTTCGGGAAGTATTTCTTCAGCGGCGCGATACCGCCTTCCTTCGCCTTGCCGCCGAGGATCCAGAGGATGTTGTCGAAGGATTTGAGTGCCTTCTCGGTGGAATCGGCGTTGGTGGCCTTCGAGTCGTTGATGAAGAGCGCCTCGCCAATCCGACCCACCTCTTCCATGCGATGCGGAAGGCCGGGGAAGGTGTGAAGACCTGAGCGGATTTTCTCGGGCGATACGCTCAACGCAAGGCTGACCGCAACGGCGGCCGCAGCATTCTGGGCATTGTGCGCGCCGCGCAGCGAACCGATACCAGAGAGCTTGGCAACGGGTGCCGCCTCGCCGTCCTTCACGCCGACGAGTGTCTCCCCATCGGCAAAGACCCCTTTTCCATCAATCGGCTCGACCGAGACGAAGGCGACGTTCGCACCGCTCTCCTGACATCTGTGAGCAATCGCGCGGCTCATCGGATCGTCGACGCCTATGACAGCCAGCCCAGCCTTCGCCACCAGCCGTTCCTTGATCGCGGCATAGTTCTCCATCGACCCATGCCGGTCGATATGATCGGGCGAGAGGTTGAGATGAACGCCGATGGTGGGGGCGAGCGAGGGCGCGAGATCAATCTGGAACGAGGAACACTCGACCACGTGGACGCGGTCATCGGCGGGAGGATCGAGCGAGAGGATCGCCGTGCCGATATTGCCGCCCATCTGCACGTCACGGCCAGCCTCGCGCAGGATATGCGCGACGAGCGCGGTTGTGGTCGATTTGCCGTTGGTCCCGGTGATGGCGACGAACGGTGCGCTCGGCGCAACCTTCGCGCGCTCGCGGCAGAACAGCTCGATATCGCCGATGATCTCGACACCAGCCTCCTTCGCGAGCCTCGCCGACCAATGCGGCTCGGGATGCGTGAGCGGCACGCCAGGCGAGAGGACGAGCGCCGACACCGTCGACCAATCGAGCTGGCGCAGATCGCCCGTCTCGATGCCCTTGTCTGCAGCCTCCGCCATCTTCGCCGGATTATCGTCGCAGGCGATGACGTGCGCCCCGCCCGCCTTCAGGGCGAGCGCCGTCGCGAGCCCCGATCCGCCAAGGCCGAAGAGAGCGACAGTTTTGCCGGAGAAGGTCGTGACGGGCGTCATTGGCTTACCGCAGCTTGAGGGTCGAGAGGCCGACGAGGGCGAGCACCACGGCGATGATCCAGAAGCGGATCACCACCTGAGGCTCGGTCCAGCCCAGCTGTTCGAAATGATGATGGATCGGGGCCATCTTGAAGACGCGTTTGCCGGTGAGCTTGAACGAGGCCACCTGGATGATCACCGACATGATCTCCAGAACGAAGAGACCGCCGACGATGGCGAGAACGATTTCGTGCTTCGTGGCGACCGCGATGGCGCCGAGAAGGCCGCCGAGAGCGAGCGAGCCGGTATCGCCCATGAAGATCTGCGCCGGAGGCGCGTTGAACCAGAGGAATCCGATTCCCGCCCCGATCAGCGCGCCGCAGATGACCGCGAGTTCGCCGGTGCCCGGCACGAAGTGGATCTGCAGGTAGTTGGCGAAGATCGCATTGCCGGTCAGATAGGCGATGAAGCCGAAGGTGCCGGCGGCGATCATCACAGGCACGATGGCAAGACCATCGAGGCCGTCCGTGATGTTGACGGCATTGCCTGCGCCGACGATGACGAAGCCTGCGAAGACGATGTAGAACCAGCCGAGATTGAAGATCAGATCCTTCGAAAAGGGAAGCGCCAGCTTGTTGGCGAGGCCGGGAGCGTCAACGTAGGAAATCGCAATGCATGCCGCGGCAGCGATGATGGCCTCGATGGCAAGGCGCGACTTGCCGGAAAAGCCCTTGTGCGACTGCTTCGTCACCTTCAGGTAATCGTCATAGAAGCCGATGGCGCCGAAACCGACCGTCACGAACAGGACGATCCACACATAGGGGCTTTCGAGGTTTGCCCACAACAGGGCCGAGAAAAGCACGCCCGCCATGATCATCAGGCCGCCCATGGTCGGCGTGCCGCGTTTGGTCAGAAGGTGCGATTGCGGTCCGTCCTCGCGGATCGGCTGCCCCTTGCCCTGCTTCAGGCGCAGGAGCGAGATGATCGCCGGCCCGAACAGAAACACGAAGAGCATCGCGGTAAACGTCGCGCCTCCGGTGCGGAACGTGATGTAGCGGAAGACATTGAGGGGGCTGAAGTAGGGGCTGAACTCAGCCAACCAGGTCAACATGGGATCTTCATCCTTTGAGCGCGTGTGCCGTCGGGCCCGCGCCGTAACGTTCTTTCAGAGCTTTGACAACCAGGGCCATCTTCATGCTGAGAGATCCCTTGACGGTCACTGCGTCACCCGGGCGGATGGCGGCGCAAACCGCATCCACGAGTTCGGCGGAGGTCCCGGCATGCAGGGCAACCTTGTCCTTCGGCAGGCGGTCCACGAGATGCTTCATCAAAGGCCCGGCCGCGAAGACGAGGTCGATTCCGTTCGCCTCGACCGCGTCCGCAAGCCCCTCGTGGAGGCTCGGGCCCGCTTCTCCCAGTTCCTTCATATCGCCCAGCACGGCGATGCGCCGCGCCTTCCCGCTCAGCTCCACGGCCCCGAGATTGGCGAGCGCCGCGCGCACGGAAGCCGGGTTCGCATTATAGCTCTCATCGATGAGCAGCGCCTCGCCTCCGGCAACGGACAGCATCGTGCGCTCGCCGCGGCCCACCGGAGGCTTCAACTCGGCGAAGGCATGCCCCACCTGCGCGGGGGCGACGCCCAGGGCATGGCAGGCGGCGAGCACGCTCAGGGAATTGAGCGCGATATGCCGGCCCGCAGTGCCGATCCTGTAGCTCAGCAGCCGACCGAAGACGCGGGCCTCGACGAGAGACTGATCAGGCTTCACGACGATCCGCTCCGCACGGATGTCGGCGGCCTCATGCTCGCCGAAGGAGATCACGCGGCCGGCCTCTGAGGCGAGCGCATGCGCCTTCATGCGCTCGAAATAGGGACTGTCGCGGCCGATGACCGCCGTGCCGCCGGGCTCGAGGCCCGAGAAGATCTCTCCCTTGGCATCCGCAATACCCCAGAGCGACGGGAAGAATTCGATATGGACCGGCTCGATGGTGGTGATCACGGCCACGTGTGGGCGAACCATCGCCGTGAGCGGAAGGATCTCATGGGCATGGTTCATGCCGATTTCGAAGATGCCGAATTCGGTCTCGCGCGGCATGCGCGCCAGAGTGAGCGGGACACCCCAATGATTGTTGTAGGAAGCCACCGACGCATGGGTCCTGCCCTGGCGGGCCAGCGCGAGGCGCATGGCCTCCTTCGTGCCCGTCTTGCCGACGGAGCCCGTGATCGCGACAATTTTCGCAGCCGTTCGGCTGCGCGCGGCGCGACCCAATTGGCGCATGGCCTCCAGCACGTCGGGAACGACGATGAGCCTGTCGGAGGAAAAGGCTCCTGCCTTCGCCTCGCAGACCACGGCACCCGAAGCGCCCTTCTCCAGGGCGGCGGGCACGAAATCGTGCCCGTCATGGACGTCGCCCTTAATGGCGAAGTAAAGGTCGCCCGCCTCGAGGGTGCGCGTGTCGATGGACGCACCGGTCGCCGTGGCGAAGCCACTGCCGATGCGCGCGCCCGTGGCGGCCGCGATTTCATCCAATGTCCACAAGGGCGAACTCATCCCTGCCTCTCCGCAATCGCCGCCCGGACTTCGTCATGGTCCGAGAACGGCAGGGTCCGGTCGCCGATGATTTGGCCCGTTTCATGGCCTTTGCCGGCAACGACCAGAATATCGCCCGGCTGCAGCTCCTTCACCGCCGTGCGGATCGCAAGCGAGCGGTCACCGATCTCGCGGGCGCCGGGGGCGCCTTTGAGCACCTCGGCGCGGATTCTCGCAGGATCCTCCGAACGAGGATTATCGTCCGTGACGATGACCACATCCGCCTTGTCCTCGGCAATCCGGCCCATGAGCGGACGCTTGCCCTTGTCGCGATCGCCGCCGCACCCGAGAATGCAGACGAGGCGGCCCTTCGTGAAGGGTCGCAGCGCATCGAGCACATGAGCGAGCGCATCGGGCTTGTGTGCATAATCGACGATGCAGATCGCGCCATCGACCTCGCCCACCTGTTCCAGGCGCCCGGAGACGCCTTTGAGCGACCTGAGTCCCTCGAAGACCTCGGCCGCCCTTCCCTCGCCTTCGACGGACAGCACGAGACCGGCGGCAAGAAGGGCGTTCTCGACCTGGAAGGCACCGAGAAGCGGCAAGGTCGTCCGGAACGTCTTTCCGAAGGCCTCGACGGTCAGAGCCTGCGTGAAGCCCTCCGGGCGCGCTTCAATGAGGCGTAGCGTCTCGCCCATACTTCCTGTGGTGTGCATCGTGAGGCCGCGATTGCGAACGCCTTGCTGGAAGACATCCGCATAGGGTCCATCGGCGTTGATGATGGCGGGCGCGTCGGAGGGCAGAAGCGTATCGAACAAGCGCAGCTTCGCAGCCGCATAGGCCTCCGTGGTGCTGTGATAGTCGAGATGGTCCCGACCGAGATTGGTGAAGCCACCAGCGCTCAAGCGGACGCCGTCGAGGCGGCGCTGATCGATGCCGTGGGAGGATGCCTCCATGGCAAGTCGCGTCACGCCGTCCCCTGCCAGCCTGTCGAGCGTCTGGTGCAGCGAGATCGGATCCGGCGTCGTCAGCGAGCCATAGGCCGCGCCGTCGGAGGTGATGACACCAAGGGTGCCAAGGCTCGCCGACTTGTATCCGAGCGCCGCGAAAAGCTGGCGCGTGAAATCGGCCACCGAGCTCTTGCCGCTCGTGCCCGTTACGGCGACGACCTTCTCGGGCTGGCGCGGATAGAAGCGGGCCGCAGCCTGCGAGAGTGCCATGCGCACATCGCTGACGCACACATAAGCCACGTTCGCCGCGAGATCGGCGGGACGCTCGGCCTCGCCAACGATCGCCACGGCTCCCGCGGCAACGGCCTGCGGCACGAAGCTCATGCCGTCGACCTTCGTGCCCGGCACGGCGAAGAAAACGCTGCCCTTCCCAACCTTGCGGCTGTCGGAAGCGATGCCGGTCACCGACAAAGAAGCTTCCGGAAGCGCCTTTGCCTCCGGAAGCAGATCACTCAGGGAAATGATGTGCATTGTCATTGTTTTATGCCCCATGCATTGAGGCGCGACATGAGGGGGAACGGCTGAGCGGGAGGCTCGAAGCGCGGGGGCACGCCGAGGAGCGGTGCGACGCGCTCGATGATGTTGCCGGTCACCGGCGCCGCGTTCCAACCGGCTGTCGAGTAACCATAGGTGCCTTCCACGGCCTGGGGTTCGTCCATGATGGTCAGGAACACGTATTTCGGCTTGTCGGCGGGCAGGATGGCCGTGAAGGTCGTGAAGTTCTTGTTCTTGGCGTAGCGGCCGTTGATCACCTTCTCGGCCGTGCCGGTCTTGCCGCCCACGAAGAAGCCGGCGACCGCTGCATTCGAGGCGGAGCCTTCAGGATGCGAGGCATTCAGGCGCATCACATAGCGCATCGCCTCGCTCGTCTCCGGCTTGAGCACCTGCAGCGCGTCCTTGCGGGCCTCTTCCTCGGTACGTTTCAGGAATGTCGGCTTGATCAGGACGCCGCCGTTCACCAGCGCGCCGACAGCCATGAGCGCCTGAAGCGGCGCCACCGCGAGGCCGTGGCCGAATGCGATGGTCATCGTGTTGAGCTCGCCCCAACGCGGCGGGATGATCGGCAGGGCGCTCTCCGGCAATTCGGTCTCGAGGCGGGTCAGCTGTCCCATCTTGCGAAGGAAAGCCTTGTGTCCCTCGACCCCGATACCAAGCGCCATGCGCGCGGTTCCAATGTTGGAGGAGTGCACGAACACTTCCGGCGTGGTCAGGATGCGGTGCGTGGCATGATAATCGCCGATGGTGAACTTGCCGTAGCGAAGACCCGAGCGCGCATCGAAGGTCGAGTTGATGTTGTACTTGCCGGAATCGAGCGCCATTGCCACCGTCAGCGCCTTGAAGGTCGAGCCCATCTCGAACACGCCGACATTGATGCGGTTGATCCTGTCCTTGTCGAGGGCGTCGACCGGGTTGTTGGGATCGTAATCCGGCAGGGAGACCAGCGCGATGACCTCGCCGGTATTGACGTCAAGGATCGCGCCGGCTGTGGCCTTCGCCTTGAACTTGGCCATGCCCTTCATCAGTTCGTCGCGCAGCGCGTGCTGCACGCGCAGATCGATGGAGAGCTGAACGGGCTTGAGATCGGCGGCGGAGATATTGAAGCCCGCCCCGTTGAGGTCCTGCAGGCCCATGCTGTCGATGTACTTCTCGATACCTGCGATGCCCACGTTGTCCACGTTGGCGAATCCCAGAACATGCGCCGCGGCTTCGGCGTTGGGATAGACGCGCTTGTTCTCCGGCAGGAACCCCACGCCGGGGATGCCGAGGCGATGCACCTCGGCCTGCTGGCGAGGCGTGATCTCGCGCTTGACCCAGACGAAGCCCTTCTTGGTGTTGAGCTTGTTGCGCAGGTCCGTCGCGTCGAGGTCCGGCAGCACAGCGGTGAGCAGCTCGACCGCCTCGTCCTTGTCGACGATGTTACGCGGCTCCGCGAAGACGGACACCATCTTCACGTCGGTTGCCAGGATTTCGCCGTTGCGGTCTACGATGTCGGGGCGCGCAGCGGAAATCTCCGAGGACGCTGCGCGACGCACTTCGCTCGTGTTCTCACTGGTGACGGCGAGCTGCACGAGGCGCCCACCGATGGTGCCGAAGAGAAGGAGGAAGCATACGCCGGCCAAACTCACGCGCGACGTGCTCTTGTCGAGCCGCAGGCGGAACAGCTCGCGGCCATGCGCCAGAAGACCCCGCTTCGGCAGCGGATTCAGGACCTTCAGTTCGGGTTGAGGCTCGTGCAGCACGGGACCTACCGTTTCGGAGTTTGGGTCGTGGGAGTACGGGCTTCGTTGCTCTTGTCTTTCGGCGTCGCCGTCGGTTCGAGCAGGCCGAGCGCCTGGAGCTTGAGGCCGATCGCATCGCCGCGATCCGGACGGTTCGGCAGATCGGACAGGCGCGCCAGCTGTTGGATCTTCAGAGGCTGAAGATCAAGGTGCTGATCGGCGGCCGCCTGAAGACGATCCGGACGGTCGAGATATTGCCACTCCGCCTGGAGTACGGCGATAGCCTCGCGCTCGCGCTGCACCTTCGATTTCAGCTTCGCAACCTGCTCCGCGTAGTAGAGCGTGTCGTACTTGATCGAGTAGGCGTAACCCGCCGATGCGATGAGCGCGGAGATCGCAACGAAATGGAGCAGCTTGGTCATCGCCGCCCTCCCCTTTTCACCGCGCTCTGCGGCAGCTCGGCCAACATGGTGAGCGCGCTGAGCGGCTCCTGCGGCGGCACATTCGTACGCGCACCAGCCCGAAGTTTCGCCGAGCGTGCACGCGGATTGCGCGCCATTTCCTCGTCGCTCGGCCCCACCGGCCCTCTCGTGACCGCCTCGAAGGTTGGCTCGGGCGCCGCCATCGTCGGCAAGTGGCGCGAGCCGCTCGGCGTACGTCCCGTGCGGGCCGCGAAGAACTGCTTCACGATCCGGTCCTCGAGCGAGTGGAAGGTGACGACAACGAGACGTCCGCCGGGCTTCAGGATGCGCTCGGCCGCATGCAGCGCGCGCACCAGTTCGCCGAGTTCGTCGTTGACCGCGATGCGCAGGCCCTGGAACACCCGCGTCGCGGGATGAATGCCACCCGGCTCCTGACGGATCAGGGATGCTACGAGATCGGCCAGTTGCCGCGTCGTCTCGAACGGTTCGCGACGGCGCGCCTCTATGATCGCGCGGGCCACCGCACGAGCGCGGCGTTCCTCGCCGTAGTGATAGAAGATGTCCGCGAGCTCGGCCTCGGAGGATTCGTTGACGATGTCCGCCGCACTCGGGCCCTGTCGCTCCATGCGCATGTCGAGCGGGCCGTCGTTGCGGAACGAGAATCCGCGCTCGGCCTGATCGAGCTGCATGGACGAGACGCCGATATCGAGAACGACCCCATCGGCGCTCTCGAAGCCTTCGGCGCGCGCGATCTCGTCGAGTTCACCGAAGCGTCCCGGCACGAGCATCAGACGCTTCTTGAACTTCGCCGAAAGCTGAGCACCGCCCGCAATCGCATCCGGATCGCGGTCGATGGCGATCACTTTGTTCTGAGGGTGTGCATCGAGGATGGCGCGCGTGTAACCGCCTGCGCCGAAGGTACCGTCGATGAAGAGGCCGCCGCGCTTCACGTCGAGCGCATCGCACACCTCCGCCAGGAGCACGGGAACGTGACGGGTCGGTCCGCCAGCGGCTCCGGCTCCTGGGCCGTCGCCGCGTCCCATCATTGCTCCCGCACTCCTGGTGAGGTGTTCTGTACCATACGCGGTTCCATGATCCGGTTTCCCAACGCCTTCTTCAGGTCTCTGACCTTCGTGCGCGCCTCCTCCAAGTGCGCACGGAAACGCTCGGGCTCCCAAATCTGGAACTTGTGACCGAGTCCGACGAACGTCACCGTATCGCCAATCCCGGCATGCACTTTCACTGAGTCCGTCAGGATGACACGCCCTTCCGGATCGACTTTCAGAATTTCGCTGGTCCCGAACAATGCGGTCGACAGCTGATCCCGTTCGTCCGAATAGGGCGACAGCGTCGACAAGAACGCATCGATCTCGTTCAGAAGCGTATTGCCACCTGCGTCCAAAGCCTGCGCATCGAGCGCCGGATGAACGTAGAGTCCCTCGAAGCCATCCCTGGCCAGCACGGCCCGGAAGGACGCAGGGATCGAGACGCGACCCTTCGAATCCAACTTGTTGGTGAAATTGGACACGAAGCGGTTCATTGGCCGCAGCTCGCACGCTCCTGATTGTCAGCCCCCCGACAGGCCGTTCAGGCCTGCCACCCGTCTCCGGCGATAACGCCACTGTCTGAAGCGGGATGTCGGCGCGTCTGGTGCGCTTGACGTCCGCTTCGGAAGATACCGTCGACGGGATGATTTGGGATAACATGGGAGAATATGGGCGTCAACGGAACGAGGATGGGGCTCAAGCCTTGCAGCATGCAGCCCCCATGAGACGCAAATAGGGTTAATGAATCGTAAGCGAGGCAAGGATTTGGCTCGCTTTGTCGCAGGTCTCGGCCTGTGGAAAGAAGGGGTCAGCCGGCCTGTAAGCCGGGTTCTGTATGGCCCAAGGTCTAACCCTTGGACGTGGCGGCCATTCCTCTGGGACGGTCATTGCTGACCGCCTCAAGCAACCAACCCGGACGACCAGCCTGGAAGCAGGCCTGGCGCAAGCGCCTGTCGTCCCTATTCGGTTTTGCTCCTGGTGGGGTTTACCGTGCCGTCCGCATTACTGCGTCCGCGGTGCGCTCTTACCGCACCCTTTCACCCTTACCCCGGGGATCCGAGGATCCTTGCGGGGCGGTCTGCTCTCTGTGGCACTATCCCTAGGGTCACCCCCGCCGGACGTTATCCGGCACCTTGCTTCCATGGAGCCCGGACTTTCCTCCTCGAGCAAGCTCGAAGCGGCCGCCCGGCCAGCTGACATTCGGGATGTGGTGCGAAAGGCGGGCCTGCGTCAAGGCCCCGGGCCTCACTCGGCCGAGGCCGTCAGCACCTTGACCTTCGCGCAATAGGCGCGCGAGGCTGCGGTCATGGTCGTCGTCCGGAGCCCGGCCCGATAGCGCAGGATCGTGCCACAGGTGTCGCCGCCCGCGAGCCTGTAGGCAGCGGCGAGATATTTCAGCCCGAAGCGCAGGTTGGTCTCTGCATCGAGGAGGCCTGCCAGATCTCCCTTGTAGCCGAGAGACCGGGCCGTCATGACATTGATCTGGGTCAGGCCGACGTTCGGCCCGTTCCGCGTGCCGGCGTTGTAGCGGCTCTCCACGCGGACCACCGCGTCGGCCAGTTCATAGGGCAATCCGTTCTCCGAGGCATAGCGCACGATCAGGGGCTTGAGAGCACTGGCCTTGGCGGCATCGGCGCGCTGCGAGCGGGACTGGGAGGGAAGAGCCATCGGAAGGGAGGCCGTCTCGTCGATGCTGGTCCCGTGAGCCGCGTCCTGAGCCGCGGGCGCAGTCGTAGCCGTACCCACCTTCGCTCCAGCAGATGCGGCAGCAGTCGCACCCCTGGCCTTCTTCCTGCCGGATTTCGCAGCCTTGGCGGTTTCAGCGGCTTCCTGCGCTTCGATGGCAGCCTGCTCTTCCTTGAGAGCGGCCTCGGCAGCCTTCACCTCCTCACGCTGCGCGCGCACGAGCTCCTCGGCCTCCTGAGGAGAAATCAAGCTGTTCTCCGCCCTCGCCTGCGACGCAAGAACGAGCGCGACGACACCGAGAATCGCGGCCAGATTTGCCCTCGAATAATGCTGCCAAGTCATAATGAACCCCAAATGGCATTAAGCCGCGAGACCGGGGTGGGTGATGCCCAATTAAGGCGAAATTGTGACCTGAGAAGGCGCAATTATGTTCTTGGATTGCTCAAGCTGGACGCCTTTCTTCAGCAAACCCGGCCGTCCTGAACACCAATATCCTTAGGCCATCCAGGGGAAAAACTTCGTACATCTCGCCTGCGAAAGAGTGATCCGATCTTCGCCTCGGACTTGGCAACTCTATTGCAAAAAGCTACAAAGTTTCGGATTCTCAGCCCGAAACCTTTAAAGGATCTGTTCTTATGAAGAAAATTGTCTCGGCCGTTGCCGTGAGCGTCATTGCCCTTTCTCTCGCCGCCTTCAACACTCCTGGCGACCCCGCGCCCGGCCGCGCTGGAACGATGGGGATGCCGCAACCCATTCTTGCTGCCGATGAGGTGCCCGCCGCACCGGCTGCACGCCCTATCGTCCTCTCGCAGGCATTCCCTCCCATTTTCGGCGGGATCAATCCGGGCAGCCAGGGCAGAGTGAACCCGGGGAGCCAGGGCAGGGTCAATCCCGGCAGCCAAGGGTGGGTCAATCCGGGTAGTCAGCGCCGGGTGAACCCAGGAAGCCAGGGTCGCGTCAATCCCGGAAGTCAGGGGCGATCGAACTGCCCTCACCGAACGATGGTCGTGCACGGTTCTGTTGTCTGCAAGCCTTGACTCGCGATGGAACCGAATGGCTAGGAAAATGTTGGCAGTAAGGCTAAGCTCACTCGGCTCATGCTTTCTCAAGTTGCCTTTGCTGACGAAGAGGACACGTCCATGAAGAAAATCATCTCCGCCATCGCTGCCGGCGCTCTCACCCTTTCGGTTGCAGCCTGCAACACTCCTGGCGAGCGCGCTGTCGGCGGCGCAGCCGTGGGTGGCCTGGCCGGTGCTGCCATTGGTGGCGCTGCGACGGGCCGGGCGAGCGGCGCTCTCGCCGGTGCAGCCATCGGCGCCGCCGGCGGCGCGGTCGTCGGTGCTGCCACCGCTCCGCGCGGTCCGGCTTGCCCCTATGGTACCTATCAGGACATGTACGGCAACATCTACTGCCGCTAAGACTGGTCGCAGTTTGAATTTCAGGGGCCGAGACCGTCTCGGCCCCTTTTCTTTTGACGCGAGTTGGGCGACCACTGATCCCAAGATGATTCAGTCGATTTGGGGAAAATTGGGAGGTGCCGGCATCGGCCTGGCGCTCGGCGGGCCGATCGGTGCCCTCCTGGGCGGCGTCGCCGGCCACGTTCTCATTGATCGCGAAGGCGCTCCGTTCGGAAAGCCGCCGCGCGACGTGCTGTTCACGATGGGCCTCGTCGCCCTCGCCGCCAAGATGGCGAAGGCCGACGGCGTCGTCGTGGATGTGGAGGTGAAGGCGTTCGAGCAGATCGTCGAGGTGCCGGAGAGTGAGCGTCCCAAAGTGCAGCGCCTCTTCGAGCTCGCGATGCAGACCTCCGACGGCTTCGAGGCCTATGCCCGGCAGATCGGCACGGAATTCAGGGAGGAGCCTGCCCTGCTGGAGGATGTGATCGACGGCCTGTTCCACATCGCCAAGGCCGACGAGGCAGTGCACGAAGCCGAGTATCTCTACCTCAAGAACGTGGCGACGATCTTCGCGTTCTCGGAGTCCGACTTCGAGCGTATTGCGGCTCGGCACGTGAAGCGTGCAGACGACCCCTATCTCATCCTCCAGGCCGATCGCGCCATGAGCGACGATGAGCTGAAGAGGCACTATCGCAGGATGGTGGCCGAGAACCATCCCGATCGGGAGATCGCGCGCGGCCTCCCGCCGGAAGCCGTGAAGATCGCAACGGAACGATTGGCCGCCATCAATGCCGCTTGGGAGCGCATCGCCGTCGAGCGGAACCTCAGGTAAGACCATGAGCGCATCCCTTTCCCCAGAGAGCCCCATTGCTGCGAAGGTGTTTCCTTCACCCAATCACGGGGAACGGAAAGACGGACGGCGCCCGAACATGGTGATCTTGCACTACACGGGCATGCCGGAGGAAGGCGAAGCCCTGCAATGGCTGTGCAACCCGGTCTCGCAGGTCTCTGCCCATTATTTCGTGTTCGGCGACGGGCGGGTGCTGCAACTCGTCCCGGAGTCGCGTCGCGCCTGGCACGCGGGTACATCCTTTTGGGACGGCGAAGCGGACATCAATTCCTGCTCCATCGGAATCGAGATCGCCAATCCCGGCCATCCAGGCGGCCTTCCGCCCTATCCGGAGGCACAGATCGAGAGCGTCATCGCCCTGACGAAGGACATCGTGTCCCGTTGGCGCATTCCGGCAACCCGCGTGCTCGGCCATTCCGACGTTGCGCCGGGCCGCAAGGTCGATCCGGGAGAGCTGTTTCCATGGAAGCGCCTGCACGAAGCCGGAATCGGCCATTGGGTGCCTCCGGCCAAACTGAGCGACGGGCGCTTCTTCTCGCGCGGCGATCAGGGCATGCCCATCGAAGCCCTTCAGGCGATGCTCGCCATGTACGGATATGGCCTGAGGATCAACGGCGTGTTCGACGAAGACACCGAGAAAGTGGTCACGGCCTTCCAGCGGCATTTCAGGCCGGAACGCGTCGATGGCGTGGCGGATGCCTCCACCATCACCACGCTTCGCGATCTGATTGCCGGAAGGCCGGCAATGGCTGCGGCCTGAACTTTCACTCCGCAGCCATCGGCCTGTAGTTCGCCGGATCGTAGTTGAGGACCGGGCCGAGCCAGCGCTCGACCTCCTGAATGCTCATGCCCTTGCGCATCGCGTAGTCCTCGACCTGATCGCGCTCCACCTTCGCGACGCCGAAGTAATAGGCGTCCGGATGCGCGAGATAGAGACCCGACACGGTCGAGCCCGGCCACATGGCATAGGACTCGGTGAGCGTTACGCCGATGCGGCGCTCGGCCTCGAGCAGGCTGAAGAGCGTTGCCTTCTCTGTATGATCAGGTTGTGCGGGATATCCGGGAGCAGGACGGATGCCGCGATACTCTTCGCGGATCAGCTCTTCGTTCGTCAGATTTTCGTCAGGCGCGTAGGCCCAGAACTCCTTGCGTACGCGCTCATGCATGCGCTCCGCAAACGCCTCCGCCAGACGATCCGCAAGCGCTTTCACGAGGATCGAACGGTAATCGTCGTTCGCGCGCTCGAACTTCTCGGCGATGCGGACTTCCTCGATGCCGGAGGTGACAACGAAAGCCCCGATCCAGTCGGGCTTGCCGCTCTCGACGGGTGCGACAAAATCGGAGAGGCACAGGTTCGGCTTTCCGTCGCGCTTCGAAAGCTGCTGGCGCAGGCCATAGAAGGTGGCGAGCGTCTCGCTGCGGCTTTCGCCCGTGTAGAGACGAATGTCGTCGCCGACCGCATTGGCAGGCCAGAAGCCGATCACGGCCTTCGGGTTGAACCAGCGTTCCTCGACGAGTTGCTTGAGCATTCCTTGGGCGTCTTCCCAAAGCTGCCGCGCAGCCGCGCCCTGCTGCTCATCTTCGAGGATCGCCGGGAAACGGCCCTTCAGCTCCCAGGTCTGGAAGAACGGCGTCCAGTCGATATAGGGAACGAGTTCGCCCACATCGTAGCTGCGGAACACGCGCGCGCCCATGAAGGTGGGCTTCGGCGCGGCGTAGGATTCCCAATCGAGCTTCGGCCCGTTGGCGCGCGCCTTTTCGATGGGAAGGCGCTGCTTGTCCGCTTCGGAGCGGGCATGGGCGTCGGCGACGCGGCGGTATTCGCTGCGCAGCGTCTCGACGTAGCTATCCTTCGTGTCGGGCGAGAGCAGCGAGGAGACGACCCCCACCGCGCGGCTCGCATCGGTCACGTAGACCGCCTGCCCCTTGTGGTAATTCGGGTGGATCTTCACGGCGGTATGCACCCGGCTCGTGGTGGCACCTCCGATGAGAAGCGGGATGTCGAAGCCTTCGCGCTCCATCTCGCTTGCCACGTTCACCATCTCGTCGAGCGACGGCGTGATGAGGCCCGAGAGCCCGATCACGTCGACCTTCTCCTTGCGCGCGGTTTCCAGGATCTTCTGAGCAGGAACCATCACGCCGAGATCGATGACCTCATAGTTGTTGCAGGCGAGGACCACGCCGACAATGTTTTTGCCGATATCGTGGACGTCACCCTTCACGGTGGCCATCAGCACCTTGCCGGCGGCCGAGCGCTCGTCGAGCCCGGTCGCTTTCTTTTCCGCCTCCATGAAGGGCATGAGATAGGCCACGGCTTGTTTCATCACGCGGGCCGATTTCACCACCTGCGGCAGGAACATTTTGCCCGCGCCGAAAAGATCGCCGACCACGTTCATGCCGGCCATGAGGGGCCCTTCGATCACATGCAGCGGACGCTCGGCGGCTTGGCGCGCCTCCTCCGTATCCTGCTCGATGAACTCGGTGATGCCGTTGACGAGCGCATGCTCGATGCGCTTCTCGACGGGCCAGGAGCGCCATTCGAGATCCGCCGCTTTCGCGGCGCCCGAGCCGTCACCCTTGAAGCGGGGTGCGGCCTCCAGCAGCCGCTCCGTCGCGTCGGGACGGCGATTGAGCACCACGTCCTCGCACAATGCGCGCAGCTCCGGATCGATCTCGTCATAGACGGCGAGTTGGCCTGCATTGACGATGCCCATGTCCATGCCAGCCTTGATGGCATGGAACAGGAACACGGAATGCATGGCCTCGCGCACCGGCTCGTTGCCGCGGAAGGAGAAGGACAGGTTCGACACGCCGCCCGAGATATGGGCATGCGGCAGCGTCTCGCGGATGATACGCGTCGCCTCGATGAAATCGACGCCGTAATTGTTGTGCTCCTCGATCCCGGTCGCAACAGCGAACACATTCGGATCGAAGATGATGTCCTCCGGCGGGAAGCCGACCTTCTCGGTCAGGATCCGATAGGCGCGGGTGCAGATCTCCACCTTGCGCTCCAACGTGTCCGCCTGACCCGTCTCGTCGAAAGCCATCACGACGACGGCTGCGCCGTAGGAGCGGCAGATCTTCGCCTCCGCGATGAAAGCCTCCTCACCCTCCTTCATGGAGATCGAGTTCACGATGGCCTTGCCCTGAAGACACTTGAGACCGGCCTCGATCACATGGAACTTGGACGAGTCCACCATCACCGGCACGCGGGCGATATCGGGTTCCGCTGCAACGAGGTTGAGGAACTCGACCATGGCCTTCTCGGAATCGAGCAGGCCCTCGTCCATATTGACGTCGATGATCTGGGCGCCGTTCGCCACCTGGTCGCGCGCCACGTCGAGGGCAGTGGCATAGTCGCCGTTGGTGATGAGCTTGCGGAATTTGGCGGAGCCGGTGACGTTCGTGCGTTCACCCACATTCACGAAGGGAATATCGGAGGTGAGCGTGAAGGGCTCGAGTCCCGACAGCCGCATGAGCGGCGCCATCTTCGGCACCGAACGCGGCGCCTTGTCGGCAACGGCCTCGGCAATGGCGCGGATATGTGCAGGCGTGGTGCCGCAGCAGCCGCCGACCACATTGACGAGACCCGCATCCGCGAACTCCGCGATCATCCGCGCGGTTGCCTCCGGGCTCTCGTCGTATAGGCCGAATTCGTTCGGCAGGCCCGCATTGGGATAGGCGCAGACGAAGGTATCGGCGACCTTGCCGATCTCCTGGATATGCGCGCGCATCTCCCGCGCGCCGAGCGCGCAGTTGAGGCCGATGGAGAACGGCTCGGCATGGCGCACGGAGTACCAAAAGGCGGTCGGCGTCTGGCCCGAGAGCGTGCGCCCGGAAAGATCCGTGATCGTTCCCGAGATCATCACGGGCAGCTTCACGCCCTTTTCTTTGAAGACCTGATGCGTGGCGACGATGGCGGCCTTGGCGTTCAGCGTATCGAAGATCGTCTCGATGAGGATGATTTCGGCACCGCCATCGACAAGTCCCCTCACCTGCACGGCGTAAGCCTCGCGCACCTGATCGAAGGTGACGGCGCGGTAGCCTGGATTGTTGACGTCCGGCGAAATGGAGAGCGTGCGGTTCGTCGGACCGACGGCGCCCGCCACGAAACGGCGGCGTCCATCTTCCTTTTGCGCGATCAGCGCGGCCTCGCGGGCGATGCGCGCGCCCTCGTAATTCAGCTCGTAGACGATCTCCTCCATGCCGTAATCGGCCTGCGCGATGGAGGTGCCGGAGAAGGTGTTGGTCTCGACGATGTCGGCGCCCGCCCGGAAGTAATCGAGATGGACGTTCTTCACGGCCTCGGGCTGCGTGAGGATGAGAAGGTCGTTGTTGCCCTTCACATCCTGCTTCCAGTCCCTGAACCGCTGACCGCGAAAATCTTCCTCCGAGAAGCGCGAGCGCTGAAGCTCCGTTCCCATGGCGCCATCGAGCACGAGAATGCGCTTGGCAGCGGCGTCACGCAGCGCCTTGAGGACTTCGGCGCCGTTGGCATGGCGGGGCTCAAATACGGTCATTGCAGTGTCTTTCAGTCCGACCGGCCTGTGCCGATCATCAGCGATGCGCTCTCAATCAGGCGGCGGCCTTCACGCTCTGATCACGCAATCCGAGCAGATGGCAGATCGCGTAGACGAGATCGGCGCGGTTCATGGTGTAGAAGTGGAATTCGTTCACGCCGCGATCCAGCAGATCGAATACCTGTTCGGCGGCGACGGCGGCGGCGATGAGCTTTCGGGTCTCCACATCGTTGTCCAGGCCCTCGAAGCGGGCGGCGAGCCAGGCAGGAACGCTGGCGCCGGTCTTCGCCGCGAAGTTCGCAGTCTGCTTGAAATTCTGCACAGGCACGATGCCGGGAACGATGGAAATGTCGATGCCCCGCGCGCGGACGCGATCGAGATAACGGAAGTAGAGATCGTTGTCGAAGAAGAACTGAGTAATGGCGCGGTCCGCGCCGCAATCGACCTTTGCCTTGAGCACATCGATATCGGCATCGAGCGAGGCTGCCTCGGGATGTTTCTCGGGGTACGCGGAGACGGACACCTCGAAATCTCCGATGGCCTTGATGCCGGCAACGAGATCGCAGGTTTGCCGATAGCCGCCGGGGTGGGGCTCGTACGCTGTTCCGATCCCGCCGACCGGATCGCCACGCAGGGCCACGATGTGGCGCACGCCGGCATCCCAATAGGAGCGCACGACCTCGTCCACTTCTTCCTTCGTCGCCGCGACGCAGGTGAGATGGGCCGCAGGCTTGAGAGGCGTTTCCTTCAGGATGCGGGACACCGTGGCGTGCGTGCGCTCGCGGGTCGATCCGCCTGCGCCATAGGTGACGGACACGAAATGTGGATTGAGGGGCGCGAGGCGCTGGATGGAGTTCCAGAGCGTCGCCTCCATTTCCGGCGTCTTGGGCGGGAAGAACTCGAACGAAACCTTGATCGAAGAAGAGGCTTGCCTGCTCGGGCGGAGGGTCAGGGGCGACATCAGGCGACCTCTCTGTTGGGCTCGGACAATGGCCAATCCGTCATGATGCGGCGATCCTGTCCAAGCCAAAGGGAAACGGTGAGTTGGTCCTCGCCCTTTCTGGGCGGTGCAATTTGCTTCGTCAGCGTGCAGTCCAAACCTGCTTCATCGAGCCAGCCTGCGACCTGCGCGGGCGCAAAGCCGAGGCGGCGATGGGCCTGCGCCTCGCGCAGGAATTCCAGCGTATGGGGGGCGAAATCCACCACGAGAATGCGCCCCCCAGGTGCGACGAGCCGCGCGGCCTCCCGGATCGCCCGTGCGGGATCGTCGAGATAGTGCAGGACCTGATGGATGATCACGAGATCGAAGGTGTCACGCGGGAACGGTGGCGCGTAGATGTCGCCCTGGCGCAGCTCGATGCCGCGAAGACCGGACCGTTCGAGATTGGCCCGCGCGACGGACAGCATCGCGTGGCTCGCATCGAGCCCCACCGTGCGGCTCGCGCGCGGTGCGAGGAGCTGCAGCATGCGTCCGGTGCCGGTGCCGAGATCGACGAGGTTGCGGATCGGCTTCTGCCCCAGAGCATCGAGCACCGCGGCCTCGACCACGGCTTCAGGCGCATGGAGCGAGCGCAGGCGGTCCCATTCGGGGGCGAGCCGAGAGAAATAGGCCTGGGCGGCCTGCGAGCGCTGAGCACGGACAGCCTCGAGACGGGTGCGATCTTCCAGCAATTGTGGGTCGGACCGGTCGAGGCTCTCAAGGGTCGGGCGGATGATCTTCAACGCCGTGCCCCGATCGGTGAGGCGGAAGAACGCCCAGGCCCCTTCCCGGTGCCGCTCCACGAGGCCGGCCTCCACAAGCAGCTTCAGGTGGCGGGAGATGCGCGGCTGGGATTGCCCGAGAATATCGGTGAGATCCGATACGGACAGCTCGCCTTCCGCCAGCAGAGCGAGGATGCGCAGGCGTGTTTCCTCGGCTGCCGCCCTCAGGACATCCAGCGTCAGATTCAGGGATGGAGCTTCTTCGTCAGCCATGAGCCAAACTCGCTCTTACATATAAAGATATATTTATATCTTTTCCGGTCAAAGGGCAAGCAGAGGATTGGGTCCCTGTGAACGGCAGGACCTGATCATGGTGTTTGAAGGACCAGCGTTGGATTCCTGGCCGAGCCGTTCCGCCGGCGCAGATCAGGTCCTGGACCGGCCTTGGCCTTGGATCTAGCGGAACGGCGGCTCGTCGAAGCTGCGCAGCTTGCGCGAATGCACCGAGGCGCGCTGACCGCGCAGGATGTCGACCGCGGCCAAGCCGATCATGAGATGCTCGCTCACCGCCCGCTCGTAGAAGGCATTGGCAGCGCCGGGGAGCTTGATCTCGCCATGCAGCGGCTTGTCGGAGACGCAGAGCAGCGTGCCGTAGGGCACACGCAGGCGATAGCCCTGCGCCGCGATGGTGCCGCTTTCCATATCCACAGCGATGGCGCGGGAGAGATTGATCTGCCGGCGCTCCTGGCTCCAGCGCAGTTCCCAGTTGCGGTCGTCATAGGTCACGACCGTGCCCGTGCGCAGGCGGCGCTTCAATTGCTCGCCCTTCTCGCCCGTGACCTGCACGGCCGCCTCCTGCAGGGCGACCTGGATTTCCGCGAGAGCCGGAAGCGGAATTTCCGGCGGCAATGCGCCATCGAGAATGCTGTCCCGCCGCAGATAGCCGTGGGCGAGAACGTAATCGCCGATAGATTGCGACTGACGCAGGCCTCCGCAATGGCCGACCATCAGCCAGCAATGGGGACGCAGCACGGCGAGGTGATCGGTGATGTTCTTCGCGTTCGACGGACCCACGCCGATATTGACGAGGGTGACGCCCTGCCCGTCCTTGCGCATCAGGTGATAGGCCGGCATCTGGAAGCGGTGCCACGGCGACGAAGCGATCATGTCGTCGACGACCGCCTCGTCGAGACCGCGCTCGATGGTGATGCCGCCCGGCAGGACGAGCCTGCTGTACGGCCCCTCCCCGTTCGCCAATTCCTTCACCGCCCAGCGAATGAACTGGTCCACATAGCGGTGATAGTTGGTGAGCAGGATCCAGGGCTGAATCGAGCGCCAGTCGCTGCCGGTGTAATGAACGAGACGGCGCAGCGAGTAATCGACGCGCGCCGCATCGAAGAGCGACAATGGGCGCGGCTCGTCATCGTGGAAGATCCAGGTGCCGTCGGCGATCTCGTCGCCGACCTTCGCAAGCAGCGGCGTCGGGAAGTGCTGGGCGAGTTCCGACGCGGAATGGGCGCCGCGTCCCAATTCATCGCCCCGCTCGAAAATATACGGGTAAGGAATCTCCTGGTCGCTGACGCCCACCTCGAGGGTCGCGCCGTAATCGCGCACGAGGAAGTTCAGCTGCTCGAGAAGATAATTCTTGAAGAAGGCCGGTTGCGTGACCGTCGTGGCATAGACCCCCGGTCCCTGGAACTTGGCATAAGCGCGCTGCTTGACCGGCGGTACGGCATTGGCCCGGTAATCGACCCTCAGTTCCGGGTAACGGAAGCGGGAGCGCTCCAGCGGCGTCGGAGGCGTGCCCGTGGCGAAGAAATGCTCGAGACAGTTGCGCTGCGCCTCGACGGCGGCGTCATGAAGCTCGATCAGCCGTTCGACGGCTTCTTCAGGCGTTGCAACGGATTGGAAGGTTGCTGTGTGATCGGCTGGCACGGAAACGTCTCTTCTTCTGTCTCGTGCCTTAAGGGTCATACACCGTTTCGGCCGAGAACCCAAGCATCTAGGCCTATCAGAAGGAAAGCCCAGCCCCCGTCCAATCGAAGAAGCGGCCGGTCTCCCGAAGCGTCATCCTGTCGATGAGCCGGATGATCCCTGCCGCGCTCTCCTCAACGGGGATGTCCGCACCGGCGCCACCCATGTCGGTGCGCACCCATCCGGGATGCACGGCAATGGCCACGATGCCCTCTGCCTGAAGATCGGTGGCGAGGCCCTGCACGACCTTGTTCACGGCGGCCTTGGAGGCGCGATAGGCGATCCGGTCGGACTTGGCGTAGGAGAGCGAGCCCATGCGGCTGCTGATCGTGACGATCTTGGCAGCCCCGGCCTTTCTCAAATGCGGCAGGAAGGCCTGCACGACCCGCAAGGGTCCGAGCGTGTTGACCGCAAAGGTGTCGAGAAAGCCGTCGAAATCCATGTCGAGGGTCGACTGTCGCTGCGGTCCGATGACGCCGGCATTGTTGATCAGCACGTCGATGGGCTCGTCGACCTGCCGTGCGGCGTCCGCGATGGAGGCTCCGTCCCGGACATCGAGCGCCACCAGTTTCAGGGACCCGCTCGCAGCGCACGCGCTCAACTCTGCGGATATCTGCGCGGGATCGCGCAGCGTGCCGATCACGCGCTCTCCACGCATGAGAAGGGCGCGGGCGAGCTCCCGCCCGATTCCGCGCCCCACGCCTGTGATGAGCCAGGTGCTCACGCGAGAGCCTTACCGCGTGAACTTCTTGTACTTGATCCGGTGCGGGATCGTGGAATCCGTGCCGAGGCGGCGCTTCTTGTCCTCTTCGTAATCGGCGAAGTTGCCCTCGAACCACTCCACATGGCTGTCGCCCTCGAAGGCGAGGATATGGGTGGCGATGCGGTCGAGGAACCAGCGATCGTGCGAGATGATCACGGCGCAGCCCGCGTAATCCTCCAGCGCCTCTTCGAGCGCGCGCAGGGTATCCACGTCGAGGTCGTTGGTCGGCTCGTCGAGGAGCAGGACGTTCGCGCCCGACTTCAGGATCTTGGCGAGATGCACGCGGTTGCGCTCGCCGCCCGAGAGCACGCCGACCTTCTTCTGCTGGTCCGAGCCCTTGAAGTTGAAGGCCGAGCAATAGGCGCGGGCGTTGATCTCGCGCTTGCCGAGATAAAGGATCTCGTTGCCGCCCGAGATCTCCTCGTAGACCGTCTTGTTGGAGTCGAGCGTGTCGCGGCTCTGGTCCACGTAGCCGAGCTTCACGCTCTCGCCGATGGCGATCGTGCCCTCGTCCGGCTGCTCCTGGCCCGTGATCATGCGGAACAGGGTCGTCTTACCGGCGCCGTTCGGGCCGATGACGCCGACGATGCCGCCGGGCGGCAGCTTGAACGACAGATCGTCGATGAGGAGCTTGTCGCCAAAGGCTTTCTTGAGGCCGCTGAACTCGATGACGTTGTTGCCCAGGCGCTCGGCGATCGGAATGATGATCTGCGCGGTCGTCGGCCCCTTCTCGCTGGCCTTGGCCACGAGTTCCTCATAGCGCTGGATACGGGCCTTGGACTTGGCCTGGCGGGCCTTCGGCGAAGCGGAGACCCATTCGCGCTCGCGCTCGATGGTGCGCTGGCGCGATTCCTCCTCGCGGCCCTCCTGCGCGAGGCGCTTCTGCTTCTGCTCGAGCCAGGACGAGTAGTTGCCCTCGTAAGGGATGCCGCGGCCACGGTCGAGCTCGAGGATCCAGCCCGTCACGTTGTCGAGGAAGTAGCGGTCGTGGGTGACGATGAGGATCGCGCCCGGATAATTGCGCAGATGGCCTTCGAGCCAGGCGGTCGTCTCGGCGTCGAGATGGTTGGTCGGCTCGTCGAGGAGCAGCAGCTCCGGCTGTTCGAGGAGCAGTTTGCACATGGCGACGCGGCGGCGCTCGCCGCCCGAGAGCTTGTCCACGGGCCAGTCGTCCGGCGGGCAGCGCAGCGCGTCCATGGCCTGGTCGACCTGGGAATCAAGATCCCACAGGCCCTTGGCCTCGATCTCGTCCTGGAGACGGGTCATCTCGTCCGCCGTCTCCTCGGAATAGTTCATGGCGATCTCGTTGTAGCGGTCGAGCAGCGCCTTCTTGGCGGCCACGCCCTCCATCACGTTCTCGCGGACGTTCTTGGTCGGATCGAGCTGCGGCTCCTGCGGCAGGTAGCCGACGCGGGCGCCCTCGGCGACCCAGGCCTCGCCAGTCCAGTCGGTGTCGATGCCGGCCATGATGCGCAGCAGGGTCGACTTACCGGCACCGTTGACGCCGAGCACGCCGATCTTGGCGTCCGGGTAGAAGGAGAGGTGAATGTTGTCCAAGACCTTCTTGCCGCCCGAATAGGTCTTGGAGAGGCCACGCATGTGGTAGATGAACTGACGGGACACGGAAAAAGCCCTGCTTGTGAGATCGGTTGAATGGGATTGGCCGTCAGTTAGCAGGGGCCGCCTGCCGGGGCAAGGCGGGCGAGTGACGCCCCTGCGGAACCCGGCGACCCGGGATGCCGGCGGCTTGGGATGCCCAGGAACTTGGGATGTCCAGGAGCTTGGGATGTCCAGGAGCGTGTGGGCCGGCGCTCCCGCTATCTTCGGCGGCGCTGCCGCGTGGCGCCCTCTCCCGCCTGGGAGAGGTGAGCCGGCGCCTCACTCGTCGAAGCGCTCACCCGGTCAGACCACCCCCACCCCTGCCCCTCCCCGCAAGGGGGAGGAAACACGCGCCTCGTCCTGTGAGCGATCTCGGATCGTCGCTGCGCGCCGTTCGGGATGACACCCTCCTTGTCATCACCGGCCTTGAGTCGGTGATCTCGATTGGTAAGGCGCGGCGCTCATCCGGTCGTTCGTCGCCGCCTCTCCCCCGTCATCACCGGCCCTGTGCCGGTGATCCCGCTTGGTGAGGCGCGGCGCTTGCCCGATCGGGATGGCCGGGACGAGCCCGGCCATGACGCGGAGAGGTGTGAGGCGCGGCGCTCATCCGGTCCTTCGTCGCCGCCTCTCCC
>Ga0180217_1000491_pt1 | contig 62500 bp, 50 predicted proteins | sample eDN3rd37CBELigOP_FD_128521 | JGI IMG/M metagenome (GOLD analysis project Ga0180217, IMG submission 128521) | Enriched Organic Plus compost microbial communities from Emeryville, California, USA - eDNA 3rd pass 37_C BE-Lig OP (version 2) (version 2) ...
CCAGGCCGAACACCGCATCGGGCGAGGCGATGCCCGCCCGGGCGAAGCGGCGGCGCAAGCCTTGCGCGAAAGGCCGGGTCAGCGCCGCCACGGCCGAGCCGCGATAGGGCTCGATACGCGCCAGGGTGGCCGCGGGCTCCAGGGGCACGCGCGCCGCCTTGAGGCCGAAGTCGCGGCCGATGGTCAGCATCAGCGCGGCGATGGTGGGGTGCAGATGGAAATGCTTGTGGGCGTTGACGTGATCCAGGGGAAGGCCGGTGGCGCGGAAGGCTGCGAACTGGGCCGCGATCTCCGCCGCAAGCTGCTTCCTCACATGGGGCAGGAAGAACATCGCCGCCCCCGCCCGCGCCATGTCGGTGCGGAAGTTTCCCTGCCGGTCCACCAGGTCGGGCACCTGGGAGGCGGGCAGCACGGGCCTTCCTTCCACCAGCACCAGATGCAGGCCGACGCGCAAGGAGGGCGTCACCTTCGCCCGCGCCACCGCATCGCCAGCCGCAGGCGCGGCCACCATCAGGCTGGCGGCGGTGAGGATGCCGTTCGCATGCGCCTCCAGCACCGCGTCATTGACCGCGATGGCGGCGCCAAAGTCATCGGCGGTGACGACGAGTTTTTTCAAGCAAACCCTGTCTCTCAGACTCACCATGGCCGGTCCCGAGCCGGCCATCCAACTTTCTGTCCAATGGCACAAAGCTGGATGGGCGGGTCAAGCCCGCCCATGGAGAGAAGCAATAAACCCGGCCTGTGTCAGGCGGCGTTCTGGCGGTCGCGCAGGAACTGGAAGAATTCCACGCCCTCGCGCAGGCGGCGCTTCATCATCCCTTCCTGGGTCACCATCTCCTTGACGATGGCGCCGATCTTCCTGGGGCGGAAATAGAACTCCTTGTAGAAGCCCTCCAGCGACTGGAAGATCTCGTCATGGCTGAGGTGCGGATAATGCAGCGGCGCCACCTGGATGCCGTCCTCCGTCACCAGCTCGGCATTGGCGGCGTCGAGCCAGCCATTCTGCACCGCCTGATTATAAAGGAAGGTGCCGGGATAGGGCGCGGCCAGCGACACCTGGATGGTGTGGGGGTTGATGCGCTTGGCATATTCGATGGTCTCGCGGATGGTCTCCGGCGTCTCGCCCGGCAGGCCCAGGATGAAGGTGCCGTGAATCTTGATGCCGAGTTCGTGGCAGTCCCGGGTGAACTTCTCCGCCACCTCGATGCGCAGACCCTTCTTGATGTTGTGCAGGATCTGCTGGTTGCCGGACTCATAGCCCACCAGCAGCAGGCGCAGGCCGCCATCCTTGAGCTTCTTGAGCGACTCGTAAGGCACATTGGCCTTGGCGTTGCACGACCAGGTGACGCCCAGCTTGCCCAGCTCCCGGGCGATGGCCTCGGCGCGCGGCAGATTGTCGGTGAAGGTGTCGTCGTCGAAGAAGAATTCCCTGGTCTGGGGGAAGGCCTTCATTGCCCATTTGATCTCTTCGACCACATGCTCGACCGAGCGGGTGCGGTAATTGTGCCCGCCCACCGTCTGCGGCCAGAGGCAGAAGGTGCAGCGCGACTTGCAGCCGCGGCCGGTATAGATCGAGATATAGGGGTGCTTGAGATAGCCGATGAAGTATTTCTCCATCTGAAGGTCGCGCTTGTAGACCGGCGTCACCCAGGGAAGGCTGTCCATATTCTCGATGATCGGGCGGTCGGGATTGTGCACGATCACGCCCTGGCGGTTGCGCCAGGAAATGCCCTTGATGTCGGCCCAGGGCTGGTCGTCGGCGATGTCCTTGATGGTGAAGTCGAACTCGTTGCGGGCGACGAAATCCACCGCCGGCGCCTTGATCAGCGAGCCTTCGGCGTCCACCGCCACCTTGGCGCCGATCAGCCCGGCCTTCAGGCCGGGATTGGCGGCCTTGAGCGCCTCGATCACCTTCACGTCGGAGGCGAAGGAGGGCACCGAGGTGTGCGCCACGACGAGATCGAAATCCCTGGCCTGGGCCACCACATCGGCCAGCGTGGTGTCGTGCGGCGGCGCGTCGATCAGCTTCGAATTCTCCACCAGCGCGGCGGGCTGGGCCAGCCAGGTGGGATACCAGAAGCTGCGGATCTCGCGCTTGGCCTGATAGCGGGAGCCCGCGCCGCCGTCGAAGCCGTCGAAGGATGGCGCCTGCAGGAAAAGGGTGCGCATGGTCATGGGGAAAGTCCTTCAGTTCGCGGATTGGGTCATGGCGCCGGAAGGCGCGATGTCGAAACGGGCGCCGCGCCAGTGCACGCTCTCGCCGAACAGGGCGTTGACGAACACGGCGAAGCTCAAAAGGTCGCGCAACGGCATCAGCCAGAAGGGCCCGGCATAGGTGCCGAACAGCCTGTCGATGCGGCGCTTGAGATGGAAGCGCGCCGCCAGCGTCGCCGCCAGCGCCGCAAGGCTGAGGGGCGCAAGGCCCAGGCACAGCGCCGACAGCACGGCGAAGGCGAAGCCGAAGGTCACCATGCTGCCCAGATTGCCCGCCGGGTCGATGCGGTGGATGGTGTGGCGCCAGCGGCGCTCATGGCGGAAGAGATCGAGGAAGCTCGGCTCGGTGGCGGTATGGGCCACGCCCAGCGCGGGCATCGCCAGCGTGTGGCCCATGGCGCGCACGGCGCGGCCGATCTCGTAATCGTCGGCCAGGCAGTCGGCGAAGGCGGCGAAGCCGCCCACATCCGCCAGCGTCTTGCGGCTGAGCGCGATGGTCGAGCCGAAACAGGGCGCGGCCAGACCCAGCGAGGTGCCGACCACGACATTGGGCAGGAATTCGTAGGATGTGCCCATCGCCGCCAGGCGCGACCACAGGCTGCGATCGCCCCTGGCCACCTCGCCCGTGTAAAGACAGGTGACGATGCCGACGCCCGGCCGCTGCAAGGCCGCCGTCACCTGCGACAGCCAGTGCGGCTGCACCGCGATGTCGCTGTCGGCCAGGACCAGCGTATCGTGCCTTGCCTGCGCCATCATGTTGATGAGGTTCGAGACCTTGCCGTTGGCGCCATGGCTGGCGGTGTCGGCCACCATCACGGTGTCGAGGCCGGGATGGCGGGCCTGCAGCGCGCGCACCACCGCGACGGCGGGATCGCTTTCGTCATGCACGCCGAAGACGATCTGCACCGCGCCGGGATAATCCTGGGTGCAGAAGCTTTCGAGATTTTCGTACAGCCCGGGCTCGCAGCGATGCAGGGGCTTGAGGATCGTCACCGGCGGATGCGCCGCCGGGCCCTGTGTGCCGCTTTCCATGAAGCGGCGCACGCTGAAGGCGGCAAACAGGGCGTAGCCCGCGCCCAACAGCGCAAGCCCCGCCAGCAGCCAGCCTAAGCCCGTGAAAAGAAACGCCATATCCATGTTTGCAGGGTTCCGCCCTTGCCCGGCTCCTTTTTAGATATTCGCACCCGCAGCGCCAAGCCTTGTTTTGGACACGGATTAAGACCGATCTTTTCTTAAGCAGATGATTTCCATGGCAGAATCGGAACTCCGGGTTCCGGGCCCGGAAAGGCCGTGCCGCGGCTGCGAAAAAATCCGCCCATTCGCACCTGCGAAGTCGTAAGAAGGGCCGCCCGCACGTCCTTGAGAACGATGAGCACGCTTCAGATCGGCGATGTGACCATACCGGGCCGGGTGCTGGCCGCGCCCATGACCGGCGTCACCGACCTGCCCGCCCGCCGCATCGCGGTGGCCGAGGGCGCCCCTTACGTCGCCACCGAGATGGTGGCCTGCGACGCTTTCGCGCGCGGCCGCCCCGATGTGGTGCGCCGTGCCGCGGGCGAGGACCTGCCCTTGAAGGTGATCCAGCTTGTGGGGCGCGATCCCCATTGGGTGGCGGCGGGCGCCAGGCTGGCCGAAGAGGCGGGCGCCGGGATCATCGACCTGAATTTCGGCTGCCCCTGCAAGGAAGTGACGGGCGCCCTCTCCGGCTCGGCCCTGATGCGCGAGCCGGCGCTGGCGGCGGATATCATCAAGGCCGCGGTGGACGCCACTTCGCGCCCGGTGACGCTGAAGATGCGCCTGGGCTGGGATGAGAAGAATCGCAACGCGCCCGAGATCGCCGCACAGGCACAGAGCCTGGGCGTAAAGGCGATCACCGTGCATGCCCGCACCCGCAATCAATTCTATAAGGGCGAAGCCGACTGGGCGGCCGTCGCCGCCGTGCGCGCGGCCACCACCCTGCCCCTGATCGTCAATGGCGATATTGTGAGCGCCGCCACGGCGCGCCGGGCGCTGGCGCTGTCGGGCGCCGACGGGGTGATGATCGGGCGCGGCGCCTATGGCCGCCCCTGGGTGATGGCGGCCATAGACAAGGCGCTGGATAACCCTGATGCCGTGTCGGAAACCGAGCCCGGCATGATCCGCCGCCTGGAAGTGGCGCTTCAACATTTCAGCGATACGCTCAAATTTTACGGCGACGCGCTGGGGCTGAAAATATTCCGCAAGCATCTTGGCTGGTATGTCGAACAGGCCCTGATGCCCAGGGATGCCGCCCAGCGGCGGGCCGCCAGGGCCCATTTGTGTCAAATCGACAATCCTCTAACTGTCGAATCGTCGTTGATTGCACTTTGGTCGGGTTTGCCCCTTCCAAAGTCCGCCGGCGTGACTATCTAGGGGCGTCGAAGGGGACATGCTTCGTGCTGACATCGTCAGCTTTTCTGACCGGTTTTCGGGGGTTTTCATGCGCCGCATTCTGATCCTTGGCACGCTCGCCCTGCTCGCAGCCTGCGGCGAGCAGAGCGGACCGCCGCCCCAGATGCCGCCCCCCTCGGTCGGCGTGCAGACCGTCGCCGAACAGCCGGTGCCGCTTTCGGCCGAGCTGCCGGGGCGCACCAGCCCCTATGCGGTCTCCGAAGTGCGCCCGCAGGTCAATGGCATCATCCAGCGCCGCCTCTTCGTCGAAGGCTCGAATGTCAAGGCGGGCCAGCCGCTCTACCAGATCGATCCGGCGCCCTATCGCGCCGTTCTGGACAGCGCCGAGGCGCAGCTCGGCTCCGCCCGCGCGCGCGCCGAACGCTATGCCGTGCTCTTCAAGCAGAACGCCATCAGCGCCCAGGACAATGACGACGCCCAGGCCGCCTACAAGCTGGCCCAGGCCAATGTGCAGAGCGCGCGCATCAACCTGAACTTCACCCGCATCACCGCGCCGATCTCCGGCCGCATCGGCGCTTCCGCCGTGACCGAAGGCGCGCTGGTGACGGCGAACCAGGCCCAGGCGCTGGCGGTGATCTCGACCCTCGATCCCATCTATGTGGACATCGACCAGTCCAGCAACGAATTGCTGGCGCTGAAGCGCGCGGTGCAGCAGGGCAATGTGGACCCCAAGGCGCCGGTGACGGCGGCGGTGTCGCTGAAATTCGACGACGGCGCCACCTATCCCCGCCAGGGCACGCTGCAATTCACCGATGTGACGGTGGACCCGGCCACCGGCGCGGTGCGGCTGCGCGCCCTCTTCCCCAATCCCGACGGCCTGCTGCTGCCGGGACTCTATGTCCGCGCCGTGGTGACGCAGGGCGTGGACATGCACGGCATCCTGATCCCGCAGCAGGCGGTGGGGCGCGCCCCCAAGGGCGAGCCCACCGTGCTGGTGGTGGACGCCAAGAACATCGCCCGGCTGCGCTCCATCCGCACCGGCCGCGCCATCGGCAATCAGTGGCAGGTGCTCGAGGGTCTCAAGGCGGGCGAGCGGGTGATCGTGGAGGGCCTGGCCAAGGCCGTGCCCGACGCCCCCGTGGCGCCCCAGGACATCACGAAGAAACAAGGCCGGTAACCCATGGGCTTTTCCCGCTTCTTCGTCGATCGCCCGGTCTTCGCCTGGGTCATCGCCATCGTCACCATGCTGGCGGGCGGCATCGCCGCCCTGAACCTGCCGGTCGAGCAGTATCCCAACATCGCCCCGCCCGCGATCACCATCAACGCGGTCTATCCGGGCGCCGACGCCCAGAGCCTGCAGAACTCCGTCACCCAGGTGATCGAGCAGCAGCTCACCGGCCTGGACAATCTGCTCTACTTCTCCTCCTCCTCGACCGCCGACGGCGCCGTGGCGATCACCGCCACCTTCGCCTCCGGCACCGATCCCGACATCGCCCAGGTGCAGGTGCAGAACAAGGTGCAGTCGGCGGTGCCGCTGCTGCCTTCGGCCGTGCAGCAGCTCGGCGTGCGGGTGCAGAAGGCGCGCTCCAACTTCCTGATCGTGGTGGCGGTGCATGACGATACCGGCCGCTACAACAATGTGGACATTTCCGACTTCATCACCTCGCGCATGCAGGATCCGATCTCCCGCGCCCCCGGCGTGGGCTCGACCCAGGTGTTCGGCGCCCAGTACGCCATGCGCATCTGGCTCGATCCCTACAAGCTGAAGAATTTCAGCCTGCAGCCCTCCGACGTCTATGCCGCGGTCCAGACCCAGAATGTGCAGGTATCGGCGGGCCAGATCGGCGCACAGCCCGCGCCCACGGAGCAGGCGATCAACGCCACCGTCACCGCCCAATCGCGCCTGCAGACGCCGCAAGAGTTCCGCGAGATCATCCTCAAGACCTCGCCCACCGGGGCGGTGGTGCGGCTGGGCGATGTCGCCCGCATCGAGCTGGGCGCGGAAAGCTATGCCATGATCAGCCAGCTCAACGGCATGCCCGCCGCGGGCCTGGCGGTGATGCTGGCCCCGGGCGCCAATGCGCTCACCACCGTGGCGGCGGTGAAGGATCGCGCCGAATCCCTGCGCGGCTCCCTGCCCCCCGGCATGAAGATGAGCTATCCGGTGGACAATACCGACTTCATCCGCCTTTCCATCCGGGACGTGATCAAGACTCTGATCGAGGCCATCGTCCTGGTGGTGCTGGTGATGTTCGTTTTCCTGCAGAACTGGCGCGCCACGCTGGTCCCCGCCGTGGCCGTGCCGGTGGTGCTGCTCGGCACTTTCGGCATCCTGGCCATGTTCGGCTATTCCATCAACACGCTGACCCTGTTCGCGCTGGTGCTGGTGATCGGCCTTCTGGTGGACGACGCCATCGTGGTGGTCGAGAATGTCGAGCGCATCATGCATGAGGAGGGCCTCGGCCCCCGCGACGCCACTCTCAAGAGCATGCAGGAGATCACCGGCGCCCTGATCGGCATCGGCCTGGTGCTGACGGCGGTGTTCCTGCCCATGGCCTTCTTCGGCGGCTCCACCGGCGCGATCTACCGCCAGTTCTCGGTCACCATCGTCTCGGCCATGGTGCTGTCGATCCTGGTGGCACTGATCCTCTCGCCCGCGCTCTGCGCCACCATGCTCAAGCCCGCCCCGCTCGAGGACCAGGGCCGCGCCAAGCGGTGGTTCGGCTGGTTCAACCGCGGCTTCGACCGCTTCCGCGACTGGTACCGCCGCTGGCTGGAGCGCTGCATGCGCCGCCCCTTCCTGACCATGGGCGGCTATGCCCTGATCGTGGCGCTGATGGCGCTGCTCTTCGTGCGGCTGCCCACCGGCTTCCTGCCCGACGAGGACCAGGGCTTCATCTTCAACCTGATCACCCTGCCCGCGGGCACCACCCAGCCCAAGACGCTGGAGGTGGCGCAGCGCGTGGCCAAGCACTATCTCGACAACGAGAAGGACAATGTCGAGTTCGTCTTCGCCGTCGCCGGCTTCTCCTTCGCCGGCTCGGGCCAAAATACGGGAATGGCCTTCACCCGCCTGCGCGACTGGAGCCTGCGCGAAGGCGCGCAGAACCGCGCCTCCGCCATCGCCCAGCGCGCCAACATGGCCTTCTTCCCGCTGCGCGACGCGCAGGTCTACTCCCTGGTGCCGCCCTCGGTGCAGGAGCTGGGCAACGCCACCGGCTTCGACATCCAGATGCAGGACCGCGGCAATATCGGCCATGCCGGGCTGATCGCGGCGCGCAACCAGCTTCTGGGCATGGCGGCGCAGAATCCGATGCTGATGGGCGTGCGTCCCAACAGCCTGGACGACACGCCGCAACTGCATGTCGAGATCGACCAGGCCAAGGCTGGCGCGCTGGGGGTGCGGCTTTCCGACATCAACCAGACGCTGAGCGCCGCCTGGGGCTCGAGCTACATCAACGATTTCGTGGATCGCGGCCGCGTCAAGCGCGTCTATATGCAGGGCGACGCGCCCTATCGCATGGCGCCGGAGGACCTGAACCGCTGGCATGTGCGCGCCCAAAGCGGGGCGATGGTGCCCTTCTCCTCCTTCGCCACCGCGAGCTGGCGCATCGGCCCGGCGGCGCTGACGCGCTATAACGGCCTGCCTTCGATCCAGATCCAGGGCCAGGGCGCGCCCGGCGTCAGCTCGGGCACCGCGCTCCGGGAGATCGACCAACTGTTTCAGAAGTTGCCGCCCGGCGTGGGCTACGAACTGACCGGTCTTTCCTATGAGGAACAGCAGGCGGGCGCCCAGGCGCCGCTGCTCTATGCCCTTTCGATCCTGGTGATCTATCTCTGCCTGGCGGCGCTCTATGAAAGCTGGGCGATCCCCATGTCGGTGATGCTGGTGATCCCGCTGGGGGTGATCGGCGCCCTGCTCGCCACCTATGCCCGCGGGCTGTTCAACGACATCTATTTCCAGGTCGGCCTGCTCACCACCATCGGCCTGTCGGCCAAGAACGCCATCCTGATCGTGGAGTTCGCGGTGGATGCCGAGCGGCGGGGTGCGCGTGCCTGGGACGCGGCGATGGAAGCGGCGCGGCTGCGCCTGCGGCCCATCCTGATGACCTCGATCGCCTTCGTCGCGGGCGTCACGCCCCTGGCGCTGGCCTCGGGCGCGGGCGCCGGGTCCCAGAACGCCATCGGCACCGGCGTGGCGGGCGGCATGATCTCGGCCACCATCCTCGCCATCTTCTTCGTGCCGGTGTTCTTCCTTCTGGTGAACACCAGGCTGCAGCGGCACAAATAGGGCGGTTGCAGCCAGCTAAGGCCCGCCTCCCCCTTTGCGCGAAGCGCACCCAAGGGGGAGGTGGCCGTAGCACGCTCTCGAGCGTGCGAAGGCCGGAGGGGGTCAACCAGAATTGCGCAAGCCGGCCGAGACGCCGTTGATCGACATATGGATGCCGCGATGGATCGCCTCGCTCTCGTCGCCGGCGCGGCGGCGGCGCAGGAGATTGATCTGCAGATGGTTCAGCGCGTTGACGTAAGGCAGCCGCCGGTGGATGGACTGGGCCAGGCCCGGATCGCTCTCCAGAAGCCGTGACTGGCCGCTCACCGCCAGCACCGCCGCCATGCTGGCCTGCCATTCCGCCTCGATGCGGGAAAAGACGCGCTCGGCCAGCGCCTTGTCCTCGACCAGCCCGGCATATTGCCTGGCCAGCGCCATGCTGGACTTGGCCAGCACCATCTCCATGTTGGCGATGGTGGTGCGCAGGAAGGGCGAGACGCCGTAAAGGGCGCGCAGCTTTTCCAGCCCGACCATGTTCGCCGCCGTGCCGAAGCCGAACCAGCCCGGCAGCATCACCCGCGCCTGCGACCAGGAGAAGACCCAGGGAATGGCGCGCAAATCCTCGATGGCGCCGGAGGTGCTGCGCGAGGCGGGGCGGCTGCCGATCTTGAGATCGGCGATCTCGGGCAGGGGCGTGGACTGGCGGAAATAGACCTCGAAGCCCGGCGTCTCATAGACCAGACCGCGATAATGGCGCCAGGCCGCCTGGCTGAGCGCCGCCAGCGCCGCCGCGCCTTCCGTGTCGGCGGCATCCCTGCCCGGCTCCAGCTCCGCCAGCAGGCTGGCGACCACGATGGTCTCCAGGCTGGCGCGGCCGATGTCGGGATCGCCATATTTGCTCGCCACCACCTCGCCCTGCTCGGTGATGCGCAGGCCCAGTGCCGAGGCGCCCGCGGGCAAGGCGCGGATCGCATCGAAGCTGGAGCCGCCCCCCCGCCCCACCGCGCCGCCGCGGCCGTGGAAGAAGCGCATGCGGATGCCCGCCTCCCTCCCCAGCGCCACCAGCCGCGCGATGGCCATGCGGATTTCCCAGTTGGAGGTGAAATAACCGCCATCCTTGTTGCTGTCGGAATAGCCGATCATCACCTCTTGCAGATTGTCCTGCGCCCCAAGCATGGCGCGCACCATCGGATGGGCGAAATAGCGCCGCATCACCGCCTCGCTGTCGCGCAGATCCTGGATGGTCTCGAACAAGGGCACGATGCGCAAGGCGGCGCGCGGCGGATCGCCGGGAATGAAGAGTCCCGCCTCCTTCATCAGGATCGCGGTTTCCAGCAGGTCGGAGACGCTGCCCGCCTTCGATATGACATAGTTCGCCACCGCGCCGTCGCCGAACTGCCGCTTGAGCAGGGCCGCGCGGTCGGCGATCTGAAGCTCCCGCAGCGTCTCGGCGGAATAGGCGGCATAGGGCGAGCGCAAGAGGCGCGGGCTGGAGAGTTCGGCGAGCAGCAGCGCCACCTTCGCCTCTTCCGGAAGCGCCGGATAGTCGTGCGTCACCCGCGCGGCCTCCAGCAGCTCGGCGACGGCACGGGCATGCACATCGGAATTCTGGCGCACATCCATCGCCGCCAGATGGAAGCCGAACACGCCAGCCGCCTCGCGCAACTCGCTGAGGCGGCCCTCGGCCAGGTCGGCATCGCCATTGTCCTTGAGCGAGCGGATCATCACGTCCAGGTCGGCGATGAACTCGGCGGGCCTTTCGTAAGCGGGCGCGGCGAAGCGCGGCGGGCGCGCGGGCCCCGCGCCGGTCAGCGCCACACGGGTCGCGGCCATGCGGGCATAGCAGGTGCTGAGGGCGCGGCGGTAAGGCTCGTCGGCCTGCTGCGCCGAAGTATGCTCCAGGGGCGCGCGCAGCGCCTTCAGCGCCGCGCTGGTCGAAACCAGATCGTCCGACACCGCCAGCTCCACGCCCAGCGCATGCAGTTGCGCCAGATAATGGTCCAGCACCGCCTCGGCCTGGCTGCGCACGGCATAGTCCAGCGTCTCGGCCGAGACAAAGGGATTGCCGTCGCGGTCGCCGCCCACCCAGCAGCCCGGGCGCAGGAAAGGGGCGGGCGTCTCCATCCCGAACAGCCGCGCGGCCTTGCGCTGCACCACCGGCACCTGGCCGATGAAGGTTGTGCGCAGGACCGAAAGCGCGTTCTTGATCTCGTCGGTGACATGGATGCGGACGGAGCGCAGCATGCGCGTCTGCCACAGGATGCGGATTTCGCGCTTGAGGCGGGCGTCCACCTCGGCCTCGCACCAGGGCTGGCGTTCCCGCAACAGGGCGCTGATGGCGGCGTCGCGGTCGATAATGCTCTTGCGCCGCACCTCGGTGGGATGGGCGGTGAGCACCGGGGCCAGGAGCGCCTCGCGCAGGAAGGCGCGCGCCCTCCCGGCATCCAGGCGGTCCGCCACGTCTTCCACCCGCAGCGCGCGGGCCTGCCGCGCCTCGTCCCGCAGCACATGGTCGTCGGCGATGTTGGCGAGCTGGGAGAAGATGGTGAAGGCGCGGATCAGGAGCAGCAGATCCTGCTCGGAAACCTCGGCCAGGCGCCCGCCCAGCGCCGCCAGGTCGGCGCCGCTGCGATATTCGCCGATGGACTGGCGGCGCACCTCCTCGATCAGGGCCAGGGTGGCGGGGCCATGCTGCTCGCTCACCACCTCGCCCAGAAGCCGGCCCAGAAGGCGGATATCGGGCGGGCTTCTCAGGTGCGCGGGGCTGACGGAGTCGCTCATGATGGAACTATTGCACGCGCGAAGCGCGCCGCCCAACGCCGCCTGGCGCAGGGCCGCTGCCGCGCCATGAACATGGCAGGATACCCTATAGGAAATAGCGATGGGGATGCGTGGAGCGGCCGGACATGCATAAGATGGGCAAACGGGGGAGGAAAGCATGCAGGCGAAATGGTTGATCGCGGTGGGACTGCTGCTGGCGGCATCGGCGGCGGGACAGGAGCGGCCGCGCATCCTGAGCGTGGATCATCACACCGATATGGTCTCGGTCGCGCCCGCCGCGAAAGGCCAGACCATGCGGCTTTACCTGCGCGAGCGCGTGCGCGAGGGCGCAAAGCCCGATCCGGAGAAGGTCGTGCTTTTCGTCCATGGCGCGGGCACGCCCGCCGAGGTGGCCTTCGACATGCCCTATGCCACCCATAGCTGGATGGCCTATCTGGCCGAGGCCGGTTACGACGTCTTCGCGCTGGACCTGGAAGGCTATGGCCGCTCACAGCGTCCCGCCGCGATGGCCGACAAGTGCAACCTGTCGGCGGCGCAGCGCGAGCAGCATCAGGTCCCCGCCGATTGCCCGCGCAGCCATCAGGGCGGCGCCACCACCCTGGTGTCGGACTGGAACGACATTACCGCCGCGGTGGACTACATCGCCAGGCTGCGCGGCGCCGCGAAAGTCTCGCTGGTGGGCTGGTCGCAGGGCGGGCCGCGCGCCGGCGGCTGGGCGGCGCAGAACCCGGAGCGCGTCAACCGGCTGGTGCTGCTGGCGCCCGCCTATAACCGCGCCGCGGGCCAGCCGCCCGCCGCCGGTGCCACCCCGCCCGCGCCCAATCCCGCCGCCTTCAACACCCAGAGCGAGGCGGAGTTCACCGCCCTCTGGGACAAGCAGGCGCCCTGCAAGGGCCAATACGATCCCGCCGCCAAGCAATCGGTGTGGCGGGAGATGCTGGCCTCCGATCCGGTGGGCGCGGGCTGGACGCCGCCGGGGCGGCGCGCGCCCGTCACCGCCCCCAGCGCGAGCTGGACGTCCGGCATGGTGCGGAACATGAGGACCCCCACCCTGATGGTGGTGGGCGTGCATGACGGGCAGGTGAACCCGCAGAATGTGCGCAACCTCTATGAGGATATCGGCGGCGAGAAGGTGTTCGTGGAACTGGGCTGCGCCTCGCACAACGCCATGTGGGAGAAGAACCATCTGCTGCTCTTCGCCGCCTCGCGCGAATGGCTGGACCGGGGCACGGTGAACGGCCAGCGGAACGTCATGCTCCAGATCGGGGAGTGAGCCGGGGGCTGCGCCGCCCCCCGCTTTTGGGCTAGAAGGCGGCCATGCGTTCCTTTCTTTGCATCACCCTCCTTCTTCTGCTGCCCGCAGCCGCGCTGGCCCAGCCCGCGCCTGCGGCGTCGCAGGCCTATCTCGCCAGCAATGCGCGCCAGCCCGGCGTGACGGTGCGCCCCAGCGGCTTGCAGGTGCGCGTCCTCAAGAACGGCATGGGCCGCCGCTTCAATCCGGGCGATGCGGTGCAGATTTATTATACCGCCAAGCTGGTGGACGGGACGGTGGTGGACGGCACCTCGCCCGGCCTGCCCGCGCCCATCGAACCGGCCCAGACCCTGAAGGGGCTGGGCGAAGGCCTGGCCGCCATGCGTGAGGGCGACCGCTGGGAACTGACCCTGCCGCCCGCGCTGGCCTTCGGCGCCAAGGGCAGCGGCAATGGCGTGGTGCCGCCGGACCAGGCGATGGTGTTCGACGTGACGGTGGCCTCGGTGACGCCTGCGGCCGCCGCGCCCGCCATGGCAGGCAGCAGCGGCTTCGGCGTGACCTCGCGCAATGGCGAGACGCGTGCCTTCTGGGCGATCCGCCAGTGAAGCCATCCTTGCCGCCGCACCGCTTTTCCGTCGCGCCGATGATGGACTGGACGGACAGCCCCTGCCGGGTGCTGCACCGCGCCCTGACCCGCCACGCCCTGCTCTATACCGAGATGGTGACGGCCGAGGCGGTGCTGCATGGCGACCGCGCGCGCCTTCTGGGCTTCGATCCGGCGGAGCATCCGCTGGCCCTGCAACTGGGCGGCAGCGATCCGGCCAAGCTGGCCGCGGCGGCGAAGATCGCGGAAGCTTTCGGCTATGACGAGGTGAACCTCAATGTCGGCTGCCCGTCGGACCGGGTGCAGTCGGGCCGCTTCGGCGCCTGCCTGATGCGCGAGCCGGAGCTGGTGGCCGATTGCGTGGCGGCGATGAAGGCGGCGGTTGCGATCCCGGTGACGGTCAAGTGTCGCATCGGCGTGGACGAGCAGGACCCGGAAATCGCGCTGCGCGCGCTGGTGCGGGCCTGCGCCGGGGCGGGCGTCACCCATTTCGTCATCCATGCCCGCAAGGCCTGGCTGGAAGGCCTGTCGCCCAAGGAGAACCGCGACGTGCCGCCGCTGGACTATGGCCTGGTCTATCGCGTCAAGCGCGAGAACCCGCATCTGACCATCACCGTCAATGGCGGCATCGCCACGCTGGAACAGGCGGAAGCGCATCTCGCCCATGTGGACGGGGTGATGCTGGGCCGGGCCGCCTACCAGACCCCGGCGCTGCTCACGCAAGTGGATGCGCGCTTCTTCGGCGGCGAAGCGGTCAATCTGGATGACGCCGTGGCCGCCTATTGCGCCCATGTCGAGCAGGCGCTGGCCAAGGGCGCGCGGCTCGCCACCCTGGTCAAGCCCATGCTGGGCCTGTTCAACGGACAGCCCGGCGCGCGTCCGTTCCGCCGCCACCTCAGCGAAAATGCGCCGCGCGAGGGTGCCGGGATGTCCGTACTGCGCGAGGCGCTGGCGATGGTGCGCCCGGCGCGGGCGGCCGCCTGATGCGCAAGGCGCTGGCGATCCTCCTGCTCATGAGCGCGCCCGCCCGGGCGCAGGACGGTCCTGTCTATGGCGCACGGCTGGAAGGCTTCGACTATCCCCATCCGGTGCAGATCTTCCGCTTCACCTCGCAGAAGACGCCGATGGAGATGGCCTATATGGATGTGCGGCCGGCGCGTCCGAACGGCCGGACGGTGGTGCTGCTGCATGGCAAGAATTTCTGCGCCGCCACCTGGGAAGGCACCATCGCGGCGCTTTCCGGCGCGGGCTATCGCGTGATCGCGCCCGACCAGGTGGGCTTCTGCAAATCCACCAAGCCGGAGCATTATCAATATTCCTTCGAGCAGCTCGCGGCGAACACGCGCGCGCTTCTGCAATCGCTGGGGCTGAACAAGGTCACGGTGATGGGCCATTCCATGGGCGGAATGCTGGCGACGCGCTTCGCCCTCACCTTCCCGGAGATGACCGAGCAGCTTGTCCTGGTCAATCCGCTGGGGCTGGAGGATGGCCGCGCCAAGGGCGTGCCCTGGACCAGCGTGGATGACAGCTACCAGGGGGCGCTCGGCACCACCGCCGCCGGCATCCGCGCCTATCAGCAGCGGGTCTATTACGCCGGAAGCTGGAAGCCGGAATATGACAAATGGGTGGAGATGCAGGCGGGTATGTATCGCGGCCCGGGGCGGGAGATCATGGCCTGGAACAGCGCCCTCACATCGGAAATGATCGCCACCCAGCCGGTGGTGCATGAGCTGGAGCGCCTGGCGATGCCCGTATTGCTCCTGATCGGTGACCGCGACACCACCGGCCGCAGCAACCGCACCCCGCCGGGCGTGGTGACGGGCGATTTCCCCGCCATGGCCGAAGCCGCGGCGAAGCGCATCCCCAAGGCGACGCTGGTGCGCTTCGCCGATCTCGGCCATTCGCCCCAGATCCAGGACCCGGCGCGCTTCCACGCCGCGCTGCTGGACGGGCTGAAGATCAGCTAGATTTTCTGGTCGTATTCGCCGACTTCGGGAAACTTCGCCAGCCGCGCATCGATGTCGGCGAACATGGCCCGCATCTTCTCTTCCGAGACCGGACTTTCCACCACCACCACCAGCGACGGCTTGTTGGAGGAAGCGCGCACCAGGCCCCAGGTGCCGTCCGCCAGCGTCACGCGCACGCCATTGACCGTGACCACGCTGGCGATCGCCTGGCCCAGCAGGCTTTCGCCCTTCTCCTTCAGCGCGCCATATTCCTTCACCAGCGCCTCGACCACCTTGTACTTCCTGTCGTCGGGACATTCCGGCGCCATGGTGGGCGAGCCATAGGTCCTGGGCAGGCCGTCATAGAGTTCGGACAATTTCTTCCCGCCTGCCCGGTCCAGCATGCGCAGCACCGCGATGCCCGCCACGATGCCGTCGTCATAGCCCCGGCCCACCGGTTCGTTGAAGAAGAAGTGCCCCGACTTCTCGAAGCCCGCCAGCGCCTTGAGCTCGCTGGTGCGGCGCTTGATATAGGAATGGCCGGTCTTCCAGTAGTCGGTCTTCACGCCGCGCGCCTTCAGCACCGGGTCGGTGAGGTAGAGGCCGGTGGACTTCACATCCACCACGAACTGCGCCTGCGGATAGGTCTGCGACAGGTCGCGCGCCAGAAGCACGCCGATCTTGTCGGCGAAGATTTCCCGGCCCGTATCGTCCACCACGCCGCAGCGGTCGCCATCGCCGTCGAAGCCCAGGCAGAGCTCGGCGCCCGTTTCCTTCACCGCATCGGCCATGGCGTGCAGCATATGCAGGTCTTCGGGGTTGGGATTGTATTTGGGAAAGGTGAAGTCGAGCTCATTGTCCATCGGGATCACCTCGGCCCCGATGCGGCGCAAGGCTTCCGGCGCGAAGGCGCCCGCGGTGCCGTTGCCCGTGGCCGCCACCACCTTGATCGGGCGCGACAGTTTTCCGCCGCGCGTCACATCCTGCAAATATGTCTCGCGCATGTCGGGCACGGCGACATAGGCGCCGCCCGGCCGCTCCTTCCACAGCCCGCCCAGCACGATCTCCTTCAGGCGGGTCATCTCGTCCGGCCCGAAGGTGAGCGGGCGCTGCGCCCCCATCTTCACCCCCGTCCAGCCATTCTCGTTATGGCTGGCCGTCACCATCGCCACGGCGGGACAGTCGAGCGCGAACTGCGCGAAATAGGCCACCGGCGACAGCGCAAGGCCGATGTCATGCACCTCGCAGCCCGCGCGCATCAGCCCCAGCGTCAGCGCCTGCTTGATCGAGAGCGAATAGGAGCGGAAATCGTGGCCGGTGACGATCTTGGGCGCAACGCCCATTTCGGCCAGATAGGTGCCCAGCCCCAGCCCCAGCGCCGTGACGCCCGCAAGGTTGATTTCCTTGCCGAACAGCCAGCGCGCGTCATATTCGCGGAAGCCGTTGGGCGTCACCAGCGGGAGATTCTCGAAATCGAAGGTGTTGGGCTTCAGATCGGCGCGCGGCTTCTGCATGGCGGTCCTGCAAGGGCTGAAAAGGCTCAATGGGCGGGTTTAGGCGGGGCGGCGGCAAAGCGCAACCTGCAACCCATAACGCGCCATGCTAGGATCGGCGCCATGACAGGATACCCGCCGGATGCGTGACAAAGGACCCATTCCCGACGATTTCTGGAGCGCCCTGCCCGCGCTGGAGCCGGGCTGGGTCTGGCTGGTCGGCGGCGGGCCGGGCGATCCGGGCCTGATCACCGCCCTGGGGCTGAAGGCGCTGGCCGCGGCGGACGTGATCCTGCACGACGCCCTGATCGACGAACGCCTGCTGGCGCTGGCACGGCCCGGCGCCGAGCGCATCTATGCCGGCAAGCGCGCGGGCGTGAAAAGCTGCAAGCAGGACGAAATCTGCGACGCGCTGGTGCGCCTGGCCAGGGAGGGCAAGCGGGTGCTGCGGCTGAAGGGCGGCGATCCCTTCGTCTTCGGCCGCGGCGGCGAGGAAGCCCAGGCGCTGGCGCGCGCGCGCGTGCCGTTCCGCGTCGTGCCGGGCATCACGGCGGGTATCGGCGGCCTTGCCTATGCGGGCATTCCGGTGACGCACCGCGACACCAACCATGCCGTCACCTTCATCACCGGCCATGGCAGCGATGGAAAGCTGCCGCATCTGGACTGGGGCCGCGTCGCCAAGAGCGCGCCGACCCTGGTCTTCTATATGGGTCGCAAATTCGCGGGCGAAATCGCCGATGTGCTGATCGCGGGCGGACGCTCGCCCGGCGAGCCCGCCGCCATCGTCGCCAATGCGGCGCGGCCGGACCAGAGCGTGATCGTCACCACCCTGGCCGGGCTGGCGGCGGCGGCGGAGAAAAGCCCCGCTCTTTCCATCATCGTGATCGGCGAGAATGTGACGCTGGCGAAGGAACTCAACTGGCTGAAGGCGGCGGTTCCGGCTTGAGCAGTCGCCCCGGCAGTTCCGCCATGATGCGGAGCTGTTCCTCCTCGCGCATGGTCCACCAGTCCTGGATTTCCGCCAGCGTGCGGCCGCAGCCGCGGCACAGGCCGCGCGACGCATCGTAAACGCAGATCCGCACACAGGGGCTGGGCATGGCCGGACCATGGCCCTTCGCTTAAAACCGCGCAACGGCCTTAACCGCGGCTTAACAGCGTCCGGCCGACACTGGCGCCGGACTTTTCCGGTAAAAGGCAGCCCATGGCCAAGGCCGTGTTCCACAAGAACCAGCGGGTATACGTCAAGCCGGTCGGCACCTGGGCGCTGATCGAGCATGTGGTGCCGCACTGGGCCAAGGGCCTGGATGAGCCGATCCGGGTGCATTACGACGTGGGCCTGGGGCGCGAGTTCACCGCCGACGAGCTGGTGAGCGAGGAGCCGATGGGCGACCGCGTCGCCGCCTCGGCCCAGACCTGGCGCGTGGTGCGCGCCCGCAACAAATGGCAGGCGGCGGAGGATTGCTCGCGCCATCCGGTGCCCGGCACCTATCCTGTCGTCATCACCGGCAAGGAGGAATGGGGCGGCTGGCGTGTGCCGGGCGCGGAATACGACCTCGATCCCCACCGGATCGAGGAACAGGCCCGCCTGATCGCCAGCGCGCCCAAGCTGGCCGCCTTCGCGGGCGGGCTGGTGGAATGGGTGCGCAAGTCGGGCGAGGACATGCCCGACGCGCTGGCCGACCTGGCGCATCAGGCGCAGGATATTCTCGCGCACATCAAAGGCCAGGGTTAACAACCCCGGCCGGGTTCGCTAGGTTCGCGGCCTTCTTTTCATCGCGGTTCCGGGCGAAAGCCCGCGGCCAGCTTTCGAGGCCCCCATGCGCACCGAAGAACCCCGCGCCATCCATCTGTCCGATTATCGCGCCCCGGACTTCCGCATCGAGACGGTGGCGCTGGACTTTTCGCTGGAGCCGGAAGCGACCCGGGTCGCGTCGAAGCTGGCCATCGTACGGAAAGGCGACGGCGCCGCGCCGCTCCGGCTGGACGGCGAGAACCAAAAGCTGCTCTCGGTGACGCTGGACGGGCGGCCGCTTTCGCCGGGCGACTACTTGCTGGACGACAAGAGCCTCACCATCGCCGCGGTGCCGGACCGCTTCACCCTGGAGATCGTCAGCGAGATCGCGCCCGCCGCCAACACGGCGCTGGAGGGCCTCTATCAGTCGGGCGGCATGTTCTGCACCCAGTGCGAGCCGGAGGGCTTCCGCCGCATCACCTATTTCCTGGACCGGCCCGACAATCTTTCGGTCTTCACCGTGCGCATCGAGGCCGACCGCCAGCAATATCCGGTGCTGCTCTCCAACGGCAACCGCATCGAGGCCGGGCCGCTGCCCTCCTCGAATGGAAATGGCGGGCGGCACTTCGCGGTCTGGCACGATCCCTTCCCCAAGCCCTCCTATCTCTTCGCGCTGGTGGCGGGCGATCTGGGCAGCATCCGCGACAGCTTCACCACCATGAGCGGGCGCGACATCGCGCTGGAAATCTTCGTCGAGCATGGCAACGAGCCGCGCGCCCATTACGCCATGGGGGCGCTCAAGCGGGCGATGAAGTGGGACGAGGACGCGTATGGCCGCGAATATGACCTCGACATCTTCATGATCGTCGCCGTCAGCGCCTTCAACATGGGCGCGATGGAAAACAAGGGCCTCAACATCTTCAACGACAAGGTGCTGCTGGCCTCGCCGGAAACCGCCACCGACGACGATTATGCCCGCATCGAAAGCGTGGTGGCGCATGAATATTTCCACAACTGGACGGGCAACCGCATCACCTGCCGCGACTGGTTCCAGCTTTCTCTGAAAGAGGGCCTGACCGTCTTCCGCGATCAGAGCTTCTCGGGCGACATGCGCAGCCATGGCGTGCAGCGCATCCAGGATGTGCGCAGCCTTCGCGCGCGCCAGTTCCCGGAGGATGCCGGGCCCCTGGCCCATCCGGTGCAGCCGCAGAGCTATATCGAGATCAACAATTTCTACACCGCCACCATTTACGAGAAGGGCGCGGAGGTTATCGGCATGCTGCGCACGCTGTTGGGGCCGGAGGATTACCGCAAGGGGACCGACCTTTATTTCGCGCGCCATGACGGCGAGGCCACCACCATCGAGAACTGGGTCAAGTGCTTCGAGGACGCCTGCGGCCGCGACCTTTCCCAGTTCCGCCTGTGGTACCGGCAGGCGGGAACGCCGGTGGTTGAGGCGCGCGGGCATTATGACGCCGCCGCGAAGACCTACACGCTCGACCTCTCCCAGTCGCTCGCCCCAACGCCCGGCCAGCCGGAGAAGAAGCCGCTGCACATTCCCGTGGCGGTCGGGCTGATCGGCGCCTCGGGCGCCAGCCTGCCGCTGACGCTGGAAGGCGAGAATGACACCGGCCCCGAGACAAGGGTGCTGGAGTTGCGCGAACGCCGTCAGCGCTTCGTCTTCACCGGCGTGGAGGAAGAGCCGCTCCTGTCGCTGGGGCGCGGCTTCTCCGCCCCCGCCATCTTCAAGGCCCCGCACACGCGCCATCAGCGCGCCGTGCTGATGGGCAAGGACAGCGATCCCTTCAATCGCTGGGAGGCGGGCCAGGTGCTGGCCGCCGAGATCATGCTGGGCGAGGCCGCGCCCGGCGACCGCGCCGAATATGTCGCCGCCATCGGCGATGTGCTGGACCGGGCGATGGAGGACCCCGCCTTCGCCGCCCAGATGCTGATGCCGCCGACCGAAAGCGAGTTGGCGGCGCGGCGCACGCCCGTGGACCCCGACGCCATCCATGGCGCGCGCATGGCCCTGGTGCGCGCCATCGCCGCCGCGCATGGCGCCCGCTTCGCCGAACTCTATGAGGCGACGGGCGATGAGGGCGGCCATTACAGCCCCGACGCGGCCTCGGCGGGGCGACGGGCCCTGCGCAACGCCTGCCTGCGCTATCTGACGGCGGAGGATGACGAGGCGGCGGCGGGGCTGGCCGACGCCCATTACCGCACCGCCACCAACATGACCGACATGATCGTGGGCCTGGCGGCGCTGACGCGCATGGAATCGCCGCGCCGCGATGCCGCCTTCACCCATTTCCACGACCGCTTCAAGGCCGATCCCCTGGTGATGGACAAATGGATGGGGCTGCAGGCCGGCTCCATCCTGCCGGAGACGGTGCTGGCGGTGCGCGAGCTGATGAAGCACCCGGCCTTCGACATCAGGAATCCCAACCGGGTGCGCGCCCTGATCGGCGCCTTCAGCGTCAACCATCTGCGCTTCCACCAGGCCGACGGCAGCGGCTATGCCCTGGTGGGCGAGGTGATCCGCCAGCTCGATCCCATCAATCCGCAGGTGGCGGCGCGGCTGGCGGGCAGCTTCGAAAGCTGGCGGCGCTACGATCCGGCCCGCCAGGGGTTGATGCGGGCCGAGCTGGAGACGATCAAGACCCTGCCCGGCATCTCGCCGAATCTGTTCGAAATCGTGGGCAAGATGCTCTCCTGACGGCGGCGGGGATTCCCCCTCCCCTCCGCGAGGCTCATAATCCGCAAAACGAATCAGGGCATTGGCGCCCGCGAAGGCGCGCGGCCTTGGGTGTGGCGCGGGGACGTTGATGCGGCATTTCAGGCACTGGATGACGGGGGCGCTGACCGGCGCCATCGTCCTTGGCCTGTCCGCCCCAGCGCAGGCGCAAGGCCCCGGCTATGAGGTTGTCAGCAACGGCCCGGTGCTGGAGCTGCGCTTCCGCGGCATTCCGCTGAAGAGCGTGCGCGCCGACGACAATCAGAACGCCCTGTCGCTCGACTTCAACCTGCCGGTGGACCCGGCCATTTTCGACCGCCTGGCGGCGACGCTGCCGCAATGGATCGCGATGGCCTATACCAGCTACGACAATGGCGTGATCCGCGCCACGCGGCCGGTGACCTTCCTCACCCGCCAGGAGACGGACGGCTTCTCGCTGCGCCTGCAGCCGCGCGACGGCGCCCCGCCCCCGCAGCCTGCGCCGGGCGCGCCCTATCCGCCGCCGCCCGCGCCGGGCGCGGCGCCCTATCCGCCCCAGCCCATGCCGCCGCCCGGCTATCCGCCCGCGCCGGTGGCGCAGCCGCCCGTTCCCTTCGCGCCCTATGAGACCTATGGCGCGGCCCGCAACTATTACGGCCTGCGCCATGCGGTGCGCCGCGCCGATCCGCTCTGGACCCACGCCTATGCCCGCGCCGCCGCGCGCGGCGATTCCGAAGGCGGCTTCGGCGTCGAATATAAGAGCTTCAAGAATGACGACCGGCTGATCGCCGCCCGCGCCCATGCCAAGGTGACGATCGGCCCCGGCATCGCCCTTCTGGGCAGCATCACCGATGTGGATGCCGACGCCGCCAGCGTGCGCACCCCCACCGGCACCTTCGCCGCCGACCGGCGCAATGTGCTGACCGGATCGGCTGGCCTGGGGCTGGGTCTGGGCGGCGACAGCGAGCTGACGCTGGAAGGACTGATCGGCAACGGCGCGGCGGGCGCGCGCCTCAGCGGCTTCAGCGGCACCCCGGACGGCTTCTTCTCCGCCAGCCTCACCTATCACCAGCCGCTGCTGGATACCGCCGAGGCGCTGCGCAACAAGGGCCGCAAGGACGAGATCTCCGTCGCCATCGCCAACCGGCTGGGCTGGGGCCTGTGGGGCAGCCTGGAGGGCCGCTACACCAATTACGGCACCGGCACGGCGAAGAACGCCGTGCAGACCGCGGGCTGGGACGCCAATCTGCGCTGGGACTATGACCTGGGCTTCGTCACCACGGGCCTCAGCTATGACGGCCGCGGCGAATACCGCCTGGCCTATGACACCCTGACCGGGGCGGCGCCCTCGCCCTATGTGCCGCTCTCCATCCGCAACATGGAGGTGCACGCCGCCACCGCCTCGCTGTCGGCGCCCTTGTTCGACGGCTTCTGGTTCAACCTCTATGGCGGCTATGCCTATGACCGCTATTCCAGCAGCGGCGGGCTTTACGGCCTTTCCATCCGCTACACGCCGCTGCCGGGGCTGGATTTCGAACTGGGGGCGCGCCGCTCCAATGTCTCGCTCACCCAGGGCATGGTGGGCGGAGAAACCAGCGCCGGCCTGTCCATGACCCTGGGCTTCGGCGGCAATCCGCGCGACAGCCGCTTCACCCTCTGGTGACGCACGGCCCTTGAAAGGCCGCGTCCATCGCCCTTAGCCTTGGGCGCGGCTTGGGGCGGGCGGGTCATGCGCATATCTCTTCTGGTGGGCGGCCTGGCGGCCGCCGCGCTCGCGGCGGCGGGCTTCTGGCTTTTGCGGCCGCAAAGTACCGCGCCCGGCGGGCCGGTGACGCTCTTCCAGTGGGAAGACTATACCGACGACATCTATCTCGCCGACTACCGGAAAGCCTATGGCGAGACGCCCCGCACCGCGATCTATGCCGACGAGGACGAAGCCTTCGCCAAGATGCGCGCCGGCTTCAAGCCCGATGTGATGGGGCCCTGCTATTACGAATTCCCGCGCTGGCAGGAAGCGGGCCTGCTGAAGCCGATAGACATCAGGAAGCTGAAGAACTGGGAGAAGATTTCCCCCACCCTGCGCGCCCTGCCGGGCATAGACGCGGGCGACGGCAAGGTCTGGTTCGTGCCGCATTACTGGGGCAACACCTCCATCACCATCCGCACCGACCTGGCGCCCGAATATGCCAAGTCGCAGAGCTGGGACATTCTGTTCGACCCCAAATACAAGGGCCGCGTCTCGGTGCTGGATGGCGTGGACGATGTTGTGCCCTTCATCGCCCGCATGATCGGCGTGGACGCCTATACCATGGATGAGGCGGGCTGGCGGCGCGTCGAGGCCAGGCTGCGCGCATTGCTGCCGCAACTGCGCTTCGTCTCCTCCGACGACACGGCGTTGGCGCAGGGACTGGCCTCGGGCGAGTTGGTGGCGGCGATGAGCTGGCGCACCACCTTCGCCGGACTGGTCCGGGAAGGCCGCCCCGTGGCCTATCTGGAGCCCAAGGGCGGCATGTTCACCTATGTCTGCGGCCTCACCCTGCATGCCGATACGCAGAATGAGGAGAAGGCGCTGGCGCTGATCGATTCCGCCCTCTCCGACGCGGCGGCGCGCCACAGCATCGAGGTGATCGGCGACGAGCCCGCCAACGAAGCGGCGCTGCGCCAGGTGCCGGACAAGGTGTTCGAGGAGCTGCGCCTGACCCGCGACGTGGACACGTTCCTGAAAAGCGGCATCTTCCAGCAGCGCCTCAAGGACAAGGAAAAATACGTCAATGCCTGGACCGAGATGCGCGCGGGCGTGGCAGGAGCTTCCAAATAGCGCGGTCTTTTTGCGTCGTGGGTGCGTCGGCCGTGCTCACGTACACCGGGTACGCTCCGCGCGGCCTCCTGCCCACGCCGCAAAAATCCTCGCGCTTGGCTTAGAGCGGTTCTAGGAAAAGTGTGCAACGGTTTTCCGTCCGGAACCGCGACAAAACAAGAAGCTAGAGCATTTTCGCGATTCAGAGAGCCGCGCGACCACGCTAGCGGATCGTCCGGGCTGCGAAATGCGCCGCGAAACGTCCGGCGCGGCCGGAAACGCACGGCACCGGCTCGGCATCCTCGCCGCAGAGATAAAGCCCCGGCACGCGCGACAGCGCCCGTTCATGCGCGGGCGCCAGAAGCTGCGCCAGGCTGGCGCGCGGGCGCGCCTTAGGCCGTGTCACCGAGACGCCGGTCAGGCTCTGCGCCAGTCCGGGCACATGCCGCGACAGGCGCTTGACCAGCGCCGCCGCCAGCGGCGCTTCCAGCGCGGGCCAGCCGCCGTCCGGCGACACCGGCATCAGCGGCAGTGTCACCGCCAGGCGGCGCGGCGTCTCCGCCACCACCTCGAAAGGCGGCAGCGGCGGCAGCCGCCCGGCGCGGGCCGCTTCATGCGCGTCGGCGCAGTCTTCCGGCGGCAGCGCCAGCACACAGCGGCCGGTCTTGAGTTCGACCGGCAGGGCCACGCCATCCCCTAAGGTGAAGACGATGCGGGCCGCGCCTACCATGCTGTCCTCCGAAGGCCGGTCCAGCCCCGCCAGCCGCTCGCTCGGCCCGCGCGGCAGGCTGGAAAGCACCGCGCGGGCGCTGACCGTCTCGCCATCCTCCAGCCGCACGCCCGCCGCCTGGCCGCGCGCGGTGAGAATCTCCGCCACCATGCGGCCCGGCTCGACCACGGCGCCGCAGGCCCGGCGCAGCGCCGCCATCAGCGTGCCGGGCACCGCCAGCGACACCATGCCGGGCTGGCCGGACATTTCCTGCGCCGCGCGCCAGACCAGCGCCAGCGCCGAGCCCGGCTCGGCGGGCGCGAAGCCGCCTGTCAGCGCGTCATGCAGCAGCATGCCGATCAGTTGCGGGCTTTCGAAATGGCGCGCCAGCCAGTCGGCGGCGCCGGTGACGCACAGGCGCTCGAAACGCGCGCGCGCCGCCGGGCGCCAGAACAGCTCCGCCGCACGCCCGTCGCGCTCCGGGCGCGACCACCAGCGCCGCAGCACCCGCGCCTGCGCCGCCAGCGCCGCCTGATAGGCGCCCCAGGCTTCGGCGTCGGTCTCGCTGCGCTGCGCGATGGCGCGCTCCGCGGCGCGGCGCTCGCGCGGCAGCGTCAGGGGCGGAGCCTCGTCGTCCCAGCCGGTCAGCGCCAGGTCGCGCTGCATGAAGGCAAGGCCATGCTGCGCCAGCTTGAGGTCCGTCACCATCACCGGATCGAGGGCGAAGAGCGCGCCGGGCGGCTCGGGCGGCGCCAGCGCCTGTTCCGCAACCAGCACGCGCGCGCCGTCGCGGGCGAGGCAGGCCGCCGCCGAGAGGCCCCCGACGCTGGCACCGATCACCACGAAATCGAAGTCGCGGCTCATGCGCGCCTGCCTTCCGACAAGTCGGCCATCACCGCCACCGCCGCGGCGATCCCCGCCGCGCCCAGGCCCAGCGGTCCCGCCGCGCTGGACGGCCCGGCAAGATAGAGCCGCGGCACGGCGCTGCGCGGGCCGGGGCGGAAGCCCAGCATCTGGTCGGGCGAAAGCGCGCCGCCATCCAGGTCGCCGCCGGTGAGGCCCAGCGCCGCCTCGATGTCGGGCGGCACGATGGTCGCCGCCGCCAGCACGCGCGGCAGCCCCAGCGGCTTCAGCCGCGCCAGCGCGCCCGACAGCAGAAGCTGGCGCTTCTCGTCGGTCCAGGCGCCGTCGAACGGCCGCGCCGGGATGGCGCCCAGTGTCAGCGTCACCGTCGCGCGGCCGGGCGGGGCCAGCGAGGGATCGCGGGCCGAGACCGGGTCCACCAGCATGGGCGGGTTCACCGGCACCACGCCATGGCGTCCCTGGGCGCGCGCGCTCTGGCCTTCAGGCGAGTCGCCCTCCGGCACGAAGAAGGGCCGGGTGAAGGCGGGCGGCGCCTCCAGCGCCAGGAGGATGCGCGCGCGCGTTCCTTCCGCCCGCCAGGCGCCGGCCTCGGCCAGCAGCGCGGGCGGCAGGTCGGCCCAGCGGAACAGGCCGAGGAAGGTACGCTTGAGATCGAGGGTGGAGATCACCGCGCGGGCGGCGACACGACCGTCGCTGGCGCCGAGGCCGGTGGCGCGGCCTTCCGCCAGCACGATCTCCGTCACCTCCTGGCCGAAGCGCAGCGCGACGCCCAGACGGCGCGCCCTGGCCTCCAGCGCCGCGCCGATGGCGCCCAGCCCGCCCTGGCGCGCGCGCGCCTGCGGCGCGGCGAACAGGCTGAGCGCGCTGCCCGCCAGCGCCGGATCGGTGGCGCGCCCCGCCAGCGCCGCGCGCCAGTCGCCCTGCCCGGCATGATCGCGCAGCTCGGCGATGCTGCGGTCGGCCCAGTCGGCGCCGGGCCAGGGACGCGGCGCGGGCAGAAGCGCCTTCAGCTTCTCGAACAGTCCGCGCGGCGGCGGCGTGACCGCCTCGGCCAGCACGCGGGCGAAGGCGCGCGTGCGGCGCTGGATTATGTCGGCGCCCACCGGCGCGAAGTCTTCCAGAAGACCATCGGGCAGGCCCAGAAGCGGCAGCAGCGCGGGCGGCGGCTTCGCCACCGTGTCGGCGTAAGGGCCGGCGTGGAAGCCGGGCGCGAAGGCGGAGGTGACGCAGCGGCCCCCGGCATGGGCGGCGCGCTCCAGCACCACCACTTTCAGACCGGCGCGCGCCAGCAGCGACGCGGCGGCAAGGCCGTCCGCGCCGGCGCCAATGATCGCCGCGTCGTATCGCAAGCTCATGATCCTGCGGTCCTGCCAGGAGAATACGCGCAGCAAAAAGGGCGGAAACGCTGTTTCCGCCCTTTAAGTTAATTTGCGTGTCCGGCGGGTGCGGGGCGGCGCGAACACCATGCCCGAGACAACCGGCATGGCAGGCGGCCGCCGCTTAGGCCGTCCCGGCGGGCACGCGGGCATTCGCACGGCATGGCGGCTCCGGGAAATCCCGGCCCGGAAGGCGTGCGTTCGCCCGGCGGGCGTCTTTATTTAGACGACGCCGCGCTTGTGCTCGCCGACCACGACACGGCCGGGGTTGAAGGCGCGCTTGAAGACGTCCAGCGCCTTGCGCGGCTCGGCATCGCCGCACATGAAGACGTCGAAGGCCGCATAGCCCTTCTCCGGCCAGGTGTGGACCGAGATGTGGCTTTCCGCCAGCACGGCCACGCCGGAGATGCCGCCGCCCTCCTCGAACGTGTGGAGGTGGATGTGCAGCAGGGTGGCGCCCGCCGCGTTGACGGCGTCGATCAGGGCGGCCTCGATGCGGTCGCGCTCGTTCAGGCCCGTGGCTTCCCACAGGTCGATGATCAGATGGCTGCCGGCATAGGAAAGACCGTTCTTCGTGATGAAGTGGTCCTTCTGGTCGTCATTCGAAGGCGTGACGACGACCGGACGCGGCGCCTTGGCGGCGCGGGCCTTGAGTTCCTTTTGCGGATTCGCCGCAACCAGATTGAGTCGAGCCATTCAAGCACCTACCCGTCTTAGAGTTGACACCTGCGCCTTGGCCTTGTGGACTTCCGGACGCGCCTTAAAGAAGAAAGCGACGGAGGGTGGCTGCCCTACGCCGCTTCGTCCGGCTTTTTTCCTCGCCGGGTCGAGTTGGGAAATAGGGCGTGTTGCCCCCCTATGCAAGAAGAAATTGCCCCCGCGGGCAAAAATTTTCCCGGCCGTGACGCGCGCGACTCGTCCTGGCGGCGGCCGCGCGGGGCGCGCAAGAGCGAGGTTAGGCCCGTCCTATCGGCATCGGATGCGCCGGGCGCGCACGCGCATGGTAGACAGGGCGGCGCGCCGGACGTAAGAGGCGCCTCTCGCCACCGACGGCTTTCGGGCGCGCCAGGCCTTCCCGAAACGCTGTCACAATCGCTAAGGATTCGTTATGGCCCGTCCCCAGCCCCAGCCGAGCAAGAGCAAGAGCCGCCGCAAGGCCTCCGACAGCGAGCAGGTGGAGCGCCTGCACCAGGGCTATGCCCAGTCCATGGAGATCACCCGCGTGCTGGCCGACGAGCGGAGCCGCTTCCAGCACATCCGCATCTTCGACACGGTGGCGAACGGCCGGGTGATGACCCTGGACGACATCGTGCAGATCACCAGCCGCGACGAAAGCGCCTATGCCGACATGCTCACCCACCTGCCGATGTTCGAGCATGGCAAGGTCGAGCGGGTGATGATCGTGGGCGGCGGCGATCTTTCCATCGCCGACGAGGCCCTCAAGCACAGGAACGTCAAGGAAGTCGTGCTGGTGGACATTGACGAGCGGGTGATCGCGCTCTGCAGGAAGCATTTCGGCGAGATCAACGCCAAGGCTTTCCGCGACCGGCGCATGGTGATCGAGGCGGCGGACGCCTTCGAGTATCTGGGCCGCAAATCCTCGAAGAACCGCTTCGACCTGATCATCGCCGACCGCCCCGATCCGGTCGGCCCCGGCAAGGCGCTGTTCGGCGAGACCTTCTATGACCGCATCAAGGGCGCGCTGCGCAAGGGCGGCTATGCCACCTTCCAGACCGGCGTGCCCTTCTACCAGCCCTGGGAGATCACCGAGGCGCTCGAGGAACTGAAGCGCTTCTTCCCCAAATGCGGCCTCTATCTCACCGTGGTGCCGACCTATGTCGGCGGCTTCATGGCCCTGTCCTGGGCCACCAAGGGCGGCAAGGCGTTGGGAACCCCGGCGGGCATAAGGAAGGCGGCGAGCGCCTACAAGCGCAGCAAGCTCAAATGCGACTATTACAACCCGCAGATCCACGCGGCGGCCTTCGCCCTGCCCAACTGGATTCAAAAGCTGGTTCCTTAAATAATTTGAACCCCTCCGGCCTTCGCAACTTTGCCGTGGTGCTCGGCTAGCGCCTGCGCGCCACGGCGTTGCTACGGCCACCTCCCCTTCCTGTGCGCTGCGCGCACGAAGGGGAGGCGGTTCGCAGCCCAGCGGAGAAAGCAAAAGAAGCCGGGTTCCCACACAGGGCTTTTCTTTCATGGTCCGAGCGCCCATCTTTGGCCCGAAGCATCCGGAACATCGCAGACATGGCTTTGATCGGCCCCGGCGGACGCCCCGTCACCTCCCAACCCGCTCAGAATGCCGCCGCCGATGGCGCGGCCAGCCCCTGGATCAAGGATTCCGGGCTGGAAACCTTCGCCGCCGACGTGCTGGAGGCCAGCCGCGAGGTGCCGGTGATCGTGGATTTCTGGGCGCCCTGGTGCGGCCCCTGCAAGCAGTTGGGCCCGGCGCTGGAAAAGGCGGTCAACGACGCCAAGGGCGCGGTCAAGCTGGTCAAGGTGGACATCGACCAGAACCCGGAGATCGCTCAGCAGCTCCGCATCCAGTCCATCCCCACCGTCTATGCCTTCCACAATGGCCAGCCGGTGGACGGCTTCATGGGCAACCTGCCGGAGAGCCAGGTGAAGCAGTTCGTCGCGCGCCTGGCGGGCGGCGCCCAGGGCCATGGCGGCCCCGATCACACCCAGGAGGTGCTGGGGATGGCGGCCGAGGCGCTGGCGGCGGGCGATCTCGCCACCGCGGCGCAGGCTTATGGCCATGTGCTGCAGGACGAGCCCGGCCATCCCGCCGCCGTGGCGGGCCTGGCGCGCTGCTATCTGCTGGGCGGCGATGCCGAGCGCGCCCGGACGACGCTGCAACTGGTGCGCCCCGACGCCGCCACCGACGAGGCCGTCCGCGCCGTCGAGGCGGAGCTGACGCTGCGCGAGAGCGCCGCCGCCGCGCCCGAGGCCGGGGCCTTTGCCGAGCTGGAAGCCAAGCTGGCCGCCGACGAGAACGACCATCAGGCGCGCTACGACCTGGCGCTGGCGAAGGACGCGGCTGGCGCGCGCGAGGAGGCGCTGGCGCTGCTGCTGGACCTGGTGAAGCGCGACCGCAAATGGAACGAGGAAGCGGCGCGCAAGCAGTTGCTCACCCTGTTCGAGGCGATGGGCCCCACCGATCCGCGCACCATCGAGGCGCGGCGCAAGCTGTCCTCGATCCTTTTCGCATGAGACTGGCGGCGGCGGTTCTGCTCGGCCTGGCGCTGACGGGCGCGGCGGCAGAGGCGCAGCCGTTGGCGCCGCTGGCGGCCCAGGGGGAACTGATGGCGGCGGACCGCGCCTTCTCGCGCCTTTCCATGACGCGCGGGCGCGCCTATGCCTTCCTCGCCATGGCGGCGAACAACGCCCGGCTGTTCGGCGCCGACGGCGCCCAGCCGGTGCAGGGGCGCGCCCAAGCCTTCCGCGCGCTGGGGCGGCGGCAGAGCGGGCGCATGGGCTGGGAGCCGCTGGCCGCGGGCGTCTCGCCCGATGGCCGCATGGGCTGGACCGACGGGCGCTGGGAAGTGACCCAGGACGGGAAGGTGGTGAGCCGCGGCCATTACCTTACTGTCTGGGCGAAGGACCGCCGCAATGCCTGGAAAGTGCAGGCCAGCATGAACACCGGCGGGGCGGTGAGCACGCCCGCCCGAAGGTGATATAGTCCGCCCATGCCCCGGCACTTCCACAGCTTCAGCGACCTGCCCGCGGCCCTGCCGCTGTTTCCGCTCTCGGGCGTGGTGCTGATGCCGCGCGGGGCGCTGCCGCTCAATGTGTTCGAGCCGCGCTACCTCAAGATGGTGGACGATGCGCTCAAGGGCGACCGGCTGATCGGCATCATCCAGCCCAGCGAGGACCCCGACCGGGTGCTGAAGCCGCAATTGTCGGCCATCGGCGCGGCGGGGCGGCTGATCTCCTTCCGCGAGACCGACGACAACCGCTATCTGATCACCCTGGCGGGCATCTGCCGCTTCCGCCTTGCGGGCGAGGAGGCGGCGGACACGCCCTATCGCATCGGGCGCTGCGATTTCTCGCCCTTTGCGGGCGACCTGGCCGGGGCCGAGGATTTCAGCGACTTCCCGCGCGACCGGCTGATGGCGGCGCTCAAGGCCTATCTCAACACCCGCGACATGCAGGCGGACTGGAAGAGCGTCACCACCGCGCCGCCCGAGGCCCTGGTCAACGCCCTGACCATGATGTGCCCCTTCGAGCCCGCCGAGAAACAGGCGCTGCTGGAGGCCCCCAGCTTCGGCGAGCGCGTCGCCACCCTGGTGGCGATCCTGGAAATGTCGCGCGCCGATTCCGGGCCGCAGAGCCTGAACTAGAGCTTGAACCATGAGCGTCGATCCCAAGCTGCTGGAAATCCTGGTCTGTCCGCTGACGCGGACATCGCTCGTTTATGACCGCGAGAAGCAGGAACTGGTGTCGAAGGCCGCGGGCCTGGCCTTTCCCATCCGCGACGGCGTGCCGGTGATGCTGGCGAGCGCGGCGCGGCCCTTGGGCGAGGAAGAGCGGGCATGACCGCGCCCTGGCCGGTGGAGCTGCGCCTCAACAAGGCGCGCGACGTGCTGAGCATCGCCTTCGACACCGGCGAGCGTTTCGCGCTGGCGGCCGAGTATCTCAGGGTGGAAAGCCCCTCGGCCGAGGTGCGCGGCCATGGCGCCGGACCGAAGCAGATCGTGCGCGGCAAGCAGGAGGTGAAGATCGCGGCGCTGGAGCCGGTGGGCAATTACGCCGTGCGCATCCGCTTCGATGACGGCCATGACAGCGGGCTTTATAGCTGGGACCTGCTCCTGAAGCTGGGGCGGGAACACGAGACGATCTGGGCGGACTATGTGAAGGCGCGGGGATAAGCCGCCTGCCCTTTCCTCTCCATGGCCGGCCTTGAGCCGGCCATCCAACTTTCCATCACGCGGGACGACGTTGGATGGGCGGGTCATCCTTCGACAAGCTCAGGATGAGGCCGCCCATGGAGAGTTATGTAACGGGAAATTAGGCATCCACGCCCACCGCTTCGGCGACATTGTCGTACCCGTCACGCGTCAGGCATGCGGCAAGCTCGCTCTTGATACGCCCGACCAGGCCCGGCCCGTCATAGACCAGCGCCGTATAAAGCTGCACCAGGCTCGCGCCCGCGCGAATCTTGGCATAGGCGTCGGCGCCCGTGGCGATGCCGCCCACCCCCACCAGCGTCAGCTTGTTGCCGGCGCGCTGGCGCATGGCCTTCAGGATTTGCGTCGAAGGCATGAGCAGCGGCGCGCCCGAAAGGCCGCCCGCCTCCCGCGCATGGCGGCTCTTCAGCGGCGGCCGCGCGATGGTGGTGTTGGAGACGATCAGCCCGTCCAGCCCGCTCATCAGGGCGACGGCGGCGATCTCGTCCAGCGCGGTCTCGTCCAGGTCGGGGGCGATCTTCACCAAGACCGGCTTCCTGGCGCCGCCGCGCGCCTCCAGCACCGTGCCCACCAGCCGCGTCAGCTCCTCCTTGTTCTGAAGGCCGCGCAGGCCCGGGGTGTTGGGCGAGGAGATGTTCACCGTCACATAATCCGCAAGGGGCGCCAGCAGGGCGAAGGCGGCGCGATAATCGGCGATGCGGTCTTCGCTGTCCTTGTTGGCGCCGATATTGATGCCGACAATCCCGGAGCCGGTGCGGCGCTTGAGGTTCTCTGCCGCCCGGGCCATGCCGCCATTGTTGAAGCCCATGCGGTTGATGACGGCGCGATCCTCGCTCAGCCGGAACAGGCGCGGGCGGGGATTGCCCGCCTGGGGCCTGGGCGTGACCGTGCCGCATTCGACAAAGCCGAAGCCCAGCTTCGCCATGGCGCCGGGCACGGCGGCGTTCTTGTCGAAGCCCGCTGCCAGCCCCACCGGATTGGGGAAGGACAGGCCCAGCGCCGCGACCTTCAGGCAGGGCGGATCGGCCAGGCGCGGCGCGGGCAAAGGCATCTGCCGCAGCAGGCAGAGCGTGAGGTCATGCGCGGTTTCCGCGGGCAGGCGGCGCAGCAGGGAGGTCCCGAAATCCAGCATTTTACTCGTTACCCCAACCAGAGGATGCAGACCCCGCCTGGATTGCCCTCTAGACGGGTGTATGGCCTTGCCCTATAAGACCGGATATAGGAATAATAGCCGAAAACCCGGATTGATTTCTTAAAATAGTTAACGCCGCGGCGATGCTGACACATATGCAAATCTGGCGCGCGATCGACGCGCTTGCCGAGCGACATAACATGTCGCCATCGGGTCTGGCCAAGCTGGCGAACCTGGATCCCACGACTTTCAACAAGTCCAAGCGGGCGGCGGGCGGCAAGCTGCGCTGGCCCTCGACCGAGAGCATTGCCAAGGTCCTGACCGCCACCGGCGCCAGCCTGGAGGATTTCGTCGCCCTGGTGAGCGAGAGCCCCGCGCGGCGGGCCCGCATGATCCCGCTGATCGGCATGGCCCAGGCGGGGGCCGAGGGCTATTTCGACGATGCGGGCTTTCCGGCGGGCAGCGGCTGGGAGGAGATCGCCTTCCCCGAACTGGCCGACGAGCATTGCTATGCGCTGGAGATCACCGGCGATTCCATGCTGCCGGTCTATCGCGACGGCGACCGCATCATCGTGGCGCCGTCGGGGAACCTGCGCCGCGGCGACCGGGTGGTGGTGAAGACCCATGCCGGGGAGGTGATGGCCAAGCAGCTCGGCCGCATGACGGCGCAGCGCATCGAGCTCAAGAGCTTCAATCCCGCCTTCGAGGACCGCAGCTTCGCCCTGAGCGAGATCGCCTTCGTGCATCGGATCATCTGGGCTTCGCAGTAAGACACCCATGTCATGGCCCGCACATGCGGCCATCCAGGTGACGTCTCCCGCCAGAATTGCAAGCATCGCGTTATCCCATCTGGGTGGCCCACACTCCGGTGGGCCATGACAATGGAGCTTGAGAGACGTGCCTCAGCGCGCCGCGAGAAAATGCGGGGCCACAAATTGCCAAAGGCACGAGTCAGTAATCTCTTTTAAGTAAGAATCCCCTGTCATGCCCGCGAAAGCGGGCATCCAGTTTTCCATCGGATGGACTCTGAATTCCCGCTTTCGCGGGAATGACAATGCAGGATCAAGCGCGGGAGGACGCGGGGTTGCGACTCGCCGCGTGGCCGTCAGCCTTTCACAAAGTCTCCGTTCAGCGCCTTCCTGATCATCGCCGCCGTTTCGCGCGGGCCGAACAGGGCGGCGAAGGAGCCGAAGCGCGGGCCCGCGCTCTGGCCGAACAGCACCTCATAGAGCGCGGCAAACCAGGCGCGCAGAGGCTCGAAGCCATGCGCCTTGCCCACCTCATACACCACATCCTGCACCTTGGCGCCGTCGCGCTCCTCGCCCATGGCGTCCAGCCGGTCCGCCAGCGCCGCCATCGCCGCCCGCTCCTGCTCGCTGGGCAGGCGGTATGTCTTGGCGGGCTTCACGAAATCCTCGTAATAGCGCAGGGCATAGCCCACCAGCCTGTCCAGGCCCGGATTTTCCGCGGGCGAGGCCCCCGGCGCATAGGCGCGGATATTGCCCCACAGCACCTCGCGCGTATGGGCGTTGGACGCGGAAACCAGATTGAGCAGCAGCGCGAAGCTCACCGGATAGCGCTCGTCCGGCACCACGCCCCCATGGATGTGCCAGACCGGATTCTCCAGCCGCTGCGCCTCGCCATTTTCGTTGGAATGATAGGCTTCCAGCAGGCCGATATAATCGTCCACCGCCTTGGGGATCACGTCGAAGTAAAGCCTTTTGGCGGTGCGCGGCTTCTGGAACATGAAGAGCGCCAGGGATTCGGGCGAGCCGTATTTCAGCCAGTCCTCAATGGCGATGCCGTTGCCCTTGGACTTGGAAATCTTCTGGCCCTTCTCGTCCAGGAACATCTCGTACATATACTGCTCGGGCGGGTTGCCGCCCGCGATCCTGCAGATGGCGCTGTAGAGCGGTGCCTGCGCCAGATGATCCTTGCCGTACATCTCGTAATCCACGCCCAGCGCCGCCCAGCGCATGCCCATGTCGGGCTTCCATTGCAGCTTGCAATGGCCGCCGGTGACGGGGACCGTCTCCTGCGAGCCGTCCTCCTCGACATAGGTGATGGTGCCCGCCCCCACATCGCGGCCCACCACCTTGGCCAGCAGCACCTTGCCCGAGCGGGGGGAGACGGGCAGGAAGGGCGCATAAGTCTCCTGCCGCTCCTCGCCCAGGGTGGGCAGCATCACCGCCATCACCTCGTCATAGCGGGCCAGGATGCGCAGCAGCGCCTCGTCGAAGCGGCCGGACTTGTAGGTGGCGGTCGCCGAATAGAACTCGTAACGGAAGCCGAAACTGTCCAGGAAAGCGCGCAGCCGCGCATTCATGTGATGGCCGAAGCTTTCATGCGTGCCGAAGGGATCGGGAATGGCGGTGAGGGGCTTGCCCAGATGCGCCGCCAGCATCGCCTGGTTGGGCAGATTGTCCGGCACCTTGCGCAAGCCGTCCATGTCGTCGCTGAAGGCGATGAGATGGGTGGGCACGTCGCAGATGGTCTCGAAGGCCTTGCGCACCCAGCTCGTGCGGGCCACCTCGCCGAAGGTGCCGATATGGGGCAGGCCCGAGGGACCGTAGCCGGTCTCGAACAGGACGCCGGTGACGGCCTCGCCCCGGGCCTTCTTCGCCTCCACGCGCGCCAGAAGCCGCCGCGCCTCATCGAAAGGCCAGGCCTTGGCGTCGAATGCCTGCTCACGCAACGTTTTCACCGGAACATTCATCCTTCGTTAAGAGAAAGTTTAAGCCCTTGGAAAGGGCGCGAAAGCTAGGCTCTGGCGAGGGACAGCGTCAATGACCGGGAAAGACCCTGCCTGCCAGGACGAGACGCGCGCGGCTTTCGCCGGGCGCATTGATATCCTGTATGCCCTGGGCCGGCATTATCTTTCGCTGCCCTTCGGCGTGCTCTGCGTGCCCGCCACGCTCCTGGCCGGCGCCGCGCCCGGCGCCCTGCCCTTCACGCCGCTCTTGATCCAGATGGCGGTGGTGATCGCCGCCGAGCAGCTCACCACCGCCTATCGCCGCCGCCGCCGCACCGGCGAGCATCCCGACGATCCCGCCTATTGGGCGCGGCGCTACACCTTCGTCTCCGCCATCGCGGGGGCGAGCTGGGGCCTGGGCGCGCTCTTCTGGTTCGTCTGGGATTCCTTCCCCGCCCAGGCCTATCTGGCGCTGGCCTTTCTGGGCATGACCGCGACCGAGTTCATCGCCCGCTCGGCCCACCGCCCCGCCTTCGCCATCCATACCGTGCTGTCGCTGGGGCCGCTGGTGGCGCTGCTGCTGCTGCAGGACGACCTTTATGCCGCCATGACGGCGGTGCTGGTGATCCTCTTCGCCGCGGTGCTGGTGAGCTATTGCAACTGGATGGCGCGGCTGCTGGACGAAAGCGTCAGCTTGCGCAATGAGAACACCGACCTGGTGGAGCGCCTGTCGCGCGAGAAGAGCGAGGCCATCGCCGCGCGCGACAGCGCCGAGGCCAGCGCGCTGGCCAAATCCTCCTTCATCGCCAATATCAGCCACGAATTGCGCACGCCGCTGAACGCGCTTCTGGGCATGGCGCAGCTTCTGGAGCGCTCCGACCTGCCCAAGCAGCAGGCCGATCATGTGAAAGTCATGCTGGAGGCGGGGCGCGGGCTTCAGACCCTGCTGGACGATGTGATTGCGCTGACCCGCGACGATGCCGAGCAGTTGGAGGACGAGGATTGCGATCCCGTCCAGACCGCCCGCGCCGTGGTGCGCCTGCTGCAGCCGCGCGCCTGGGAGAAGCGCATGCGCCTGACGCTCACCGCCGCGGGCGGGATGCCGCGCGTCGCCGCCGATCCGCGCCGGGTGCGCCAGGTGCTGCTCAAGCTCACCGACAATGCGCTCAAATTCACCGACCGGGGCCTGGTGGACATCCGCCTGGCGGAAAGCGAGGACGGGGACGGCAACCGCTTCGTGCGCTTCACCGTCTGCGACACCGGCCATGGCGTGGCGCCGGAAGTGGCGCATCTGCTCTTCAATCCCTTCACCCCGGGCGACAACAGCTATGCCCGGGCGCAGCAGGGCGCAGGGCTGGGGCTGGCGGTGGCCAAGCGCATCGTCTCCCAGGCGGGCGGCGAGATCGGCTTCGACAGCGCCCCCGGCGAAGGCGCGCAATTCTTCTTCACCCTGCCCGTGTCGGGCACGGCGGCGCCCGCAGGCCGGGCGAGCATCGCGGGCGAAACCAGCCAGCCGCCGCCCTCCGGCCTGACGCTGCTGCTGCATGCCGCGGCGCCCGAGGTGCGCGCAGGCATCGCCAACCTGCTGGAGCCCTTCGGCAACACGGTCGTCATCGCCGCCTCGCTGGCGGATGCGCTGGAACGCGCGGGCAAAGGCCGCTTCGACGCCATCATCGCGGGCGCCGCCGACGCAGACATGCTGGCGGCGGCGCCGGGCGTCAGCGCGCCCCTGGTCGCGGTGCTGCTGCGCGGCGAGCGCGCCCCCGCCGCCACCGACATGGCCCTGCGCTGGCCGGTGGAGCCGGATGCGCTCTATGGCACGCTGGCGCCCTTCGCGGCCCGCGCGGACGCGCTGGGCGAAGGCGGGCAGAAGCCCGCAGGGCAGGCTGCGGCGATCGACGCGGTGGCTTTTTCCACGCTGGAGCAATCGGTCGGGGTCAAGGCGCTGGTGGACATCCTGCAATGCTATATCGCCACCGCCGAGCAGCTCACCGCCGCGCTGTCCGAAGCCTGCGCCCAGGAGAAATGGGACGAAGCGGCGCGGCTGGCCCAGGACATTGTCGGCGCCGCGGGCGGGCTGGGCCTCACCGCCGTCACCCAGGCGGCGCGCCTCTTCGCGCAGAAGACCCGCGAGGGCGAAGACCAGCACGAACTGCGCAACGCCGCACAGATGGTGGTGGGCGAGCATCTGCGCGCCAAGCAGGCGCTGACGCATCTGTATCCCGACGTGGCGTAGCTTGATCCGCTGTGGCGCGCCTCTAAGATGCGCCGCCCATGTCCTCCACAGCCATCGAGTCGCTGCCCGCGCTGGTTCCGGCGCCGCCCGGAGCGGTGATTTTCGACGATGGCTCTGTGCGGCGCGCGGAGCTGCGCGGCGCCCGCGCCCTGTTCGAGGCGGGCGAGGTGCTGGTGGCCCATGCCGGGTTCACCGCCGGGCGGCTGGGCGTCAAAGGGGCGTCCGCGCCCTATGACGTGATCGAGCTGTTCGCCTTCGTCCGCCCCGGCCAGCCTTTCGTGCCGTCGCCCGGCGGCATGGCGCGGCTTCTGGGCCTGGGCTTTGCGCACACCCCGGAAGAGAGCGCGGCGCTGCTGCCGAAGATCGCGCGCCATCTGCTGCGCGAGGTGGAAGACCTGCCCGCCGATGCCAAGGCGGCGCTGGCGCCCCTGGTGGGCACGCTGGCGCGCGCGGGCTGGCGCTGGGCGCCCTTGCTGCAAGAGATCGTGGGCGAAGTCCCGCACGGCTCGCCCATCGCGGGGCTGGAAGTATGGCGCACCCTGCCCGCCTGGGAGGATGAAGCCCCGCCCGGCCAGCCGGGCGCGCAGCCGGTGGCGCCGGAGGAAGCCACCGCGCGGCTGGCGCGCCTGGTGGCCGAGACGCGGCCCGGGCAGGAAGCCTTCGCCAAGGCGGCGACCTATGCCTTCAGCCCGCGCGACGTGGCGGGCGCGCCCAAGGTGGCGCTGCTGGAAGCAGGCACCGGCACCGGCAAGACGCTGGGGTATCTGGCGCCCGCCAGCGTCTGGGCGGAGAAGAACGGGCCGGGCCTCTGGATCTCCACCTATACCCGCAACCTACAGCGCCAGATCCTGCAGGAGATCGCGCGACTCTATCCCGACCCGGCCGAGCGCGCCGAGAAGGCGGTGGTGCGCAAGGGGCGGGAGAATTACCTCTGCCTGCTGAATTTTGAAGAGGCCGCGAAGCGCACCGCCCTGGCGCCCGGCCCCCGCAGCGTGGCGCTGGGGCTGATCGCGCGCTGGGCGCTGGCGAGCGACGGCGACATTTCCGGCGCGGGCTTTCCCGCCTTCCTGGCCGCGTTCATGCCGCTGTCGCTCATCACCGACCGGCGCGGCGAGTGCATCTATGCCGCCTGCCCGCATTACCGCCAATGCTTCATCGAGCGCGCCGTGCGCAAGGCGCGCAGCGCCCCCATCGTCATCGCCAACCATGCCCTGGTGATCGCGCAGGCGGCGCAGGACTGGCTGGCGACCGATGAAACCACCGACGCGCCCGCCGAGCGGCGGCTGCGCTATGTCTTCGACGAAGGCCATCACCTGTTCGACGCCGCCGATTCCGGCTTCGCCGCGCTCTTGTCGGGGCGCGAGATGGCCGAGCTGCGCCGCTGGGTGCGCGGACCGGAGGCACGGGCGCGCAGCCGCATGCGCGGTCTGGAAGAACGGCTGAAAGACCTGATCGCCGATGACGAGGCGGCGCAACATGCGCTGGAAGAGGCGGTGATGGCGGCCGGCGCGCTGGCGGGCGAAGGCTGGACGCAGCGCCTAAGCAATCCGCGCGGACCGGGCGAGGTTTTCCTGGCTCTCGCTTATCAACATGTCCGCGCCCGCAGCGGCGACGCCGACAGCTATTACACGCTGGAGGCCGAGCCGCATCCGATGAGCGGCGAGCTGCTGGAGGCGGTGCGGGCGCTGTCGCGGGCGCTGAAGCGGCTGGCCGATCCGCTGGCGGAGCTGGCGCGGCTGTTGCGCAAGAAGATGGCCGACAAGACCGCTGAGATTGAGCCTTACACCCGCGCCCGGCTGGATGCCGCCGCGCGCGGCCTCGACCGGCGGGCGAAGCGGATACTGCCCGCTTGGGCTGCGATGCTGGAAACGCTTCAGACCGGCGAGCTCAACGAGGAATTCATCGACTGGTTCGAGCTGAAGCGCGAGGACGGGCGCGATCAGGACATCGGCCTGGAGCGGCACTGGATAGACCCCACCATCCCGCTGGCGGCGGAGGTGTTCGCACCCGCCCATGGCGCGCTCATCACCTCGGCCACCTTGCGCGATTCCAGCCAGGACGACTGGACGGCGGCTGAAATCCGCACCGGCGCGGGCCATCTGCCCGAGCCGCCGCGCCGCGCCCTGTTCGGCTCGCCCTTCGACTACGCGAAGCAGGCGCGCATCTTGGTGGTGACCGACCTGCCGCGCCGCGAGCCCGAGGCGCTGGCGGCGGCGATGCGCGAACTGTTCCTGGCGTCGGGCGGCGGGGCGCTGGGCCTCTTCACCGCCGTGCGGGCGCTGAAAGACACCGCCGCGCGCATCGCCGCGCCGCTGGCCGAAGCGGGCCTGCCGCTCTATGCCCAGCATGTGGACCGGCTGGACACCGGGGCGCTGTTAGATTTGTTCCGGGCCGAGGAGAATGCCTGCCTGCTGGGCACCGACGCGCTGCGCGACGGCGTCGACGTGCCGGGGCGCAGCTTGCGGCTGGTGGTGTTCGACAAGGTGCCCTGGCCCAAGCCCACCATCCTGCACAAGGCGCGGCGCGCCCGCTTCGGCAAGGGCTATGACGACCTCATCACCCGCTTCCGCCTGAAGCAGGCCTTCGGGCGGCTGATCCGCGGGCCGGAAGACCATGGCTGCTTCGTGATCCTGGAAGGGGCGACGCCGTCGCGCCTGCTGTCGGGCCTGCCGCCGGATGCGCCGGTCAAGCGGGCGGGCCTGGCCGAGGTGATTGGGGATATCCGGGCCTTTCTGGGCACCGGCGCTATCGCCGCTTCGCCCGCCCCACTTATAACCACCTGATGGTTTCGCCCAGTCCCAGCCCGGAAAGCCCCTTCGGCCGCCATGACAGCGGCATCCTGCCCAGCCATGTGCTGGAACGGCTGATCGCGGACGGCCGCGAGGTGATCCCGGCCGAGCCGCTGGCGCCCGGCCAGGTGCAGCCCGCCAGTCTCGACCTGCGGCTGGGCGCCAGGGCCTGGCGGGTGCGCGCCAGCTTCCTGCCCGGCCCCGGCGCCCGCGTGGCCGAGCGCCTGCCCTCGGTCTTCATGCACGAGATCGACCTGACGGGCGGGGCGGTGCTGGAGACGGGCTGCGTCTATATCGTGCCGCTCCTGGAGAGCGCCGCCTTCAGCCCCGGCATCTCGGGCGCGGCCAATCCCAAAAGCTCCACCGGCCGCATCGACGTCTTCGTGCGGCTGATCACCGACCACGCCGCCGCCTTCGACCGCATCGCGCCGGGCTATCGCGGCCCGCTCTTCGCCGAGATTTCCCCGCGCACCTTCCCGGTCCTGGTGCGCAAGGGCTCGCGTCTCAACCAGCTGCGGCTGCGCCATGGCGCGCCCGCATCGTCGGACGCGGCGCTGAAGGAATTGCATCTGCGCTCGCCGCTGACCGACGTGGCACCGGCCTTCGATGGCGGCCTGTCGCTGTCCATCGACCTGAAGGGCGCGCCCAAGGATTCCAACCGCATCGGCTGGCGCGCCAAGCGGCATACCGGCCTGATCGATGTGGACAGGCCCGGCGCGCTCGATCCTTTCGCCTTCTGGGACCCGATCATGGCCGATCCGGAGGGGCGGCTGGTGCTGGACCCGGACGAGTTCTACATCCTGGCCAGCCGCGAGCGCGTCGCCATCCCCCTCACCCACGCCGCCGAGATGGAGCCCTTCAATCCCCTGGTGGGCGAGTTCCGCGTGCATTATGCGGGCTTCTTCGATCCCGGCTTCGGGCTGGAGCCGGGCAAGCCGCCATCGGCCCGCGCGGTGCTGGAGGTGCGCTCGCGCGAGGTGCCCTTCATCCTGGAGCATGGGCAGGTGATCGGGCGGCTGGTGTTCGAGCGGCTGACCGATCCGCCGCCCCAATCGTATGGGGAGGGGCTGGGCTCCAACTATCAGCGCCAGGGCCTCAAGCTTTCCAAGCATTTCCGGGAGCCGTGACATTCTGGAATCATTCCATTCGGGGGCCGATTCTCCGGGGACTGATTATTGCCGGGCTGGCCGATATTGTTGCCGGAAACACACAGCTCCTTTCCAAAACGCAATGGAATCACAGCCGAGTCTCAGGATGCCGTTGCGTAAGGCCGCCGGACGGGCACAGTTAGCGGGCTGCGGACGGACGGTTTGGGGAAACCCCGCAGTGTTTGGGCCGGACCGCCCGGTTCGGGTACCGACCAAAAGTCCAATTAAAGGGGGCAGAAGTGAGGCGGCTACGGCGCGAAAGCAGCCGGCCGCCTCATGTTTTTCTCAGGCCCTTTTTTTCAGGCCCTTTTGCGCCTGCGCAGCAGATCCGCCACCAGGAATGGCAGGTAATAGAGGCCGATGAAGACGAGGCCCATGGCGACGAGCTGCGGGATGTACCAGGGCCAGGGCGCCATATAGGTCAGCAGGTTCTGGCCCGCGGGCTTCTCGCGCAGGAAGCCGTAATTGACGCCCAGCAGCCAGTCCACCAGCCCCGCCGCCACGAGATAGCCCAGGCTGGCGGCGACCACGCGCGGCAGCGAGCGCGGCACCGGCCGCATCCGCGTCCCCAGGGTGAGATAGAGCAAGGCGGCGATCACCCCGCCATGCTGGATGAAGAAGGCGATGAAGGCCGCGTCGGGGAAATCGTAATAGACGGTGGGGGTGATCACGCCCTGGAGCGTGCCGCCCAGGCCCCAGAAATAGCCCAGCTCATAGGCGAACTGGTTGCGCGTCACCAGCGCGATCATCAGGGCCATCTGCGCCCAGTCGCACAGATGCATGGGCAGGAAGCGCTCCAGCGTCAGCTCGCCGCGCGCGGCGTTGAGGCCGTACCAGAAGACCCAGCCGCCCAGCAGGAAAAGGGCAAGGCCGATGCGGGTGCAGCGGTCGGCCTGGCGGCCCAGATGCTCGTGCCGCGCCAGAACCGCCATGGCGAGCGGCAGCAGCAGCGTCAGCGCGATGGCCGTCAGATGCGGCACCCCGAACGGGACGAATTGCGGCGACACGCGGCCTCCAGCGTCAGCGGCGCAACTCTATGCGAGGCGACTTCCCGGCGCGAGGGGGCACTGTCCTGGTTCGGAAAACCCGGTCTTCGGCATCCTCACCCTTCGACAGGCTCAGGATGAGGATGCTGGAAACGCCGCGCCCTACCCGCGTTCGCGTCCGGCATTGCGCCAGCGGGCGACGATCGCATCGAGACCTTCCCGGTCCATGTTGGGCGTCTTCCAGCTCTTGGAGAAGCTGGAATGGCCGCCGCGCGGCACCACGCGCTTGCCGATATCCTCGAAGCGCACCCGCATGGGCATGGAGACGCCCTGCCCCAGCACCAGCGCCTCGCGGTCGCCCAGAAGCGGCAGGAACTCGATCAGGTCGGACATGCCCTCATAGGTGCTGCCGCGGATCACGTCCTGGTCGCGCTCGCTGGAGAGGCGCAGCACGATGGCGGTGCCGCATTGCGAGACGATGGTGGCGTCGAGCTCGCTGGGCCGCTGCGTCACCAGGGCCAGCGAGAGGCCGTATTTGCGCCCTTCCTTGGCGATGCGCGACAGGGCCTGGCGGGTGGGGACGAACTTCTTGTCGTCGGCGGGGGCGTAGCGGTGCGCCTCCTCGCAGACCAGGAGCATGGGCAGGCCGCCCTTGGACCAGACCGCCAGGTCGAAGGCCAGGCGCGAGATCACCGAGATCACCACGTCCAGGATTTCCGGCGGCACGGTGGAGAGGTCGATGACGCTGATGGGGCGGCCCTCGGCGGGGACGCGGAAGAGGCGCGCCAGGACCTCGCCCATCGTGTCCTGCACCGAGAGGCTGCCGAACATGAAATTGTAACGCTGGTCGGAGACCAGCGTCTCGATGCGGGTGCGCAGGCGCCGGTAGGGCAGCGTGAGCTGCGAGCGCTCCAGGCGGCCGAGCTGGTCGTCGATGAAGGCGATCACGTCCGACATGCGGAAGGGCGTGGGCGTGTCCACGGTGATCACCAGGCTGTCGGCGCTCTTGCGCGCCAGGGCGCCCATGCGGCTGGTGGCGCTTTCGCTGTAGCGGCGCTTGGCGTGGACCACGCCTTCGGCCAGGATTTCCACCTCCGCGTCATGATGGGCGTCGCGGCTGACCAGCGCCGCCGTCATCTCCGGGAAGTCGAGCATCCAGAAGGGCAGATGGAAATTGTCCAGGCTGATGGGCTCGACCAGGCCGCCGAAGGAAGCGGCATATTCATTGTGCACGTCCAGGATCACCACATGGGCGTGGGGATGCTCTGCCAGCATGCGCTGCAGGATGCAGGTGAGGGCCGAGGACTTGCCCGAGCCGGTGGAGCCCACCACCAGGAAATGCTTGGCCAGCAGGTCGTCGATCAGGAGGCGCGCGGGCACGCTTGCATCCTGGAAGAGGCTGCCGATCCGGATGCTGGCGGCCTGGGGCGGGGCATAGACGCGCGTCAGATCGTGCTTGTCGGCCAGAAGCACGCCGTCGCCCAGGCTGGGCAGCGCCGAGACGCCGCGCCGGAAGGTGAGGCGCTTGGCGGCATCCATCGCCACCTCGCCCATCAGGTTCAATTCGATCAGGCCCAGGGGCTGCGGCTCACCCTCGCCCGCGGGCATGGGGGCGCTGATCGCCGAGACGATGCCCATCACGGCGGAGCCCGGGGTGATGATCTTCACCAGCGCGCCGATCTGCACCCGGCTGTCGGCGCCCTTGATGGCGTCCTGCCGCTCCAGCATGGCGACGGCATGGCTGCCCGAGACCGAGACGATGTGCGCCAGGCGGATCGGCGGCGTGGCGGGCATGCCGCGCCGCTCGCGGAAGACGGGCGCGGCCGCGGGCTGCGGCGCGGCGGAACGGGGCGCCGGCGGGCGTTCGATATGCAGGGTCATGCCGCGCGTCCTTGCGCCGGGACGGACAGCGGCGCCCGGCCCCTGGCGCGTCCGGGCAGGGTCAGCATCACGGTGGTGCCCGCGCCGGGACGGCTTTCGATGTGCAGCGCGCCGCCATGCAGGCGCGCCAGGCCCAGGGCCAGCGGCAGGCCGAGGCCCGCGCCTTCCTGCGCGCGGGCTGGGCGGCTGTCCACCTGGACGAAGGGCTTGAGCGCCAGCATGATCTCCTCATGCGTCATGCCGATGCCGGTATCGGCGATGGCGATGGCGGCGCCGCCGCCCGCCGCGGGCCGCGCCATCAAGAGCACCCGGCCGCCCTCGGCGGTGAACTTGCCCGCGTTGGAAAGGAGATGCACCAGGATCTGGCGCACACGGGCGCGGTCTATCTCGGCCTCGCCCAGCGCGGGGTCGAGGCGGACATCCAGCGCTTGGCGCTTGCGGTCGAAATCGGGCTTCACCGCCGCCACCGCCTCTGCGATGACTTCGGCCATGGCGGCGGGCGCGCGCGCCAGCGTCAGGCTTCCGGCTTCCAGCTTCGACATGTCGAGCACATCGCTCACCAGGCCGAGCAGGCGGCGGCCCGCCTTGCCGATATGGCCGGCATATTCGGCGCCCGTGGCGGCGCTGACCGCGCCCGGCTCGCGCATCAGGTCGGAGAAGCCGATGATGGCGTTGAGCGGCGTGCGCAGCTCATGGCTCATGGTCGAGAGGAAGGAGGATTTGGAGCGGGCGTTGAGCTCGGCCTCCTGGCGCGCGGCACGGATGGCCTTCTCGGTCTGCTTGCGCAGCATCAGCTCGCCGAGGGTTTCGGAATACCTCGCAAGCAGGCTGGGCTTCTTGTGCTTGTGCGCGCGCGTGAACGCGCCATGGACCGGCAATGACACGACCAACCCCGGCGAATAGGCCCGTCATGATGGCGCCAAGGGGTTCAGGCCAGGTTAAGGCGCAGGCGCACTTTGCGCGCACGCGCCGCAACCCTGGGTGGCAAAGCCGCTATTCCGGCGCCGAAATCGGCGTCAGCCGCGCTTCCTTGTCGGGCTTGGGCTGGGCGTTGGCCGTCACCAGGCTGCCGCGGGCATTCTGGAAGGGATAGCTCTTGGCCACGTTGAGGATGACGCTGGCGAAGGTGTCGCCCTCTTCCTTCACCCGGGCCACGATCTCTTCCACCGCCGGGCGGTCGAAGCCCTGGATGCCGCGCCCCAGCGCATAGGAGAGCATCTTGCGCACGAAGGCGCGGCGGAAATCGTCCTTGCGGTCGGCCAGCATCCGGCGGAATTCGACCGCGCCCGCGAATTTCTTGCCGTCGATCTCGCCCGAGGCGTCCACCGGATCGCCATTGTCGGTCAGCCGCCAGGCGCCGGTGCCGGAATAATTCTCCAGCGCGAAGCCGTAAGGGTCCATGCGGGCATGGCAGCCGGCGCAGGAGGGGAAGTCGCGATGCTGCTCGAAGATCTGGCGCACCGTGCCCTTGAGCTGCTTGTTGGTGTCCAGCGCCAGCGCCGGGACGTTGGGCGGCGGCGGCGGCAGTTTCTGGTTGAAGAGATTTTCCAGGATGAACTTGCCGCGCACCACCGGCGAGGTGCGCAAGCCCTCGCCCAGCGGCTTGGAGGTCAGCGTCAGGATCGAGGCATGGGTCATGATGCCGCCGCGCTGCCTGGTGTCCACCGCCACCTTGCGGAATTCCTCGCCCGCGACGCCGCTGATGCCATAGAGCCTGGCCAGCCGCTCGTCCACGAAGGTGTAGTCGGCATAGAGCAGGTCGGTGATGGGCCGGTCGTTGGTGACGATATAGTTGAAGAACTGCTCGGTCTCGGCCTTCATCGAGGCCAGCAGCGCCTTGTCCACATTGGGCGTGTTGTCCAGGCCGCGGATTTCCAGCCACTGGCCCAGGAAATCCTTGGTCAGCGAGATCGCCTTGGGGTCCCCCAGCATGCGCCGGACCTGGGCTTCCAGATTCTTCTTGAGCGTGCCCGCCTTGGCCTCGTCGAACAGCGCGTCGTCGGGCATCGAGCTCCAGAGAAAATAGGAGAGGCGGCTGGCGATCTGCCAGTCGTTGAGCGCGAAGACGGCGCCCTTGCCGTCGGCCTCGGGGTTGCGCTCCAGGCGGAAGAGGAAATCCGGCGACATCAGCGCGGCGCGGATCGCCAGCGCCATGGCGCGGTCTATGGATTCGTCCGACAGGCCGTCATGGGTGAAGGCCATGTTGACGAATTTCATCAGCCCCTCGATCTCCTGCTCGGTCACGGGGCGGCGGAAGGCGCGCGGCGCGAAGGCGAGAAGATTGACCTTCACCTTCTCCATCGGGTTGGCGTAATCGACCTTGAAATTCTTGCTGGGATCGTTGAGGCGCGAGGTGCTGCCGGAGGTGCTGGCCTGGGCGGGCTTCTCGGCCACCACATCGGTGCGCGGCTTCATCGCCTCGCGGCTGGCCTTCTCGGCGGCTTCCAGATAGCGCTCGATCAAGACCGGCGACAAAGTGAGGGTGTCGGCATTGTTGTCGAAGCTCTCGCCGCGCTCGTCGGCGGGGAAGTCCGCCGACGCGTTATAGCTGGCGGGCAGATAGAGCAGGTCGCGCAGCGTGTTGGCATATTCGCGGTTGTTGAGACGGCGCACGATGAAGGGGCCGGGATCGGGCTTGAGGCTGGGGAAGACCTGCTTGTTGATGAAGTCCACCAGCAGCATGCGTTCGGCGTCGCTGGGCTGGTTGGCGACATTGGCGGGCGGCATGTGCTTGCTGGTCAGCTCATGGGCGACCTTGGTCCACATCTCGTCATTGTTGGCGGTGGCGATGGCCTCGGCATCGTCCTTGAACCGGAGAGCGACATCGCCGCGCGGGGTGGCGCCGCCATGGCAGCCGCCGCAATATTTGTTGAGCACGGCGGCATGGGTGTTGCCCGCGGGCGCCGGCGCACCGGTGGCGGGCGCGGGCGTGGCGGCGGGCGCCGCCTGGGCCAGACGCACCGGCGCGGGGAGCGCGGCGCCCGGCTCGGCGACCGCCATGCTGTGGAAATGAAGCAGCGCGCCCATGCCCGTCGCCGACAAAGCCAATGTCCTGATCAGCCCTTTCACGCGCATCTCCCGGCCGGGACCGCTTAGAGCGCCCCGTTATCGTTTGCAGATTCCTAGCATGAGCCGGGCTGGGAGGAAATGTCCGACAAATGCCCCGGCGCTCAGACGATGGTGACGCCGGCCCGGCCCAGAACCCCGAAATCGCCCTGAATCCGGTCCCCGGCGGCGATTTCCACAGGTTTGACACAGGTGCCCGTCGTCACCACCGCGCCCGCCTTCAGGGTGAGGCCATGGCGGGACAATTCGTTGACCAGCCAGGTGAGGGCGACACACGGGTCACCCAGCACATTGGCGCCGGTGCCCTCGCCCGCCACCTGATCGTCCTTCAGCGCGCGCACCGCATGGGCGGCCAGGTCGAGGCCGCGCCAGTCCGCCGTGACGGCGGGGCCCAGCACGAAGCGATGGGCGCAGGCATTGTCGGCGATCAGTTGCGCCGCCCCCACGGCGGTGAAGTCGTGGTAGCGCGAATCCGGAATCTCGATGGCGGGATGCAAAGTCTCCACCTGCGCCATCACCTCGTCCTGCGTATAGGGCGCATCGCGCGGGGGCAGGTCGGCGCCCATACGGAAGGCGAACTCCATCTCCGCCACCCGCATCAGATTGCGGCCCAGGGGACAGGCGCCGCCGTCCGCGATGACACGCTCGGCCAGCAGGCGCCCCGCCAGCGGCCCGTCCACATTGATATGCGCTTGGCCCGCGGCGCTGGTGGCGGCGATCTTCCAGCCGAACAGGGGCCGCTGCGTATGATCCATGATGCGGGCCTGAACGGCATAGCCTTCGGCGCGGGTCGCGGGCCGCATATCCGCGGGCAGCGCGTCCAGCCGCGTCCCGTCCCGCCAATGGCGGTAGAGCAGATCGCTCGCCGCCTTCATCTGCTGTTCCGTCAGCGCCATGCCCGTCTCCCTCACGCGCCGCCTTATAGGGCGGCGCGGGGGAAATGGCATCAGGCGCGCGGCCAGGTCATCTTCACCTTCAGCCCGCCCAGCTCCGAGCGCTTGAGGGCAATGCTGCCGCCCCGCGCTTCGACCAGATCGCGGGCGATGGCCAGGCCCAGGCCATGGCCCGGCCCGGTCTCGTCCAGGCGGCGGCCGCGGATCAGCGCCTCTTCCGCCCGCCAGTCGGTCAGGCCCGGCCCGTCATCCTCGACCAGCAGGCAGGCGCTGCCGTCATCGGCGGCGGCGAGGATGCGCACGCGGCGGCGGGCATAGCGGGCGGCATTCTCCACCAGCGCCCCCAGAATCTCCGACAATTCCTCGCTGCTGCCCGGCAGGGTCAGGCCGGGCGGGCATTCGATCTCGAAGACCAGCGCCGCGCCCCGTTCCGTGCGTTCGACCACGCTCACCACACGCTCGGCCACTTCGCGCACCGGCGCGGCGGAAAGGCCGACGCTCTCGCGCGCCGCCGCCGCGCGCGCCCGCGCCAGCTCGGCTTCGACCGCGGCGGCGGCGGCGGCCACCGCCTTGTCGAGATTGTCCGCCACCTCGTCGCCGCCGATCGCGCGCACCTGGCGGCTCTGCGCCTTCAGCACCGCCAGCGGCGTCTTGAGGCCATGTGCCAGGTCGGCGGCGCGCCGCCGCGCCCGCGCCAGATCGGCCTCGCGCGTCTCGGCGAGCTGGTTGATCGCCTGGGTGAGCGGCGCCACTTCGGGCGGATGGTCCGCGACCGCCAGCCGCTCCGAGGGGTTGAGCCTGAGCGCCTTCAGCGCCTCGCGCAGCTTGGCGAGCGGCTTGAGGCCGAGCTGCACCTGCAGCGCGGCGGCGGCGGAGAGCACCAGCCACAGGCCCGCCAGGAACAGGAACAGCTCCTGCCCGAACTCAGCGCGCGCCCGGCTGGCCGAGGATTCGTCCACCGCGAACTGGATCGTCACCGCCCGGTCGCCCGCCAGCACCAGCCGCCGTTCCAACAGCAGCACCTGCGGCTCGAAGGGCCCGGCGGCGAGGCGGCGCTGCCAAGCGCCGGTGCGCGCGGGCGCCGCCGGCGGCAGGTCCTGGTCCCAGAGCGAGCGTGAGCGGATGGTGCCCGCCGCCGTCGAGACCTGCCAGTAAAGCCCGCTGGCGGGGCGGGCGAAGCGCGGATCGGCGGGCAACTGGTCGGCCACCGGCGCGCCCTTCCCGTCCAGCCTGAGGCCCGCGATCAGCGGCAGGGACAGGCGGTCCAGCTCCTCGATCTCGCGCCGCTCCAGATGGCGGGCGAAGAGCAGGGTCATGGCGAACCAGGCCACGACCAGCGAGACCAGGATGGCGGCGGCCGCGCCGGCCAGAAGCCGCAGGCGCAGCGAGCGCAGCGTCACCGGGGTCCCGCCAGCAGATAGCCGAAGCCGCGCCGCGTCTCGATCGTTTCCGGTCCCAGCTTCCGGCGCAGGCGCGTCACCAGCGCCTCGACCGCATTGACGTCGGCCTGCTCGGACAGGCCATAGAGATGATCGGCGATCTCCCCGGCCGAAACCGGCCGCCCGGTATGATGCGCCAGGTAATTCAGCAGCCGGTATTCCAGCGGCGACAATTTCACCGGCGTGCCATTCACCGAGGCGGCCATGCGCGCCGTATCCAGCAGCAGCGCGCCGAAGCGCATCAGGCTGGAGCCGCGCCCGGCGGCCCGGCGCACCAGGCCCTTCACCCGCGCCACCAGCTCGCCCATCTCGAAGGGCTTGGCGAGATAATCGTCGGCGCCCGCCTCGATGCCTTCGACCTTCTCGATCCAGTCGCCGCGGGCGGACAGGATCAGCACGGGAAACAGCCTGCCGCCGCCGCGCCAGCGCTTGAGCACCGAAAGCCCATCGAGGCGCGGCAGGCCCAGGTCGAGCACGATCACGTCGTAATCCTCGGTATCGCCGCGGTACCAGGCCGCCTCGCCATCCCCGGCATGGTCCACCGCGAAGCCCGCCTCGCCCAGCGCCTGGGCGACATGGGCGGCGACGTCGGGCGAATCTTCGACCACCAGCGCGCGCATCAGGGATGACGGACCTTCAGGACCTCGCCGGTGCGGGCGTTGATCCACATCCGCACCTTGCGGCCGGAATCGCTGAGAAGCTCGATCTCGTAGGTGAGGGCGCCATTCTCGGTTTCCAGCTCCACCTCCAGCACCGTGCCCTTCTCGCGCTTGAAGGCGATCTCCAGGATGGCGGTGAGCGGCATCACCTTGCCCTGGCGCAGCGCGGCGCGGGCATCGTCCTGGTCGCGATGACTGTTATGGCTGGAGGAACTGTGCGTCACCGTCTTGCCATTGGTGGAAGACGATGTGGACGTGGATGTCGAGCTGGACGTGCCACTGCCCTGCGCCCATGCCGGGGACGCGGCCAGCGTCACCGCCGCCGCCGCCGCCAGCATTGCGCCTGATCTTGTTATCACGGGACCATAGTCTATGGGATTTCCCCGCCGGTCTAGCAAAGGCCGCCTGATGCCCTGCTGACACATCTTGTCGGGTTCGACCTGACAAATGGCTGACGGGTTCCGCCGGGTTGGCGTAGGCAACATGCCGTCATAAGAACGGCCATGACCAGAATCGCGCGCCTGCTGGCCCTGTTCGCCATCCTTCCCACCCTCGCCCTGGCGCAGACGGAAGAGCGGCCCAACGTCACCGTCTATCGCGCCGGCTTCTTCAAGGCCAACCAGCCCAACACGGCGCTGGACATGGTGGGCCTGCTGCCGGGCTTCCGCCTCAATGGCGGCGACAGCGGCATTCGCGGCTTTTCCGGCTCGGTCGGCAATGTGCTGATCGATGGCGGCCTGCCCACCAGCAAGCAGGAAAGCGTGGAGGACATTCTGCGGCGCATCCCCGCCGGCGCGGTGGACCGCATCGAGCTGATCCGTCCCGGCGCGGCGGGCGTGGACATGTATGGCCATCCGCTGCTGGCCAATGTCATCCGCAACCGCACCTCCACCTTGCGCGGCCGCGCCGAGGCCGAGTATGCCGTCAATGCCATCGGCCTGACCGCGCCGCGCATGGCGCTGAACCTGACGCGGCAGGGCGACAATGACACGCTCGACCTCTCCTTCACCTATGGCCGCGACATCCAGGGCAACCATGGCCGGGGCTTCCGCAACCGCTATGCCTTCCCGGGCGGGGCGCCGCTGCGCCTGGCCGATTATTATTTCCCGGAGCATCAGCTTTTTTCCCAGGGCACGGCCAGCTATCGCCGCGAATTGTTCGGCGGCGACCTCAACATCAGCAGCGTCATCCGCCAGGAGGTGCAATATTCCGACATCGTCGAGACCATCACCTTCCCGGCGCTGCTGACCAATCTGGGCACCGAGCGCGAGCGCGAGCGCAGCATCGAGGGGCTGCTGCAATATGAATATCCGCTGGGCGCGGTGAGCCGGGCGCGGCTCTATTTCATCCACCGCTCGGGCGAGGAGAACGGCCTGAGCCGCCAGGTCTCGCCCGCCGCCACCGACACCTCGCTGGGCCGCGAAGGCACGCGCGAGACCATCCTGCGCCTGGACGCCCGCACCGAGGAAGGCCCGGTGGCGGTGGAAGGCGGCGTCGAAGGGGCGATCAACATCCTGCGCAGCCGCAACGAGCTGGAACTGGGCGGGGTGATCGTGCCCCTGCCCGCCTCCAATGTCCGCGTCGCGGAGGAACGCGCCGAATTCTTCGCCAACGCCACCTGGCGCATCCATCCCGACCTGACGCTGGAAGCGGGGGCGCGCAACGAGATCTCCACCATCAGCCAGAGCGGCGACACCAACCTCACCCGCAGCCTCTCCTTCTTCAAGCCGCGCGGCCTCCTAAGCTGGCGCTTCGCCCCGGAGCATGAATTCCGCTTCCTGGCCGAGCGCGAGGTCGGGCAGCTCAGCTTCGGCGGCTTCGTCAGCTCCGCCAACCTGATCAACAACAATGTCCAGGCCGGAAATCAGAATCTGGCGCCGCCGCGCACCACAAGGCTGGAAGCGACCTGGGAGCATCGCTTCTGGGACCGCGGCGCGATCACCCTCACCGCCCGACGCGATTTCATCGCCGGGCTGCTGGACAATATCCCGGTGACGCTGAACGGGCGCACCTTCAACACCCGCGGCAATATCGGCAGCGGCCGGCGCGACGTGCTGGAAGGCAATCTGATCCTGCCCCTGGACAGGATCGGCCTGACCGGCTTCACCCTGCTCCTGAACGGCAATCTCAGCGACACGCGGGTGCGCGATCTGGTCACCGGGGAGCTGCGCGCTTTCTCGGGCGCGGCGCCGCATGACGGCGAGATCGGCTTCACCCACGATATCCCGGCCTGGAATATCCGCTGGGGCGGGGAGTTCGACGCCTCGACCTATTCGACCGAATACCGCATCGACGAAGTGGGCCGCAGCCATAATGCCAGCACGCTGGAATTCTTCGTCGAGTACAAGCCCTCCACCGCCTGGACCTTCCGCATCTTCGGCCGGGAGCTGACCCAGGTGCCCTTTGTGCGCGACCGCACCGTCTATGCCGGGCTGCGCAACACCGCGCCGGTGAGCTTCTATGAAGTGCGCAAGCTCAACAATGGCGCGCTCTATGGCTTCGCCGTGCAGTACAATTTCGACGGCTAGAAGCGCCGCGGCGCCACCCGCGCTGTCAGGGCGATGGAGCGGGCGAAGGGAATCGAACCCTCGTATGCAGCTTGGGAAGCTGCCGTTCTACCATTGAACTACGCCCGCGCGCGGGGACTGATAGCATAAAGCCAATGCTTGCGCCCAGTCCAATCCGTCGTCGCATGTCGCGCCGGTGTCCGTCCCGGCGCCTCGCCCAAGCTCGGCGCGTTCCTCGCGCGAAATGGTCCGCAGGACCATTTCGTCCGGCTGCGCCGGACCGCTCCGAACCCAATGAACTACGCCCGCGCGGGAAAGGCTGATAGCATGGAGCCGATCCCTTCGCCCAGCCCCATTCGAGAGGACGGCACCATGAAAAGCCACCGGGTCTACAAGATCGCCCTCGCCAGCGTCTATCCGCTCTACATCGCCAAGGCCGAGAAGAAGGGGCGCACCAAGGCGGAGGTCGATGCGATCCTCCGCTGGCTGACGGGGCACAGCCAGAAAAGTCTGGAAGCGCAACTGAAGAAGCAGACGGACCTCGAAACCTTCTTTGCTGAAGCGCCCCGGCTCAATCCGGCGCGCGCCCTGATCAAGGGCGTGGTCTGCGGCGTGCGGGTGGAGGATCTGGAAGAGTCCCCCATGAAGGAAATCCGCTACATGGACAAGCTGATCGACGAACTGGCGAAGGGAAAGCCCATGGACAAGATCCTGCGTCAGTGACCGGCCGCCGGGAAGCGGCGGCGCGCGCGCCAAAGCCGGGGCGCGTGCCGCCGGACATCACTTCGCGAGCAGCTTGTTCTTGACCAGGCCGACAATCACCTGAAGCACGGCACCGCCGACGCCGCCGCCGACAAGCTGCCCGCCGCACCACCCGCTATCTGCGCAATAAGAGACGCAATATCCATTCGATCCTCCCAGCTTCGTGAAAATGCACGTTCGAGGATGCCAGCCTAGCAAGGAAAGGCATGAAGCCCCAGGGCTTTCCGGCGGCCGCCCATGACCGAAAGCGTGACGCTTGCGCAAACGAAACATTGCTTCGCATGCGGGGCGCGAAGTCTCATGGATGTCACAAGAACCCGCGCACCCCGTCTTTTATGAAGGGCGGATGACCGCCATCCGTCACAAGCTGCGCAGCGCGGCCTTCTATCTGGCGCGCCCGTCCTTCTGGTCCCATTTCTGGCACCGGGGCCTCGGCTATCTGCAACCGGACCTGGATGGGCCGCAGCAGCGGCAGGAGGCGGCAAGCTGGGCGCAGCGGCAGGCAGAGCCGTTCGACAAGCTGCTGGCGCGGCTGGGCGTGACCGCGGCGCCGGATGCGCCGATCTCCCGCATGCCCGCCGCGATCCTGGAAAGCGCGCATCGCCGGGTCTCCGGCGCGGCCTGCCGGATGGGCGGGGCGGGCCATGTGGACCTTATCTATGCGGTCACGCGTCTCACCAGGGCCCGCAATCTCCTCGAAACCGGCGTCGCCTATGGCTGGAGCAGCTTGGCCTTCCTCACCGCGGCCGAGGAGAATGGCGATGGCCGGCTGGTGAGCGTGGACCGTCCCTATCCCGGCGCGGGCAGCGCGGACTTCGTCGGTATCGCGGTCTCCGCGCCTCTGCGCCGGCGCTGGCACATCATCCGCGAGCCGGACCGCAACGGCCTGCGCAAGGCGGCCGCTCTCTTTCCCGATGGCGTGGACATCGCCCATTACGATTCGGACAAGACCTATCGCGGGCGTCGCTTCGGCTATGGCATGATCTGGAAGGCGCTCAGGCCCGGCGGGCTCTTCCTCTCCGACGATATCCAGGACAATCCGGCCTTCGCCCATTTCGTCGAAGCGGCCGTTGCGTCGTTCGGCGTCAAGGCCTTCGCGGGGAAGTTCGTGGGCATCGCGGTCAAGCAGCGCCCGCCACAGGCTCAAGGCCCCGGTATGCCGCGGCGGCCGCTGATCTCTTCGGCATAGACCCGGAAATAGAAGGGGCTGGCGGGGCGGATATGGCCCTGGATGGTGGTGCGCACATAGCCCGGCTCCCACCAGGCCGCGCCTTCCAGCAGCCTGTGGGCGCGGTCCTGTTCGGCGTCGCCCTGAATCTCCTCGAAGCGCCCGTCCACCACCACGCTGGTCCAGGATTGCCGCGACTCGATCTCGTCGAACAGGATGCAGACCAGCGGATTGGCTTTCAGATATCCGGCCTTCTTGCCCATGGTGGTGAAGGCGAAGAGATAGGGATTCTGGATCGCGAAGCTCAGCGGCACCACATAGGGCTTGCCGTCGCGCGCGCATCCCAGCCGCCCCAGCCGCCGCGCGCCCAGAAAGCTCCAGCACTGCGCGCGCGTCAGGTCCTGCACTTCCATGTCCGAAATCCCCTGGCTCGAAATCCGCTCGAAATCCGCCTGGCCGATCCGATAATGTCCCAATGACCGGCGCGGTTCCACCGCCCGGGCGATTGGACGAACCGGGCCGGGCCTCCTAGTATCCGCGCCGTTTTTCACGGAAACGCCCAAAGAACATGCTGGAACAAGCGCTCGCCCTGCACCGCCAGGGCCGTCTTCCCGAAGCCGAGCAGGCCTATCGCGCCATCCTGGCGCGCGAACCCGAAAACGCCCATGTCGGCCTGATGCTGGGACAGCTCGCGCTGGATGCGGGGCTGCCGCAGGCGGCGGTGCCGATCCTGGAGCGGGTGGTGATGCTGGACCCGGGCAATCCTGCCGCCCATACGCAACTGGGCCTGGCCTATATGCTCACGGGGCGGCAGGCGGACGCGGTGGCAAGCTTCGACCGCGCCCTGGCGCTGGATGCGGCGCATGTCGCCGCCCATCATCATCGCGGCACCGCGCTGGCGCAAAGCGATCCCGACGCGGCGCTGGCGAGCTTCGCGCGCGCCCTGGCGCTGGCGCCGGATTCGGCGGCCACGCACAATGCGCAGGGCCTGCTGCTGTCGCAGCTCCAGCGGCATGCGGAAGCCCTGCCGTATTTCGAGGCGGCGGCGCGGCTGAACCCCGACAATCCCATGGCGCACAGCAATCTGGGCTTCGCGCTGGTGCGGCTGGACCGCCATGAGGACGCGATCCCGCATTTCGAGCGCGCGGTGGCGCTGGCCCCGGACAATGGCGAATTCTACTACAATCTGGGCGATCCCTTGATGTTCCTGGGCCGCGGGGCCGAGGCGCTGGCGGCTTACGACCGCGCCGTGGCGCTGAAGCCGGTCTTCCCGGCGGCCCATGTCAATCGCGGCCTGGTGCTGACCCATCTGGGCCGGACGCAGGAGGCGCTGGACGCCTTCGACCGCGCCATCGCGCAGGAGCCGCGCCTGAAGAGCGCCCATATGGGCCGCAGCGGCGCGCTGGTGGCGGCGGGCCGCGAGGAGGAGGCGCTGGCGCACAACCGCGAGCTGGCGCAGAATCCCCTCTTCCGCGGCGACGCCGAATTCCACAGCGCCGTGCTGCTGTTGCAGCGGGGCGACTGGGCGGAAGGCTGGACGCTCTACGAGGCCCGCCGCATCAAGGAAAATCCGGTGACGCTGCGCCGCTTCCCGCAGCCCGAATGGCGGGGCGAAGAGCCGCTGGACGGCAAGACGCTGTTCGTCCATGCCGAGCAGGGCCTGGGCGACACGATGCAGTTCTGCCGCTATCTTGCCCTGGCGCAACAGCGCGCCGCCCGCGTGGTGTTCGCGCCGCAGCAGCGCCTGAAGCGGCTGATGCAGGGCCTGACGCCGCCGGTCGAGCTCATCGGCGAAGCCGAGGCGCCGGACGCCTTCGATTGCCACATCCCGCTGCTCAGCCTGCCGCTGGCCTTCGGCACAAGGCCAGAGACCATTCCGCTCGCCATCCCGTATCTGAAGGCCGAACCGGCGCTGGTGGAGAAATGGGCCGCGCGCATCGGCCAGGAGGGCTTCCGCATCGGCGTCTGCTGGAGCGGCAGCCCCAACCGCGATGTGGGCGTGGGGCGCTCCTTCCCCTTGCGCGAACTGGCGCCCATCGCCGCCCTGCCGGGCGTGCGCCTGATCTCGCTGCAGAAGACGGACGGGCTGGAACAGCTCGCCGAGCTGCCGCCGGGCATGACGGTGGAAACGCCGGGCGCGGATTTCGACGCCGGTCCCGACGCCTTCATCGACACCGCCGCCATCCTGCCGTCGCTCGATCTGGTCATAAGCTGCGACACTTCGGTGGCGCATCTGGCCGGGGCGATGGGGCGGCCCTGCTGGGTGGCGCTGAAGATGCACCCGGAATGGCGCTGGGTGCTGCGCGACGACGGCACCATGCCCTGGTATCCCTCCATGACCCTGTTCCGCCAGACGGCGTTCGAGGACTGGCCGGGCGTCTTCGCCGCCATGGCGGCGGCGCTGAAGGCCAAGCTGGCTTGAGCGGCCCCGCTTTCATCGGCGGCGACTGGGGCACCAGCCGCCTCAGGCTGTTCCTCTGCGACGGAGAAGGCGCGGTGCTGGCGCGCGCCGATGGGCCGGGCGTGGCCGAGGCGGGCGCGCGGGCGGCAGACATCTTCGCGGAACTGACGGCGGGCTGGGACCAGGCGCTGCCCGCCATCCTCAGCGGCATGGTGGGGTCCACCATCGGCTGGCGCGAAGCCGCCTATCTGCCCTGCCCCGTGGCGGCGGATGCCATCGCCCAGGGCGCGCTGCGCTTTGAAGCGGACGGGCGCACTATCGCCATCGTGCCGGGCCTGTCCTGCCGCAACGCGGTGGGCCTGTTCGATGTGATGCGCGGCGAGGAGACCCAGCTTCTGGGCGCGCTCAGGCTAAAGCCGGAATTGGCAAACGGCCGCCGCCTGTTCTGCCTGCCCGGCACCCATGCCAAATGGGTTCTGGTGGAGGACGGGCGCGTGGTCCGTTTCCAGACGGCGCTTTCGGGCGAATTGTTCGCGCTGCTGGCGGCGCACAGCGTGCTGGCGCGCGGCGCGGGCGCGGTCGAGGGCGCCCATCCTGCCTTTGCCGAGGGCCTGGCGGCGGCGCGCGCCCATGCCCAAGCGGGGCTGCTGCATCTGCTCTTCAGCACCCGCAGCCGCCAGCTTGCGGGCGAAATCCCCAAAGAGGAAGCGGCCTCCTATCTCTCCGGCCTGATCGTGGGCGAGGATGTGGCGGCGGCCCTGCGCCTGTTCGCCGGTCCCGGCGCGGTGACGCTGATCGCCGCCCCCGACCTGGCGGCGCTCTATGCCCGGGCGCTGGCGGCGCATGGCCTGGAAAGCACGGCCATCGGCGGCGACGAAGCCGCGCTGGCGGGTCTTGCCTTTGTCCATAGAGCCTTGTCAGGTGCCTGAATGAGCGATGTCCTGTCCGAACTGCCGCTGGTCGCCATCCTGCGCGGCGTCACGCCCGCGCGCATCGAGAAGGTGGCGGACGCCATCTTCGCGGCGGGCATCCGCGCCATCGAGGTGCCGCTGAACTCGCCCGAGCCTTTCCGGAGCATCGAAATCCTGGCGAGGCGGTTCGGCGCGGCGCTGACCGGCGCGGGCACCGTCACCAGCGCGGCGGAGGTGGACCGGGTGGCCGAGGCGGGCGGCAGGCTGGCCGTCTCGCCCCATACCGACGCCGCCGTGATCGCCCGCGCGGTGGCCAAGGGGCTGATCCCCATGCCGGGCGTGATGACGCCCAGCGAATGTTATGCCGCGCTCAATGCCGGGGCGCGCGACCTCAAGCTCTTTCCGGCTGCCAGCCTGGGCCCGGCGCATCTGTCGGCCATCAAGGTGGTGCTGCCGCCGGAGGCGCGGCTCTATGCCGTGGGCGGGGTCAATCCGGCCAATATGGGCGACTGGCTGAAGGCGGGCGCCGCGGGCTTCGGCCTGGGCAGCGACCTGTTCAAGCCGTCCTATGACGATGCCGAGATCGCCCGCCGCGCCAAGGCGGCGGTGGCGGCGTTCCGGGCGGCGCGGACGTAAGCACGATTGGTCATGGCCACGTCATGTGGGCCATCCCATGCAGCAGGCGCCGGTGAAGCGTCTGTCTGGGCGGCCTGCATTCGCAAGCCGTGACACGTATATTTAAACCGCGATCGGCGCCTTGATGGATGGATGCGCCTGGTAGTTCTCCAGCGTGAAATCCTCGAACTTGAAATCGAAGATGTCTTTCACCGCCGGGTTCAGCCGCATGCGGGGCAGCGGCAGGGGCGCGCGGGAGAGCTGCTCCTTCGCCTGCGCGACATGGTTCAGATAAAGATGCGCGTCGCCGAAGCTGTGCACGAACTCGCCCGGCTTGAGGCCCGTCACCTGCGCCACCATCAGGGTCAGGAGCGCATAGGAGGCGATGTTGAACGGCACTCCCAGGAAGATGTCGGCGCTGCGCTGGTAGAGCTGGCAGGAGAGCCGCCCCTCCGCGACATAGAACTGGAACAGGCAGTGGCAGGGCGGCAGCGCCATCTTGGGGATGTCGGCCGGATTCCAGGCGGTGACGATCAGGCGGCGCGAATCGGGATTGCGCTTGATGTCGGCGATCAGGTTGGAGATCTGGTCGATGGTGCCGTCACCGCCATCTTCCTTTTTGGGGGCCGGCCAGGAGCGCCACTGATAGCCATAGACCGGCCCCAGCTCGCCCGCGGCATCGGCCCATTCGTCCCAGATGGTGACGCCGTGGCTCTGCAGCCAGCGGACATTGGTCTCGCCGCGCAGGAACCAGAGCAGCTCATAGATGATGGACTTGACGTGCAGCTTCTTGGTGGTGACCAGGGGAAAGCCCGCCGCCAGATCGAAGCGCATCTGGTGGCCGAAGAGGGAGCGCGTGCCGGTGCCGGTGCGGTCGCGCTTCTCCACCCCCGTTTCCAGGGCCAGCCGCAGCAGGTCGAGATATTGGCGCATCGGGGCAGTCTATCGCGTCACCCGGCCTCAGAAAGCGGCAATTCCGCGAAAGTGCAACGGCCGCCGGGGCGGCTGATGTGGAAAACCGCCCGGTCCCGGGCGATCCGCCGCATGGGATAGGAAAACTCGCCATGATCCCGCCAGTGCAACTGCGTGCGTACGATTCGGGACTCCTTCAGGAACAGGAAGGCGGCATAGCGGTCGGACCCCCACAGATACCGATAGTCGAGATAGTCCGGCCAGGGATAGCCCAGCGCCGCCGCGGCCCAGGGGCGCGAGACATAGGGACCCAGGATCACCACCTCGTCCCAGTCGAAGGGCGCCACCTCGCTGAGGGCCAGCCGGTCCCGGCCCGCCTCGCAGGCCTGCCGCACCGGCCCGGAGAAGCGGCGGACCTCCAGATAGTCGAGCCCCTTCGGCAGCCAGTAGAAACAGACCAGCGCCAGGAGCGCCGCGCCGGGGAACCAGAACAGGAGAAGGCGCCGAATCCGCACCTTCAAATCCTAGCCCGCCGATCCTATATTGGAAGTGCCGGGCAACCGGCTATGGCGATAAACGGCTTCGTAATAAGCGGCCCGGACCCGGGGGCAGTACCCGGCGCCTCCACCATTTACCCTCCGAAGCTCCGCGGGAGCGAAGGAGGGTCCTCGGGGGCGAAACAGGATCGACGGACGTGTAAAGGCTGTCCTTTCGCCCGGTATGGTTCCGCCGTTATCGGGCTGATCGTACAAGTGCCAACGATAACGAAATGGTGCTCGCTGCCTAATTGATTAGGTAAGCGCGGTTCGGAGGGTACCGGGCAACAGAAACCCTCCACTTATGCACCGGGCACGCCTAGGGTTTCTTGGCGAGCGGAGCGAGACTAGAAACCCTGGCGCAAGCGAGCCGCGCAGCGGCGAGACGACAGAAGCACCTGCCACTTCGTACCGGGCACGCCTGGGTTTCTTGGCGAGCGGAGCGAGGCTTAGAAACCCTGGCGCAAGCGAGCCGCAGCGGCGAGACGACAGAAAACCCTCCACTTATTTTCTCCCCGCCGGAAACCCTCCACTTGTCCGAAAATTGTGATGATCGTCCCGCCGCGGGGGCGATTGACTTGGCCCTCGCGGGCCTTAGTCTTGGCCCATGGCGAAGGACTTCATCGGCTATCAGGCCCTGACCGACGCGGCGCTGCGCGGCGTCGTGCGCGAGGCGCTGCGCCGCATCGAGAAGTCGGGCCTGATCGGCGCGCATCATTTCTATCTCACCTTCAAGACCCATGCCGAGGGCGTGGACATTCCGGACTTCCTCAAGGAGCAGTATCCGGACGAGATGACCATCATCATCCAGCACCAATATTGGGCGCTGAAGGTGAAGGACGATTATTTCGAGGTGACGCTGACCTTCAAGAAGCTGCCCGCGCCGCTGCACATTCCCTTCTCGGCCCTGACCGCTTTCTTCGATCCGGGCGTGCAGTTCGGCCTGCAATTCCGCGCCGAGCCGGAGGCCAAGACCGCGCCCGCCCCCGTGGTGGTGCCTGCCCCCGTGCCCGAAGCCGCCAAGGCGGAAGACGCGCCAGATCCGGTGGTGGCCCCCGACAAGCCCCAGGCGGGCGAGGTGGTCAGCCTCGACTCTTTCCGCAAGAAATAGTACCCGGACCCCGGCATTTCCGAGGGGGGCCCGCCCGTGACCAAGACCCGCACCGAAACCGACACCTTCGGTCCCGTCGAGGTGGACGCCGGCCGCTATTGGGGCGCGCAGGCCCAGCGGTCCTTGGGCAATTTCAAGATCGGCTGGGAGAAGCAGCCCGCCGCCATCGTGCGGGCGCTGGGCATCATCAAGCGCGCCGCCGCCGAGACCAACATGACGCTGGCGGGCCTCGACCCCAGGCTGGGCGAAGCCATCATCGCCGCCGCCCAGGAGGTGATCGACGGCAAGCTCGACGACCATTTCCCGCTGTCGGTGTGGCAGACCGGCTCGGGCACCCAGTCGAACATGAACGCCAATGAGGTGATCGCCAACCGCGCCATCGAGATGCTGGGCGGGACGATGGGCTCCAAGAAACCCGTCCATCCCAACGACCATGTCAATATGAGCCAGTCGTCCAACGACACCTATCCCACCGCCATGCATGTCGCGGCGGCGGAGGAAGTGGTCAGGCGGCTGATCCCGGCGCTGAAGCATCTGCATGCGGCGCTGGACGCCAAGGCCAGGGCCTGGGCAAGCATCATCAAGATCGGCCGCACCCACACCCAGGACGCCACGCCCATCACGC
>Ga0180217_1000496_pt1 | contig 62040 bp, 25 predicted proteins | sample eDN3rd37CBELigOP_FD_128521 | JGI IMG/M metagenome (GOLD analysis project Ga0180217, IMG submission 128521) | Enriched Organic Plus compost microbial communities from Emeryville, California, USA - eDNA 3rd pass 37_C BE-Lig OP (version 2) (version 2) ...
CGTTGGCGTTGGCGTTGGCGTTGTGTGGGGTGGGTGATTCAATAGAGAGGCGGGCAAGGTTGTAGAGCACATGGGTGAGTCAATATGTCAGACGTACGTGGCGAGGGCTCGGCCGGTTTGCTTAGGCCGGTGCCACCATGCACCGTGCGTGCTTGCATTCAGCAGAGTCAAACGTGCGAGTCCGGTGGCAGCGGTCTGCACGCCCAAGTTGGTCGTAGTAAGGAATCGAGCCAACCGTCCTTGCATCGCGATCGTGCTGCTGCGTGCGGGTATCAATGTAGTTTCGGTCGGTCGATCGCTCGGTCCGTCAGTCGGACAGTCGGTCGGTCGGTCTGTCGGTCGGTCAGTCGGTCAGTCGGTCAGTCAGTCGGATTGGAGTAGTGAGTAACGTTCGTCACAATCGTGCTTGTCTTGCAGTGCTGAAGTCACCAGTCACCAGCCACCAGCCACCAGCCACCAGCCACCAGCCACCAGCCACCAGCCACCAGCCACCAGCCACCAGCCACCAGCCGGGTGAGAGATAGGCCGGGTCGACTGCTCGTGCTGGTTTGGCTACGCTAGGTGTCGCTGCACACTCGATACGAGCCGGCGCGACGACATTGGCACACTACCACTCTTCCTACTAGATACAATACCTCCTCGCACACCCACATGCACAAGTCTAAGGCATGATAAAACGCAGCTTGTTCCGCACTGACTCGTGTCGTGAGTCGCCTCACCCACTCCCAGCGACGAATGACCGATCCCCGCGGCAGGGTGCTTCGCGAAAACCCACCGAGTGTTCCAGATCTTTCCAAATCTCTCAGCCTGGGAAACGAAGCCTCTGGGGTTGGGTATACCGCGGATGACCCGGGTGGACACGGATTCTGGGCCCGGCGGTCTGGAACTACACGCAATACAACATGAATGACCTGGGCCAGTCCAAATGGACGTATCCAAGCAATATCTACCAAGCTACATATGCTGTCGTCCTCGTCTCCCCTTCCCGCCCAACTCGCTGGACGGAACCTGGTGGATGAAGTCACCCGCAGCAACGTTTGGCTTGATTTCCCTGCATACTGGTTGGCGGGGATCTGATAAGTGCGTTATAATGCAAACGATATCGTGGGGTGGAGCCGGTGACGGCCGCGCGTTCGCCTCTGTGATCGCCCCCCTGCACTCTCTGCAAGGTGTGTAAACCCCTCCCAACTCATTCAAACTTTCGAATTTGAATCCTGACTGGCCTCTATGTCTAGATCTGGTACGCCCCACGGCGCGTGTGCAGGACCCGGCGGAGCTGGATTGACACAGCAAGTTGTGTCTAACTAGAGGCTGCTCCGCGACCTCTCAAACGGTGCTATTTGACCTTGTAGGCCTTGGGCCGGGTCTTCGCTCTGACCATCTCACGCGCAAACGGTTGAGCGCGATCCCAGCCCCAAATGTCGGGCCTGGAGCCTAGTGAAGGCGGACGTACGGCAGATGCGGAGCTTGCCACCCCTCCCGTACCCGCCAGCGACACTAAGGCATCCACAGACCCGACGATGAATGCACAGAGTAGCCAGCAATCTTCGCTGAGTGGAACAGCTACTGGTCCAACACCGAGCGCGAACACTAGTGCCATCCACGAGCTGAAAGGGGCAGATGCGGTGTCGCCCGCTCTGTTGGATGCTGCACAGCAGCTGGTCCTCCCCTACCAAGTGCATAGCATGGTATCCAACCTCACGCATCAGTGCAATGAGCGTTTCCAAGCCTATGACCAGCACCTCACTCGGATCTTTGAACGAGATAAGCAAGTACAGGGTGAGTTGAGTCAGTTGCATGCCGCTGTAGCCCACCTAGAGGGTGCATTGGAATCTGTGACCACGGCAGTGGCAGGGACATCCGATCCTAGCACTCCGCTGAATCAGTCAGACGTTCTGAACAATTCAGACCTGGGCAATAGCAGCTCCTCTGAAGGCGGTTCAGTAGCCCCTCCTATTGCGCGAGTCCTTGAGGAGCGAACTCGTAGCGCAGAACAGGCCGCTGCTCGTCTAGGGGAGACAATCCTCCACCAGATGGCCGCTGATCAAGCGGAAGTGGACTCGAAGTTCAATCAAATCGAGGACCGAGTGGCCGAACTCACAAACAGTGTTCATGACTTGCGGGCCAATGTTACAAGCCATAATCAGGCATTACACGGGTGTGAGAGTGCTTTGACTGAGATCAAGCAACGAGTCCACCACTTGGAGACTTCCACGCACGACTCAACCCAAAGGCTATCTCAATTCAACGACAGACTCGACGAGAGTTGCCGTCGACTTGGCAACCTGGAGGAACAGCTTGATAAGAAAGAGAACAAATCTAGGCAAGAGTGGAAAGCTGCACTCGAGGAAGTGCAGCACACTCTTGGGAAGCATGAGACAGCACTAGGAGAAGAGCGGACCCGCACCAATGAGGACCGGCAACGAATTGCAGCTTGTGAATCAGCCGGCCACAAGGACCGTGAACGAATAAGTGCGGTTGAGGATGCTCTGGAAAACGGACGGAAGCGCATTACAGCGTGCGAACTGGGCCTAGATGAGGAGCGTCAGCGCGCTCGCATTCGAGAGGCGACTATCACCGAAAATCAAACTCGTTTAGCAGCCTGTGAAACAGGAATTGAGGAAACACGACAGCGCCTGCGTCTACATGAGTCCGTTGCGAACGATAAAGCCGAGGTGCTTCAGTCCAAAGTGTCCGAACTTGAGAAAATGGTAGAGAAGATTGCCGCTGCGCGGGAGATGAAACGGCGTTCGCAGCGGCCCGCCCAAAGTCGGGTCGGGCCGTCTGGAACAACACGTTTGCATCAAACAGATGAGTCAACATCGAGTTCAACGACGGATAGTGCTCGGGGCCTGTCCACAACGCCAGACACCTCGGACGCAGTAGGATTCGATGTATCGTTGCCACACGACAGCTATGCAGATCTTGATACCGATGCCTCGATCTCGAATGGGCGTCTGCAGTCTTCATCAGCGACCTCAAACCGCACGGGACAGTCAAGGCCCAAGGCAAAGCGGAAACAAAGCAATCAAAAGAAGCTCTCCGTGTTCGCAATGCAGATGAACTACAGAATGAAACTGCTGAAGACGAACTTCAATCATGAGGTTAGGGCGCTCCGAACCGAGCTCGCACATCTTAAGGAGCAACAGCAAAGGGATCAAGAACCGCGCATGGTTTTATCTGCACCGCAAGCTGTAAGCCCACAGCCTCCTGCGACAATCAACATTTCAGCGTCCCCCCAACCTCCATCAGGCTCGAGCATGTCTTCTCCTGCAACACCATCGCATGAAGCTACCCTTGGCGAGAAGCTCCAACTCATCGAGCATTTGAGCACCCGGGTTTCCCAGCTGGCCATTCAGTCGCAAACTAACCAGCAGATTTTGGAGCAACTCGAGCTCACTGTAGCAGGTGTGAAGCAGCAGGTGAGTAATCTCCAGCGTAGTCAGCAACGCGGGCAGTATTCAGGAGAAAGCGACCACGCGGTCCAGGAAGAGCTCCTCCAGCGCCTCGACACCCTGGAATCCGAGGTACAACGTAACCGAGCTCAGTGTCGGGAGTTGCTTACGGCATCCCGCGAGGTTCAGAGTGTTCTTCGCGCACAGTCTACCCAGGCCCAAGCGATTGAAGAAAAGCTCCGCGACCAAGCCCAGAACCAATCGCAATTCGCCCTTGACTGTCAGACACAACTCTCTCAATTGCAACAGCGGCAGCAACAGTTTGTGAAGCAACAAATTGAGCAGCTCCAGGCGCAGGTCATCAAGCATGAATCTGAAATCTCGCATTTGAACATGAACGTTATGGCACTCGAGCAGCACCAGCAGCACGTCAAGTCTCATTTGCTACGACTGGCGACAACGCAACGAGATCTCGATGATGTGACATCTCGAGCACCGAAACCCCTGAGACACCAGACTGACGAGGTCGTCATATTGCCTCCTGTCCAACTAGGTGAAGAGACTGGCTTCAGTAGGAGAGCTGCGGCAGACCCTCACATGGTCGAACAGGTGGCTCAGCTAGAGCAGAAATTACGTACTGAAATCGCACAGACAAGCGAGATACAAGCGCAGAGGCTGCAGCAAATCCAGGCTGAACAGCAGGCGCTGGATGCGCATGCACAACAGCGAATTGCGGATTTCGCCAAAGCATTCCAAGAAAAGTTGGAGCAGCTGTCGGAGAAGCAATCTATGGCATTGGATGCTATGTCAGAACGCGCGCACGCTCGTACAGCAGCTCTAGTTCAAGAGCTGGCAGACGAGCATTCGAAGCGACTCCGCGAAGAGTTGAGCGCGTACAAGGATATTACAGACGTGCACACTCGAGACTTGGAGCAGATTCGCAGTCAGCTTGTGGAGCTTAGCAAGCTCGAGCAGGCACAGCACCGTAATGGAGAAGAGGATGAGGCACCAACTGCTACTGTCCTGCAAGCCCTCGCTGAGGTTTCTGCTCATTCTCTTGAACCAGTTCACAACCGCGTAGCTACGCTGCAGAGCGCTTTGGAACGGTTACAAGACCGCTTGACGACACTCTCCGAGGGATTTTCCAGTGTCGAAAACGCTTTGCGCACAGATATTCAGTGCCTAGATGACAAGCTCCAAGCACTTGAGGAATCTATCAAGTCAATTCAACCCAAGAACGATGACGATGAGGAGGCACGAGTTGACCAGCGGCTTGAGGCGTATGACACTCGTCTTTCGAACATGCTTGATGTCCAACGTACTGCAGCTGAGGCAATGAATGCAATGCAGCATCGAGTAGACGAGTTCGCAACGATTCTCCAACAATCAGAGCAGAACTACCAATCCTTGCATGAGACTGTTTCAGCATATGAAAACAAGTTGAAGGAACTCTCCCAAAGGCTTGACTCCTTTGAACCTCTGAGCAGTGGACCCCAGATCGCGATTGCACCAACGCAAGGATCGAGTAATCACCAGAGGCAGAACCCAGAAATGCACCCTGAGACCACCAGAGAACCGGTTGCAGCAGTGAGCCCGAGCGACGCTCGGCTTGGCAATGAGCTCCAAGGGCTTCTTGCACAGTTCCTTGAAGAATCGAAAAAGACGAGGGAGCAGCCACGTGATCAAGATAACAGGGAGGCCTCTATTTCCCGAGATCGCGAGCGCTCGGAAAAAGAGGGAAAACTCGAGGAGCTCGTCGAGAAACTCGTCCACTCCATGGAGTCGCGCCAAGAGCGCGAGCACCAAGGCAAGCCACAGGAGGCTCAAGAATTGGCACTTCAGGTTGCAGACCTAAAGGGGCAGCTGCAGGGTCTGCTCCAAACACTAGTGGCAAAAAATTCTACCAATGGGGGCGGGAACGATGCAAACGCGCACCTCACATCCATGCTTATGGCGCTATTGCAACAGCGAGAGAAAGAGTCCGAGCATACGGGTGTTCAGCAAGTCCTTCAAGCTATCATGCATCAGCAGGTTATGGATCGGGAGCATTTCCAGCACCAGCTACAGCTACAACAGCAACAGAACCAACAGCAGTTGCTTTTCGCGGCGTCGCTCTTACCGCTGCACCGTGGGTATACAAACGAACAGCTCCCTTCCCTCGGCTGGAGGAGCTCAGCACCTGCTGCACTAAGTTATCTCGGTCCGTTAGACAAAGCACAGTCGCCCATGGCTAACTATCAGGTAGAGGTTGATGCAGTTGATGTTGATAGCTCGCTACCCGATGACGCCGCTACTCGAATCCCCGTATCAAGAAAGCCAGCTCAGGTCGACAAGCCTGAGCTATCAACTAGCCAGCAAGGTCAAACTCATGAGGGGAAGGCCGAGGTGGCAGCAGATGCGGCTACTCTATCACAGCTCGTAAATCGCGCTGTTCATCAAGCCCTCTCCCATGTAGATCAGACTCTGCGGACTGACGTCGAACAGCGATTGCAAGTTCTACGGGCTGAGGTAATGAAGCTGCAGGAAACCACAAGTCAACAGCAGCGGACGCTTCAGCAGCAGCAAGACCAGCTTAAGGACATTGTTGCTGACAATGCCAAGAACACGAAGTTCGCTGAGATTGCGGAAGCAGCGCTGACAAGCAAGCCGGCGCTCCAGGTCTCGATTCCGCCACCTACGGCTTCCCCGCCTGTGGTTGTCAGTCCACGGCATGATGCTGACTCCACTCATGCACTGGCTGAACGTCGAGATTCATTGCTTAAGCGAGAGCTCGCGCTCGACATCGAAAAGGCGCTCCAGACTCTGGAACAGAGGAACGAGGCCATCGTGGAAAGTCGTATGGCTCAATTGTCCGAGCAGCACGAGGCGCTTCGTGATCAGCTCCACGCAATCATGCTTAAGCTTGAACAGCAACAAGGGCAGGAAGTGCAGCTGCAACCACGTCAAGGCTCATCTCACGAGCAGTCTGCGCCTCAGCAGTTCCCCTCTACCGATCCCTCATTGGCCAAGCGACATGATGACCTTATGTCGTCCATCGAAGCCCTTGCGAATGCCATGTTGCGTACGCAGCGCCCATTGGCGTCCCCTGCTACATCCGAGTCTAGCAGTGGAGAAAGCAGCATGATGTCCAATGTGGTACCCGCTTCAAATACGCATGCAGTTCCCGCTCCGTCACCGGTGTCAGTCTTTGTCCAACTCCCTGGATTCGCGAATTTGAATCCAACTGCAATTGGTACGTCAACAGGTTTACCGGTAACCCAAATGGTCGATCGAGATCCTTCAGCGTCTGGGGAAGGTTCCGCACGGGTTATCCAGGATCTGGCGCAGCTCGAATCCACGATTCGCAATGAGCTGCGTGGAATGAAGGAGTCCATTGCTGATCTTAGTCAAGCCTCCGAACGGTACGGAAAGCAGTTGAATGAGCTCGCCCGAGCGGCCGAACGAAAGGCAGATCATCGAGAATTGGAAAATCTGCAACTCCAATTGGAGAGGCTTGAGCAAGACCGACAGCGGCTGCAGAACTCGCTGCAAAAGCACGAACAGAACCAAGGCCATTTACAACACCAGATCCAGAACATATCTGAGGAGTCAACTCGGATGCTTCAAAAGCAAGAACGGGTCACGCAGCATATTCAGGCAGAAATCGCTAGAATGCAAAGGAGTGAAGACCTCGCTCAGCAAGCAATTCTTCAGCTTCAGCAGCATACTCAAGGCTACGACACAAAGCTGCAGAAGCAAGAGCAGCAATTACAGGACTTAAATCATCAAGTCCACACTCTCGAACTACGGACGTCGAGTGTGGTGGCGCCTACAGCATCGGTGGAGCCGATCCCTTCAAACGCTAAGTCATCGAACGACTTGGCGCTCCACGAAGGCCTACATGATCTCCAGGGTCGCGTGCACGCACTCGAAGCAAGAATGATTGAAGTGCCCCTGAGTGCAGAACGTGAACGCCAGTTGATGCGTGAGCGTGTTGAGATCCAGAGATCGATCATGGAAGCTGAGGCGAAGCTCGGCGCACTTGAGAAGGATCAGATGACAATGGCAGCTCAACTCTCGAAACTCACAACCACCATCCGCAGTGAACGGAAGGCTCGTCGGCGAACGATACAGGTACTCAGACCACCGGTAACACCTCGGAGCGAAACAACTACGCGAGTAAACCCTACGAATGAGGGGGCAAATGAAGTCCGGCCTACAGGCTCGTCCCAACCTGAGGAAGCCCATAACGCATCAGAGTCGAGCAGGTCTTCCCCACTCCTCTCACCTACGACTCCAACCATGACTCCAAGCCGCGCAGCGCCGGCTCAGAGTCCTCAGGACGTCACTGCTACGCCAGCTAAGAGCGAAGTGCTACAGCTTAGCGTTCCTGCATCAATCATGGAATCTGGCAAGGTATCGATTCATTTGACATCCAATCTTACATCAGACGAGATCGTTCGAGCTGCAGGTTTCGAACCAGCTCCACTGCGTGCGAGCCCCGTTGCGGAACTGCAATATGAGGGACCAATGCATCCGGAAGGAGCATCAGGTGGTAAGCGACGACCAGAGAACGTGTCAATTGTTCGTGATAGTGATGTAGAACAGGATGATATTTATGAGCGCGCGCAACGTACTTCCACTTCGCCCCCAGCGCTCAAGCGAATTGCGCCTGAGGTTGTCGATCTAGCCCCAGAGATTAAACGAATAGTTGCCACTTCCGCACCTGGCATCATCGTGAAACGTGTTTTGCCAGGGCTCGTGAAAGAAGTTGGCAAAGAACTTGAGAAAGCGAGAAATGAGCTGCAGGATGAGCTGAGTTCTCTGAAGCAAGAGTTATCGCAAGTCAAGATGTCACTCGCTGACCACGTTCAACATTGTGCTGCCAGTTCCAGAACTGAGAACGGTGGGCATGCCAACGAAAAACGCGAGACACCCCAGCCAGACCTGATGCCTCTGGAACTCCGAATCAGCAAAGCTGAGGACGAAATCAATGCAATTCGGCACCGAGGCTTGGCAGCGCTTACGCGTCGTGTCGAAAAGGTTGAAAATACTGCCAACCAGGCCTATGTTCAGGCTCAAGCTGCAGCCAAGCAGGCTGAGATGGTTCAGCAGTTCCAAGTGCAGATGCAGCAATCTTCATTAGAGATGCAGGGACAATTATTGAATGCAGTAGCCACAAATGCGCTCGGCGCACCGCGACCTGGAAACGACAAACCAGAACGTAGCCATCCTCAAGAGGTCTCACCTGAAGTCGGATGCGAATTGGTAGCACCCAGTAGCAAGCGCGGCTCTCCTGATGACCTTTCACCTCGCTCACTCATGTGCAAGCTCGAGGAAATGGATGAGCGGACAAACAAAGTGTTCGAGGCTCTGAACCCTCCCCATGACTCGCAGCCTGAAGTAGCCCCCAAGACTGTGCATTTCAGAACCGTCGAACAAGATACTAGCGATAGCGGTTTACTTGAAGAATACGCAGCGATAGCGGTCAAGCTTCATGACCGGGTTCATGACACTGCCTCTATTCATGGTAGTGAGCAGGACCGGCCTCAATCTCATAATAGTGAATCAGAGCGTGTCGCCACCCTACAAAAGCTCTTAGTCGAAACAAACGCTAAACTCGCGAGACATGAGCGTCTGACTCATGATTTGCAAGAGCAGCATAAGCAAGAGTGTGCTCAGCTCCGTGGAGAACTGCAGGCTCGCATTCAAACGGCCCTTGATGAACGAATGCAAGAACTGAACGAGCAGCTGGACGCTCAACTCAGAGCGCAACGCCAAAAGCAGGCTGCCCAACAGCAGATGCAAAATGAATTGCTTCAGCGTCTTGCTACAACAGCCTCGCGTTCAGCGTCGCCGTCGCCATCACCGCCACCGCAGCCACAACCACAACCACGTCCTGCACGTCGCGCTGAAGGGGCAACCACTCGGAGGGTCGCATGGCAACGAGTCTTCGTGACTCCTGCACCCTCCAGTGTTTGTGATAGCCACAGCAAGGATGAGCAGCACAATGATTTGGTTTTAATTGCGTCTGAGCAACGGGGTTGTCTTCAGCCAACTCCTGAGCTCGCTCGCGCCTTAGGTATCCCGTTTGAGGCCCTTGAGCGCATGAGATTGAGCGGCCGCCGAAGCAGCAGTAGCAGCGCTAGTGAGCTAGGATCCTCGCAGAAAGATATCGATGAGCAAGCTGAGCGCCCTACGATCTCTGGTCAAATCGTGAACGACAATCCAACGGATGGTCAAGAACCAAATGAAGACTGTCCCCAAGACGCTGAAGAGGGAATCGCCGGCACTCAGCTTCCCTCCGACGTACATCACCAGCAGTTGGTGTCGAAGCCTCGGCCTCCTCGTACAAGACTACCTTATGCACCTTTCATGCACAACCTTCCTGAGGCAGGACCATGGCCTCCTGCTCGTAAACGTACGACCCGATCAGGTCGGATGGCTACTGGGAGCGCAGCCACTAAGGAGAGGATGATTGAGCATGGAGCGATGTTACTGGCGAAAGAGAACCGCTCGAGTCAGCCGAAGCAGGCCGGCTCGGTATCATCTGCCGCAGATCACGTAAGAACCGCATCAGTTCCAATAGAGGTCTCGGTGGAGGAAGACATGGAACTCGCGCGAAGCAGGCGGGGCACGCAGGTTGTCCGAACTGGTGTTATTCACCTCTCATCGGAGCCCAAGCTCGCGTATCCTCAGCATGCGCGACAGCTCGCTGATCGAGTTATTGCGAATGAAGAGGCCCGGGCTCGTAAGCAGCAGGAGCAGAAAGAGTTAGAAGCCAATCTTCGTGCAGCACTCCGATCCCAAGTAGAAGGCAACCACATAACTGGAGGCTCGCATCGAAGCACTAGTGCAGACTCAGCCGCATCTAGAGGCCGTCCAGCCTGGCGGGATCCTGGACCAAGTGCTTTCGTGCCGGAGCGCGTCCCTGATCTGAGGTCAAGGACTTTCGGCCATAGCAACCGAAGTGAGTCTCCCGACAAGGCCAGATCAGCATCCACACCGTCCCAACGGCCTACCGTTTCGGAGCCAGATGCATGGAAAACCACCGCACCGAGTGCATACTCGGATGGGGCTCGGATTGCACTCGACCCGGCGGTAACTCAACCGCAAATCGACCACCCTCGGTTCCCGCCCACATCTATATTGGGCCTCAAATCCCTCGTCTCGGAGGATCCTGAAGCAAATGCGCATAGTGTGTGTCACCAAGAGGCTGCACTGATAGACTACCTTCACTCAGCACGGATCTAAGCACGGCTTAGATACCACCGAATAAACTTGGTAGATCAAATGTATTGAGTCATAGGGTTGAGTGGGATCGGATTAATGTATCATATGGGCAAACAGTGCTTTAGTACGGTGCGCGTTGGTGCATACCCGTCCCTACCTTACTTCCTTCGTGAAAGCAACTTGACAGCTCCATACGTCAGTGCTACAAGTGCCGCCCCAACGGCAACCATGGGCAAATACTTCTTGGAGGATGCGAGCAGTTGGCATGTCGTGTTTGCTGAGGCCTCATCTGTCGATGCGTGTTCTGCTTCTTCATTTGGGCTCAGATCTCCGAATGGAATCTTGATCAAATCATCAACAGAAAAGAGGCGTGCAGTGGGTTCGCACAGAATACCACCTTCATCAATTGCAACCGGTAGTTGATGTACAACACAACCTACAGTTGCTTGTGCGTTAGCCCACATATTCAGGACATGATTGGTGGCAGGATTTTCCTGGCCCAGATTATCAGGATCAAGAATAACGGCGAACACCGCATCATAACCACCGGCACCGGGGACACCAGCCATGAGAACACCAGGTGTGCCGTGGTCATCTTGAGTCATAAGGCTGTCTAGGAGCTTCGTTTGGGACTCTGGTTCAACTGGAACCTTTGACGCCTCGCCCATTGCCCGCAACCTAGCTCGTACCTTGAGGAAATCTGCGCGGAGCTTGATAAGAAGATTAACAACCTTCTTGGCAGTCTCGTCTTGGTGCAGCTCCTTGTCAGTCTCGGTGATGGCCCATGCTTCAGGAGCAAGAGTGGCGCACCGGCGCAACGCTTTGTAGTATGAAACGCCGTCACCCACACTTGCAGCGAGCTGTTCGAGACACTTGGCCACTTCGGAATTGGCAAATCCTAAACTGGACCATAATGCCTTTGGTTGGGAAGGAATCTCGTTGCTGAGAGTCGGCTCAGCGTTCTCTTTTGAGTCGTCGGACGCCTTCCAAGCGAGAATTTGCTTGACCATTCCAGGTGTTTCAGACCCTCCGTGAACGTCACCGAGAAGTAGTTTAAATCCTGGTGGGAAAATAAACGCCTTCGTTGTGTCATCCCATCGGCGGCTTTTGGAGCTCGCTCCTTCCGCGACTTCCTGGGAGGCAGTTTGCTCGCCGTAAATCGCGGGGAGATCACTTGCCATGATCTCAGCGAATTCATCCATGGGAATGGAGTCGCGACCGAGCAGTGGGGCAATGAGATCGGGCGAGAACCTCGAGTACTCTTGCGTGCCATAGAAGGCAACGGCAATATCGAATCCGCTTCCTACCTTGCCCTGAGCATCACAATGAGCAACTTGGGCGACGCGATATGCGAAGGTTCTGAGTTGTTCAAATTTCTCGTCACTTGAAGCAGGGAAACCTGGGAGGCGCAACTTGAGCAGGCCGAAATGGGCGAAGAGAGCAGAGATTAGCGAGGACACCAGTGCAGCAGAGGAACCGAGACCGGTCTTGTTTGTGTAATCTTTAGGGTCGTCGTTTTCGTTTGGCTCCAACTTGATGAAAGTTGGGAGCTGCTTTGCCAAGCTCTCAGGAACGGTATCAGGGATGTTTGAAGCCGGCTGAGATGAGTAAAACGCACGGTCACCGCGGATATGAATCAGGAGCCCTGAGCTAATTCTGCTGAAGAAGCCTGTTTCGAAGTCGTGACGGTATGCGTATGCGATGGCTTGGAAGGCGTGTTTCAGCGTAGTTGACACGAATGGGTTCGCGGTCAGTGCGGGGCCAGAGAGCTTCATATGGCTGGGCGATGCGATAACCAGCTCGAGAACTAGCGGTTCCGTGGTTCGCTGAGGTGTCATGACCACAATGGGCACAACTCGAGCTGACTGCCCATCTTCCAAGACAACCTTCTTGAAGGACTTGCCGAGAGGGAAGACGCTTGAGTGCATTCGAGCATTCACGCTCACAACAGTCGCGGAATTGTCCTGCTCAAGCACGAGGTATCCACCGGTAAGCATAACTTTGGCGCCCGCTGACGCCTTCACGCCAGTAAGCAACGTCTTGCCGCTCAGAGCCTGGTCCATGCCGAGTGCTAGAGGTCGAATATGGGTGTCCAAGAGAGGCCCTGATGAGTCATGGGGAGCCTAAGCATGATATGCCCTCATATTTCATGCGGTATTGAGGATTTTCTCACAAGTAGACTGCTTGGTTCTGGGGCGCACTCGCTTGGGCGTTTCAGCTCGCCTCGAACCGGGATCTGGTGTTATGAGGAGTTTAGTGGCTGCTTGAGAACGTCCCAGCTTGAAGGTTCTCCATAATGCATGCATCAATGCGATACATCCGTGGATAGTGTCCGCTACGTTGTACACACAGCCGCACTGACACAACACATTCGGAATCAAAGTGCGAACGGAACCGAACGTTCATTAGTGGGTGGATGGTTTTACTCGAAGCCGACAGGATACTACTACAAAAAGAATTGCAAAATTGCGACTTGCACATTGAGCGTAGTGCTAAGAACAAATTCGTAAAGTATACCGCCGTCATACCGATTGAATCTGATCCTGATCAAGCCCAGGACACCTGGCAAAGTTAGTGAAAATGTCCTCCGAAGCAGACTCCCAGACAGCAATCAGTACAGAACCGGTGGCAGAGCGCACGACCGTGGGTACGAGCGAGACAGTCACTGAAAGCGTTGCCCCCGTGGATCCAGCTACTAACGCAACACCTGAAGCTGCCCCTGCCAGCACCGTTGAGTCCGCTCCCGAACCACAAAAGACGACAGAAGCACCGATGGATTCAGCCAAAACTGAAGCTGCGGCAGCGTCCAGCAATGAACCAGCGGTAGAGAAGGAAGAAGTATCGCTTCTGCGCATCGAGTTGAATCTGCTGAGATGCCCGAAGGCGCCTATATACAAGACTCGCGTTCCCGTGACGTCTACCCTCCGAGACTTATTCACTGAGCTGCACCAAGCATGGCCGTTTGGGAGCAGCGTGCCTCAAGTGGATGTGACACACATTGCGATCGTTTTTTCGGGCAAGCGATACAGTATCACTACGTCAACACTTGAAGAGTTGAACCAACCCTTTAGCCAGGTGCTCCTGGCTGATCATCTCGTGAAAAATGACTTGGCTCTTAAGGGTATGGCTTTTCTCTACGAGCCAACCGCCTCAGAGCTCGAATTTATGCGGGCGCGCGACGCAGGTCTCCCGACACATGAGATGTGTGGTGGGTGGTGTACCATCGCATAGTGTGCCAGAGTGTAATTATTCGTTCCACGTATCCCTATGAAAACCTAACCCATGTACAGACTTAGTCACACAGTTTGCTGAACCAACACTGGGTTGCTTCAGACCTTCTCTATGTACCTTGAGTCGTCACTCATCGACTATCAACTCACCATAAGCGCTATACCGACGCTTGTTCATCCATGCAAGCAATATCTCGCGAGCCTCGGCCTCCGTACCAGCTTGCGCAATGTCAAGTTGAGTCCTAGTGGTGTTCTCAGGTACTGCACCTTCTTCTGCCCCATTCATTTGTATAAACACTGTTGCTATAGCCCTTGTTAGATTCAATACAAATCTAATAATGTTCCTAGCTTCATCGGCATTGCGTGGGAGCGGCACATATGGGTTCTCTTGCGGATGAAAGGGTGGGTTGTTGCTGCCTACATGCATGATCCATGAACCAATCGATTGATTTGTAGAGGCGGAATCTACGAGGAGGAGCGCGGGAAGAATTTCTGAGAGGTTCAGTCCAGTCAGAGCAAGGATTGAAAGCCTTCCTATGACCTCGGACCTTGACTCATCCTTATGCTCCAATGCGTAATGAAAATGCGACCGCTGGGGATGGTGAGGCGGTAGATGCACCAGAGCATCCGCATCGAAACGAGGAAACACGTCTCTCAGGTGAATCCCAAATCGCTGCAGCGGCTCTGGTAGTATCCCATACATATCGTCTGTTACATTTTCCCTGTGAGAATGAGTGAGCCCCCGGAGCTTGACAAACCTCCAGTAAGTCGATAATGATATGAACAGTAGCATTTGGACAAATCTAGAGTGGTCAATGCCGGCGTTGGCCAGAAGTACTCTCTCAGATGCCTGAATTACATCCAGATTCGGCGCTCGCTCAGAAGCGGGATGAGTACTTTGTTGCGTTTTCAGGTCCTCTAGTCTCCAATCAAGCTCGTCTCGAAGCTGGTCGAGCCACTCGTTGGTGTTGCGCGGGCGCTCCATGCGTCTCACTCCACGCCAGCTTTCACGAGTCCAATAATGGGTATGCCCTTGCTCTCCGCTAATCACTCCAAACTCAGCTAGCTCCCTCTGAACAGCCTCATGGTCCACGCGAAGCTGTTTAAAAAGATAAGGTAAACCAAGCGCATTACTCCAATTGTGATTCAGTGATGCCGCTGGTGAAAGGTTGAAAACCTCATGAGTCCACATGGCGGGCACAAAAACAGCATCACCAGGTCTCTGCACGAGAAGGTATGGTGCGTGTTCGACAGTCACACCTAGCTCGGCACCATTCGTATTTGTGATATTGACACCATGCATTTCGTGCCATATTCTACGAAACAATGCCCGCATGGCCTTCTGCTGATTTGTTCGAGCTGAATAGGCCATGACGAAGGGATCACTGCTGTTGTCGCCGCTGTCGTCGCCGTCGGCGTTTGCGGACACACTCAGCAGGGCCTTAGGTGTTATGGCAGTGAATGCATCACAGTTGACGCTTTCATTACTCCGCTGTAGGGTACGCTCTGCTATAGTTGGTGGATAAAACAGCCATAGTTTTGCCCCTGCGAAGTTTGTCGACCAAGAATAACTGCCAAATACATCTCGATGAAGTGGAGTAAAGCTGGTCCCAGGTCCCATATACAAAAAGCGATAGTCGTTGATTTGAGGCTGATCTTTGCGGTCCTCTCCAGTCGTGCTTTCCCTGGCGTGCTTGGCCAAGACGCTAGGCACGTATCCTTCGGCGTATGCCCAGTACTCATCAATCCAGTCATTCGCAAAGATATTAGGGCATCGATAAAAGTCGCAATTCGGAAAATCCCGCGTAGCGTGCCAATCTCGGAGGTATTTGCAGTAACGCCAACTGCTCGATTCATGTGACTCAGCTGTATCGCTTTCCGGCGGCCAATACCATGGCTGAGCGTTCTTCCATTCTCTCAGGTAGTCAGAAAGATTCATATCCCCTCTGCACTGTGAGTTGAACTCGCGTGTCAAACAGTCGACTACAGATACTGTCGCACCGCCAAACTCGGCTTGGATCTTGACAAAGTCAGGAACTGCGTCTCTCAACTGGTAGACATACTGTCGAGCAGCTTCGAAGAGCATTTTCCGAAAGTCAGGGGTATTCGCTGAGTCTGTCTCATTGTCACGGCGGGAAGCGTTTGACCCAGGCCCTGATAACCCCAGAACCTCGCAAAGCCGTTTGTAGAGCATCTGTATAAGTGCGTCTGCTTCCTTGTCGCGCTCCAGGTCGGCAAGAGTTGTTTTTCGAACATACTCTTTGGCTGCTCGCCACTGCTTGCCGGCACCCCTAACCAGCACAGGTTTGTTGGGGACGAGATAGTCGCTCGTAAAGCGCTGCCAGCTTAGCTCCTCGTGATTCTCAGCTGGTAGAGTCCATTGCTGGAGTTGACTCGAACCTGTCTGGACGTGCGTCTGTAGCCATTCCAGAAGGAATGCGGTCTCCAACGCGTCCACAACTTCGGACATGGTGGTTATTCAAGTAAATCACGCCGTCGATGACACTATATCGTGAGCGTACCCATGAAATGTCCGCTATCACAAGAAGTCTGGAGCGCCACTTCCCCGGGGTTTCGCGAAGACCCACTGTTGCGACGGATCCGTGCGTGTTTGTGCGAATCAAAGCCAACGGTGTGGACTGTGGTAACAGTTGTAACACCCAAGGCTGGTTTGTTTCGCAGGAGAGCAACCCCGACCACGAGTTTGGAAATGTGGATGTTGAGCTGAGACTATCACTGGAAGTGCAGGCAGGTTGGCTTGTTGATACGAACTATGGTTACTGCATAGAGTCTGTTAACGCCTCGATATGAGTCACAACTACGGGCTAATGTGCGAACAGGTTCCAACATCGCTGAAAGGCTCAGTATGCCCAACTCACCATGCTCGCGCAGGACCTGAAGCGATGCGAACTCTTTGCAAAACTGATTTGTATGCGTTCCTTTCCGTATCACATAGTGTCACACCACGCGGTTGTTAGAGTGTATGAGCACACGATGGCATAAACATCCTCCAGAGCGTGGAGTGCGACCTATGGCGGAATGGAGTTGAATGGGTCAAAAAGCGTCGAACCTTGGTTAAGAGCGTACGCGAAACTCGAAATCGAAATTGGGATCTAGTGGTCTTTTACAATTGAGACTTGTTGAGCTCAGCGAGTCGCTGGCGCCAATCAGGCACGGCCTTGCTGAGAGCCTCAACGTACTTCTTCTGGGCCTCCTCCTTGGACATCTTCCCAAGATTCGACCAGGCCTGCCACTTGGCGCGCTCAATCATCTTAAAGCGCGAAGGGGCCTCCGTCTTGCAGGGTCCCTCAGTAATCTGTTTATACAGCGCGTAGAATGCCAGCTTGGTTTCGTTCGAGAGCTTCACCGCCTTGGAGCCTAAAGAGTCGTTGTGCGCAGAAGTCGAGTGTCAGTTGTAGCATCGGTGAGCGATATGGGGCTGGCTTCGCCCTGAAGCGCATACTTCAACTCGTGGAGTGGACCTCGTTGCGGGTGGAGCTGACTGAGCCCTGCATGGTCCTGATGCGGCGTGCACTGCACAAGGGCAAGAATCTTGAAGGTTGAATTCAGTAGTGGGGTATGTCAAACCTACCCTGGACAAACTTGAGCGCAGCATCATACTCTGAGCTAGACATCTACATGGTGTATGTGATCAAATTGGACTGTTCGTGAGTCTCAGCACTGTGTCGTATACTCGATTTAACACCTCCTACTAGTCGTTTTCAAACTTTGGATTTCTCTTTTCCAACTTTACTAAAAGCGAGCATTAACGATCCTGTGGGCCGAAACAAATTGTGTTTCCAAGTAGAACCCACCCGATTTGACCATGTTCGCACCCGGTCTGAAGGAGGTTAAGATCGCCATTATCGGCGCCGGACTCACCGGACTCACCCTAGCCCGAACCCTCCTCCAGGTAGGTACATCGTTCGTGCCGTTCTGATTCTTGCACCCCACTCTGCGGTGGCATATTGCTTTTCTTGACCGTATATCACCATGTCCTCATCCCTGCATGCTGATGGGCCTTCAAAATTGTATGTAAACCTTGAATCCCCTCACCTGCCGACCTGTCGGTGTTTCTCGTCTAGTTCGGATTTGAAAATGTCCACGTCTTTGAGCGCGCTCCAAGCTATCGCGCAAACAAAAGCTCCTTCACAAACATGGTTAACATCGGTCCTAACGGTTTAAAGATCCTGCGCCGGTTAGAACCAATGCTTACCAAAGAACTCGAGCTTCGAGGCAAGCTCTGTAAATTCATGGGATACCGAGAAGAGGATGGATTGCTGACTGTGCCGACACGCGGCACTGGCAACGTTGTTCCAGATTGTTTGATGATCTCTCGCGCCCAGATCCTCGAAATGATGATCAACTATCCGCTGCGAGGCCAGATCCGAGACGTTAGTGATCGACTTCCACCAGGTGCACCCGCTCTCCGCATTCCTGTTCACCAAGGCCACCACGCACGAGCCCTGAACTCCAAAGAGATCATGTCACAGGAGGTGTTTAACATGGGTCCCGCACGTGTGCCCGTGAACCTTCGAGACCCCAAAGCAGATGAAGAATCAAAGAAGCGTGGATTTGTGGTCAACTCGACTACACGCGAATCGCTGCCGTATGATCTAAGTGATTCTGTGTTTAATCCTACGCCAGCTGCACAGCATGACTACAGCGGTTTGACTTCATCATATCCGCATGTGCAGTCGTCCAAGCAGTTCCCACCGAATCCAAATCCTCCTGAATCTCCCGATGCAGATAAGGCGAGATTGGGCCTCCATGAGACTCCGGCAATTGATAAGGTCCAGCGATTTCAGCGATATCTTCACGTAAAGTACGTAGGTTCTCAGTGACAGCGTTATCACCCGAAATTTAACCTTGATCTTAGGTCTATCGATCTATCTACCTACCTACCGGTGCGTACCGCTGATCGACTTCTTCTTCTTCTTCTTGCACGCACCCCACTCCACTCTTTCTAGTTTTGACCACAACGTCATCGACCTTGAAAGCTCCGAACGCAACGGAGACCTACCACCGCACATCATCCGGCTGCATTTTGAGCACGGTAAAGTTGATGATTTCCATCTCGCTATCGGATGCGATGGACAGTTCTCCATCTGCCGAACCAAGCTGACGCAACCGTACGAACACAACCGTGGGTACTTGCCAGTGATGGATCCTACCTTCCCTAACGTGCTAATGGAAGGGTGGGCACCTGCTTCCTTTGTACGGGCTGCGCTCGGCGGTCATTTCCCTGTCGACCCTGATGGCGAGGTCTATGGAACCAGATCTCGAGATTTGATCTTCCTCGCTTCGATTGTTGCAACCGGGCCGAAGTCAAGAGTGCCAACCCGCATGAGAGTGCGAAACCTAGCTTCGGTTCCTCTCGAAGAAGCGCGCAAGTTTTCAAACACGGACTGGGTTTATTGGCAAGCCATGACGACGCTGTATCGTTGGAATTTGACTGGGTTTGCTTCTCCCGAGACTCCTATTTCCCCTGTCTACCCCACCTCGCCTCCTCCACTCCCACAAGATCTTGCAGAGCATCTTTTCAAACAGTATAGTATTCCAACTGTGTCCGAAATCGTAGCGAATTCAGATCCCGATTTGGTCACCGTCGGACGGTACACGCACGTCCTTCCGTTCAGCCATGTTCCCACAAGCTTCACTCCAAACTTGGTCCTTGCTGGGCAAAGTTGGTGTCCGATGCACCCTGCGAGTCCGTTGCGAGATGCGCTAAGCATTGAAGATGCCGCTACTCTGGCCCTATGTCTCTTGAACTCGTGCTTCCTCAATCCCGGTACGTATTGAGAGTGGTTTTTTGCGTGCCAATCACTGCGATGCGATGTGTGCCCTATTCGCTAAATCGAGTCCCACTTATTAAGCAAGACTCTTTCCATCCCTGTCATACTCATCGTCTAGTTCCACTCGACTATGCCGTCAATTATTATGACGGCTTGAGAAGCAATCGACTTCGTGGTCATACGGTGAAGACGCTAACAGATTTTCACTTGGATCAATGTACGTTCCCGCTCCGTTTCGGCTCAATACCGTCATCCTGTGCTTCGATGCGATCCAGCCTGCTTTTTGGAAGCGTATCAATCAGCCTCATGTCGAGTCGCCCACTAACCTGTTGGTTACCTTCAACAACGCGTCTCACATCATTTAGGGACCAGTTTCAATATCTTACATGGACTCCAAAAACGCTTCGGCCGCGAACTCCCAGCCGAACATCTTCGACGGATGTATGATGAGTTGCATGACTACGATGTATTTGACCAGTTCGTGTCTCTTGCGGACTATGTATAGTAGCAATAAAATGTTTTAGTTCATCTCGAGTGTATGCTCTGGTAGACTGAATCTGAATGTGTAGGAATGGGTGTAATTTATTTACTGTAGTTACGCATCATCCTCCTCTTCGTCCTCGTCTTCGTCTTCGTCCTCATCGACCTCTTCCAAAGCCGTGATGAGCGTGGCCAGTCGCTTAACGTACTTCAGCTCCTCTGCAGGTGGCATCACGGGACCAACGAGCTCCACTGTGAGCGACTCGAATCGATTTTCCTCTGCGGCCTGTTGACTGAGGCTCTCGATGGCTGCAGGGTAATACGCGAGGATTGCTTCGCGAGTAACGATATCGGAGTTGTAGAGTGCCGTGAACAGCGAGGACATCGCAGGAACATACGCATCTGGATTCATGCAGCAAGCGCGGACAACACCGGGGAGGATATACTTGATCTGGTCCTGCTCGTTGCGAGCATACTTTGACAGCGCAACGCCCCATTCATCAACAACCGCGTTGAGTGCTCGAACAGCCTGCATATTCACCTTGAACGGTGCGCTTGCATCCTCGGGAGTTGCGCCTTCTTCTGGGGCAAGTGGACCCAACTTCGGCCCAGGGAAGCCAGCAAGCTTGAACCATGCAAGTACAACTGCAGCGGTGTACGCCGTGATGTCTGCATTGTGCGAATAGCGCAAGCCACCCAACTCGATCGCGACATCCTCGGGACGAAGATCCTCCTGTTGACCACGCAAGAAAGTTTCAAGCATCTCGCGCAGGAACTTGGTCGGACGTGAAACGATCTCAGTGTCTGCGGCTTCCTGTTCGTCAAGGTCATCACCAAAGACAACATAAGATCGGACGGGTGCTGGATCGCGATTGCGAATCCTCAGGGCGCCTTCGGTGGGTGCAATCGTGTTCAAATATGCAATGTACGCTCCGAAGGTAGAGTGTGGAGGAATGACATAACGACGTCCTCTGCCTTGTGCACCGACCAAAGCCTTGGCTGGAGACTTGAGCAGTGCTGGGGTAGGAACTGCGATGGGCATCGTCTCGGTAACGGGCAAAAGGGACGGAGTCTCGGTAGATTCTGAGCTAGCAGGGAGGTCTTCCTCATCACTCTGAGGCGTCTCGAGCGAGGATGAGGTAGAGGGTGCGTCGTAATCAGGTCGAAGCTTGACCCAGGCACGAGTGGGGTCCTCTTCGTCCGCTTGAGCCTCCTCAAGCGCTGCGATGGCCTCTCTCTCATCTTCACTGACGCTGGGGATTGCGGTGATAGCGGCATAGCGTGGCACGACCTGTCCAGCGCTGACAACTACGTTAAAAGATAGCATGGCACCCTCTTGCACAACTGCGTTGCTGCCGATTCGAACGCCGTTCGCAACGATAGCGGATTCGATGCGAGCACCGTCTTGAATTTCAACATCACCCCAAATGAAGGAGTTGATTATCACAACGTTGGAGCCTATCTTGCAGTTTCGACCGAGAACGGAGTCCTTGATGATGGTGTTCTCGCCGATCACTGTGCCGGCACCACCGATCACCGAGCCTCTGGAGACCTGAGCGGTCTTGGAGACCTCTGCGTCGGTCTCCCTGTAGGCGCCATTGCGTTCGAGCTGATAGGTCGTCTCACCGAGGAAGTTGTTGTCAGGAACGAGGGGGAAGGTCCATCGCATGATGACGTCGCGTGAGACTCTGCCGTAGGTGTAGATGTCTGCGATACGGCTGGCATAACCTTCGCCTGGCTCGTAAATGTGCGCATAGATCTTGTCATCGTTCAAGACATCCGAATCGTCGCGGCTGCAAATCTGGCGTACGTAGTCGGATCGCAGATCCTCGTAGTCGAAGTTGTCTGCGAAGGAACGGACCAACATGGGAGAGCAGATACAGATATGGGAATCGATGACATCGCGACGAATGCGAATGCCGCGACGCTGGAAGAGGCGCAATGGTAGCGCGAGCTGTGGCTTGCAAATGTCGTTTTCGTAGTGAACGAGCTCGCCGGTTTGTGAATCAACTGCGATGACGAGGTCGTCATCGAGGGTGCGAACAGGGTGCTTGGGCGAGGCCTGGGTAAAGATCATGGTCATGACAAGTGCTGTGTCCACGCGAAGGCGGGCCTTGTGGGCGGCAATAGCAGCACGGAGGTTGATGTTGGCAATGACATCACCCGTGATGAGCACGAAGTCGCCGTGTATGCGGCCCTCCTCATCAAGACATCGTAGCGCATCACCCACACAGGTAGCAGCCTCTGAAACAACGACGCTAACTGTGAGTTCGGGTGCGCGGCGGACCCATCGAGTGGAGGAGATGTACGACTTGATCTGGTCTGCGTGTGAAGCTGCGAAGATGATGATGTCTTCAACGCCACCTCGAGCCAGGAACTCGAGAGTGTACTCGATCATGGGGATGTTGACCACAGGAAGTAGCACCTTGGGTTGCTCTGCGGTAAAGGGTCGGAAACGGGGTGGATTCAGGAAGCTATCCGCGAGAACGACAGCCTGGAGGGGCTTGCGCTCTTCCTTAGTTTCCTGCTGTTGCTGGGCATCCTTGTTCTTCTGCTGCTTGCTGCCCTTGTCTCCCTTCTGCTTGCCCGCCTTGTCACCGCCCTTGCCCTCGCCTCCCTTGGCGGGTTTGGGTTGTTGCTGTTTCTTTGTGTTAGACGACATGGTGACTGGATCCTGGTCCTAGTCGAGTTCGATCACGATCGCAGTGGCTGCTGGTGCTGCTTGAGATGCGATGAGCTGCTGCTGCTGATGTTGCTGCGGCTGGCGCTGCTGCTAGCTAGTCGTGTAGATGCAGATCTAGGTTTATCTTCTTGCGAAGTGCCTCAACTGTCCTCTTTTCCTTTCTCCTTCTCAAAGTAAAGGGAACGGGTAGACAGGCAGTATCGAAGTCAGTCTGTGAACGGGTGCGAGGGTGGGGTGAATGGGGAGTGTAAGAGAGGGTAGAGGAAAAGAAGAAGAAGAAGAAGAAGCGCATACAATTTGAAAGCATTCACTCAGCACCCGCAGCCAGGTGCATTGGCTGTCTGCACATCCACACAGCGGTCCGCCAGCAAGCCTGCCGCTGGTCCAAGTCCGTCCAAGTCCGTGTCCCAGTCGCGCTCGCGCATGAGCTGTCCGCGATCCGCGATCCGCGATCCGCGATCCGGCGGCACGCTTGGGGTCCCATGTGCACACGTCACACCGCGTATGCCCTGGTGTGCGAGTACAGGCTGGCCAGTTGACTCGTTGCATTATACTGCGACAGTCGAAGACCGATCTCTGCAATGCGCTGTGCATCAGTGCGATGCGGTGTGTGTCGACACACAAACTCACTGCATTTGCAGCGTGTGACAAAGTGCGTGGATTGGATCTAGGTAGGATTGGATATATAGTATGGTGTAGAATAATGTGGCATATAATGCATCCCAATGCAGTATGTCTATGCATACAAAATGCTGCGCAGAAGTATCCTCTCCACTCATTCAATCGGTCCCCTCTCCTCTGGTCAACTCCGGGCAGGCAGTGTTTTGGGAGAGAGATTAGTTAGGGCGAGTTAGGCGAGTTAGTTGGAAGCGGGGTTGGGCTCTCTAAGAAATCTAACAGAAATCTAACAAGCCCACTCGGGAGTCCTAACAATTTTGTGCGGCCCGATCGGTCCCCTAACTAAATTCTAACAAGACCGAACGACGCAGGGACCGAACCAAGCAAGCATTTCTTAGGAACGAAAGAATTCGAGCCCCCGCGGGCGGGAAAGGTAGGCAGGCCTGCCTGCCCTCGCCTCAATCAAGGGGCAAAAGGGGGAAACTTGATGGAAAAAGTCGAATTTATTGGACGAAAATGTACGCGCGTGCATTGCGACAGCGAGCTCAATATAATTTCGTTCCAACCGGAATGGTGGCACAAATGCGTACGTACTTGACTAGGTTTACAATACTCATGATATTGCCTTGGTTTGATGATTATTTTAACAATCCGTCGTTTTTTCGCTGAATCAACATGTTTTCATACCCTTTGCATACCTTCCATCACATTCATCACTATTTAAATCGTCTTACGTCATACCCAACCCGTTTCTGCGTTGATATATTATATCCACACATCCAGAGCGCTTCCTGTCCACTGCGGCAGGACAGCAGCCCGCAGCAGCCGCACCCAACCCACCCGTTCGCACACAGTTCGGTGGTTTGAAGGACCAGGACCGTATCTTCACCAACATCTATGGTCAGAATGACATCTGGATCGAGGGTGCTCTCAAACGCGGTGACTGGTATCGCACCAAGGACCTCCTCGCCATGGGACGCGACTGGATTATCAACGAAATCAAGGCCTCAGGTCTGCGTGGTCGTGGTGGTGCCGGTTTCCCTTCCGGCCTCAAGTGGTCGTTCATGCCCAAGGTCTCCGATGGTAGGCCGCACTACCTTGTTGTTAACGCCGATGAGTCTGAACCCGGTACTTGCAAGGATCGCGAAATCATGCGCAACGACCCTCACAAACTCATCGAGGGCTGTCTAGTTGCGGGCTTTGCGATGGGCGCTAAGGCTGCGTACATCTACGTGCGTGGTGAGTTCTGGCACGAGGCTAACTGCCTTGACCGTGCCGTTTCTGAGGCCTACGCCAAGGGCTTCCTTGGTAAGAACGCCTGCGGTTCAGGCTACGACTTCGATGTCTACGTCTGCCGTGGTGGTGGTGCCTACATTTGCGGTGAGGAAACCGGTCTCATTGAATCACTCGAGGGTAAGCCCGGCCAGCCTCGTCTCAAGCCTCCTTTCCCTGCTAACGTCGGTTTGTACGGTTGCCCTTCCACTGTGACCAACGTCGAGACCGTGTCGGTTTCACCCACCATCCTTCGTCGTGGTGCAAGCTGGTTCGCCTCCTTCGGTCGCAAAAACAACTCAGGTACCAAGCTCTTCTGCATCTCCGGTCACGTCAACAACCCATGCACAGTTGAAGAGGAAATGTCAATCCCCCTCAAGGAGCTCCTCGAGCGACACTGCGGTGGTGTCATTGGTGGTTGGGACAACCTTCTTGCCGTTATCCCTGGCGGTTCCTCCGTCCCCGCGCTTCCTAAGCAAATCTGCGACAACGTCCTGATGGACTTCGATGCTCTGCGTGAGGTCGGCTCCGGTCTCGGTACCGCTGCTGTTATTGTTATGAACAAGTCCACCGATATTGTCAAGGCAATTGCTCGTCTCTCACACTTCTACAAGCACGAGTCCTGTGGTCAATGCACACCCTGCCGTGAGGGTACCACGTGGCTCGACAAGATCATGTCCCGCATGGCTGTCGGTAACGCAGAGAAGGCGGAGATTGATATGCTCTTCGAGTTGACAAAGCAGATCGAGGGTCACACCATCTGCGCGCTCGGTGATGCTGCAGCCTGGCCCGTCCAAGGTCTTCTCCGACACTTCCGACCCTACGTCGAGCAGAAGATTGACGACTACAAGAAGCGTGCAAACGAAGACACACCAACTGGTTCAGTATAAGACTACCAAGCTACCAAGCAAGCAATCAAGCAAGCAAGCAGGCAACGGAGTTAACTCAAAAGAAAAAGCAAAGTGGTGAGCACTGGGAAACCTGCTTTTGTGAACGGAGCAGAATCATCGGGCTAGGTGGGCCTCGGAGTGCGGATAGATTTGCAACATTGATGGAGAAGATATGAGGCATATGCATATGCACGCACACAAGCGCATCCGCACCCACATAGACGCACACTCGCGGCAGGAAACATGTCCCCACGACACCAGTACGATCCACGCTTAGGAAGCAGACGTAAGGGGTGGCATCCAAGGTTCTGGCCCCGATGCCAACCTAACTATGTACACATTGGTTGGATAGATTTTTTCTTCGGGTCACCTCGTATCGGATGTTGCTGTGCGAGGTGACTAGGTAATGGAAGATCCTCACGTCCTCACACAGCGGGCACGTGTACAAATCAGAGCAAGTTGAGTCGAGTTGAGTTGAGTTGAGTTGAGTTGAGTCTGGTCGAGTCGGAGCTGGACGAGACGCAACAGAGGGCGTGAGGATTGCAACGGTGAGTACCATCGCCATGACGACGTAATGATGCCACGTAGTAGGTGAAAGCTGAAGAACTGAGATAATTTTACACAAACTGCTAACAACCGCGTAGGTTGTTGATATTCTAGCCTAACAGCTACAACTACCCGTATTAGTAACCATTTTCATTATTTATGAAACAAAATGCCATTTGCATCACAAAGCAAATACAAAATCATGTATAAAATACCAAACTAGGTGGTCCTGCATGGTGGTGCACCAGGTTCGTTTATCTCACGTTGGAGCGGAGATTGTTAGACCCTATAGCTCGTCCCGCTTGACCGAACCTGAGGCGGCTTGTTGCTGTTGGGACGCCCCGGCTTGTTGCTGCTGCTCAAGTGCGCGTCTTCTTCGCATTGCGACGGACTTGGGCATCTGCGGTGGGGGCGGGGGTGGAGGTGGAGGGTAGTAATCCTCATCACCAAATCCCGTCGATTTGACTCCTGGCTTGGGCTGTCCCTGTGGTGGGAATGGGGGCATCTGGCCGGGTGCAACGGGTGGGACCTTAGGATGCTGTGCATTGGGAGCAGTGCCTTGCTGCTGTTGCTGGGGGGGCTGTGGCTGTGGCTGCTGTGACTGTTGCTGTGACTGTTGAGCCTTTTTCGCCTCAACTGCAGCCTTGGCTTGTCGCAGTAGCTCCTCCAGATAAGCAACATGGTCCTCAGGGCTCATGTTAGGGATATCTGGCAGCTTGGGAGGGAAGATAGGAGTGGGAGCAAAGCCCTGGTCGAAACCTCCGCCCATGGGATCGCCAAAGTTAGGCGGGACGGGAGGCACACCTGACCCTGGCATGAAAGGAGGGATCGGTGGTACAGGCGGGGGTGGAGGTCGCGCATGCTGCTCCTTCTGCTGGTGTTGTCCCCCGACGCTATCTACTGTCGCATGCACTTCGTGCGCGAACAGAGCGACAGTTCCGAGCAAGCACACGAACAGTGCACCCAGAAGGGTCTACATGTATGGGTGGGTGGGAAGGTGTAGAGGGAGTTTCGAGGGCAAATAAAGTGAGATTGCGTGCGCAAGCCTTCCTACGGGAGCTGGAGCGCATCCCAGCCCGTTAATACTTCCTCCAGTCGAGAGAACAGCATCCTCCCAATGCTGAGCAAGTTCACCCAGCGAAGGATATTCGTGCAATATCTCGGTCGACATGAAGCGAGAGTACGCCCCATGGTAACAGATACGTACAGACCACCGAATACGACTGTCCGGTTGAGGCGTCAGCATGAGTGTCTCGCTTGAGTTGGTCGCTCGCTCACTGCTTGCCTGGTTGGGCTTGCTCTCGCTATAGTGAGTGACAATTAGGGATAGAATTCGTCGTGAAGCGCACGGTGTTTAAGAAATCGAAGAAGACAATGTGGATTAGGTGGATGGCTCACATCGATTGATACCATCACTTGAGTCCCACACGGACCCAAATGCCGCGATTCACAACACCCTCCGAAGAAGTCAGCATTTCAACTTTCCGCCTCACTTTGTAGAAAAACCGTTGTCGACGCGTATCTCGCCAAGAGGCGCTCCACTCAGGCGCAAAACACCGCCAGACTGCACTACGGAAGGCGTTTCAAACGTCCTAGGAAGTTCAGCTTTTTTCGCATAGCACAGTCCGCACACGGCATATTCCCCCACTCCTGATTCCAGGGACCGATTGGAAATTTCCTGCCCAAGGAACGACACTTTGCATTGGCAGTTTTGGCCGCTGAATAAGTGCACGTGCGTTGGATATAATCCCAATCGATCATGTCGGATACCAAACACGTTCCTGATCTGGAAAAAGGTGAAGGAGGCGCCTCGAAGCCGGGGAATGGCGGTGCAAAGAAAGCCGAACTCGATGATACCGAAAAGAAGCATCTCGAGGGCTCACTCGAGACGACCAGCAACGTGCTGTGCAGCCTTTTCGGACATGACTTCCACTGGACTGAGATCTTTTTCATTGTCATGTTCATTCTGGGTGTCGTACTGACATCCCACCTTAATGCGGGTGGAGAATTCCCACCGGTTCTCATTGTTATGGCTGGTGCGCTTACCGCACTCATTGCGTTCGCCTACGTGTGGAACCTTTGCCCGAACCGACTGCTCGCGGCAATTACTGCTAAGCTCGCCGCTACTGTCGAGAGGTACGCGAAGGAGAACAAGCGCGCCCTCGAGAACTGCAAGAACCTCGCCGAGGGTAACAAGCAACTCAAGGGACATGTGTCTTCCCTGGGCGAGACTCGCAAAATGCTGGGTAAGACGAATGTCGAGATGGGTGAAGTCGAGAAGAAGGGAGACGAGATTCTTGAGAAGCTGCGGGAGGTCACTGAACAGCGCCAGCAGTTGGGTAACCGTCTGAAGGACATTCTGGCCAAGGATTCGAGCAACGCAACTCGCCAGGCCATTCTCAACCTAGTCGCCTCGATCATGGGTCAGATCACCGAAGCAGAGATGAACAAGGGTTCCACAATTGAGACCCAGATGACTACACTCGCTCATGCGCTCAAGGTGGAGAACATCGACTTTGACCGCAAGGAGTTCGAGGCAGGAATGTTCGCTCCCCCCGCGGGTAAGGCTTACTCTCACTACGACCTGTACCAGCGTCTCGAGGAGCACCTGGTCGCTCACTTCAAGGTCGTTGATGAGAGGTACTGTGAAGTCACAATCAAGCAGCAAGAGCTTGCAAGCATTCGCAAACAAACCAAGGCACAATATCAGCAATATCTTGAGGATAAGGCCTTGGCCTACGAAGAACAGCTCAACTCCTACCTCAAGGATCCTTCCACGTCAATGAGTTCTGCTGTTGGTAAGATCGTCGGCGCAAAGAAGTAACCGTGTTATGTTTCGTAACAAAGCCGTCTATCCGCACATTAGCAGGTTTCCGCCTCGATGTTACACTTAGTGCATGTCCATCGCGCACTGTCATGGTTAGCCGGTGCCTTTTTTTCGAGTGCGTTCTAATCGATGCAGCACAAGATAGCTGAATAGCCCTCCAGCCGATCAGTATCTACCTGTTGGCTGTATCATTGCCTGCACATTAGATTGATTTTCTCTACCCGTCTTCCCCCTTAACTCGGTCCAAGTTGCTACTGAAGTCTTCATTCAGTACTCCCCCCGAGTCGTACTGTTCCTTCCAAGAGTAATGTACAAATCCCGCCCTTTGAGTCACCTTGCAACAGAGATATGTATCCAAACCTATTCTATTTTATTCTATGACACGCTCGACGTATCCTTCGCGTGCATGGAGCAATACATACATTACAGTTGAGAACCTCCCTATTTCGTAGAGACCCTTCTAACTTCTCAAGACTCAGAATAGTTCAGAGCGCGTGGCTTATATGCTTGACATGGACATGATATCAATATCGCGGCTGGATGAGAAGCTAATCACGCCGAACTTATCAAGCAAGTTCTGGATCTCTTCATCTGTCATGTCATCTGGCTGCGCAGTGAGCATGTACTCGATGAACTCTTGCTTGTGGACCTGAGTTACGGACGAATCCTATAGAGGACATCAGCAGAGGAGGAGGGGAGTCGTAAATGAGGCGATTCAACTGAAGGCATAGGCGAGAGTGAGCGACACATAGCGTCAAGCCTCCAGCCCTGGATGGAATCTAGATTGCGTACGAAGAATCGAGTGATAGCGTTAGTATCCTTCGCACCAGCTCGGCGTGCTGCAACTTGAGCAGCCTCAGGGGTAATATATCCCTGGCCCGTGCTAGACAGTTGGGTAGAAAATGGGGTTAGGAGTGATTAGTTTCGTGGATGTCCGTGCAAGAAGCATTATGACCGAATTGCGAAGAAGTTTGGGTTGGTCTCCCTCATGCAAGAATCAGGTGACTCTGTGTGTCCATGACCGCACCACGCCTTAAACACAGTCCGTCTAAGATTAGATCAACATACCTATCGAGCACGTGAAAGATGAGTCCGTATGCCTCTCGCTTGCGCTTAGACGCCTTCTCAAGCAGGCTGAGATATCGAGCACTTCGTCGCTCTAGGTTGTCAACCGTGTCTGTAAGCGCAGAAGGTACGGAAAACGCGGCGTCAGTTGGATCGCTTGGGAGTAATGAGGCAAATGGGCAAACTGGATCTCGATCAACGCTGTGAACGCGGTGCTGTACCGGTCAGATGTCCCTGCACTGCCGCAAGTTGATCTCGTCAAGAATGGAAATCTGTAAATTACGTACTTCGTAGCTGGCTAACTTGGTAATAGAACTTAAGAGCTAGGCCCGTGGCAAGAATTGCATACACTGCTAAGTAAGTTGACATGCTGCAATGCCTCTGATACCCAGTTTTGCAATTACTGGAAATGTTACCTAGATTCTCTGGCCAGCTCGGGTACCAGTGATTTTTCCAGGCGGCCTAGGCAGTGAGTTAGGGAGTTCTCTAGAGCTGGGTAGCGGCTAGGCGTATATCGCCGTAATTGCTTGATACGCAGTGATTTACCTGTAAGCACCCTCGGCTTCCGCTCATTATCCCTCCTAATTCAGACCTGATGGGCAACCCCAGCCGGAACGACCCCTTCGATTCTGTAGTGCCAAAGTCCGATCAAGCTCATCTTCTGTGAAATGATGTGTTATGAATAGAGCTAGGCTAGTGCAGCGCCACGCTTCGTTTCCCATAGGATATCCTACCCCTGTGTACTGGAACTTGGCAGGAGACAGCGATGTCCCTCTGAGCAGGTGGACAGAATCACGTAATCTCCCAGGGTCGGGGGTGCTGAAATAGGTCAGGAAGAGTACATTTCCTAAGTATATCCAAGGTCGAATTCGGCCCAATTGGAAACTGTAAAGCGTCCTTTGACACAATATCCCAATTGGGCGTACTTAGTGGTAACTTCTGACCTGGTGTATACCCCGTAAATTTCATTACAACACTGTATAATCACGCACGCGAGGATATCACTAGAACCAATCAATCCAAGACCCCAGTCTGAGTATCGGTTTGTGCCAACTTTGCACGATCTGGGGCAATATCGCCCGCTGTTCGCTCTCAAGTATTGAGCGGAACGCGACCACGCATTGCTCAGCACCCGCAACTACGCTGATTGAGCGCGTCTCGCGCCGGATTCCCACGCACAAATGAGCAGCTCCACCCGTGTTCAGCATCAGTGGAGCTCGTCTCACTCCAATCCGCTACCCCATCGCTTGCTAGATCTGCTCGCGGCGCTGAAGAATGACAATCCAGACCAACGACTGAAGATTGTCTCGCAAATTCGGGCATGCATCAACTCAGAGCTCGCGGGGCTGTCGCTCGACGCCGCTGGGCACTTCTTCTCGAACTTCAATGCCAAGATGTTCGCCTTGCTCATGGCGAGCGCGGATCCACACGAGAAGTTGGGTTTGTTAGAGCTCTTGGTCGAGCTCATCGAGATCAAACTTGACCAGGAGACTATGATCACACGTTTTGGACATTCGATGTTGCTTTTCTACGGACATGAGAATGATGAAGTTGTGTTGGAAGCCTCTGCAAAAACACTAGGTCATTTGGCACGCACAGGAGGTGCATTGACAGTAGATATGGCACATTCGCATATTAAGGCGGCATTCGAGCGATTGCACTCATCAGACTCATGGAAACGCCTCGGAGCGGTCTTTGTGCTCAGAGAACTTGCTCGCCAGGTTCCAACCCTATTCAGTCCGCACTTGGCCCTCTTTTTGGAGAACATCTGGTTTGCGCTAAAGGACCCAAATCTTAACATCCGAACGCGTGGTGCAGAAGCGCTTCGCGTTGCACTGGTAGAACTTAGCAGGCGAGAACCCCAGCAGGCCGTTCCTCAGTTCCTCCGAGTCGCGCATGAAGCGTTTGCTACCCTGAAGCCCTCTGCAAGCTTTCAGTTCCACTTCCAGTCCCAAACACCCGGTGCGACCGGGATTACTGGAAGTCCGTACACATATGAGGCGCAAGCATTTCTTGGTACGAACGCAATCCTAGGTTCGGCGCCGCCAACATTAGGTGGCGGTCTCACAGGGTCTGCAAGCCAGCAAATGGGTTCATCAGGGGGCAGCGGGATAGCAGCGGGTGGATTGGCGAGTGGACCCGGTGGCACTTCCAGCTCATCTTCGAGCTCATCCTGGACACCAGCGCCTCCTCATGCTGTTCATGGAGCGCTGTTAGCGATCATGGAACTGCTACTCTGGACAGGCAATGTGTTAGCAGTCCGATATCGCGACCTTTGCGAGTGCATTTTGGCTCACAAAGACTCGAAATATCCGCCAGTCTCCATGACAGTAATTGCTCTTATCCCACGGCTTGCAGCGCTCGCCTCGGATGCGTTCGTACGGCACTATCGCGAGCCCTTCCTAAACCACCTCGTTTCGGAGTTGCGCAATCCCATTAACCGAGATGTCGCATTCGCGGCTGCAGGTGAAACTGCTGCTGCCATCGGCGTTCATATTCGGCCTTACCTTACACGTATCATTGCAGAAGCTCAGGCCGTCTTGGCGCCAAAGCGGGCTGCTGGGTCGGGTAGTGGCGCATCAGGCAGTAATACCTCTGGTGGTGGTCGTGCTGACCCAGGCCGCGATCTCACGGCCACAACGGTAGCAGGAGCTGGCGGAACGGCGGCAGCTGTGGCCGCGCTTGGCCTCGGGATTGGAGGCTCCGGCGGCTCAACTACGGGTGGATCCACCGGGGTAGTTGCAGCAGGTGTCGGTGTCGGTATCGGCCCTGGTGGCGCCAGTGCGGGCGCAGTTGGTACCGGCGCAAGTTCGTCAGCAAGATACGCACTGGCCTGCGTTGGCATGCTAGCACGTGTTCTGGGGCAGGAAGCGGCACCCCTTGCTGAGCGACTTGTCGACGGATTGTTTGAATCAGGTCTGTCGCGAGCGCTTGTCGACGCGCTCGGAGCGCTCCTGGCATCGGTTCCCCAGCTACTTCCCACCGTGCAGGAGAGGTTATTGGAGGCTATTTCGCTTGTATTAGCCGTGCCCTTGCTGCGTGTTGTCACAGGAAACGCACCCATTGACTATGCCCACTCAGTAGGCGCGGGAACTGGTGTAGTCGTAATGTCGGGACCAGAAGCAGGCGAATACGTCACGACTGATGGGTCTGGGAATGTTTTGAATACTCCCGTGGTTCCACCTGCAACAAATATCTCGACCCTGCTTGCAGGTGGATACACCCCCGATGGTAGTGGAGTTGCGACACAACTCGCGTCGGGGGTGGCTGCGAATACCCAAACAAGCACGACGCCGCAGGGCATTCCTACCACGACTCCTGGAGCGGGTCACGTCCAAGGCTCAGCTGGTGCCGGTTCAGGGCAGGCAAATGTCAATGCTACACTCAATGCAGCCGGTGTACTCACGGGAGGCAATGCCACTCAGTCCTTCACCTCTACGGATCGGCTCACCGTGTTTGCTGCTCCCACATTAAGACAGCGCTTAACCGCAGCAATCGGAAAATCACGCTTGAGCTTAGCAGAGGTTCGTGTGGATGCGGGCCTCGTCGCCTTTGCGCTAGACACGCTCGGAACATTCGGATTTGACTTCCGGGGTACTCGAGCGCTTACTTTGGCAAGAGAGTATCTCCCACACTATCTAAGCTATACGGAATCAGTAACCGTGCGACATTCAGCGGTTGCATGCTGCTGCCAAATTCTTCCTGCATTATTTACTGGTGCTGCGAACTCCCCACCCGCACGTGCAGCAGCGTATGATCTCGTCAAGCGACTTGCAACAGTGGCTGCTTCAGATCCGATCGCTGCTATTCGCCTAACTGCTGTGAGCTCGCTTGATCCCCGCATTGACGTGGCATTGGCTCAGAGCGAAGTGTTACAACCACTATCCCTTACCCTCAATGACTCATCTCCGGCAGTCCAGGAATGTGCTCTTTCACTCTTCGCGCGTCTGGCACCGAGGAATCCGGCTGCTATTCGACCCTTTTTACGCAGTGTTCTGTTGCGCACATTAGAAGATATCCAAATGAGCGAACTCGAGCCGAGTCAGTATATGGATGCAGCACTCAGCCATAATCTCGTCAACTCAGGAGTGGGCGGAACCGCTGGAAATGCGGGTTTTGCAGGGGGTATCACTGCATTCCAAGCAGGAGCCGCACTGACTGCCGCTGCAACTGCCCAACTCGATATGGAATTCGCTCAGGCAGCCGCACAAAACGCAAATGGTCTTCCTGTCCTGGATTCTAAGTCGAGTCTCGTGCACAAAGCAAAGCTCCTGGCAATCTTCTTGGACCAATGCCCCCAAATCATCAAGCCGTACATGGGCTTGATTACGAACGTAATCATGAGCAAGATTCCTGGATTTGTTCTTTCGACGACTCACAGAGGTGGATTGTTGATGTCGCTCGATGTAACCCTCGCCAATGCTGTAAATTCGCTCCAAAAGAGTCTGGGATTGCAGCAGGATGGCACTCAATCTGGTGACTCCTCTACCGGCCGTGGTGCTGGATCGCTGATGGCAGCCCAAGGAGGTGACGGTGACGCAGTTGGCGACGCTGTCGCGGATGCGCAGGCGTCAACGGACCCCGACCACACCAAGGGAGGAAAGTTTGGATCGTTTGGTACTTCGGGCTTGGTTTTCCTCCCACACGTTCGCGCAGACTCCCCTCTGACACAGAGTCAGATGGGCGGTGTGTGTCTAGGGCAGCTCCTCGGAGTAGGTGCGTTCCCATCTATCGCAGATGCGCTGCTACTTCCATGCACCCCAGGGCAGGGTTATGGAACTGGCGCGCTCGGAGCGGCAGCTGCAGCAGCCACTGCTGGATTGGGACTGGGTTTCGGTCTAGGCCTGAATTCACCCGCAGCTACTACTGAAAGTGGGTTAGCTGCTCTGAATGCAACTATTGCAGCAGCGTGCGCTGGTTCGCCTGCTGCACTAGAGTTGTTAAACACAATTTCTGCGACAACCCCGATGCGCTTGTCGCAACCCTTGCTCGAGCATGCAGCCACGAGAGTGCCTGCAATTGTCTTGTCAGTCTTGGGTCGACTAATGTGGGAGAGTGGTCCTGTACTCTGCGGCGCGCTTCCATGGCTTGTCCCGCTGTTAGCGCATATAATTGATGATAACGCAACACCATACGTCAAGCGGCATGTGGCGCTTCATACTTTGTACCAGTGCATCGCAGCCACAGGGCAATCTATCGCGGCCCTAATTGCATGCCCAAGACTCCCTGCAATTTTGTTCCGACGTGCTCGAATGGAGCCCACTCCAGCTGCACGTCTTGAGTACTTGCGAGTTTTAGGTGTTTTGGGTGCTGTTGAACCACTCAAGTGTGCTCTCTCCGAAAGTGGCTTTGGATTCGCACTTCTCAAGGGTCAAAGGCCGGTGGCTGGTGTCCCACCTTCCCTTATGGAAGCCAAGCCGTACAAGTCTCCATTTGCGGCTGAATTGATCGCGCAAGAGCGCGGTGATGGAATGGACCTTGAAGAAGACGATGGCCGAGTGGCTGTTGGCTCAGGTGGTCGACTTCCACCACTCGATGAGGGTTCTGAAGCATCCTTTGCAGCGCCCCCGACTCCTACAGGCGCTTCCTCGAACGTTAGTGAAGCCTATTTGAATGTAAATGTTCCGGCTCAGCCCATCCCCACCGGTCGGCCTTTAGAGAGTAGTGCGATGGACGCTGAGCTCGACTCAGTCGAGGAAGATGAAAAACCTGGAGCGGATCGGCCCTCCATTATTGTCCTCGAAGGAGATGATGCGGGCGTCGATGGACTAGTATTAGGTGTCTTACCCCCGTGGGCTCGAGTGGATCAGGAGTCGGCAGAGGAGTCAGCCAATGCCAAGGGATCTGCACTTGGCTCGACACCTGACACACATCAATGTCCAGGAGGTGCTCTCGTCGTTCGCGGTCGTGATTCTTTTCCACGTGGCACAGCGGGCGCATCGAGCGCCACTAACGCTCGTGCAAGCGGTCTTGACGGAGTTGGCGGCCCAGACTATTTCCAGTCCCTTTATCGCAGAGGAGGTGTCCCAACATTGGATGGTGCAGGACCCGGATGGAAGGTGTTTGCTGGCATATTCGCACCTGCTGAGGACGACAGTAGTCTAGATGGCCAGTTTATGTTGGAGAACTTCAAACCCTCAGGTAACTGGTTCGCAGTACCACAAGCGGCTGCAAATGCACTCTTAGGCGTTCTCCGTGACAGAACTTTGTCTCATCTTCACACCCCAGCACTCACAGCGCTCATGTTTACAATTAGAGGACTCGGAAGCAGCAGCTTGGCACTACTTCCTAAGGTGACGTCCACTCTGGTCCGTCTGGCCTTGCGCAGTGAGCCAGGTCTGAGACTTGTCTGTTTAGAACATTTACGGACGATCACAGGTCTGGCCGGTACTGAAATCAACAAGCAATTTGACGAACTCCTCGGATTGTTGCTCACGCTATGGCGCTATTCAGACCCAGCAACCGCGCTTGTGACCGCTGTTGCCGATCAGGTATACGTCGGAACAAAAGGTGAAGTCCTTGCACTGCGAGAAATGTTCCCAGATGGAATTCCAGGATTAGCCGCGGCAGCCGCAATTGCAGCAGCCGCAGCCGATGACGGATCGGTTGATGGGGGATACCAAGCACAAGGAGGCGCACCGGGAGCACTTGCAGTTGCAATTGCTGTGGCGAATGCAGCACAAGCAACCGCTTCAGCTCCCGTCCTTCCAGGAGGCGCCGCTGACCCATCGTCTACCCCACAGTCTGCCCAAGGCGCAACGGGTGGAGTAGCGGGCGGAGTACCCGTCTCCGATGGTGGAGATGCAGATGGAGAACTCGGGGGAATTCAAGCACACCATGTCCACTTGACGCCAGCCCTACTCCGCTGCATGTTGGTCCTCCTGCACGACCTTATTTCCGCGCATCCCTCCTCAGTTGTGCCGCACCTCCCTCTTGTGTTACCTAGACTTATGCAAGTCGTGGGCACAGAGCCCAAGCTGCAAGCTGCTGCCGCTAAATCGGGCGTGGGTGCCATTTCAGGTGGATCGCGTGAACTGACTCTGATGGCCCTCAACACGATTCTTTTGGTCATCCGACGCTCACCTGTTGCACTCGATCAGTATGGTGAAATGTTGGTACAACCGTTGATTCGTCTCGCAGCGTCTCCTATCGAAGCCTTCGCACCCAGAGCAGCCGCTCTCCACACGTTAGCAAGATTCGTAGCCGTGACTGATGTTCGTCCCTATGCCCCCACTGTACTCCATCCGCTCTCTGGTATCATCTCAGATTTCACGTCGTCCGCGCTCCATGAGGATGCGCTGCTGCTGCTGTGTGTGGTTCTTCGCCAGGTCGGCTTTGCTTACATTGTATTCGAGCCGCATATCCGCAGCGCACTTCTACGTCTCAAGCAGCATGCATTTGGCACAACAATTCCTGCACGTACCATTCTTGGGGCTCTAACCATTTCTCACAACCCCTCCCCTGCCAACCCTGTGAATGCATTGAATGCCGCTAAGGGTGCTATCAATGCAACGCTTACAACGGGTCGTTTGTGCACCGCTCCGCGCTCTCCTCAACTTGTCACTGCGGGTCAAGGTAGCGCAGGGGCGTCTCAGGCCAAGTATCCGGGTATGGAGACATTAGGTACTGCTTCTCATCCGAATATGGGTCGGAGTGCCTACTCGACCTCCGACACGGGTGTAGGTCCTTCTGCAAATCAGACTGCAGGGTCATTTGCGTTGGAAAAGTACCCCCATGGTGCACCGCTGCTGGCGCTTGCGACACCGGGAGCGATGCTCTCCGCATATATCGTGCCTGGTAGTATCCTGAACGCTGGCGCAACAACAGGGACTAGCGGAGCGCCTACGGCGGGAGACCCAACAACTGCAGGCACGCTGAGTGGACGCGGATCCACATCTCAGAGTACGGCCTTGACCAATACCGGAGGCATCACAGTGGGTCATCTGATTGCATCGGATCCATTACTGAAGGGTAGTGGCATCGCAGGGCTAATGGCAGCACTAGATAGACTTTCCCCACCGCCGCAAAACGAGTTAGCTTGGGTCGCGGCGGCTCGTGCAGCCTTAACCGTGGGTTTGACTCTCAGCCTCCCTTCGGGACAGGCGCTAGATCTGTGCGACTTCACCCTCCTTATGCATATCGATCGATACGAAACCCTCGTCGGACGACTATTCGAAGCGATCGTTACTTCGCAGGAGCTGTACAAAAGACGGCGAGGCGGTCTCGTGCCGGGTCTTCACACGGCGGGCGCCGTTACCATTGCCCAAGTGCTCGCCTCTCAGAACCTTGTTGCATCATCGGCCGGGCCTATACCCATACCCACTATGGCGCAAGCCGGAACTAACTCTGGTGCGGTAACTGTCTGCCCGTCAGGTGCGGTGCATGTCGACTTGAACTACATCATGCCTCGTAACACTAGTTCAAACAGCTCCGCGGGTTTGGGCCAACCGGATCGAGGTGCGATTATCAAGGGTGTTCCTCAGGGTTATACAATGACTGAATCGAAGCCTGTTGTGGCCATTGATCGCGTCCTCCCGGCAGGGCTAGAGACGCGTGATGTCAGTGTGGATCCTAACAATCGGCAGAAGAAGCAAGTGTTACAACTGCAACAGGCAACGCAGAACTTGCTTGGTGGCCCCGCATACGCAGGACAGGCCCTTGCAAACGCATTGGTTGCGAATGCAAGTGCACCAGGTGGTGATGTAACTTTATACGACCCGCAGTCATATGCAGCCGGAACCCTTGATGATTTCTCAGTGGATGTTGACTCTCTCCAAACTACCTCACCAGCCGACTGGTTCATGCAAGACCCAGGAATCTGGTTGCCTAACAACGACTTCGTAGGAGCGTTGAATGGTGGCTTGGGCGCGGGTGCTCTTCTGTTAACAGAAGACGGTATGGCTCCCTTAGGAGGTCCAAACGCCCCTGCCGCACCCGGTGCCACTTCCTCTGGGCAAGCATCGTCGTCCGCCGCTGCAATCGCGGGAGGAATGGGCTTGCCAAATGCCAAGGGCGGCAAATGTATCGACACAATTGCCATCGGTTGGATTGACCTTGGAGCTGGTCCCCATGGTGCAGCGGCTCTGGCTCAGCCTGGCTTGGAAATGGCCACTGACATCCAGGCAGTTAAAGGAGCTTACGGTCCATTGCCAGAGGCAAAGGCTGTGGAGCAGGCGAACCAAGCTGCAGGCGCCGGTGCTGCAGCCCAAGGGGCCGCGCAAGGTGGTGCACCAGGTGGTGCAGGTAATGGTACAGCCAATTCGTCGTCATCAACCCCAGCTCTGCCCCCGCCCATGCTAGAATCCCTAACCCCCAAACTCCAAGTCAGCGCAGACCAACTCAAACGAGTCTGGCGTGATAGAGATAAGACGAGCAGTGAAGACTGGGAAATCTGGTTGCTTACCTTTGCAATTGAGTTGCTCAAACAGTCGCCCTCTGGATCGCTGCGAGCGTGCTCTGCGCTTGCAGCTAAGCACCCTCCGCTTGCGCATTCGCTCTTCAATGCTGCGTTCTTATCCTGCTGGACGGAGCTTGACGACGCTTCCCAAGACGACTTCGTTGAGAACATCCGCCTTATTACATCAACCCATGATGTCCCAACAAACGTGATTCATCGTATCATCGACCTGTTTGAGTTTATGACACGCCATGGGCGCAGCATCCCATTCGACTCAGCGCGACTCGCTAAGCTTGCCGAAGATTCTCAGCGACTTGCGTGTGCTCTCTATCATCGTGAGCAGAGCTTCCTGGCGAACCCTTCGACTGCGACAACTGAGGCACTCATCTCTCTGAACAACCGCCTGGACCTTCCTCTTGCAGCGCGAGGTCTGCTTGCGCTGGCCCAAACTCACGGAGCGGTTTCGGTCAAAGAGCAATGGTATGAAGAACTTCATCAGTGGGAGGAGGCGCTCTGCGCATACACACGTAAGCAGTTGGACTCTCCGAGGGACGCCGCAAGCATGCTTGGTCGTATGCGAGCTCAGAAGGAACTTGCAGACTGGGCCGCGCTCGGCTCCCTTGCGGAGGTTTTCTGGCATGCCACGCCAAATCGCCCCGATTTGCGTTGTGCGGCTGCACCTTTAGCCGCTGCTGCTGCATTCCACCTTCAAGACTGGGAAGCTCTTGCAGGCTACGTTTCATACGTTGCAGCAGACACACTCGAGGGTGCTATGCTCAGAGCTGTGCTCGCTATCTCACGAAATGACATCGCGCATGCGCAGCACTGGATCAACATCTCTGCCCTTGCCGTTGCAGAGCACATTTGCTACACAAGTGCCCCTTCGGTGATCGGAGCTGGCACCAAGGATACCAGCACGTCAAGTCGCCCTGCAACTCAGCCAGGTGCAGCGCAATCGGCAACTGCGTCAGCACTCTCAGGATCTGCAACCACCCTGCGATCTACCGAGACCCCAACACTCGCAGTGGCGGATGAGTATGCTGCTGTCTTCCCTTCTATCCTAGCCGCTCAGCAACTCACTGAATTACACGAGGTTCTCGAGTACAAGACTGGATCGGCACGGCGTCGCGCGACCATTCGCCAGATGTGGCATAACCGTCTCAAGGTAGTGCCATACGACATGACAGTGTGGCAATCGCTATTGTCATTGCGGTCGCTCGTCTTGACGTCTGCAGAATGTGCAGACTCTTGGTTGAAGTTTGCACAGTTGTGCCGCAGATCGGGCAGACTGAACCTATCGCTCAAGACGCTCAATCAGTTGATGGAGATGGATTCTACCTTGATTGTAACCGCACTGAATACTCCGTTGCCCAATACCCATCCTGCTCTCCTCTTCGCATGCTTGAGCCACCATTACGAGTCGGGACACCGCAAAGAAGCTTATCTCCGTCTGCTCGAGTTAACTTACTCTCCAAGTCTAGCTCGAGTTGAGCGAGGAGGACAGGCGACGCCACATCCCGTGGCACCCCCAGACTTGGTCACCATCGGTCAAGTTCGACGCAGATCGTTGCTGCGACAGCAGGCTATGCAAGCGGTTCAAGCAGCGACCCTTCACGCTCCCGTCTTGACTGTGACACAATCCAACACTACCGATGACCAGTCATCACACAAGAGCGCCTCCTCTGCCCTCTCATCGAGTGTAACATCAAGCGTAACACACATCTCACCGCTGCACACCACAACCGCCGTGGCAGCTCCTGCAGCCTCCTTCGCTTCGAATGGACCTTTCGGTGCCCCAAGCGCTGCACTACTAGGCAAGTGCTATCTAGCTTTGGGTCGCTGGAGATTGCAGGCACTTGAAGAGCATACCTCTCTTACTGTCCCCTCAGAAATCGCCGCTTCGGCTGTTGCTCTGGGTCTTTGCGACGAATCAGAAGCAAGAGCGGCAAATGAAGGAGGATTTGGCAATGGTGTCAGTCCCACTACCGGTGCTTGGTTCATGAACGCAACTCAGTCGCTCCAGACGTTGAGTCAGCCTTCTCACTTGGTAGTCTCGACGCAAGCCACATCTACGGAATACTCAGCTCCTACCTATGCGTATGGAGAGGGTAAGTACGGCAATCCTGGCCCGAAGTCTGGTATTCGACAGTGCCTGTATTTCCTCAAGCAGGCCGTTGAATGCCTTCCTGAGAGTTACGACGCATGGCATGAATGGGCGTTGTTGCACTTCCGCCTTGCGAATAACTCGGCCCTAGCTAAGATCGGCGCTCGGTCTGTCCACTCCAAAGGACCAAAGGGCTCGAGATCCACACGATCAGGTGGTGAAGTGGACGGAAGAGCCTCTGCTGATGACAGCATTTCCCCTGAAGCCTGCATCGTCCCAGCTATCCGCGGTTTGTTCAAGTCTGTTTCTCTATCGAAGGGTATGGGTAGCTCGACGATTCAGGATGTGTTGCGTATTCTCTCCGCCTGGCTCCAATTCGGGCATCGTCGAGATGCCGCAAGAGCTATTGCGGCGGGCCTCAGGACCATTCCTATCGAAGCCTGGTTGGATATTATTCCGCAAATCATTGCACGCCTTCAGACTCCTAAGGAGAGCGTCCGTCGAAGACTGCTGCAGCTAATTGATAACATTGGCAAGGCTCATCCACAGGCAATCATTTATGCACTCACCGTCGCTACGAAAACAAATAATCAGCGTCGCCGTCAGAGCGCGTTGGAGGGGCTTGCTCACATGCGATTGCACTCACAAGTGCTTGTCAACCAAGCTGTGGTCATCTCGACGGAATTGATCCGCGCCGCTGCCCTCCGACATGAATTGTGGCATGCTCAGATCGAGGAAGCTGCCAAGTTCTACAACGACCCGAAGCAACATCAGACCATGCTCAATATTCTCTTGCCTCTGCATGCTGAGTTGGAGCGTGGCTCTGAGACTGTTAAGGAAATGCAGTTCGAAGCGCAGTTCGGACAGGACTTGGCTCAGGCTGGAACTCTCATTCGACGATTTGCCGCAGACAGAACCAAAACTGATGCGTTGGCACAGGCTTGGAATTTCTACTCGCAGGTCTACCAAGCTCTCGGCAAGATTGTGGGAACCTTCACCAAACTTGATTTGGAAGAGGTCTCACCCAAGCTTTTAGCTGCCCGTGACCTAGCCGTTGCAGTTCCTGGAACTTACCACGCCTTCCGTCCCGTTGTATGTATCAGTAGCTTCAACCGCTACCTCAATGTGATTGAGTCCAAGCAGCGACCTCGAAAGCTCCGATTGACCGGTACCGATGGTAAGTCGTACCAATTCCTGCTGAAGGGTCATGAAGACCTTCGTCAGGACGAGCGTGCGATGCAAATGTTCGGCCTTGTCAACGCTCTCCTTGAGCACCCAAGTGGAAGCGGTAGTAACAGCGACAGAGCCAGTGGTAGCACTGCAAGTGGCAGTGGTGGCAGTGGTGGTGTTGCTGACGCGGATCTTGGATTCGAAGCAAGGTCGCCAGGCTATCACTCAAGCCACTACCGTGCTGCACTGGAGTCTGTGCTTGCTGCAGCTGCGCACCAACGGCTGAGCTCTGCGTCTTTCACCTTGACGTCGTCCGGAGCCCGAACTGCTAATTCCTCCGCAGCTGCTGCTGCAGCTGCTGCCGCAGCGGCATATGTAGCCAACGCAGTTCCCGGCAGCGCAACCGATGGCTCTAAATCAAACTCTTATGGAGGCAGTTTGGCGATTCGACGCTATTCTGTCACGCCCCTGGCGCCTGCAAGCGGTTTGATTGAGTGGGTTGAGCAGACAGACACCCTCTTCGACCTGATCAAGTACTATCGCGATGCAAAGCAGATTCTCATCAACATCGAGCATCGTATTATGTATCGTATGGCGCCTCACCTCAATCTATCCACAGTCATTCAACGTGTCGAAGTGTTTGAGCACTGCCTGAGTGCAACTAGTGGACAAGATCTTCGTGAGGTCCTATGGCTGCGCACGCCCAATGCTGATATTTGGCTGCGAAACCGCAATAACTACTCACGATCGCTCGCGGTCATGAGCATGGTCGGTTATCTTCTTGGTTTAGGTGATCGGCATCCATGCAATATCATGATCGATCGAGTGACAGGCAAGGTTGTTCATATTGACTTTGGTGACTGCTTCGAGGTCGCAATGCAGAGAGAGAAGTTCCCAGAAAAGGTTCCATTCCGTCTCACACGAATGTTAATTAATGCAATGGAAGTTAGTGGTGTAGAAGGCACATTCCGGCACACTTGTGATTACGTTATGCGCGAGATGCGTGAAAATCGTAACTCCGTTATGGCTGTGCTTGAGGCCTTCGTGTACGATCCATTGATGAACTGGAGTTCATTTGTGCAGAAGATGACGGCACCTGCAACCACTCATACTAACGACTCGGCGGGTCCTATGGATGGTGTTGCGAACGGTGTCGTTCAGCCCGGAATGGCGCGTTCTGTGGTTGGCTCGGTTATGGCCCACAAACGTCTCTTCATTCCAGAGGAGGACGGTGTCGCTGGAGAGAACTCTCACCGCATGGCCGTCTCTGTCTTGGCTCGTGTTGAAGCCAAGCTGCGCGGTAAGGATTTCCCTGAACCGAATGGCGAGACTAAAGTACTCACGGTTCCCGAGCAAGTCCAACGACTCATTAAGCAAGCGACGGATCACGTTAATTTGTGCCAACTCTACATTGGTTGGTGCTATTTCTGGTAAATAGCACGGGGGTCATCAACTGCGCCCTTCAGTTGGCCGAACAATTGGAATCACAATTTGCTAAACTAGACCTAAATGCTTCGTTAATACATTTTACCCCTTGGGCTTCTCATTTACCGCGAGACGAGATGACAGAACACATCTTAAGAGTCGTTGCCATCTCATTGACAAAATAGCGAAGTAGCAAAGTAGCAAAGTCGCGGTGTTAACGATCACGCGTGTTTGCGTTTATTGTTCCTATTTCAAGAGACAACGAGAACCAAACATCTTGTGATGAAATGAGCTAGGTGAGTAGACGAGAGCTATATACATACATGTTCACGCAGTGAAATTCCCGCGCCCATTGTTTTGGGTGAAACGCGGATACGCACATACCGTGTGTGGCGCTCCTGAGAGTCAACATTGGAAAAGACGATGACGATGTAACTGTACATAGAGGAGTGCCACAGGAACTACCGGCATGCAGGATTTGACGATCTCTTTGGCTCAAGCAGTTCAAAGCGGATCCTTCTGGAACATGAACCGATCGATCGAGAGGATATAGGACCAAATGGATGAACAGTACAGGGTAGTCACGAAGTACGGTTGGGGTGGGTAGTACGAATATCATGCTATAATACACAAATCGAAAGAAAGTTGCAAGTAGTCTAGCCTCAAAGAGGCGCCCATTAATTCTGACCAAACTCGAAATCGTCAAGCTGGCCGCTGTACTTGAGGATCGTCTTGCGGATCTTGGAAGTGGGTACCCACGTCACGTGGTCTTCCATGGCGCGTGTGACGAGGAAGGCGGGGTCGGTCACGGTTTCGGGTCCGACACGCACGTGACCTTGTTCGATGTATGTGATGGCGAGTCGAAGTGACTGAGCCATCTTAAGTCGGACCATGATGACGGGCAGTCGCCTTCGGCAAAACGCAGAGACAGTGAGCTCTGCCGCCTCCTGGAGCTTGTTGTCGCTCTTGATCAAGCCCATGGAGTACCTACATAAGTGTGTAGTGGAGAAGGATATCAGTCAATCCGTCGCACTATCAGGCATGCTAGTAACTTCAATGCAAATCCGAATGCAAATATCAACGCCATTAGCAATCCCACCAACGCAAGCGTAAGCTGTAGTGTGAGTCAGACAACGTTTCTCGATCACGGAGTATGTTCAGCGACTCTAGTCTTAATTCACGTTTGATGTCATCATGTTCACCATCAGCATTCGCTAGTGTTGTGCAGTGTGGCGTTAAGCAGTTGAACATGAAGGCAATACAGGTCTCCCCAACGCTTTGAGAGACATAACAAACCACCACGTACAGCTTTTGGAGCAACATATCCGTAGTCCGAATGCGGAATGGGTCCGCGGGGTCGAGGTCCTTGAGTCGGTTCGCGAGCTTCTGGATCTGACCCACAATAATGGAGTACTTATTATAGTCTTCGCTGCGCTGGATGCCGTAGCGCTGCATTACGGTGCTCTTGCGCAGGCCATTGTCGGTCTTCCATCGCAAGAAGTCCACCTTCTTGAGGAGTTTGGCCTGGAGAGTTGGGAATTTTGTAGAAAAAGGGGATATATATCAGTGTGCATCCGAATATAAACTCTACAATACGATACAACCTACAGTGCCGCATCGAATTCCGCCAAATATAACGTACCTCGTGGTGTTTAAGTGGACGTAAACTCATCTTCAATATCCGGTTCTCTTCCGCAATTTTTCCTCTGAGGAAGGGGTACTGTGCAGTTCCGCAGGGGGTATATCAGTGGTCTCGGGCGGTGCGTACAGAATGTGGCAACTCGCGTAGCAGGGCTGAGTATTTTGCACTTGTGTTCCAAGCTGACGCGCCTGTTTGAGGGGGTGCTACCGAGGGAGCGTCCTGGGACTTAGGCGCTTTGCACTCACCCTCGCTCCACTATAACCGTATCAGGCTAAAATGGGGCGATTTTCGGTTTGGTGACCGTTTGAAATTTCAAAAACCGCACAATGCTCGCTGGAGGATATCTAAGCGGGGCGCGTGGGGCAAAATGAAAGAACCTGCCTGATGACATCTAGACACTGATCGGAATCATGCCCCAGAGTGGCAATTCCGCTGGCATCCGATAACACCCTCGAATCCATCCGAGTTTGAACCCCTAGAGGAAGACTCACTCTGAATTTACCCCTTGCTACCCATCCTTTAGCGGCAACTCCAGACCCCAGTCGGTCGCACTCACGCACAGACCTAGTCTTGGCGCTGCCAGAGCCCGGAATCTCGCCGAAACACGCGCGTCGAAGCAATCGCTCCCCGCGAACAGGCGGCCGGAACCACATCGACCTGCGATGGACGGACCCTTGCAGGTGTATAAGAAGGCCCTGATCGGGAGCGGATCATGGGTAACGAAGAATGCTACACTGCATGGTATGGTGCTTACTATTTCCGATGCAAAGAAGACTAAGACGTACGACATGCGCGGATGCAAGTACGTCAAAGATCTCTCCACACTGAGCTATGACAGTGACCCAGGCAGCTTTGAGATTGAAATGGGCAATGGCACCAAGCTAACCCTGCGGGCGAACGACGCACAGACGAAAGACCAGTGGCTGGTGCTCCTTCGTTGCTTCGATGGCGCTGCAAGCAAGGGCTTCCTAACCTACACCGCTCCGAATAGCCCTACTTCTCTCAACGACTCGTACCTTGGTTCGGTGAGCCAGGCCAGCACGACTGGATCAAAAGGGGCCAACATGTCGGCGACGGCCGCCGCTCCCAGTGTGCCGGCGCTCACTATTCCCCACGTGATGAAGTCGGCCATCTTAAAATGCCTCGACGTGCTCACAGAGTATGCGCCCAAGTATCCTCGCCTGTTCGCGATCGGAAGCTCACAGCAGATGGTATATGACATGCATGGTGAGCCTATCTCTGCGCCGCAACGGCCTACCCTTGCTGGAGTTAACGCAGCCCTCGTTGAGTCTGTATACAGAGATTTGTTAGCTGGACGGCCGGTGCTTGCGAGGATCTCAGCCGCGTCTTTCCAGGCACCCCAGCCTCAGATTGGAAGCACGAGTCCTCTGGACTTACGAACTGTGGCGGCACTTTTGATAAAGCTTCTGTCATCGCTTCCTGAATGCCTGCTTACGGATGCGCTGTACCGGCAATTTATTACCGCCGCCAACGATCATGCTGTAGCAGGTGGTGTTTATGCAAACAGCTTTGACGTCTCCACAAATCCAATGCATCCAGAGGACGCTCCAGCGCTGACAACCTCTGCTACGGACCTTACGCACACCCACCGAATAGCAACCGATGCTGCAGCGCGACTGCCAAGCGCGAACCGCATCCTACTTGCACGACTAATTGCGCTGTTCACGTCTGTTGTACTGAATGACTATGTGACACAGACATCTATCCAAACTCTGGGTACCTTATTTGCTGACGCCTTTCTTCCTCGTAACTGGCCGCTCCCTGGAATGCCCCCCAACACTCCCCTCCCCAGCATTGCTGAAGCCGTCGCTCTCACGAACTACCTCTTCGATGCCGCGGATGCCCTCTTGCAAGATCGATCCACATCAGCTACTACTGCCAGTACCGTGTCTGCCAGCTCAGCCACCAAGTCTGTCATGACTGCATCACGTGTGACTCAGGAGCAAAAAGACGCCAAACAGCCACAGCAGCCTCCTGAAACCCCGACGACATCCACCACAACCCCGCAAGCGTCACAATCACAAGGAGAGCTTCCCCCACCCGTCAGGTCGAGTTCTGTGACTAGCGCCTTCAGCATAGGAAGCGAAATGTCCTTGTCACCTTCGGATCTATACGATGCAGCAAGAGTGGTACATCCCCAGCCTCGCCCTCAGCAAGTTACTTCCGCCACCGGTAAGCCTCAAGATCAGTCACATCTTCTCGACGTCTCTGACTTGGAAGCCTCTGCGGTTCATCCCACATCGAACTCTACGCTGCAATCTCCAGGAGCTATTGCTGTCGCCCAGGCACAAAAGCTACTGCAACATCAACAGGCTATGGCAGAAATGCGTCCTCACGAACATTCTCAGGTCCATTCGGATCGACGAACTTCCATTGCCTCAACGACCTCGTCGCTTGCGGTTTCACTTGTCCTTTCCGCCTCACCACCGAAGCCCCCGGTGAGTGGACCGGTTGTGAATCCAGAGACAGGTACTGCAACTGTAGCGGTCCAGCCAAGACCAGTTGCAGTACCCCAACCCAGAGCGGTTTCGACTGCAAGTCTTGTCCGAACTGAGGATCTGTTGGATGAATCAGCGGCGACCTCGCCAGATCAATCCCAAGCGGCATCCGAGGACCTCTCCCTTGCCATTTTGGATGAATCTGAAATGAATACCCGTCGGCATGCGAAGTCTAGTACGGCATCGATCGCGGAGCGTCTTCGCATGGCCTCCAAAGGTGGCTCCAAAACTGTGGGCAAAAGTGGAACTACGCTCGCGGTTACGACTTCGTCCACTGTATCGGATGGATTATCAACCACTTCCAGCGCAGGTTCAGGCAGCGATAGGCACCTACCTTCAGTGCGACCCAAGGCTCCATACCAGCACCTTCAGACGGTCCCTGATACAACAAACACCACAAGTAGCACGATACAGCCTGATCCTGCTCATGATGTCTCGGATTCCTTAGGGGTCTCCGCATTGCTTGCGTCAGGTATTGCTGACGGCACTGGTACCCATCAACTTCCACATCCCATCTCCACCGGCGTAACCAGCCAGCCTCAGGTCATGCCGCAGATCAACGAATCCAGAGGAAGTCAGGCTCAAAGGGATTTAGAACTCAGCTACAATGACACCGCGGATGTATTCGATCTGTCCACGTCCATTGCAGCTCTTCCTCCTGCCCAGCAAACAGGGGCGGGAACCATTGGTGCTAGCCAACCCAGGCCGGCAGCAAGTGCTCATAACCAACAGCCCAATGATGATGATGATGATGACGATGATTCGGATTGGGACCGTGATGACAGTCCTAATGAAAATCGTAAAGCTAAACCTGTTCAACCAGTCATAGGTCATGCCTCCTATCCAAATCCTTCCGTCACCCAAGGCGGTTCGACTGCACAACCCCAGACCGCGTCGCATCTACAGAAACCCGCTGCAGCCGAGAAGTCGTTCCTTGATTCCAGTTCGGTTTGGGGCTCATTCATTGAGCCTACACCTGGAGCCCAAAATCCCACGCAGCAGCAGTCAGAGCAACAGCCACCCGAAAAGCCACAGGCATCGCTGTCCACGTTCGGTGCAAAGTCAGGCTTTGTTCGGCCGGCACCAGCACCTCCTACACAAAACCTTAGCACGAAGCATCACCCTAGCGGCAGTGTGGCCCATGCAGCCGATGCAACAGATACGGGTTCGTTAGGTGGGTCAAGTGATTCGAATGCTGAAAGATCAGGAGGTCACTCGTTGGCAGCTGCATCAGACGGTGGACTTGAAATTGCACGGCGAGCACTGGCGGCAGGTGGTCGGGCGGGTGTGAATGTTCGACAACGCCAGAGTCAACAAACCAATCAACAGGTTCAAGCTGAGTATTACGATGACGAGAACGATGACGTCGACCAAACGAGAGCAGTATCTACACAAGGTGGACACATGAATATGACACAACCTGTTGACCTATCTACACCTCACAAGGGAAGGATGAGTGAGGACTCCAGAAAAAGCGGTCGCCTACAAGCCAAACCTGGAACAGCGGGGCCTGCGAGTCGGACTCAGGCTCATAGGTTAAATACTTCTCTGGGTGTGAGTGAGGCTGATGTTGGTGTCTCTCCGGTCCGGGTTGCTCCCAACCTTCAAGGAAGATCATCCCATCCACAAAAGCATCATGAAGACCAGGGAGAGTCGACTACGACTGAATCGAGTGATTCTAACCTATTCTCTATTGGTCTGGATGACACCAGTGCGAGTAAAAGCAAGGCGGGTCATCCACTTGAACCATCTGTGCGACCAGCTCGACGACAGTCAATCTTTGCCGCGCTCCAACAGGCTACGGCTGGAGTGCTGAAGGATTCTAATGCACCTTTTGAAGAACCCTTGAGCAAGCACGCAGCCATCACAAAGCACAGCATTCGTCGAGATGGCATTGACACAAGCACGGTCTCTCATACGAGCAGTGCCGATCCTGAAATGCAACGAGCGTTGATCTCAACCCTCCAACAACGTGTGGTCTTCGCGGAGCGGACCGCGCAGGAGGCCCAGGCGCGAGAGAGCACCATTTTGGCTCAGCTACGTGACCTGCAGCAAAAGCTACACGAAACCGAAATTGAGTTGAATCTGCTCAAGTCCAGTCAAGCTCAAGACAGCGAAGCACAGCGACAGGCAACAGAGCGAGCTGCGCTGGCCTATAAAGAGCTGCAGCAACGCAATCGCGAAGACGCCGAACGAGTCAGTCGAGAGCTCGCAAAGAGCCGAGAGGCATTGTTAAGAGCAACCGAAGATCGCGCTGCATTCGAACAGGCCTTGGATAATTTTAAATCGCAGATTGAAGAGCTGGAGAAGCGTACGATTTCTGCCGAAACCAATGCTGATCGCTACTTCAGCCGTATTCAAGCCTATGAGCAAAACGAACAGCTTCTTCGCGAGCAGATTCGCCAGCTTATGGATATGTTGCGCACACAAGCGGAAGAAAGCGCGGCACAATTGAGCGAACTGAACGCTAAGCTCACCGAAGAAGTCAAGAAGCGTACAGAGGCAGAGGTTCTGCGCGAAGGCCTGCTTATTCGGTCAGTCGCCCAGGGTAATGCTGTTGATAATGGGAGTGGAACTGGAACAGGCAGCCTGTTAGTCGGTGGTCCAGCAGCAGTTCAAGCATTGCGTGCGAAAATTCGTACTCAGATGGAGCAACATGAACGCGAAGAAGCGCTTCGAAAAAGCGAACAAAATGCGCGAGAACGAGCGATGCAGACTCAGACCGAGCTTCACACCGCTCAGTCTGAACTGCGAAAGGTTCAAGCGGAGCGCGATCGACTACGCCGACTGCTTGATGTGCAACAGAAAAAGAACGCGTACCTGCTTTCTGCGCTTGCGACGGCCGAAGCTCGAGTCAATAAGCTGGAAAGCGCACCGAGGTTTGGATTCAGCAAAGAAAGGGGTTATCGCCGATCAGCGTCCGTGTCAGAGGACGACTATGGGGTGAATGATACTGGATCGGCCAGCACTGGCTCAGAACAGGATGAATCCTACTACGAGGATTCTCAGGCAGAAGACTATGGCGATGGCGTCCGAAGACAGAGTGGTGCTACTGTTACGGATGGAGGCGACGATTTGAACGCATCGACACACAGTGGTTACGCAACTCGCAGCACGGCTCGTCGAGATGCTCCATCTCGGGTTCCAACATCAAATGATATGTCATTGATGTCCGATGTGACGCGTGAGCGAGCATTTGCTGCACTTCAGGAGGATCGTAAAGAGACTTTCCGAATGGCGCAGAAGACGAGCCAACAGATGCGCGAGGATGCTGAATCAGCGAAACTCGAGTCCGTAGTGAATATCCAACGCGAAACGCTAAAGATGGTGAGTGAACCCGTGTCAAGACCCAATGCAGCGTCAGTTCCTCCCAAGCAGGCTACGCTCTCTGCATCAGCTGGACATGCGTCGACGACGACTACGGCAGGTGGTTTGGCGGCCTCTGTGCGTCCGCAAAAGCTCAGTGCTAGTGTTGGGCCCGGAGGAAGCTCAGTAGCGCAAGTTAGTGGAGCCGGAGCAGGTGCCATTCAAACAACTAAGACTAGTACTCGAAATTAGTGACGACATGTCGACATTTGTCGTAGAAAGGGTAATGTATGGTTAATTTCGTACAAGGGTATAACGTCATAATCTGCCAACACGATCTCGTCGGGTGCCAGTGCGGATCCTGGACCGTGCTGCACTGTTCCGGCGCCACCCTAGCTGTCCCAGTCATCTCTCCTCGCGTTTCGGCCGTTTTGGAGCGAATGGTTTACATTTCCATGAGTGCGAGAAATCGATGTTCCCGCCGTGGTGTAGAATAAATCCCCCGAGTGTACATTGTACCACAGTGCATTAATGCATTTGCTTTCCACATTACCTGCGTATACTATTCTAGTACTCATCAAATCTGCTCCGATCCATTTAGCCTATTTGACTGGCCTCTAACCGGCCTCGATTCGATCTAGATCTCAGACTGCCACCGAGTGCGTGGTTGGCATCGCCGGCGCATTCATTAGATTGCTTATCGCTCGATCGCCGGGCGTAGTCCAACTCGCTCCAACGCCCGCTGAAGCTTAATTTGCGCACCCAAACAGCTTTCCACCATGTTGGATTCCACGGCCAAGTTTGTCATTACCAACCTCGGAGTGGTTAACGCGCTCGCACTTGTCACGGGCGTAGTCAGTCTTGTGGTGTTGGTGCTATTCATTCGCAACCGACGCAACTACTATGGCCGGATGCGTAGCCTGCTCACTCAGGCCTGGGTACCCTATGTACAGCAAATCCAACCGACATACTCTGCGGTGGAGAGTGGTCGTACTGCCGCTGGACCCGACCCAGCATCGCTCCCTGAGCTCGATGGGGCTCTGAACCCATTCAAGTACTCCGCGGCAGCGTTGGAGCTGCTTGGACTGGACTCTGAGGCTGCTCAAGGAGAAAAGGAGGTTCCTCCTGAGGCACTCGAAATCCAAAGTGAGAGCAAGGAGCAGACCAACCCTGCTCAGGCTCCGATGCGGGAGGCACAGAAGAAACAGCGTGAAATAGAGGAGAAGCTCAAGCTGACGAATGGTTTCTTCGTTCTGTGGAGCGGTCCTGCGCAACGCAGGGTCGCGGTTCGCGTTAACGCTGCTTCTTCAAACGACCCACCAAATCGAAAGACTGAAGGATTGCTTTCATCCTCAGGGTCATCGGAATCGCCGGCCCTATTAGAGCACAAGGATTCGCCCGAGACTGAGGTTGCCCCAGATACGAGCAGCTCCTCTGAAGATGAGGAAGGGGAGAGCAAGGTTACCTCGCGCAGCTTGGTAGCGGCTTCCAACAATCAACAGCTCAAAGAACGAAGCGGCACTACCAAAACGAAGGTGACAAAGCACAAGATCGTCTACCGCACAGCCGCGCGTAACTTCTTCCATCCTCCCCAATTGTACTACTCCCAAAACCTTGGCAAGTATGTGCGCCTATTACACTTGCAGACGAGCACTAATCCCTTCCATGAGCTGCTGGTAACCAAGACATTGGACGCCTTCAATACGCGTGTGGAACACCCAAGCGCCAGGTCCAAGCAACAACTATGCGGCGATCCAGCTAAGATGACGCTGAAGGAGATCGTTCCGATTCATTCGCTGAGGATCGCGCTGACTCATAATCATCGACACAAATATTCACAAGCACTTCCCACACCTCTGCCTGTCACTCCGGCGTTTGAAAACACTAGCACAGCGCCAGTGGCAAAGCACAGCCAACTGAATGTCGAGGATAAGTCAGTAAAGGCGCAGCAACAGCCACCCGAGGATGAGGTCTTCCTCTCCAAGATCAGAAAGGCGCGGCAGGAATTTGTCGAGGCACTTGGCTTGGGACCACACGGTAGTGTGCAACTTGTAGGCGTTGCTGCATCGCCGTTCGCTTACTTTGCCAAGCAGCCCACAATCCAGACAAGCTCTGGTGTTGAATCTGAGTCCGAGTTGGATGATGGAGACGTTACCAGTGCACTTGTACGTGGATTGCGCCTGGGAGGAGCGATCCAAATTCGCAAGAGCGCGAGCAAAGACGACCTCTTGTCATCTCGCCTGGTGGCCTGGCAGATTTGTGTCGATCTGTCCAAGTCGTCCGTGACAGATAGCAACGATGATGAAGATGAGAAGAAAACCATGGAGAAGGAGCTCAAGGAAAAGCAGAAGCAAGATCAGCAAACTGCCTCCAAATCCAACCAGGTCTTTTTGCCAATCCACTTCCCATCTCTCAAGTTGGCTTGGCTTAGTGGACGAAAGGTTAGCGATTCAACAGAGCAGCACTTTGTTCTCGTACCAGCACAGCTCGCAGTTGACGTCCAGAACCGAGAGATTATCGGTGCGCTCATGTTCATCATCAGTGTACAGCTTGATCGAAAGACCCAGAAGTAATCCGTCCTAACGCTTGTCACGATCAATTTCCACGTCACGTCACGTCACGTCACGTCACGTCAGGCAAAGGCTTGGTTGAGAATAGACTCCCCATCAAGGAGATGGAGCATTTATTAAAACAATGCATGACATGCTCTTTGCCAAATCCTGATAGAACTGCAGTGAACTAGAATAGAGAATGCAAAATATAGGTCTAATAGACAACAATACCTAAGCTTCAATGAACAACAATACCTAAGCTCTAATGGACAACAATACCTAAGCTTACAACAGAAAAGTTCTCATGTGACTGACTGACTGACTGAGTGACTGAGTGACTGACTGAGTGACTGACTGAGTGAGTAAGTCGGAGACCAATCTGTCGGCATAGCCGTGGATGGTCGATTGGTAAAGTTGGGGATATATGTAAAGCGGGTTTCACGAATAGCGACAAGCTAAAAGCACAGATAAAGACATATGAATGAAATGCGTTTGTGTGTGTGCGTGTGTGTGTGTGTGTGTGTGTGTGTGCATGAGTGTGTGACTTTGGTTAGTGTTCACAGACAAAGCGAACTACTCAAAAGATCGAGGGGTCTAAGTATCGTAACTTTGCGTTGCTTCATAGGGATTCAATGAACGGACTTATGATTGTCACAGGATGTCTGTAGTGTGATTAGTTAGTGATAAGTTGCAGCCCCGTCAACAAGGACATGCTCCACAGCATGCTGGTGTGAATGTGAATGGCTGTGGCCATGTCCGTGATGGTGGTGATGGTCATGCTGACCAACTTCTTCATATTCACAGTTATCTTTTCGGCTTTCTGCAATCATAGCAACTGGCTTAAGAATTGCGTAGCTGAGCATACCTGCAACCATACCGTTCGCAATGGAATAGGTCAAAGGCAGCAGGGTGATAGTTAGGAACGCTGGGAGGGCCTCCTCGAACTGGGACCACTTGATGTAGTTCGCTGCAGACATCATGAGCACGCCGACCACAATCAGAGGCGAGCTTGATGCAAAGGAAGGCACCGCAGCTAGGATAGGAACAAATGGTAACGAGCAAATAAAGCCAATTGAGACGACCATAGCATTAAGTCCTGTCTTACCGCCATCAGCAATACCAGCGGTTGACTCGTTGTGGATGATGACTGGCGATGTGCCGATGCATGCCCCAACCATTGATGCGATGGATGCAGCAGTAAAGGCTCCCGTTGCGCCTGGAAGAGCATCAGTCTCCTTGTCAAGCAAGTCAGCCTGGTGACCCAAGGCGTAGTGGACACCGGCAGTGTCGAAGACTGCGACAAAGAGGATAATCAGCGTGATGGGGACGGTTTGGGATGCATGTGTAAAGTAACCTGCAAAGTCAAGCTGGAAGAACGTGCCTTCGAGTGTGGGCATGGAGAAGATAGCACTAGGAGGAGCTTGCAGGCCCAAGACCCAGCTTGTGATGGTGATGAAGGCAAGACCTACGATCATGGCACCCTGGACTCGCAGAATCATGAGAGCACAGATGAAGACGACGCCAAGCATCGAGAGAATCACACTGGGGTCTCCCACATTACCCATCGTCAGAAGGGTTTCTTCTCCGGTGACCACGAGACGCATCATCTCGAAGCCGATGAGGGCCTGGAAGAGACCAAGACCGACAGTGATTCCTTTCTTGACGCACATGGGAGAGTATTTTTGGATTAAAGTGCATGCACCCGACACGGAGAGGATAAAGAAAAGAACTCCCGTGAAGAATGAGCACGTGAGACCAATCTGCCAAGAGAGTCCAAGTCGAAGACAAATACCATATGTGAAGTATGAGTTGATTCCCATTCCGGGAGCAAGACCAAAGGGCAAGTTGCCGAGATATCCTGTCAAACCGGATGCAATTGCAGAGGAAAGTGCCGTTGCCGTGGCGACACTGGTAAACGGCATGCTCGTGTGTGGATCACGAGAGGCCAAATGGAGGATTTGTGCATTCAAGACGAGAATGTAGACCATGGTGAAGAAGGTCACGAGTCCAGACCTAATCTCAGTCCATACCGTGGATCCGCGTTGTGTGACCTTGAAGAATTTGTCAAGCTTATAAGCTAATGTGTCGCGCACGTGGGGCGACCTGTAGTCGTAATCATCGTCAACATCACAACGTGTCACATTTTTTCTCTGCGCCTTGCTGACACCAGCGTAGTGGCTCGAACCATGGCGGGCCTGCACCACACTGGAACCCGTGTGCAGACCCATTTGCATATTCCCATGCAGATCTGTGTGCATATGTGCGTCGCTCGTAATGCCACTCGGGGCTTCATTTGATGCTCCGTAGCCGGGCTTGCGAGTACCCTGTGTCAAGATGGGCAGCTCGCTCTCGGAGTAGATGCCGGAGCCCTGGTAGGTGCCCACCATATCCTCCGGCATGTTAAATCGCCCTATAGCATGTTCGGACGCGGGTTAAAACCAGCGCAGACAGTCCATGAGTCAGTGGGAACGGGACACAAAGTCAGGAGTTCAGCCGCCGTGTACCGCTTCGGTGCGAAGGATGGCATGAGGTGCGGTGCTTAACCGCACTTGCCACGCACACGAAAACCAGGTAGGGCGGGCCATGGGGCATGTAGATCCGCGGGAACAGAGCGAAAAAGTGACACGGCACAGGGCGGAAAATGGCTCAAAAGTTCGGAACTCACACGGAAATACAGTGTAAAACACAGGGTTGGGTAATCAATTTGGTTCCGAAATCGCTGCAGCAGATAAAAAACTCAGCTATACACTGGTAACCTCCACTCAAATATTGATTCATACATCCATACCTGTGTTTTAGCATCCTAAAGTAATGTGATATCAAACCCGAAAAAAACGGGTTTTTCAACATTTACGGGCAGCGAAAAATTCGGACAACCCAGGAGGCCACGACGGCCCGTCCCAGGTGGATGGTGTCTCGCCCATTTCCGCCATTCACCCCCTGGCAGAATTTGAAAACTTGGCTGGACTGAGCTGGCCTGCTTTTGCGGTTACTTTGCGGCGGAACGCGACTCAATCCGCTCAAAGTGATTGTCTTCACTCCTGTTTCATGCTGTTCGACAACTCTTCGACTCAAGTAAACAAGTATGTTTATGATTAGATCTTCCATGCATGTGTCAGGACCGCTCCTTGTTGACCAATAGAGGCGATGGCTGTTGTTTGTGAACTACGACCCATCACTCGTACCAGCCGTAGCAAGCTAGTCTCATGTCTACTTCCGCTCTCTGCTGGGGTTGCGAGCCACGTAAACTCAGCCCTCCACACCCGCACAAGACGGTCTAGCCCGACCGTAACCACAGTTGGTCGAAGGTCCCTCGAAGAACTAATCTTCACGGCGCTAATCTGATGGCTAAGGTCAAACTTGCGGATGCACACGCACGTGGTAGGATCCCAAATGTGGATTAACCCATTCTCAGTGACAGTCAAGATGAACTGGCCCCGTGCGATCCAGAAAGAATCAACTATGAAGTCCTTGTGATTCAGCCTCTTGCAAGTCAATCGGGTAGTCCTTCTCTTGCTCCTGAGTTGAGTCACATCGAAGATTCCAAGTGCAGTGTCCCGAAGACGGACCACAATCTGATGTCCGCTCGGTGAGACTTTCGTGGTGATCATTTCTCCAGGCGAAGCCATAAAACTTCCTTCAGGAGCTCTTGCTCTGGCAACTCGACTCCTATTTGCAAGCCTCTGCAAACTGATCTCCGCTGCTCCCCGTGGAGTTACTCTCAAGCGAAACACATATCTCCCGTTGAGTGACAAAACGTGTGCATAGGCATACTGGTAATGTCTCAAGTCATCCCCGTAGACGTACCGGCGAGTCTTCAAATCGCATATCTGAACGGACGAGCATACATCCTGGCATGGAAATCCATAGACCTTTACGTAGGGGCTATCTGAAAGGAGCTCCGAGAACGTAACTTCTCCGAAGTACAAAACCCCTTGATCCGGGTGTAAGCTACTCTCTAGCACGTGCTTGAGCCGACCTGATGGGGCTTCAATGACATAGTTGACCCCTTCTCCTCCGCTCAAGAGTACTGTCTTGCCGTCGGATGCGAATGAAAGCTTATACCCGCCATAACGACCGCGACCTGCTTTGCCCAGCTCGTCAATTTGATCCAGTGTCAAACGGTCGAGAAAACGATTTGGATCACGTCGACTTGCGTTGGACAAATGCCACAGGCTCGGAAACTCGTCGTTACCGTTGTTTCCATCACTAAAAAAGGCTTTATAAGCCTCTTCAAGGCTCTGGTATCCGCGAGCTTGTAGGGACAGTTGCAATCCCTCCTCAAAAGTCGTCGAACTCAGGAGTTTTCCTTCTAAACTATCCCAGAAATCGACTCGGAGCGAGGATGATGATACAATCGTTTGTCCGTCTGGAGAGAGGTCTAGATACGGACTTGGTGCGTGCCCGGCACCAGGGTTTCCAGCCTCCATCGTATGCCGATACAAAGTGGAGATCCAGACAACCTTTCTGGTATCACTAACCCTCAACCCCCGAGACCCTGTCCCGCCGATGATCTCGACCATCCGGCGTCCATCTGACGAGACGGCGGCGATGATACTTTCAAGGTTGAACCAACGCGGGAGACCGTCGGGATTTGTCCACGTGCAGCTCGGGAGTATGTTCCAGATGCAAATCCCGTGCTCCTTGCACAAGGCGTTGAGGGACAATGTTGCATCTTCGATCTGGTGCTGCAGAGGCTTGACGCAGAGACTAGTGGATTGGACAAAGGCCTTTATCCGCTCGCCTGCAATTTTGAAAGTAAAGGGGCCTGCAAGGTGCTCGACACAATCACCCCTGGCACTGTCCCAAAACCATACCTCGGGAACGCAAGTGAATGCGGCGAGATGTGACCCATCGAGTGACCAGGCAAGCTTGTCAATGCTCTTAGTAGTCTTCAGGGTGAACTTCAATTGTGGTGAATGAGTGGAAAGATCCCATGCGTCGATCATTACACCCGAGTACGCTGCAGCTAGGAGTGGCCGACTGGATGAAAGCGATAGATGCTCAACGGGCGTCTGTGAGTCAAGGGCGACTGAACGGATGCATACAGGCGCTTGGCTCTCCGCAACTTCGTCGCCTGGAATGCGCCAGATCCCAATCACCCCGTGACTTGACCCCACGGCGAGCAGCCGACTGTCAGTCGCTGCGAAACTGAGTGCTGTGACATCATGATCGGCGCGCTGGAAGAACCTGAAGAGACCTTGTTTTACGATCTGGAACTCTGCTACACAGGCTCCACTTGCAACACTCCAGATCCGCACTTCACCATCAGACCCACCGCTCGCGAGGTATGAACTATCGGGGGAATACGCGAAGCTGATTGCAGTGGCATCGAGATTGAATTTCGCTCGAGAGTCGATGTGATAGAGATATATGTGCCGGTTCTCACAGAGCGCCGCAAAGCTCTGGGCATTGGGCGCGATTGCAACATCTCTAACGTTCGCATCGCACTGAATGTCTTGGCTTGAGTACATGGTCGCGTGCTCCAAATTCGCCTCCTTGAAACTTGAGAGAGTAAGGTTGGCTAGGTAAAAGGATGCATGCGAGAGATCAGCACGATCAAAACAACAGTTTGTCAGGATGGCCATATTGAGATTCGCGTGCGGAGCTCGAATTGAGCTCCAGTCGTGTACATGACAGAACTGGAAGTCAAACAGTCCGCAGAGATTGCCATAGTTTAGGATGCTGAGCGCGTTGCTCGCGGCGATTAGGAGCTGTGCATCAAGCGCGGCATCGTCCGCGATCGCGGTTCGAGTGCTCAGTACGAGTTCTATGTACCGCTGCATGCGCTTGTGTCTTTCTGCTGGGTTGGGGGCAAGAGCAAGCTCTTGTGCCCCCTCTAGTAGCGCCTCGAGATCGTGGGTGATGATTCGCCTTCCGAGCTGCTCAATGAGGGGCAAGTCGTGTTTGGGTGCATATTCAGCGCTGGACCCGCCAATGGTATCATCTATGTCTGTCGATTTGTGGTCTTGCTTGAACTCGTGGCGACTGTTCTGCAGACGCTTCATGACCTTGAGAAGAAAGAAACGTGGGTGCTCGAGGGGGAAAATGAGAAGGATAGAGCACCTACACGGAGGAAGCAGCCAAGTCTGCACGCTAGATTGAGGTGTTTCCCGATCGGCTACGGAATGGTCATGGGTGAGAGACGAAGGCACTGATGATTGCGCTACATGAACGACGAGTCACACCAGGTCTCGATATTCCGCACAGTTTGAGAGGAGGCCTTTGACTGACTGCACATGCTATCAAGATCATTCGAGTGCTCACGGCAACTGGGCTGTTCTATGCCCTGCATACAGCTCTTCGCCAATTGGCTCCCGCGAAAACCCATGTATTATGATTTTGTGCCATGTGAGATATTTGTTTCCCGCGAACGAAACAAATTGTGGCTGCTAGGTTCTGGACTGGATCTGGGGGTATAGCGCACGCTGCTAGGTCACACCAATGGCTTCCACAGCACTGGCTCATCCCTGCCTGCGCCCGGCGAGCTTCATCTAATATCTACACCAGCTCTCGCGGCCTGTGTTGTGTCATTTGGAGTATTCAATGCATGGTGAGGGTGAGGGTGAGGGTGAGGGTGCGGGTGAGGGTGAGGGTGAGGGTGAGGGTGAGGGTGAGGGTGCGCAGTCTGTACGAACGTCTTCCGCGAGGTCTGCTTGGGGGACTTGAGACCTAGAAGGACGTCACGTGCCTGAAGGACATCACGTGCCTGAAGGGCACCTTCTCGGCACACATAGAAGGACATCCTCGCCAGTCGAAGCCAGTCGAAGCCAGTCGAAGCCAGTCTCTCACCACTTAGGAAGACATCCTAGCAGATCACCGCCCTCTGCTCACCCCTCGTAAGGAGTAAGGAGTAGGGACATGCTAGTTTAACCAGCTCGAGGAACTAGACGAGACGAAGAACATACTCTCGACACTTGGACGGATGAAGGCTGTCAGTCTAACTAACCAGCTCGCTCACCAGCTAAGTAACCAGCTCGCTCACCAGCTAACGAACTAAAAAAGATAACCAAGAGAGTATGCGTCGTCGTCGTCGTCGTCGTCGTCGTCGTCGTCGTCGGGGATATGATTGTTGGATGTGAGTTGGTTTGAAGTGTGATTGTGAAGTGTGATTGTGAAGTGTGTGTGTGTATGTTTGTGGATGCGGTTAAAAAAAAAACCGACAAACATGACAAACAGCTCTCTGACCGGGAATCGAACCCGGGTCACCGCCGTGACAGGGCGGTATACTAGCCACTATACTATCAGAGACGAGAGCTGTGCCCCGCGGGGTCCCAAATCCCGCACCTGATAAGGGAGCCACAATCTCATCCACAACTCACACTACTTTTCCCCCCTCCGATGCGAACGACTAGATACCCCGTATACGCCCTCTCATAACATATACCAACGAATAAATGATCTTTTTCAGTACAATACAACTAGCTAAAACGTTTGATCCACATTTCACTGCACTATACTGCCGCTAATACCGCTTTATTGACCTGGAAAGATCAGGTTGGAAAAAACGATCCAACTCTCGAGTAACCCACAGCCATTAGAGCATACTACACACGCTCGCGACTTGAAACTATCTCACCACACGATGCATCGATGCAAGTCATACTGCATCTTACCAAGGGATATGTGCAACGACGCTGTCTTACACCCCTAACACTCTCGTAATCGCTTTTTCCAATTCGTTCCCAGTCCGGTCTTGAATTGGAACAAGCGGGATATGTCACGTGTGGGAGGGGAGGATGGCGTCGCGACAGCATAGAACATGGTCCTGTCTTGTATAACACGTAAATTCTGCGGTTTATGACGAATTTCAAGTTGTATGTTTGACACGTCGCACGTTCTCGCCGTTTCTCAATGGATGAGTTGGAAAAACGCGCATATGTCACGTGCGAGGGAGTGCTCTGTCGTGACA